>OOCN01001361.1_pt1 | contig 16357 bp, 14 predicted proteins | sample 1671361 | NCBI WGS metagenome assembly OOCN01 (sample SAMN06348149, study PRJEB24527) | human gut metagenome | biome: human gut; feature: ankylosing spondylitis patient; material: feces | host: Homo sapiens | place: China | collected 2015-10
AGGCAGTCCTTGCTGGTAAAAGGCAGGGAAGCCCCGTCCAATTAATAATTGGGCGTGGAGGATTCACGCCGAACTCGTTGCCGATGAGGGAGCCCTTGGACTTGAGGCCGAGCATGTTGAAGTGGCTCGAGGTGACCATGCCGACGACGGCGGTGCGGTTCCGTCCCATTGGGCGGGACGGCATTCGCGCACTGCGGGCTCCGGAAGCCAAACCACAACCACCACAACAGGAACCACATATGGAATGGATGAAGGAAGCCGTCGACTACGTGATCTTCGGCATTCTCGGCCTCATGGGCTTCGTCGCACTCTGGCTCACGATCGAGCGCATGCTCTTCCTCAAGCGCTACAGGCCGGCGGACTACGCCTCCTAGGAGGAGCGCGGCATTGCGCTCACGAAGAACTTCACGACGCTCTACATCATCTACTCGAACGCCCCCTACGTCGGGCTGCTCGGCACGGTGATCGGCATCATGCTCACGTTCTACGACATGGGCAGCACGGGCGCGATCGACGCGGGCCGCATCATGACGGGCCTCTCCCTTGCGCTCAAGGCCACGGCGCTCGGTCTGGCCGTCGCGATTCCGACGCTCATCTCCTACAACGGCCTGCAGCGCGCGATGAACGTCGCCTCAAGGCGCAGGGCCTGACGGAGGAGAGCTCATGACGATCGAAATCCCGAAGAAGGAGCCCCACAACATCGTTCCCTTCATCGACATCATGCTCGTGCTCCTTGCCATGGTGCTCTCGGTCTCGACCTTCATCGCAAAGGGCGAGATTCCGATTGCGCTGCCCGAGTCGAGAAGCGCGCAGGCTCCCCTCAAGAATTCGAACGAGGTCCTCATCCAGGTGACGGGCGAGGGAACCCTGCACTGGAACGGCGAGGAGGCCACGCACGAGGAGGTCGACGAGCGGCTCCGCGGCATCTCCCGAGACGTGCGGCTTGTTCTTCGCATCGACCGCACCACGAGCTTCGAGCACTTCATCCGTCTTCTCGACATGATCAAGGGCGTTCATCATGAAAACTTCGTCATTGTCGCCGAAAAGCGCGGCTAAGGCGGGCGGCGAGACCCGCACGGCGTTCGCCGCAGCCTGCGCGCTCTACCTCCCGTGCCTGACGCTCGCCGTCTGGGGCGCGTCCCTCGCGCCCGCACCCGCTTCCGTCGGCGCAGAGGGCATCATGCTCGCCGTCGCACAGTTCGAGAGCGCCGTGGCGGCCCCCGCCACCGCCGCCGAACCCGCTGCGGTGCCCGAGCCGGAACCTGAGTCCGAACCCGCGGCGGAACCCGAACCCAAGCAGGCCGCGGAGCCTGAACTCAAGCCTGAGCTCGAACCCCGGCCGGAACCCGAGCCCGAACCCGAACCCGAACCTCAGCCTGAACCTGAAAGGCCGCGCCGTGACGCACGTCCTCATGGGACACTCCTTCGGAGGTCTCTTTGCGCTTTCGACGATGGCTTCCCGCCCCGCGCTCTTTGACGCCAGGGTGGCGGCCGATCCGTCGCTCTGGTGGGACGGCGGCGTGCTCGTCCGAATGCTGGAGGAGAATCCTGCGGCGGGGCGCTCGGGCGCCTTCGTCTATGCGGGCTTCGGCTCGGTCCTGAGGAAGACGGGCGGCACGACGGCAAGCCGGAATCTCGCCTCCGAAGACCGCTTCAGGGCGGCGCTCGAGGGCTTTGCGGGGGCCGATGCGACCATTGTCGTGGAGGACTATCCGCGCGAGACCCACGGCACGATTGCGGTCCCCGTGTTTCACGAGGCGATGAAGCGGCTTCTCATCGGAGGGGCCGCGGCAGGACGCTGAGCGAGCCGGCGGCGCTTGGGTTCTTCGGCAGGAAACGGGATGCCTTCGTCTTCTCGCGGTGCGCAAGATTGTGCATAATCACCCTCATGAAGATGAAATTCCGCACCTACGTCATTGCGGCGCTTGCAACCACGGCGCTCGTGCCGCTCATTGCCTGGAGCCTCCTGCAGTGGAGCGACATCCGGTCGAGCCTTGCCAAGGACGACTGGGAGCAGCGCTTCTTCACGGGCATCGGCTCGGCCTTTCTCGTCGAGAGGATGAAGAGCGTCGACGTCTTTGCGGCCCACGTCGAGTCCGAGACCGCCAAGCGCCTGCGCGCAGGCGTGACGTGCGCTTCGCTCGAGGGCTTTCTCGCGGAGCTCGCAGCCGCAAATCCCTATATAAAGTCACTGAAGTGCACGGGAGCCGACACGCCCGCCGCCCGTGCGGCGCGGTCCGGGGGCACGGCCTGGAGGCTCGAGCCCGGCGACGACGGCGGCTCGCTCAGGTTCTACAGGCGGATTGCCGACAGGGCGGACGTCGTGATCGAGGGGACCGCCGAGCGAGGCGAGCTCTTCAGGGACATTGCGGCGATGTACAACATGCGCGGCGTGCGCTTCGTGCTTCTTGACGAGGAGCGCCGCTACGTCTGGCCCGTTCTGGGACTTTCCGGACGAGCCGTCTGGGACCACGCCCTCGGGCGCGAGGGCCTGATCGAGGAGGCGGGCGAACGCTTCTGGATGAGCGCCAACCGCTTCTCTCACGGCGCGCCGCAGTGGACCATGATCGCGCTCAAGCCCCAGGAGGAGCGCATCGCCGACAGGCGAGAAATGATCGGACGCACGCTTCTTCTGGCCGTGCTCGTGCTCTCGCTCACGGCCGCCGCGGGCTTTGCGGCCATCAGGCCCCTGAGCCGCTCGATGAGGCGGCTGCGCGGAGACCTGGACGAGGCCTCCTACGGCACGCCCGAGACGACGCTGGCATCGGGCCCCGAGGAGTTTCTCGAGTTCCAGAGGGCCTACAGGGCGCTTCGCGAAAAGCTCGACGACCGCAGGCGGCGGCTTGAGGCCGACAACATCCGCCTCGAGGAGACCGTCGAGCGCAGAAGCAGCGAGCTAGAGGCCCGCGAGCGTCTCTTCGCACAGGTCTTCGACGACATTCACGAGGGCATGATGCTGCTCGACGAGGACTGGCGGCTTCGCTACGGCAATCATGCGGCGGGCACCCTGATCGGCGTTGACGGCATGGCGCGTCTGGCCGAAGTCTGCCGCAGCGGACTCGAGCGCAGAAGCGACGGCACGGCCCTCGTCACGATCGAGGCGGGCGGACGAAGCCTGGTGCTCGAGTGCGACGCCTTCCCGTTCGGCGCGGCTGCGGACGGTCTGCGCAGTGGCTGCTGCGTGCTCTTCAGGGACGTGACGGGCAGGACCGAAGTCGAGCGCATGAAGGACGACCTCATCAGCATCGTCGCGCACGAACTGCGTACCCCGCTCACCGCCTGTCGCCTGCAGCTCGACCTTCTCGTCAAGGAGAACGGTCCGCAGTCCGCCTATGCGGCCATGGGCGAGGACCTCGATCATCTCGGCAGAATCGTCGACGACTGGCTCTCCGTGGCCAGAATCGACGGCGGCTCCTACAGGGTCGAGTCGCGCATCGTGCAGACCATGCCGCTCGTCACCCGCGCCGTGAGACTCGTGAGAAGCCGCCACGAATTCCGCTTCGACTACGACATCGCCGAGGAGGCCGAGTGCATCCGCGTCGATCCGTCGGCCTTCGTCGAGCTGCTCGTCAACCTCTTCACCAACGCCTGCCGCCACGCAAGGCCGGGCGAGGAACCCCGCATCGAATTCCGCGCACGCGTTGACGAAATGCTCGTCGTGGACGTCTGCGATTCGGGCACGGGCTTCCCCGAGGGCGAGGCCGAAAAGCTCTTCGACCGCTTCTATCAGGTCGAGCAGGGCAACAAGCGCCGCACGGGCGGCACGGGGCTCGGCCTCGTCATCTGCCGCGCGATCTGCCGCGCCCACGGCGGACGCATCGAGGCGCTCAGACTTGAGGGACGGACCGTCTTCAGGATCACGCTCCCGATGCCCTCGCAGACCGACGGGCTCTGACGCATTCCTTTCCCGCAGGCCTCCATGCGCACCGCAGGCCTGCGGACGGATACGACGACGGTGCGCAGTACGGGCCGGAGGCTCCCGACAGACATGACCACACGACCTCTCATTCTCATCGCCGACGACGAAACGCGAATCAGGCGCCTGACGGCCGAATTCCTCGAGCAGTCGGGCTTTGACGTCTGTCAGGCGCAGGACGGCGAGGAGGCCCTCGAGGTCTTCAGGCGCTCGCCCGTCGAGCCCGATCTCGTCGTGCTCGACCTGATGATGCCCGTCAAGGACGGACACGAGACGCTCGCCGAACTGAGAACCTTCTCAAAGGTGCCCGTCATGATCCTCACGGCGCGCGACCTCCTGCAGGACAAGACGAAGAGCTTCAACACGGGGGCGGACGACTACCTCGTCAAGCCCTTTGCGTTCGCGGAGCTCGAGGTGCGCATCAGGGCGCTGCTTCGACGCGCCTCAGGCTCCGACATGCGGGTCTCGAAGGTCGTCGCAAACGGCCCGCTTGAACTGCGGACCGCCGAGCACGACCTCTTCTGGCGCGGGCGCTCCGTCCCGCTCACGGAGCAGGAGTTCAGGATCCTCTCGGCCCTCGCGAAGCACCCCGGTGCCGTCATCCGCTATGCGGAGCTGCTCCGCCAGGGCTGGGGCGACGGCGAGGTCGACGTCGCGCGCCTCAGGGTGGCGGTTGCGCGCATCCGCAAGAAGCTCTCCGCCAACGGGATCAATCCCATGATCATCTCCTCCTTCACGAACGTCGGCTACCTGATGGGAGACCTCACGAACTACGACGAGGACTTCGGCCTCTGAAGAAGAGGACCTGCACGCGGCGCGGATCACGGATGTTATTTCCCTGAAACAATCCCGTCCCTGCGGAAACGGGGCGGAAATGCGCGCTCCTTATCATGAAGGCACATCGAAGGGCCGCTCCGAATCTCCCACGCCACGGAGAAGGCCCGCAGGGGCGGACGCAATGGGGCGTCCGCCGGACCTTCAACAGTGCAGGTGATCCATGACGGTCGATCTTCAACGCCGCCGCGTCTTTCAGTCAGCAGTTGCCGGAGGCGCCCTCAGCCTCGGCGCCTTTGTTCCCACGCCCGTGAGCGCCGCCGTTGCCAGGGCGGCCGCGGACATCGAGGTCATGACCTGGAGCGGCTGCGCAGTCAACTGCGGCTCCCGCTGCCAGCTCCGCGTCTTCTCCAAGAACGGACGCGTCATCCGCATCGAGACGGACGCCTCGGGCGACGCCTCCGCGAGCACCATCGACGGCGGCTGCACGCAGATCCGCGCTTGTCAGCGCGGCCGATCCATGCGCCAGCGCATCTATGCGCCCGAGCGCCTCAAGTTCCCGATGAAGCGCGTCGGCCGCCGCGGCGAGGGCCGCTTCGAACGCATCTCCTGGGAGCAGGCCCTCGACGAAATCGCCGCCCGCCTCAAGGACACCATCGACCGTCACACCAACGAGTCCGTCATGATCATGCACGGCTCGGGCAATCAGGCGCTTGTCAACTCGAGCGCGGCCACCTACCGCTTCTTCAACATGATCGGCGGCTCGCTTGCCTGGTACTCCGACTACTCCACAGCCTGCATCCAGAACGCCTGGCCGTACCTCTACGGCCGCTTCGACTACGGCGGCGTGCGCAGCAAGGCCGCAGGCCAGGGCTCCTACTTCTCGCAGGTGAAGAACGCGAAGCTCTACGTCACGTTCGGCAACAATCCCGCCGTCACGCGCGCCTCGGGCGGCGGACAGTCCTGGGAGTTCTTCAGCGCCGCACGCAGGAACGGCACGCGCATGGTCTTCATCGACCCGATCTACTCCGACACGATGGCCGGACGCAACGCCGAGTGGATTCCGATCCGTCCCGGCACCGACGCGGCCCTCTGCGAGGCGATCGCCTACGTGCTCATCACCGAGAACCTCGTCGACAAGGCCTTCATCGACCGCTACACGATCGGCTACGACGAGGACTCGCTCCCTGCGTCCGCCAAGCCCGGCTCGAGCTACCGCAGCCACATCCTCGGCCTCGGTCCCGACAAGACTCCGAAGACGCCCGAGCGCGCCGCCGGCATCACGAACGTGCCCGCAGAGCGCATCGTGCGCCTTGCCCGCGACATGGCCGCCGCGAAGCCCTGCTTCATCTCGCAGGGCTGGGCGCCGCAGCGCCGCATGAACGGCGAAACGCAGTCGACGAGCATCGCCATGCTCCCGATTCTGCTCGGCCAGATCGGCCTGCCCGGCACCAATTCGGGTGCCCGCGAGGGCGACTCCTACGGCCTTGAAGCCGGTCTGCCCACGGGCGCCAACCCCGTCAAGGTGGGCATGCCCGTCTTCCTGTGGCCGCAGGCCGTCGTCGACGCCGCCTCGCTCACGGCCGAAACCGCCGCCGTGCGCGGCGCGCCGGCCCTCAGGCACAACATCAAGTTCATCTGGAACACCCAGTCGAACACGCTCATCAACCAGCACGGCGGCATCAACCAGCTCCGTCCGATCCTCGAGGACGAGACGAAGGTCGAGACGATCGTCTGCGTCGACACGCAGATGACGCCCTCGGCCATGTTCGCCGACTACGTGCTCCCCGACGTCTGCCATCAGGAGTCGATCGACCTCATGGCCGACTCCTATGCCGTGGGCGACCAGAACTACCTGATGCTCAGCGACAAGGCGATCGATCCCGAGTGGGAGCAGAAGCCCAACTGGGAGATCATGCGCGGGCTTGCCCGTCGCTTCGGCTGCGAGGCCGCCTACACCGAGGGGCTCGATCTCGAGGGCTGGGTGCGCCGGCTTTACGCCGAGGCGAGGAAGAACCTCCCCGGCATGCCCGCCTGGGACGAATTCCGCAGGACCGGCATCTACAAGTACCGCATGGAGGGCGACAGCGGGATCGTCATGGAGGACTTCCGCAGGGATCCCGACAAGCATCCGCTCGAGACCCCGAGCGGCAGGATCGAGATCTATTCCGAACGTCTTGCCGAGATCGCCCGCACCTGGAAGCTGCCCGAGGGCAGGGGACAGGAGATTCATCCGATCCCGCGCTACGTGCCGACGGACGAAATGGTTCAGGTGGACCCGAAGGCGAAGCAGTATCCGCTTGAGGCCTTCGGCTACCACGGTCCCGGCCGCACGCACTCGACCTATCACAACGTGCCGTGGTTGCGCGAAGCGCATCCCGACGTCGTTCTGATGAATCCCGTCGATGCGCAGCCCAGGGGCCTCAAGACGGGCATGCTCGTTCGCGTCTTCAACGACCGCGGCGCACTCGTGCTCCCCGTCAAGGTGACGCCGAGGATCATTCCGAGCCTCGTTGCCTTCCCGCAGGGCGCATGGTACAGGCCCGACGAGAAGGGACTCGACAGGGGCGGGTGCTTCAACGTGCTCACCCAGCTTAAGCCCACGCCGCTCGCGAAGGCCAATCCCTCGCACACGAACCTCGTCCAAGTTGAAAAGTTCAGGGGCTGACCCAAGGACCCTCAAACGCCATGAAGACTCAATACGCCTTTCATTTCGACAGCTCGCGCTGCACGGGCTGCAAGACCTGCGTGATCGCATGCAGGGACAAGAACGACATTCAGGATCCGAAGCTCGCCTTCAGGACCGTCCATGAGGAAACGGGCGGCAGCTGGAGCCGCAATGAGGACGGCAGCTGGTCCCAGAACGTCTGGGCCTACTTCGTCTCCGTCTCCTGCAACCACTGCTCGGAACCAGCCTGCGTGCGCGTCTGCCCGACCGGGGCCCACGCCCGCCACGAGGAGCTCGGCGGCCTCGTCCTCATCGACATGGACGTCTGCATCGGCTGCGGTGCCTGCGCCGTCGCCTGTCCCTACGAGGCGCCGAAGCTCGATCGCAAGGCGGGCAAGATGCGCAAGTGCGACATGTGCGTCGACCGTCTTGCAAGGAAGGAGCTTCCGGTCTGCGTCGCCGCCTGCCCGCAGCGCGCGCTGGACTTCGGCACCGTCGAGGAGCTCAGGAAGCGCCACGGCGACGACGGCATGATCGCGCCGCTCGCCGCAGGCGACTACACGAAGCCCAACCTTCTCATCACGAAGTGCGCACAGGCCCAGCCCGCGCCCGAGCGCACGAGAAGCTGGCCCGACTTCCTCAATGACAAGACCGCCTGAGGCGGCTCAACAGGGCGTACAGGGGAACGGCGTCACGGGCGGGCAACCGTCCTGACGTCGGTTTCTCGGACAAAAACTAACGGCTGCGAACAACAGGGGAACAGCAGCAGACGATTGCCTCCTCGGATGCGCCGGCTTGACGGCCGGCGTTTTGGGCCTGCCGGCCTCGTGTGGGGGGCGGCGGGCCGCTTTTTTGGATTTCAACAGGTGCACATGACCGCACCTGAGATGACAATTCTTGTACCGACCTCCTGGCCGGCTGAAATGCCGGCGATTCGGGGCCGCCGATCCTGCGAAGGAACGGCGGGCCTTTTTTTCAAGGTCCGTCCCAGGAGGTCCGCTGCGCGTCGTCTCGTCTGAGACGAAGTCCCGATGACGGTTTGCGGACGAAAAGAACGCCCGGCCCTCCGTGAGGAGGACCGGGCGTTTCGTCAGGTCGGAACCGTGAGCGGTCGATTAGAAGTCGACGCGCATCGTGGCCTCGATGGCGTGGTTCTGACGGCCGGCGTCACCGGCGGAGAGACCGTAGCTCATGCCGAGGTTGAGGTTCTTGTAGGTGGACATGTAGCCGACCTTGAGGTCGCCCACGAAGCTGCCCGAAACGTCGTAGTCGATCGTGTCGGTCGTGGAGGAGCCTTCAAGCGTGTAGGACGATTCCGTGTCGCCGAAGCGGCCGCGGAGCGTGACGTCAACATAGGGCTTGACCTCGAAGGTCTGGAACATGAAGGACGGAGTCTGGACCGTCACGCCCACGGGCACTTCGAAGATCGTGGCCTTGTCTTCGGACACGTCGAAGAGCTTCGTGGTGCCGGCGGCGATTTTATAGTCGTCCATGTCGACGATCGAGAGGCGGGCGCCGGCGTGCGGCGTCAGCGTGAAGGCACCCGTCTTGAACTCGCGTTCGGCACGGATGCCGGCGGAGAGGGCCTTGGCCTTGAGTTCGGAGGCGAGCTCGAGGTTGCCGAGCTGCATCGTCACGTCGCCGTCGGTCGTCACATAGGAGAGCGTGCCGATGACGTTCGTCTCACCGTACATGCGGGAGCCCCAGAGGTGCAGGCCGACGTTCTTGACATCGGTCGAGACGGGGAGGACGTCGCCTTCGCCGTCGGCATCACCCGACTGGTAGGAGGCGGCGGCACCGATCGTCCAGCCGTTCTTCAAATGGGTGTCGAAGCCGCCCATGATGCCGTAGGTGTCAAGGGAGTAGCCGTAGGCGGAGCCGCCCATGGAGAGGTCGTCCGTCTTGAGACGGGCGCCCAGAGGCTGGACCCACCAGCCGCCCATTTCCTTGGGCATCGTGGCGGCATGATGCTCGATCATGTCGGCCGTGTAGCCCTGGAAGTCAACCGTCATGGCCTTGACGCCGGAGATGGCGCCGAGACCCGTCACGGAGTTGATCATGCTGCTGATCTCCTGGAGCGAGGCGCCCGTGGAGAGGATCTGGTTGATCAGCTGGGTGTCGGGACCCGTGGAGCGTTCGCCGGCGAAGATCTTCGAGACGAGGTTCTTCGCGGAGACGTTGAGGCCGGAGCCTTCGACGGACGTGCCGCCGGCAACGATCATCCAGTCGCCTTCGGAGTTCTGCTTGATCTCGAAATGGTCGCCGACCTGGTTCTTCCAAGCGTCGGCGGCGGTGAGCTCGCCCTTCACGAGCTTGTCCTTGAGGGCGTCACCCTGCTTGAAGTTCTCGAAGAGCTTGTAGGCGCCCCAGGTGAGGTTGGCGCCGTCAAGCGTGACCTCGACATCCTGTCCGGCTGTGATTTGACCCTTGAGGCCGTCGGCCGTGAAGAGTGCGTTGCGGTTGAAGTTGGCCGCGTCGAACTTGAGCGTCGTGTCGCCGGCAAACGTGAGCTGGGCGCCGTACTTCGGAGCCTGAGCATCGGGGTTCGTGTCGGCAGTCTTGGCCGTGGCAACACCACCGAAGGTCACCTTGGCATCTTCACCGAATACGACGGGCGCGCCGACTTCAAGGACGAAGTTCGGGGTGGTGCCGGTGGTCGTCGTGTCGGCCTTGACCTTGTCGGCCATGGTCGTGGCGACGTTGAGACCGAGGTAGCCGGATTCAGCCGTCAGCGTGCCGTTGATCTTGTCGGTCTTGTGGATGATGACGTCGGAGCCCTTGATGTTGAGCGTGCCGTTACCGAGCGAGAGGGAGCCGACTTCAACGCGGGAGTTGCCTTCGATCTTCAGCGTCTGGGTGCCCATGGCCTGGGTGATGGCGTCGACAGTGACGGAGCCGCGGTCAACAGACGTGTTGTCGCCTTCGCCTTCGCGTCTGGTCACGACCTTCGACGTGTCGGCCTCGATGGGACGTTCGACCGTGGCAAACGTGATCGAGCCGATGGCAACGTCGCTGCCCGTGATCGTCTGAACCGCGTTGATAGTGGTTTCGCCGATCACAAGCTTGTCGGTTTCACTCTTGATGGATTCGCCGTAGGACTTCTGGAACGCCTCAAGCTGCTTTTCGTTCAGCGTGCCGAGGAAGTTCTCGAGGTTCCTGGCGTAGTCGTCCTTCGTCCACTTGGAGGTGTCGAGCGTGATCTTCTTGTCGTTATCGGTGATGCCGCCATTGACCTTTGTAAGGGCGGTCTCGATGAAGTCCTCGAGCTTTTCAACCTTGACGGACGGCGTCACCTTGAGGGACGTCGAATTGAGCGTGAGGCTGCCGAGCGACAGGGAGGCCGAGTAGCCATGTTTTGTGAGGTCGTCAGCCGTCTTAGCCTTGTTGTCGGAAATCGTGAGCTGGGCGTTGTTGTAGACCGTAACGGCGCCGAACTTGGTGACATCCCAAGAACCCTGATTTTCCGTGTCGGCATTGCCTTCGGTGCCGGTCTTGGAAGTGGCGGTTTCTTTTTTCCAGACGGCCTTGTAGTCGGAGAGCGTGACGCCGCCCTGATTGTAGTTGCCGTCGGCAACGATCTTGCCGTCCTCACCCTGCTCGAAGGCCTGAGCCTTGCCGAAGATGAGGGAGGCGCCGGAGGCGAGGTACTTGTTTTTGTCCTTGGAGAGGTCGAAGGAGCCGCCGCTGGCGAAGGAGCCCACGGTGAGGCCCTTGTTGACGGTGAACTGGCCCTCTCCGGTCACGGTAACGAGGTCGCCGATGCTGGCGTTTTCGCCGGCTTCATAGCCGTACTCGAGGTTGTCGGCGGAGAGGGTGCCGGTGGCATCGACGGTGACGGCCTTTCCCTTCTGGGCGTTGATGGTGCCCCAGGTGGACTTGCCCTTGATCTGGGCCGTGCCGGCCTTTTCAGTGATGATGAGGCTGGAGCCGCTGTCAAGAGCGCCTTCGGCGTTGACGAAATTGCCGCCTTCATTGAGCGTGACATTGCCGTAGCTCACGCGAGTGCGCGTTTCGGGCTTCTTGTCGGCTTCGCCTTCCTTCTTCTCGGCTTCGGTCTTGAGCTTGTAGCCCTTGTCATTGTTCGTGAGGGTGGCGTTCTTGAGCGTGATGTCGCCCATGACGACGGAGGCGGGGGCGGCCTCAAGGTCGTCGGTCTTGTTGAGGCCGTTGATCGTCAGATTGTCTTTGATTTTGAGCGTGCCCGTGTTGACGAGGGAGCCGGTGACCGTGATCGCCTTGTTGGCTTCGAGCGTGCCGTTGTTGACGAACGTGCCGCCTTCAGCGACGTCAAGGCCGACGTTGAGCGTCAGGCTGGAAAGTTTGTTGGTGAGCTTGCCGGCAGTCTTGTTGGCCTCGTCCTTGCTGATCGTGATCTTGTCACTGTTCTGGCCCTCGATCGTGACCTTGCCGGAGGCGTTCGTGAAGTTCTTGTTGAAGGTCTTGGCCCAGTCTTCGTCCCAGGTCTTTTCGTCCTTGATGGTGTTGGGGACGGTGTTGGCTCCGGTACCGACGATCAGCGTGACGTCCTTGTTGACAGGCTTGGCCATGGCGCCTGCGGAGAAGACGGCGAGCGTGGTCAGGACGGCCGCGACGAGCGGCTTCCTGGAGAAGGTGGCGTTGCTCATTGATTTATCCTTTGTTTGACGATCCTGGTGTCGTACATGAGTGGCAAATACCCGCAAGGATACCAAAGACAGGCGTTGGGAAGAGCGCCTCTCTGGGGGCACCTTGACCTGCATCAGTTGCAGGAACGACCAAAACCCTTGGAAGGGGGGTGATCCTGCTCAAGTTTCGGGATGTCCCTCCCGTGGAAAACCCTTATGTGGATCTCCCGGGAAGGGCAGGGCGTCGAGAAGGCAGGTGCCGTCGCCGTTCAGGCGCATTCGCGCAAATGTCTGTATCCTTTCGTCATCATGGAGAACGGACGGCAGAAACCCACTTATATATAGTGGTTGTCCGGCGAAATCAGATTTAGGAGACCGAAGATGGGACTCGACTTGTACGCGGGCACCTTCACCCGCTATTACACCCGCAACTGGAAGACGGTCGTGGAGGCCTGGGCCGAAGCCAACGGCGTCGACTTCAAGCGCACCGAGGCCGAGGACGAGGAGAATCTCTCCCCCGAGGAGGTGCAGGAGATCGTCTGCGCCTGGCGCGACGAGATGCTCCAGGCGGTGACGCCTGAAAACCAGCTTCCCGAGACCTGGGAGGAGAGCAACGACAAGGCCTACTACACGGACAAGCCCGACTGGGATGCCTTCGGCGCGATGCTGCTCGTGACGGCCGCCCACACGTACGAGGAGACGATTCCCGAAACGCTCGAAAAGGGCTGGGACTTCACCGAACATCCGCTCATCAAGCGCCTTGCCGAGGACCACGAGCACGTCTACTCGCTTTTCCGCAGCGTGATGGTCTGGGTTCCGATCACGAAGTCCACGATGGTCTTCCGCGGTCCGATGCCCACGGGCAATGAGGTGATGATCGGCACGCTCGGCGCGCTTGAGCAGGAACTCGAGCACATCAACGAGATCTGCTGGCTCGCCAAGGAGGAGACGATCCTCTCGTGGACCGAAACCGAGGGCTATCCCGCCAAGACGCTCAAGGACGTCGAGACGGGCACCGAGGATGGCAAGAAGGAGACCTACAGCACCGAGTCCCTCGCCAAGTTCGCCTTCTCGATCTTCTGGCGCGCCATGAAGTTTGCCAAGGAAAACCGCACGCCGGTTCTCTTCGACTACTAAGCCGACCGTCGACCAAAACCAAAAGCCGATTCCGAATGCTGATTCTGGATCGGCTTTTTTGTTGTTTGAGCTCCGCTCAAAGCCTTCCTCATTCTCCGTAGAGCCATTCGTCGAGGTCCCACCAGAGTTCGAAGAAGACGCGGGAGAGGAGGGCCGCGTCGCCGTAGGCGTCGTGGTGTCCGCCTCGAGCGCCGAGTCCGTACCATTCGAGCAGGGCGTCGAGTCCGTTGCGGCGGCGCTCCGACGGAATCGCCCTGGCGAGCACGAACGAGTCGACGACGGTGCAGCGGTCCTCGAACCTCGGTGCGCCGGGACGCGCGGCCTGAAGCTCCCGATTGAGCCAGAGAAGGTCCATCGTGCGGTCATGGATCACGACGGTCTTGCCGCGCACGGCCTCAAGCAGCTCGTCTGCGCGGGCCGCAAACTCGGGACAGTGCTCGAGCTCGCAGTCCTGAATGCCGTGCACACGCCTTGCGCCCGCCAGGGAGCGTCGGTGCGGATTGCAGCGAAAGTGCAGGCCGCCCGTCACGTTCTGCTCGACGTCCGTCTCGACGAGGGCCACCTCGATGAGGCGCCCGTTGCGCCCGCCTGTCGATTCGGTGTCGAGAAAGACGAGGGACTCTGCTCGGTCGAGCGCCGCATGCACGCCTTCGAGCCTCGCGCGGCGCTCCGCCTCCGACGTGAGAAGGTCGGGATTGAAATGCGTTCCTGAATGGAAAAGGCTCTGGCGAAGGGCCTCGCCGTCGTCCTGTACGGGAAGGCGGGCAAGAAGCTTCGAGAGTGCGGGCGAGAGCGGGGCGGGAGGGACTGGACGGGCGGGACGGGCAGGACGGGCGGCGGGATGCCTTTCGGAAGGCAGAAGCGTTGCGGCAGAGGCGTGCGGAAGGACGGCGTGCGGAAGAATGACGGTCATGGCGGTGATTTACTTGATGATGCAGTTGCGTCATGTTAGGCGGCGGTGCGTCAGTTTGTGACGCAGGAACATCTTTCCTGAACGCCGTTCCGATTGCGTCACGAGTTGACGCATGGGGTCCGATACTGATGAAAACGGAGGGGGATCCGCAGGGGCCGCCATGTCAGGGTCCGCGTTCTCCTCCCGAATCTGGAGTCAAAGACATGGCATACACCGCCTACAAGTTCAAGCCGTCATTTGTTGAGAAGCGTCTCAAGAGCTACAAGTCGAACCTGATGAAGTTCAAGGGACACGACAATCTCGTCGCCAACGCCGTTCGCGTGATCAGGGAGAGGCTCGAGGCCGATCCGCGCCGCTATCTTTCCTACGGGCCCTACTGGTGGGGCATCAAGAAGGTGCTCGTCGACAACGGCGTGCCGCTCGGCGAATGCGACGACGAGGAGATCAGGCTCGCCTACTCGGGCGCGACCGACGAGGAGACCATCGTGATGGCCGAGGAGTTCAGCCAAATCCGCCAGGAACCCTCGCCTCTAATGACATGGACCACCCACCCGATGCCTAGGCAATCGATTCTCGCAGATCGATAATGTGGCATCACAAGCCTTCATGGAGTCCATATCATGGCTAGAAAGCGCACCCTGTCAACACTCGACACCTCTATCGCATACGCTGTTGGCCTCGACCTTGCCAAGACTGATGTGGCTCTTGCCGCATTCGACTCTGATCACAAGGAACCTTATCTCATTGACCGGATCCCCTACGACAAGCTCTATGAGCTTCTGGCAGACATGGCTCCGACCTTGGTTGCCATGGAGCCATGCAGCGGTGCTCATCAGATCGCCGAGCAGATTCAGGAGCTCGGACATGAAGTCATGATGATCAGCGGGCGGCATGTCCAGGCATGGGTCAAGGATCATTGCAATGGCCAGAAGACCGACCTCAATGACGCGTTTGCCATCCTGAATCTGGCCTATGAGCCCATCCGCGGGAAGACGCGTGAGGAATGCCGTCTGCTTGCTCTGCAGGCCTCCTATCGCCAATTAAAGGGGCAGCGAACGAAGACTATGGTGCACGTCAAGGCTACGCTTCATGCATGGGGATTTCCCATCCGTGCAGGCTCCTTCAACCAGAAGGCTCTGCATGAGCTGATCGATGCCAACCGAGAGGCTTTCGGTGATGAAGTGGTAGAGACTCTGCACCTCATGATCAACCGGGTACATGATCTCGACCATGACATTGCAACGGTGCTGAAGCTCCTGACAGAGGCTACCCAGCGTGATCCGCGGGCTTCCCTGCTCCGTTCCATACCGGGATTCGGAGTGCTGACGACGAGCCGTTGATGCGCTGTAGTGGGTGACATCGCAAGATTCGATTCCCCAAAACAGACCATGGCGTTCATTGGTCTTGTCCCGAATAACAGAATTACCGGGCATCACACGGAGACCTCTTCCGGTCGTGAAGCCCGAGGCCAGGGAAAGATGTCGAAGCGAGGAGACAAGATGCTCCGATCGCTCTGCATCCTGGGTGCAGGCGCATTGTGTTTGATGGTGCGCAACGACCGGTTGCCTGACTGCCCGTTCGTAGCAAGCATCAAGGAGCGCCTGGCATCGCCAAGACCTTGGTTTAAAGTTCTAGTCTATGTCGCAGCCAAGTTGGTGCGCATAGCCACAGCTCTCCTCAAATACGGAGAGACGTTCAGCTTCGAGAAAGCTGGCATATCGAAGGCGGTACTGAAGCAGTGGGAGCTTGAACAAGCCAAAGCCGCATAAGCCTTAACCGCCCGAAAGAGAATAGTCCGACCTCAAGCAAGATTGATTCATGAGATGCCTTAAAGGCGCCGTCTAATAGCCATACGCCTCACATTGCAGAAACTTGCATTGCCTTTTATTTGGCACAGACGGCTTTCTGAAGTTCATGGCGGGCATGGAATTCCGAACGGAGTCCCGACAGCCCTGAGAGATTGGTGGATGGGCCTCTCGCTTGAATAGAATCTGCTTGATCTGACTCCGCATGACCTCGGTAAAGGATGCGGATCAGGGAGTCTTTTTTCCGTCGTTTTACCGCGTTCCTGGGCGGGCCTCATTTCCTGAATTCACGCGAGCAAGCTCGCTCAAATTAGTACGGCCCGCGGCCACTGCGAGAGCGCTTTCGCGCTCACGCACCGCCTGCGGCGGAAAATACTTGACATCTTGCTTGACAAGAGTGGGCGGTCCAGAGATGTGAGGCGGGGAGGAATGGCGGAAAAGACAGCAAAATGCGAGGCATACGCCAAAATAGGAAGCCTCATATAAGGAAGCTCTTCAAAACCCCATCTCTGAGAGATGGGGTAAGCAGATTTGTTTAAA
>OOCN01001367.1_pt1 | contig 16284 bp, 12 predicted proteins | sample 1671361 | NCBI WGS metagenome assembly OOCN01 (sample SAMN06348149, study PRJEB24527) | human gut metagenome | biome: human gut; feature: ankylosing spondylitis patient; material: feces | host: Homo sapiens | place: China | collected 2015-10
AAGGCCCCGATTGGGGCGATTTTTACGAGCCGAGGGTTACTCGAGGCGATGTCGTCCATGTGAACCTGACGCCGCGCAGCGGCAGCTGAGTCCATGGCGACCTGCGAACGGCGGCCTGCGACCTGCGGGGCCATCAGGCCCCCGATTCGATGAACGGAATCGGCCTGCGGGCCCGTCAGGCCCTTGACTCTCATCATCAAATATGGTATCCTATACGAATGATGAGTATGAAAAGCAATCGCTAGTGCTTTTGCATTAGAGGAAAGTCCGAGCTCCGTAGGGCAAGATGCCGGCTAACGGCCGGCGAAGGTGACTTTAGGGATAGTGCCACAGAAATGTGTACCGCCACGCAAGTGGTAAGGGTGGAACGGTGCGGTAAGAGCGCACCAGCGGTGCAGTAATGCATCGGCTAGGTAAACCCCATCTGGAGCAAGACCGAATAGGGGAGGGATGAAGCGGCCCGCTGATCTTCCGGGTTGTGTCGCTTGAACATGCCGGCAACGGTATGTCTAGATAGATGATTGCTGCTGCGCAAGCAGAACAAAACTCGGCTTACTGATTACTCATCACCTTGTGAATCTAAAAGGACTGTTACACGAAGGCATAGGCCATCGTGGACAGTCCTTTTTTTATGTTTGAAAACGGCCATTTCATCACGATGAACGAAGAACGACCTACGATGAACGGACGGCGGCCTGCGACCGGCGAACTGCGGGCCTTTAGGCCCTACAAGCCCTTTACATTTCCCCTTGTCCATGATATCATTTCAATAAGTGGTTTCAGATGGTAATAAACCATAATAATGAATTACCATGATAATGAATACTTAAACAAACAAAAGCGAGGGATTTAAGTTGGCATTAATCGTTAAGAAGTTCGGCGGCAGCTCCGTTGCGACACCGGACAAAATGCGGGCTATTGTACAACGAGTCTTAAAAGGCAAAAAGCCTGAAGACAAAATCGTCATCGTTGTTTCGGCAATGGGGGATACTACCGACGATTTAGTGACATTAGCAAAGCAGATTACCTCTAAGACTTACGGCCGTGAAATGGATATGCTCCTGACGACGGGCGAACAGGTCTCCATCGCCCTCATGGCTATGGCTTTCCAGGAAGCCGGCCAGAAGGCTATTTCCTTTACCGGTGCTCAGGCCGGCATCAAGACCAGCGATGCCTTTAACAAAGGCCGTATCCTGGCATTGAAACCGGGCCGCATCATGAAAGCGCTGGATCAGGGCAATATCGTCGTCGTCGCTGGCTTCCAGGGCATTACGGGCCATGGCGATATCACGACGCTGGGGCGCGGCGGTTCCGATACGACAGCCGTTGCCATTGCCGGTGCCATCCATGCTGATGTTTGTGAAATCTATACCGACGTTGACGGCGTATACACGTCCGATCCCCGTGTCGTTCCCAATGCAAGGAAAATCGAACAGATTACATACGGCGAAATGCTGGAAATGGCGAAACTCGGCGCCGGTGTCATGCAGCCCCGTGCCGTCGAAATGGGCAGCCGCTTCGGCGTCCCCATCCATGTACGCTCGACTTTTTCTGAAGATGAAGGAACTATGATACAGGAGGATTGCTCTATGGAAGTCAAACAGTATCTCATCCGCGGCGTCGCTTCGGATAAAAATGTTGCAAAAATCACCGTTTTAGGGATTCCCAATAAACCGGGCTTCGCTTATCGCGTTTTCGCTGAATTAGCAGAAAAACACGTCGACGTCGACATGATCGTCCAGAGTGTCCGCATTGCCAACGAAGGCGTAACGGATATTACCTTTACCATTGCCCGTACGGACCTGGAACAGGCCAAAGCTGTCTTTGCCAATCTGCGCAAGGAAATGCCTGTCGAAGATATCCTCATCGATGATAAGATGGCTAAAGTTTCTGTCGTCGGTGCTGGCATGGCCGGCCATCCGGGCATCGCTGCCGGCATGTTCGGTGTCCTCGGCGATAACGGCATCAATATCGAAATCATTTCCACTTCGGAAATCAGCATCACCTGCCTGATTGCAGAAGATGTTATCGACAAAGCCGTCAAAGCTATCCACGCGCACTTCTTCGACGAAGACTGAGGGGGATACATGTCTGTATTGGATAGCTTTACAGAAGAGATGTTGCAGTCTGAACTGCCCAAACGGGTCATCCTCGAACGCCTGACCCATGGCCTGGAAGTAGAAAAGCCGCCGCAGTTTGCCATTCCGGCTCCCCAATACACCTTTGAGACCAATCTGCACGGCTTCCGTTACGACTATCAACATCAGACCGTCACCATTTCCTATAAAGTAGCCCACGGCCTTCATGACGATATGACCGTATCCTTTATGACTTTCCGGGTCATCCTGGAAGGATTGGGCGTTTGTATCCGAATGCAGAAGTGGTAGTGAAATACAGAGGGGGTTGTCGCCAATGCGGCAGCCTCCTTTTTGTGGTGAAGGAGGGGAAACGCCGTTCGCAGGCCGCAGATGGCCGGCCGCAATGGCTCCCCTGATAGGGGAGCTGTCAGCAAAGCTGACTGAGAGGTTGAGAGGCATGCGTAGGGGCCGTCAGGCCCAAAAAGGAGGGGAAATGCGATGCACTGCGGAACCGATATCGTACAAATCAGCCGTATAGCGGACATGGCCGCCCGTCACGGCCGTTTCCTGGGCCGCTTTTTCACGGAACAGGAACTGGCTTATTGCCAACGGACTGATGGTACCTGGCGGGCCGAATCGCTGGCCGGTATCTTTGCTGCCAAAGAGGCTTTGTTCAAGGCCTTGGGGACCGGTTTCCGCCAGGGAAAATGGACGGACGTCGAAGTCTGCCATGACTCGTTGGGAGCCCCGTATTATCAGCTCCATGGCTGTTATGCCCAGGCCGTGGGCCAGGATGGCCAGCTGCCGTCCCTGTCCATCGCCCACGACGGCGATTACGCCATCGCCTTCACCGTGTTAGGGTAAAAAAAACGCAGTCCGCAGGCCGCAGATGGCCGGCCGCCATGGCTCCCCTGATAGGGGAGCTGTCAGCAAAGCTGACTGAGAGGTTGATTGGCTGTCAGATAGTGCCGCTGCGAGATTTGACCACAGCCTATTCTGGTATAATGGCAGGCTTTTACGAACCCCGAACCCCGAGCCACGGCCTTTCCTCGGACTCAGATGCGGCGTTGCCGCGACAGACTCAAACTGAGAACGACGCTTCGGGAAGCCCTCAGCGCGTAGCGGGCCGCCTTTACAGGCCGGCCCCTACGATGGCCCCGGATGGGGCAATTTTACGAGCCAATGGTTTCCCGAGGCGATGTCGTCCCTTTGAGTTTGACGCCGCGCAGCGGCACGGCATTTGAGTCCATGGCGGCCTGAGATGGCGGGGCCGTCAGGCCCCATTACACGCGCCCTTTTCAATAAAAATAGGAGAGAATTACTATGCAAAAAGTTACTACTGCCGCTCAGATGCGGAATATGGATCGGATAGCTATGCATGGCATATATGCCATTGCGCCGGCTGTCCTCATGGAAAATGCCGGCCATGCCGTTGCCGAACGGGCCGGTGCCTGGCTGGAAGGCTGGGATGGCAAGGATGTCGTCCTCTTTTGCGGCAAAGGCAATAACGGCGGCGACGGCTTCGTCATTGCCCGCCATATCTTAGCCGCCGGGGCCAGGGCCTATGTCTATGTCCTCGGGGAAGAAGCCGACTATAGCGATGAAGCGCGTCAGCACTTGCATACGCTGCAGCAGCTGGCCGACGATGAAACGTGCCTGCTCTTGCCGGCGCCGCAGTCGGAAGCTGACTGGCAGGTCCTGCAAGAACGGCTCCTCGCCTCTTCTGTCGTCATCGACGCCATGTTGGGGACGGGCTTCCACGGCAGCCTGCGCCAGCCCATTGCCTCTATCGTAGCGGAAGTCAACGCCGCTGCCGCCGCCGGTGCCGTCACGGTCATCGCCGTCGATATGCCGACTGGCGTCAACTCCGATACGGGGGCTGTCAGCAACGGTGACGACGATGAAGACGGTCCGCTCTTTGCCGATATGACCGTCACCTTTGGTGCCCTCAAACGGGGCCTGGTCCTCTATCCCGGCCGGGCTTGTGCCGGCCACGTTGAAGTCGACCCCATCGGCATGCCTGGTCCGCTGCTCATGCAGCTCGAAGAAGACCCGGCTTATTTGCTGCAGAAATCGGATATCGCTGAAATCGTCGTGCCCCGCAGCCCGGACAGCCATAAAGGGACTCACGGTACTATCGCTATCGTCACCGGCAGCAGCCAGATGGCCGGAGCCGCCCTCATGGCTGCGCATGGAGCCGTCCGCAGCGGGGCCGGCAAGGTCTTCCTCCGCGTGCCCGGTGCGACGGCGCCGTACTGTATCGGCGCCCAGCCGGAAATCATGGTCCGCGGCGTCGGTACTGGCGACCACTTCACTGCTGCTGATGCCGATGAAATCATTGCTGAAAGCAAGACCTGGTCCGTCCTGGCCATGGGCCCCGGCATGGGCCGCGACGCCGGGACGAAAGAATTTCTCCTGAAAGTCCTGGCCGCTGTGGATTGCCCTGTCGTCCTCGATGCCGATGCCCTCAACCTGCTGGCCGGAGAAAAGGCCCTCATCGCTTCGCGGGGCAGCCGGATTATCATGACGCCGCACTTGGCCGAATTTTCTCGCCTCAGCGGCCTGTCCATGACGGAAATCAAAGCGGACCCCATCGCGGCAGCCCGTCATTTTGCCTCGAAATGGAAAGTCAACCTCGTCCTCAAAGGGGCGCCGACGCTCATCGTTTCGGCCCGGACGGGGAACGTCTACATCAACTCCACGGGCAATGCCGGCATGGCCTGTGGCGGCATGGGGGACGTCCTGACCGGCATGATTGCCGCCATGACGGCCCATCAGGGCATGAGCGATTTGTGCAGTGCCGCCTGTGCCGGCGTCTATCTCCACGGATCAGCCGGCGATGCCTGCCGCAAAGCCCGCGGCCCCTATGGCTTTACGCCCATGGAAATAGCCGATGCCCTTCCCGGCGTCCTGGCTTCTTTAGAAGAAGATTTGGCCCTGCCCATTTTGCAGCAGCCCTTGATTGGAGGAAAATAAATTGAAAAAAAGAAAACTCTTTACCGCCGCCCTGGCCCTGGTCATGAGCTTCATGCTCGTCCTGGCCGGCTGTGGCAACAGCGCGTCGTCCAGCTCGTCTGGCGGGGCCAAGGCCGTCCAGTCCCTGAGTGCCTCTGACAAGGACCTGCGCATATCCGTCCTCAACGTCGGTCAGGCCGATGCGACGCTCATCCAGTATAAAGGCAAGAATATGCTCATCGATACAGGCGAAGTCGACAGCCGGGCCGATTTGGTCAAACAGCTCAAAGAACGCAAGGTCAAGGATATCGACATCATCGTCATCACTCATCCCCACGGCGACCACCTGGGCGGCATGGCGGAACTGTTCAAGGACTTCAAAATCAAGCAGATCTATGACAATGGCCAGAGTGCCAATACGGCCATGTACCGCAATTACCTGAAGAACATCAAGGCCAAGAACATTGCCTATAAGACCTTGAAAAAGGGCGATACCTTCACCCTGGGCGATGACGTCACCTTTACCGTCCTGTCGCCGGGCACGCCTTTCACTAAAGAAAATACCCAGGGCGTTTCTGAAAGCGGCCTGACCAATGACAATTCCATCGTCTGCAAGATGACCTATGGCCAGTTCTCTATGATGTTTACTGGCGATGCCCAGAAAGAAGTCGAAGAAAAGATCCTCAAGGACTATAAACCAGCTGACCTCAAATCGGACGTCCTCAAAGTCGGCCATCACGGCAGCAAGACCTCGTCGTCCGACGCCTTCGTCAAAGCCGTAGCCCCGAAAGCGGCAACCATTTCCTGCGCCGCCGGCAACCAGTACAAGTTCCCGCACGAGCCGACGCTGAAGACCTTGCAGAAATACAACGTCGAAGTCTATCGTACCGACCGCAACGGCGTCATCACCATTACCACCGACGGCTCGTCATACAGCATCGAAAAGGAGCATTGATATGAAAAAAGAACTCGTCGGCAGCATCGACCGCATAACCGAACAGACGGCGTACATCATCCTCAACGACGATGAACACGAACTCCAGTTCCCACTGGAACTCTTGCCAGACGGCGCCGATGAAGGCATGGCCTTCACTATCACTATCGAACGCAACGAGGAAGAAGAAAAACGACTGGCCGAAGAAATCGCGGCCTTGAAAGAAGGCCTCTCCCAATAGGGAGAGGTTTTCTTTTGCTCTTCCCAGGATTCACGGCGGGCTCGCCACGTGCGAGCCCCTACGGAATCGCATACAGGCGATGGGAATGAGTGCAGGCCGCAAAAAAAAATACACGGCCAGCGGGGCCGTCAGGCCCCTTATATATATATTCCCTAACACGTTTTACTAAACACACATAATGCATGAAAATAAATAATTACTACAGGAGGTAATTTTATGATTGGGTATAAAAAAATCGCAGTCATCTTGGCCGTTTTTTCGGCTATGGGGATGGCTGTTCAAGGTCAGGGAAATGGCGATAGCATCGCGCTTTCTACGAATGTACCCACGTCTTTGCCGGCTTTGGCACCGGCAGCGTATCGCGGTCATTTCTGGCGTGTCGATGCAGAAAATGATGCAGGTCTGCCACGGAATTTTCGCACTTGTCAGTCATCTTTTCACGGAGTGGAACATAAATATGCATCTGAGGTGGATCCGTCTTATATTCCTTCCCGTAAGGGCTTGGATGACCTGCATATTTCCGGGTCCGGCCAGTTTTCGGCCCGCCAGTTCGACGCCCTCGTCCATGAGCTGCGGAAAAAGACCAAGGGTCCTATTTATGACGTCGACTTGCGCCAGGAGTCACACGGCTTTTTTGACGGTACGGCCGTCAGCTGGTATGGCCGTCACGATTGGGGCAATATCGGCAAGTCCCAGGCTGACGTCCTCGCCGATGAACAGCAGCGCTTGCAGACCGCTTTGGGGAAAGACGTCACGGTCTACGACCAGGGGAAAGGCGATTTGCCCGTTCATCCTCAGATTATGACCGTACGACGCGTCCAGACGGAACGGGAACTGGCAGAAAGCAAGGGCGTCCACTACGTCCGCCTGGCCAGCACGGACCATCTCTGGCCGACGCCGGGCGAAATCGACGCCTTCCTAGTTTTCGTCCGCACTTTGCCAGACGATGCCTGGCTCCATTTCCATTGCGAAGCCGGAGCCGGCCGGACGACGGCTTATATGGTCATGTACGATATGATAAAGAATCCCGACGTGTCCTACCGGGATATCGTCTATCGCCAGTATGAAATCGGCGGTAACTACACGCCACATGACGTATCCCGTCCCAAACGAGGCGATTGGAAAGGAATGTATTATCATGAAAAACACGAAATGGTGTCCTTATTTTATCAGTATGTACAGGACCAGACGAAACAGGGATGGAGCCAGTCGTGGTCGCAATGGCTAAAGAATAAAAGAATGAGAGTCAATAACGTTTATAACGATAACGACATATAAAACGACAAGAAATGTATAAATAACCATTTACAAAATTTTTATGCAAAAATAAGCTTTAGGAAATCAAAAAATAAGACTAAAAAATGGAAGCTGAATGGCGCTGTTAAGCCAATCTTTATTTCGCTAAAACTGGTTTGCAGATATAGAGTTTTGACAAGCGCCGGGAAAAGTTGTATAATAACTGCAACAGGTGTGGTGCGGATGCAGGCAACACCTGCGGAAAGAGCCAAAAAACAGTACCTTTTTCAAGGCAGTAAAAGAGAGGAAACTAGGACAACTCGCCAATGAACCCTTGGAAAAAATACGTTTCGGCGCTCGCTAGTAACGGTGTAAGACTTTACGAAACTTATTTTTATTGGAAAAGGGGTAATTCTCATGAAATCCAAAGTATTAGCAGCTCTCGTAGCAACTATGGCTGTTGGCGCAACCTGCGCATTCGCAGCTAACCCGTTCGTCGACGTACCGTCCGACAGCTGGGCTTACAAATCCGTCGTAGAATTGGCTGACGCCGGCATCATCCAGGGCGTTGACGGCCAGTACTTCCAGGGCAACCGTAACATTACCCGTTACGAAGCCGCTGAAATGGTCGCCAAAGCTATGGCTCACATGGACAAAGCTTCTGTCGAACAGCGCGCCCTCATCAACAAACTCGCTGACGAATATGCTGACGAACTCAACAACCTCGGCGTTCGCGTAAGCGCTCTGGAAAACCGCGTTGGCAACGTAAAACTCACTGGTGATGCTCGTATCCGTTATCGTTATATGAGCGATAATAACAAACTTGCTGATACAAAAGACCGGGCAGGCAAGAAAAATGATAACTCTTGGGATTATCGTGTTCGCGTTCGTGCTAATGCTCAGGTCAACGACCGCACAAAAGTTACTTACGGCATCAGCTCGGATAACAAAAACTTTGCTGATAATGCTAAAGCCACTGACGAAAGCGATGATATCTTCACGGATGTTGCCAAAGTTGATTACAACTTCGGCGGCAACAACTGGAACCTCAGCGTTGGCCGTGACTCCACCTATATTCTTGGTGGTCCTCGTTCCTATGGCTACAACTATGGTGATGTCTTCGACCGCGCTGAATTGAAATACCAGAATGATAAATTCGCTGCCACTGCTGGCTATGGTAAATTTAAGGCCGGCAATATTGCTGGTGAAGCCAAGATAGATGAAAACGATGGTCTCGAAGGCACGAAGACTGGCTACGGTGAATTAGAAGGCTTCTTCGGCGGTGGCCGTGCAGCTGGTTCGGCTCTTGGTGTTTATTACAATGACTTCAGTGCTAACGATGCAACTCGTGGTGGTCAGGCTGACGATCTCTGGGGTGCATATGTAAGTGCTAATCTTGGTAAATGGAATGCTTTAGTAAACTACGAAAATGTAGGCTATGATAAAGATATCAAGACAGCTAATGGTACAGATGATAGCGCTAATGTTTGGATTGGCAAGTTGACTTATGGTAAAGCCAATATTGCTACGCCGAAGTCCTGGGATGCTTGGGTTGAATACCTCAATGCTGAAGATGGTGCTTTCATTGGTGGTTTCACCAACTCCTGGCGTTTTGCTCACCAGATGGACAACATCGAATCCTGGGGCGTCGGTGCTGATTACACCTTCGCTAAGAATGCTATGTTCCAGGTTATGCAGTCCTTCGGTACCAAGACTAAAGACGGTAACGCAGAAGATCCGGAAGAACAGACACGCGCTCAGTTCGTATTCGCATTCTAATCTCTCCCTGTACGGACAGATTACCAAAGACCACTCAGAAATGGGTGGTCTTTTTTTGGATGAATAAAGTGCAATGCTAATTTTCTATGAAATGTTTAGTAATATGTGCAATCGATATGGACAAACCCAATAGAGCGAATATAAATGGTATAGCTTTTTTTGCATATGCTAAATTGGCATAATTAGTGAAAGATGGCTTTTTTAAGCGATTTAATAACCATTTTTGATGAACTTATATTTACGAATTTTTGACAAAAGTTACAAAATACGGTATAGTGAAAAAGAACTAGTGTAGTGCATGGCAGGTATACTAGTGAAAAGAGGTACGAAGAAACAGACAGTCTGAGGCAGTAAAAGAGAGGAAACTAGGACAACTCGCCAATGAAACCTCGGAAAATACGTTTCTGTCTCTCGCTTGTAACCGAGTAAGGCTTTAGGAAACTTATTTTTATTGGAAAAGGGGTAATTCTCATGAAATCCAAAGTATTAGCAGCTCTCGTAGCAACTATGGCTGTTGGCGCAACCTGCGCATTCGCAGCTAACCCGTTCGTCGACGTACCGTCCGACAGCTGGGCTTACAAATCCGTCGTAGAATTGGCTGACGCCGGCATCATCCAGGGCGTTGACGGCCAGTACTTCCAGGGCAACCGTAACATTACCCGTTACGAAGCCGCTGAAATGGTCGCCAAAGCTATGGCTCACATGGACAAAGCTTCTGTCGAACAGCGCGCCCTCATCAACAAACTCGCTGACGAATATGCTGACGAACTCAACAACCTCGGCGTTCGCGTAAGCGCTTTGGAAAACCGCGTTGGCAACGTAAAACTCACCGGTGATGCTCGTATCCGTTACATCCACCAGAGCGAAGGCGATAAAATCACCAGCGATAAGATCAATAATGTCTATGGCGAAAATAAAAATGGCGACAAGGTTGTTAATAAAGCAACTAAAAATGACAATTCCTGGTCCTACCGTGTCCGCGTCCGCGCCAATGCTCAGGTAAATGACCGCACGAAAGTAACCTACGGTATCAGTTCGGATGATAAGAACTTTGCTGATAATGCAGCTGCAACAGATGAATCGAACGATATCTACACGGATCTCGCTAACGTCGATTACAACTTCGGCGGCAACAACTGGGATTTGATGGCTGGCCGCTATGAATACATCATGGGTGGCCCGCGTGCTTATGGTTTCTTCTATGGCGATACTTTCGACGGCGCTCAGTTGAAATACCAGAACGATAAATTTGCTGCAACCGCTGGCTATGGTAAATTCAAAGAAGGCCCCATTGGTGGTGCTTGGACTGGTTCCTATAATTTAGATGCAGATAATGATTATGGTGTTGACGCTGGTAAATATGATGTTGAAGCTAGCGCTAAAACGGCATATGGTGAATTAGAAGGATTCTTCGGCGGCGGCCGCATGGCTGGTTCTGCTGTTGGCGTTTACTACAACAACATTATGCCGAACGCATCGGTTACTTATGGTAAGACTACTGCCAATGCCGATTTTGATAATATTGATGTTTGGGGCGCATATGCTAGCGTAAACTTCGGCAAATGGAATGCTTTGGCTAACTACGAAACCTATCGCGATGCTATTGTCAATGATAATGGTTCCAAAGACAATGCTGACGTTTGGGTTGGCAAACTCACCTACGGTGCTGCCAACTTCGCTACGCCGAAATCCTGGGATGCTTGGGTTGAATACCTCAATGCTGATCAGTTTGATCTTGATGGCACTTTCATTGGCTCCACTAATGGCTGGAGAAATGACAGCTTGACCAGCAACGTTAAATCTTGGGGCGTTGGCGTCGACTACACCTTTGCTAAGAACGCTCAGTTCCAGGTAATGCAGTCCTTCGCAACCAGCGCTAAGAAAGGCGATGCTGATCCGGGCGAAGAAACACGTGCTCAGTTCGTATTCGTATTCTAATCTCTCCTTTCACAGGAAGATTACAAAGACCACTCAGAAATGGGTGGTCTTTTTTTGCACAAAAATAAAAGGCCGCAGGCCACAAAAAAACACGGCCCATGGCCGAACTGTAGGGGCTTCCCGTGCCTTTTCAGTCCGTCAGGTCATGACTGTAAGGAATGGCAAGACGGCTGGTGAAACGGACCGCAGTAGAGGGGAAGCCCGCCAGAGAGATTTCATCACAGCCCATTCGAGTATAATGGCAGGTTTTTACGAGCCACGAATAACGAACCACGAGCCACTATTTTTTCACGAGCCGAGGGTCACTCGAGGCGATGTATTCAATTTGAGTTTGTTGCCGCGAAGCGGCATCTGAGTCCAAGGCGGCCTGCGAACAGCGGGGCCGTCAGGCCCCATATTCGATGAACGACGAACGACCTACGATGAACGGCTTTTTAGGCCCCAATGTACTATTTGTGAAATATTTTTCTTGCTATTCATGGGGGAATTGCGTACAATAGGGCTGTATTTATTAAAATATCAATGCAAAGGAAGAGGATAGGGAGAGAAGACATATGAAACATTTGAAGATAGCTTACAGCTTTGATGTACAGTATTATTTCGTTGACAGCGACCGGGAAATCGTGCCTGTTGAGCAGACGGATTTCACCGATGTGGCCGTAGCGGTTATTTCGGACCAGGATTTTGCCTACATCGACAAGATCGATGAAACGGGATTCGGTATCCCCATTATGGTCATCATGCCGGGCGGCGAGAAGATGCCGGACCAGTATATCGACAAGGTCGATGTCGTCTTTACGGAAGAAATGGTCAATAAGAGCCGCTGTATTTCGACGGCCGAACGCCTGGCCAGCCGCTATGAACATGCTGTGCTGCCGCCGTTTTTTGCCGACCTCGTCGATTACGTCAGTGAAAAGAATACGCCTTTTGACTGCCCGGGCCATCAGGACGGCCTGTTTTTCAATAAGCATCCGGCAGGACGCTATCTTTATGATTTCTATGGACCTCATATTTTTCAATCCGATATCTGTAATGCCGACGTGACCCTCGGTGATTTGCTCATCCACGAAGGGCCGGCTTTGGAAGCGCAGGATTTTGCAGCCGAAGTCTTCCATGCCGATAAGACCTATTTCGTTCTCAATGGCTCTTCGTCGTCCAATAAGGTCGTCACCAATGCCTTGCTGACGCCTGGCGACTTGGTCCTCTACGACCGCAACAATCACAAGTCCGTCGCTCTCGGGGCTCTCATCCAGGCCGGGGCGACGCCGGTCTATTTGGAAACGGCCCGCAATCCCTATGGCTTTATCGGCGGCATCGACGCTCACTGTTTCGATGAAACGTATCTGCGCCAGCTGGCAGCCGAACGGGCTCCGGAAAAAGCCAAGGCCAAGCGGCCTTTCCGCCTGGCTGTCATCCAGCTCGGCACTTATGACGGGACGCTGTACAATGCCCGCTACGTCGTCGACCGCATCGGCCATCTCTGCGACTACATCCTCTTTGATTCGGCCTGGGGCGGCTATGAACAGTTCATTCCCATGCTCAAGGATTGCTCGCCGCTGCTCCTCAATTTGCATGAAGACGATCCGGGCATCATGGTCGTCCAGTCGGTCCATAAGCAGCAGGCTGGTTTTTCTCAGGCTTCGCAGATCCACAAGAAGGACAACCATATCCATAACCAGCCCCGCTACTGCAACCACAAGACCTTCAACAATGCCTTTATGGCCAATGCGTCGACGAGTCCTTTTTATCCCATGTTCGCCACTATCGCTGTCAACGCCAAAATCCATGCCGGTGCGGCTGGCCGCAAGATGTGGATGGACTGCGTGAAAATGGGTATCGAAGCCCGCAAGGATATCCTGCGCCGCTGCCACTATATCCGGCCGTTCGTGGCACCGACGGTCTACGGCAAACCCTGGCAGGATGGCAATACAGATGACATGGCCAACGACCTGGCTTATTTCACCTTTGAACCGGATGCCAAGTGGCATGCTTTTGAAGGATACGGGCCGGGGCAATACCTCGTCGACCCCTGCAAATTGTTATTGACGACACCGGGCATCGACGCTGAATCGGGACAGTACGAAGATTTTGGTATCCATGCCAACATCCTGGCGACGTACCTTCGCGGTAACGGCGTCATCCCGGAAAAATGTGATTTGAATTCGATTCTCTTCCTGCTGACACCGGCTGAAAATAAGAATAAGATGCGCCTCCTCGTGTCCCAGCTGGTCCGTTTTGAACGCTTCGTCGACCACGATGTACCCATGCAGGAAGTCCTCCTCGGCGTCTACAACTCACATCCGGACCGCTACGCCGGCTATACGATTCGCCAACTCTGTCAGGAAATGCATGATTTCTATAAGGCGCGGAACGTCAAGGACCTGCAGAAGAAACTCTTCCGTCGGGAATACTTGCCGGAATACGCCATGAATGCCCAGGATGCGCAATACGCTTTCATCCGCGGCCAGGGTGAGCTGGTGCCCCTCGATGAAATCGAAGGCCGCATCGCCCTCGAAGGCGCTCTGCCGTACCCGCCGGGCGTCCTCTGCGTCGTCCCGGGCGAACGCTGGTCCCATACGGCAGTCCAGTATTTCAAGGCCCTGGAAGAAGGCCTCAATGAATTGCCGGGCTTCGCCTCGGAAATCCAGGGCGTCTATCTGGAAAAAGAAGACGATGGACGCATCCACGCCTATGGGTATGTGCTGAAAGAGTGAAAAAAAGAGAGACTGTCGTATTAAGACAGCCTCTCTTTTTTTCACTGTAGGGGTCGCCACGTGGGCGACCCGCTAGAGATTTGGCAATGCATTCCCTGAACTTGAGACTCGCTAATGTTCTGGGACGGGCTTGCCACGTGCAAGCCCCTACTATAGAGGTGATGTACAAAGATTTCTATAACAATGTCTTTACGGCTTCGGCGATTTTTTTGGCGATGTACGGGTTATTCATGGTGTAGACGTGGATGCCGTCTACGCCGTTGGCCAGGAGGTCGGCAATCTGGTCGACAGCATAGGCGATGCCGATATCGCGCATGGATTCGGGAGTGTCACCGTATTTGGCAATGGCCCGCTGGAATTTGATGGGGAGTGTAGCGCCGCACATGGATACCATGCGTTCGATTTGAGCTTTATTGGTGACGGGCATGATGCCGGCTTCGATGGGGACGTTGATGCCGGCGATTTCACAGCGTTCGAGGAAGCGGTAGAAAAGGGCGTTGTCGAAGAATAGCTGAGAAATGAGCTCGCTGGCACCGGCGTCGACTTTGGTCTTCAAGTTGCGGATGTCGGCAGCCAGGGCCTTGGCTTCGGTATGGCCTTCGGGATAGCAGGCGCCGATGACGTTGAAGTCCGGTTCCTTTTCTTTGATGAAGGCTACGAGGTCGCTGGCATGTTCAAAGACGTGAGCCCGTTCGCGGCCCGGTACTTCGTCGCCGCGCAGGGCCAGGATGTTTTCGATGCCCGCTTCTTTCAATTCTTTCAGGTTCTGCATGGCTGCTTCTTCCGTGAGGTAGATGCAGGGCATATGGGCCGCCGTTTCGCAGCCTAACTGCTTGATGTACGTAGCGACTTCGACGGTACGGTTACCGCCCGTGCCGCCGGCGCCGCAGGTGACGCTGATGAAGTCAGGATGGAGCTGGCTCAGCTCGTCCAGGGTCGGATAGACCGTTTCGACGGGAATGTCCCGTTTCGGTGGAAAGACTTCAAAAGAAAAGACCGTTTTTTTGGCAAAAAGCTCATTCGTATGCATGTATATGAATTCCCCCTCAATATCAAACGTCAAACATCCAACTTTTATTAGAAGCTCGGCAGGATTGCGCCCTGGTATTTGTCTTCAATGAATTTCTTGACTTCCGGAGACTGGAGGGCTTTGACGAGTTTCTGGATTTCCGGACGGTTTTCATCGCCTTCACGGATGACGAGGACATTGGCGTACGGCGAATCTTTCGGTTCCAGGAAGAGGGCGTCTTTCAGCGGATTAAGGCCGGCTTCCATAGCGAAGTTGGTGTTGATCAGAGCGATGTCCACGTCATCGATGGAACGGGGAATCTGAGCGGCTTCGAGTTCGACGAACTGGAGGTGCTTATCGTTCTTTTCGACGTCCTGTACGGTCGAGGTAATGTTACCGCCGTCTTTCAGGCCGATGAGGCCGGCGCTCTGCAAGATGAGGAGGGCGCGGCCGCCGTTGGTCGGGTCATTGGGGATGGCGACTTTCGCACCGTCCGGCAGGTCTTTCAAGTCCTTGATCTTATGGGAATAAATGCCCATCGGTTCGACGTGGATCTTGGCGATGGCTTTCAGTTTCGTGCCGTGTTCGCTGTTGAATTTATCGAGGTACGGCGAATGCTGGAAGAAGTTGGCGTCCAGTTCTTTGTCGTTCAGGGCCAGGTTCGGTTTGACGTAATCCGTGAATTCGACGACTTTCAAGTCGACGCCTTCTTTGGCCAGGAGCGGCTTGATTTCGTTGAGGATTTCGCCGTGCGGTACGGGCGTAGCGCCGACGGTGACCGTCGTGTTCTTGGAAGACGAGCCGCTGGAAGCGGAATCACTGCTGCAGCCGGCAGCCAGGAAAGCGACGGCCAGCAGGGCCGAAGCGGCGAGAAGCGAGAGTTTCTTGAGATTTTTCATGAAGATTCCTCCTAACAAAATATAGAATAATATAGACTATCCTGTTCCGTCATTTTATCCATAAAAAAGACCTCTTTCCGAAAGAGAAAGAGGTTGATTGCTGATTCTTTATCTCTCGGAATAATCCGCAGGAATTAGCACCGTCATCGTCGGTTGCCGGGTTTCATAGGGCCAGTCCCTCCACCACTCTGGATAAATGTCGTCTAAAGTTGTCTTGATTCTTAGTTTATCATGGATGGGCGATTTGTCAAGAGGCCAGGCAGGTCATTGACAAAACTATACTGAAAGCGTATCATTTAGGCACAATCTTAAGAGGGGGTATCATTGATGATTCAATGGAAAGTTCCGGCAGCAGCGACAAGGAAATCAAGATCGGGGCCACAGCCGGTCCGCATGCCGAAGTCGTCGAAGCCGTAGCCAAGGAAGCGGAAAAGCAGGGGATTCACAGTGAACGTACTCCCGCCTATAGAGGCGGGAGCTTCCTGCTTCAACGAGAACAGC
>OOCN01001375.1_pt1 | contig 16164 bp, 27 predicted proteins | sample 1671361 | NCBI WGS metagenome assembly OOCN01 (sample SAMN06348149, study PRJEB24527) | human gut metagenome | biome: human gut; feature: ankylosing spondylitis patient; material: feces | host: Homo sapiens | place: China | collected 2015-10
AATGTTACTTTAACTTGTGCCATTTCTTGTCTCCTTATTACGCGTTATAGATTTCTTCAACGGTTTTACCACGAAGCTCAGCAACTTCGCTAGCGCGTTTCAAATCTTTCAAACCTTCGATTGTAGCGCGAACCATATTGTTAGGGTTAGAAGAGCCCAAAGATTTAGTCAAGATGTTACGAACACCTACTAATTCCAATACGGCACGAACAGGGCCGCCGGCAATAACACCAGTACCTTCGGAAGCCGGTTTCAGCAGAACTTGGCCTGCGCCAAAGATGCCGATAACTTCGTGGGGAATGGTGGTTCCTCTCAGAGGAACAGTGATCAGGTTCTTTTTGGCATCATCCACACCCTTGCGGATTGCTTCAGGAACTTCGGCAGCTTTGCCCAGGCCCATGCCAACATGACCATTTTCATCACCAACAACAACCAAAGCAGAGAAGGAGAAACGACGTCCGCCTTTTACGACCTTAGCTACGCGGTTGATGAAGACTACTCTTTCTTTGAAGCCATCATCTTGTTTTTCGTAATTAGCCACTCTAATGTCCTCCCTCTGTTAAAATTCCAGACCGGCTTCGCGGGCTGCTTCAGCTAAGGCTGCCACGCGGCCATGGTACAGATAACCACCACGGTCGAATACAACAGTTTTAATGCCTTTTTCCAGGGCTTTTTGAGCGATTTCAGTACCAATCGCTTTGGCAGCTTCAATGTTGCCGCCGTAGTTTTCCTTGTTGCCTTTTTCTACGGTGCTGGCGGAAACCAGAGTTTCACCAGTAACATCATTGATGATTTGAGCATAGATGTTGCTCAGGCTGCGATATACATTGAAACGGGGTTTTTCAGCCGTTCCTACAATATTTCTCCGCATACGCAGATGCCGTTTTTGGCGAGCTGCGTTTTTATCTTTCTTGTTCAGCAAGAGATTCACTCCTTCCTTCTAGAAATTATTTCTTGCCTTTGGCGCCCGCTTTACCAACCTTACGGATGATATGTTCGCCAGCGTATCTGATACCTTTGCCCTTGTAGGGTTCGGGAGCACGCAGGCTGCGGATTTCAGCAGCAACAGCACCGACTTTTTCCTTGTCGATACCGGAAACTACGATTTGGCTCGGTACGGGAACTTCGAAGGTAATGCCTTCGGGAGGATCCATTACGCAGGGGTGGGAGAAGCCCAGGTTAAAGCTGATTGCTTTGCCTTGCTTCGTTGCACGATAGCCAACGCCTTGAATTTCCAGGGATTTGGAATAGCCTTCCGTAACACCAATGATCATGTTGTTGATCAGGGTCCGGGATAAGCCGTGGAGGCTGCGATGTACTTTATCATCGCTGGGACGAGTCACAGTGATGACGCCGTCTTTCAGTTCCACGGTCAATTCTTTACTGATCTGACGGCTCAGTTCGCCTTTAGGTCCCTTAACGGAGACCAGGTTATCTTCTACCGTTACCGTTACCTTATCAGGCACAGTAATGGGAGTTTTTCCGATTCTTGACACTTATAAGCACCTCCGGTCCTTTAGGATTGATCTTACCAAACGTATGCGACAACTTCGCCGCCCAGTCCAGCCTTCCGGGCTGCTTTATCAGTCATCATGCCCTTGGAAGTGGAAATTACTGCAATACCCAGGCCGCCCAAAACGCGGGGCAGTTGGTCTTTTTGCGTGTAAACTCTCAAACCGGGTTTGGAGATACGTTTGATGCCGGAAATAACTTTTTCCTTGTTAGGACCGTATTTCAGCTGTACACGGATCACATTCTGATGTTGTCCGGGAACGACTTCGAAATCTTTAATGAATCCTTCGCTCTTCAAAATTTCTGCAATGGCAGTTTTAATTTTGGAGCAGGGGATTTCAACTTTATCGTGATGCACCGAGTTGGCGTTACGAATTCTCGTAAGCATATCGGCAATCGGATCAGTCATAGTCATTTACAAATACCCTCCTTCCTTGTAATCCGCTCTTACCAGCTTGCCTTCGTTACACCGGGAATAGCGCCTTCGTAGGCGTATTTCCGGAAGCAAATACGGCAAATGCCGAATTTACGCATGTAAGCGTGCGGTCTGCCACAAATTTTGCAGCGGTTATATTTACGAACCTTGAATTTCGGTTCAGCTTTCCATTTTTCGATCAATGCGGTCTTTGCCACGGTTTTCCCTCCTTATGCCCCAAACGGCATACCAAGAAGCTTCAGCAGTTCTCTGGCTTCTTCGTCGGTCTTAGCAGTAGTAACAATGATTACATCCATGCCGCGAACCTTGTCGACCTTATCATAGTCGATTTCAGGGAAAATCAGCTGTTCTTTCAAGCCGATGGAATAGTTGCCGCGGCCGTCGAAGGACTTGGGGTTAACACCTCTAAAGTCACGTACACGGGGAAGGGCAATATTCATGAATTTATCCAGGAACTCGTACATCCGGCTGCCCCGCAGCGTAACTTTTACGCCGATAGGCATGCCTTCACGCAGTTTGAACGCAGCGATGGATTTTTTAGCTTTGGTGATAATGGGCTTTTGACCAGCAATCATGGTCATGTCTGCTACAGCAGAATCAATAGCCTTGCTGTTGGTCACAGCTTCGCCACAGCCGATGTTCAGTACAACTTTTTCCAGTTTAGGAATTTCGTTGACGTTTTTATAGTTGAATTTTTCCATTAAGCCTTTAACAGCTTCGGAAGTATATTTGTCTTGCAGTCTCGTTGCCATCTGATATCCTCCTTTCCCACAAATTATTTGTCGATTACTTCGCCGCATTTTTTGCAGGCTCTGACGTATCCTTCGCCTACAGCTACTTTCTTAATGCGGGTGGGTTTCTTGCAGGACGGGCATACCAGCATTACGTTGGAAACACTGATCGGTGCTTCTTTGGTAACAATGCCGCCCTGGGGGTTGCTTTGGGAAGGTTTCGTATGGCGCTTAACTTCGTTGACGCCTTCTACAGTAACCTTGGATTTCTTCGGGAAAGCAGCGATTACTTTGCCTTCCTTGCCTTTATCTTTACCAGCCAATACCACAACGGTATCGCCTTTTTTAACGTGCAATTTTACGGCCTCAGCCATGTCTGCAACACCTCCTTATTGTGCTTGTTCTTAGAGCACTTCCGGTGCCAGGGAAATGATCTTCATGTAGTCTTTTTCACGCAGTTCGCGGGCAACAGGTCCAAAAATACGGGTGCCCCGCGGGGTCTTATCATCTTTAATCAAAACGGCTGCGTTTTCATCGAAACGGATGTAAGAACCATCCGGACGACGGGTTCCCTTTACGGAACGAACCACAACGGCCTTTACAACTTCACCTTTTTGGACAACGCCACCGGGTGTAGCATCCTTAACAGAAGCCACAATTACGTCACCAATGTTAGCATATTTACGATAGGAACCGCCTAACACACGGATACACATAATCTTTTTGGCACCGGTATTGTCCCCAACATTCAGCACAGTCTGCTGTTGAATCATGGTTTACCTCCCTTGCCAAGCAATGCTCAGCAGTATCACTTATTTCGCCCGTTCTACGATTTCTACAACGCGCCAGCATTTATCCTTAGACAAAGGACGGGTTTGGGTAATCTTCACAGTATCGCCAATATGGGCATCATTGTTTTCGTCATGAGCTTTTAATTTAATGGTATGCATTACGCCTTTTTTGTACAGAGGATGCTGTACCAAACGTTCGATAGCCACAACAACGGTTTTCTGCATCTTGTCGCTAACGACCTTACCAGTACGCGTAACACGCATATTTCTCTCTTCAGCCACGGAATTTTCCTCCTTCGCTTAGGATTAACTCGGATTAGGAGTTAATTTCGCGTTCCCGTTGGATAGTTTTGATCTGGGCAATGGACTTCTTGACTTCTCTGATTTTCATCGGATTTTCCAATTGTCCGGTTGCCATCTGAAAACGCAAGTTAAACAATTCATCTTTTAAGCCTGCCAGCTTCGTATCCAACTCTGCAACAGACATTTCTCTAATTTCTGTAGTTTTCATTAAGCTTCACCACCTACTCCATTTTCACGCGCGGTGACTTCGGCATCCAACTGAGCTTTGGTTACGAAACGGCTCTTGATCGGCAGTTTGTTGCCAGCAAGACGCATAGCTTCTTTAGCAATGTCTTCCGTTACACCGGCCATTTCGAACATAACCCGGCCCGGTTTCACCACTGCTACCCAGTATTCAGGAGAACCTTTACCACTACCCATACGGCTGCCAGCGGCTTTGGCCGTTACAGGTTTGTCAGGGAAAATCTGGATCCATACTTGACCGCCACGTTTGATGTAACGGGTCATTGCAATACGGGCTGCTTCAATCTGACGGTTGGTAATCCAAGCGGGTTCCAGTGCAACCAGACCAAATTCACCATGAGCAACTCTGTTGCCACGCATTGCACGGCCTTTCATGCGGCCTCTATGTTGTTTACGATGCTGTACTCTCTTCGGTAATAACATTATTTCGCCCCTCCTTCTTGCGCTTCAGGAGCTTCTTTTTTCACAGTTCTGGTAGGCAGAACTTCACCTTTGTAGATCCATACCTTTACGCCGATACGGCCATAAGTGGTATGAGCTTCTGCAGTCCCGTAGTCGATATCGGCACGCAGGGTGTGCAGAGGAATGCTGCCATCACGGTAGCTTTCGGTACGAGCAATTTCAGCTCCGCCCAGACGGCCTGCGCATTGGATTTTGATACCCTTTGCACCCAGACGCATGGTACGGCCAACGCACTGCTTCATGGCACGGCGGAAAGCGATCCGGCGTTCCAGCTGGGAAGCAACGTTTTCAGCAACCAGAGTAGCATCCATATCCGGGGATTTAACCTCGATGATGTTGATGTCCAGCTTGCTGTCAGTCAGCTTAGCCAGGTCTTTCTTCAGCAGTTCGATGTTGCTGCCTTGGCGACCGATTACGATGCCCGGTTTAGCAGTATAGATGCTGATGCGCATCTTTTGTTCCGTTCTTTCGATGGTAACCCGAGAGATACCAGCTTGGAATTGTTTATCTTTAATGAAGTCACGAATCTTGATGTCTTCCAAAAGATTTTTTTGATAGTCTTTGTCGGCGTACCACTTAGAATCCCAATCAGTAATAACGCCCACTCTGAAACCATGTGGATTAACTTTTTGCCCCACTATTCATTCCCTCCTTCTGTCAGGATGTTATTTTTCTGCAACAGCCACGGTCACATGGCTGGAACGTTTCAGGATCTTGAAAGCCTGTCCACGAGAACGCGGATGAATTCTCTTCATGGTAGGGCCCTGATCAACGAAACAGCTGGAAACAACCAGGTTGTCAACGTTCATGTCGAAATTATGTTCAGCATTGGCAACAGCGGAACGCAGAACCTTTTCAATAACCTCAGAACCAACCTTCGGGGTGAATTTGAGGATTGCAAAGGCTTCGTTTACGGACTTGCCGCGGATCAAATTGATTACGATACGCAGTTTGCGCGGTGCAATGCGGATGTATTTAGCAACTGCTTTAGCTTCTTCCATCTATATTATCCTCCTTCCCCTTCTTATTTAACGGCTCCGGCTTTATCGCCATGGCCCTTGAACAAACGGGTGGGAGCGAATTCGCCTAATTTATGGCCGACCATATCTTCGGTAATATATACAGGCACATGTTTCCGACCGTCGTGAACGGCGATGGTGTGGCCCAAAAATTCAGGGAGAATGGTAGAGCTGCGAGACCAGGTTTTAATAACTTTCTTTTCCGAAGCAGCGTTCAGCGCTTCAACCTTCTTCAGCAGACTAGCTTGGACATAAGGTCCTTTTTTAACGGATCTGGACACTCTTTATGCCTCCTTTCAAAAAGCTCTATTATTTCGTTCTACGTTTCAGGATCAGTTTAGAAGACGCCTTCTTAACCTTACGGGTACGAGTACCAAAGGCGCTCTTGCCCCAAGGAGTAACAGGACGCTTACGACCAACAGGAGAGTGGCCTTCACCACCACCATGCGGATGGTCGTTCGGGTTCATAGCAACACCGCGGTTGGCAGGACGAACGCCCATCCAACGAGAACGGCCAGCTTTACCCAAAGTCAGGTTTTCGTGGTCCAGGTTGCCGATCTGACCGATGGTAGCACGGCAGTTAATGTGTACCTGACGCAGTTCACCAGAAGGCAGACGCAGCAGAGCGTAGGAACCTTCCTTAGCCATCAATTGGATAGCAGCACCGGCGGAACGGCCCAGCTGGCCACCCTTGCCGATTTTCATTTCCACGTTGTGAACCATGGTACCCAGAGGGATGTTCAAGAGAGGCAGGGAGTTGCCAACTTTGATATCAGCCTGAGGACCGCTGACAATCACATCGCCCACTTTCAGGCCTTGAGGAGCCAGAATGTAGCGTTTTTCACCATCAGCATAGTTCAGCAGAGCAATGTTGGCGCTGCGGTTGGGATCATACTCGATGGTAGCAACTTTAGCAGGCACATTGTCTTTATTCCGTTTGAAATCGATGATACGATATTGTCTTTTATGACCGCCGCCCTGATGACGAACCGTCATTTTACCGGTGTTGTTGCGGCCGGCATGTTGGTTCAGTTTTACAACTAAAGGGCGATGGGGCTTGTCCGTAGTAATCTCTTCAAAGGTGGACACAGTCATGCTGCGTCTGGAAGGAGAATACGGATTAAAGCTTTTAATAGCCATTGTTTGACCTCCTTAGACGAATTACATTCCTTCGAAGAGCGGAATCGTGTTGCCTTCTGCCAGCTTAACGATTGCTTTCTTATAATCGGAACGCTTACCTTCATATTTACCCATCCGCTTGGTTTTGCCCATAACGCGGATCGTGTTTACATTCACAACCTTCACATTGAAGATAGCTTCAATGGCTTGGCGGATTTCAGTTTTGTTGGCACCAATTGCTACTTGGAAAGTATACTTGTTGTCCTTCATCATGTCGGAAGTCTTTTCAGTAACAATGGGTCTTACGATAATGTCGCGAGGATTAGCAGCCATTATGCGAGCACCTCCTCAATTCTAGCTACGGCATCTTTAGCCAGCAGTACTTTTTCAGCATTCAGGATATCGAATACGTTCAGGCAGTCATTGGACAGAGCCTTTACTTTTTCAATATTCCGGGAAGACTTTTCTACGTTTTCATCCTCACCATCGGTGATCAGCAGAGCTTTTTTGCCTTCTGCTTCGAAGCCTTGCAGCATAGCTACAGCGCTCTTGGTTTTCGGTGCGTCGAAGGTCAGACCATCAACGATTACCAGTTCACCAGCAGCAACTTTAGCGCTCAGTGCGCAGCGGATAGCCAGACGACGAGCTTTGCGGGTCATGGATTTGGCATGGCTCCGGGGAGCGGGACCAAATACGGTACCACCGCCAACCCACAGGGGAGAACGGACGGAACCGGCACGGGCACGGCCAGTACCTTTTTGTTTCCAGGGTTTTCTGCCACCGCCGTGAACCATACCGCGGGTCTTGGTTGCATGAGTGCCCTGACGTTCATTGGCTTGCTGCATAACAACAGCCTGATGAACAACAGCTTCATTGAATTCTACGCCAAAGACGTAGTCCATCAATTCTATTTCTTCACCGGTCTGTTTACCGGTAATATCATAAATTGCTAATTTCGGCATTGAAACGCCCTCCTTTCAATCTTATTTCTTATTTGCTTTGACAACATCGGGGCGAACCGTGTCTCTCAGCAACAGGAAGGTACCAGCGGCACCAGGCACAGAACCTTTAACCATAATCAGGTTACGGTCTGCATCCACTTTAGCGATAGTCAAACGTTGAACCGTTGCACTGGTTCCACCCATACGGCCAGGTAATTTCTTACCTTTGATAACACGGCCGCCAGGACCGGAATGCATAGGACCATTAGAACCGGGTTCACGATGGGACTTGGAACCGTGTTTCATAGGACCACGTGCAAAGTTGTGGCGCTTGATCGTACCAGCGAAGCCTTTACCGCGGGAAACGCCGACAGCATCCACCAGATCACCGGCTGCGAAAATATCAGCCGCAATCTTGTCGCCAACTTTATAATCAGAGGGTTCGGTCAGACGCAGCTCACGCACGTATTTCACAGGAGATACGCCGGCTTTGTCGAAGAAGCCCTTCATGGGTTTGTTTACTTGTTTTTCTTTGATTTCACCAAAACCGAGCTGCAGGGCATTGTAGCCGTCGCTTTCTTCGGTCTTGTTTTGCAGCACGACGCAGGGGCCCGCTTCTACAACAGTAACGGGAACCAAAGTACCGTCAGCTTCAAAAATTTGGGTCATGCCTAATTTCTTGCCTAAGATTCCTTTAGCCATATTCGCACACCTCCTTACGCTTTGATCTCAATATCTACACCAGCAGGAAGATCCAAGCGAGTCAGTGCATCGATCGTCTTAGCTGTAGGTTCCAGAATGTCTACCAGTCTCTTGTGGGTTCTCATTTCGAACTGTTCACGGGAGTCTTTGTTGACATGAGGAGAACGCAGAATCGTATAGATGTTCTTTTCGGTAGGCAGCGGAATCGGGCCGGATACTTGAGCACCGGTACGTTTTGCCGTCTCTACGATTTTGGAAGCACTTTGATCCAGTGCTTTGTAGTCATACGCTTTCAGGCGTATACGGATTTTTTGAGTCTTTGCCATTGATAATTTCCTCCATTCGCCACGTTTCTAAGAACGGACATACTCAGCAAAAGTTCCCTTCTTGACCAGGCAGGCCAGAAGCCATCTTCTGCCTCATCGCGGGCCCATTAAACATAAGAATATGAGGGGCTTTGGCCACGCCCCTCATATGGGCTTACATCATTCATCGGATAAACCTTGCGGATTAACCTTCGATTTCGGTAACAACGCCAGCGCCTACCGTATGGCCGCCTTCGCGGATAGCGAAACGCAGACCTTGTTCGATAGCGATCGGGGTGATCAGTTCAACGTCCATTACAACGTTGTCGCCAGGCATAACCATTTCGGTACCTTCAGGCAGGTGAGCCACACCAGTAACGTCGGTAGTTCTGAAGTAGAACTGAGGACGATAGCCGTTGAAGAACGGAGTATGACGGCCGCCTTCTTCTTTGGTCAGTACGTATACTTGGCCTTTGAATTTGGTATGAGGATGAATGGAACCGGGTTTAGCCAGAACCTGACCTCTTTCGATTTCGCTTCTGTCAATACCGCGCAGCAGGCAGCCGATGTTGTCGCCGGCTTCAGCCTGATCCATGGTCTTACGGAACATTTCCAGACCGGTAGCAACGGATTGTTTCTTTTCTTCGCTCAGACCAACGATTTCAACCGTGTCGCCAACTTTGATTACGCCACGTTCTACACGGCCAGTAGCTACGGTGCCGCGGCCGGTGATGGTGAATACGTCTTCAACGGGCATCAGGAACGGTTTAGCCAGGTCATGGACAGGGGTCGGAATGTATTCGTCAACAGCATCCATCAATTTCATGATGTTTGCTTCTTGTTCTTTGTCGCCTTCCAGAGCTTTCAGTGCGGAACCAACAACGATGGGCACTTCATCTCCAGGATAGCCGTATTGGCTCAGCAGTTCGCGAACTTCCATTTCAACCAGTTCGATCAGTTCAGGATCGTCAACTTGGTCGGATTTGTTCAGGAACACAACGATAGCAGGAACGCCAACCTGGCGGGCAAGCAGGATGTGTTCACGAGTCTGAGGCATAGGACCATCAGCAGCGGATACAACCAGGATTGCGCCGTCCATCTGAGCAGCACCAGTGATCATGTTCTTTACATAGTCAGCATGCCCCGGGCAGTCAACGTGTGCATAGTGTCTTTTTTCGGTTTCGTATTCAACGTGGGCGGTATTAATGGTAATACCACGTTCTCTTTCTTCCGGAGCCTTATCGATCATGTTGTAGTCCATGAATTGGGCGCCGCCACGTTCAGCCAAAACCTTGGTGATAGCCGCAGTCAACGTAGTCTTGCCATGGTCAACGTGACCAATGGTACCAATGTTGACATGGGGTTTGGTTCTGTTGAATTTTTCTTTAGCCATTAGAATACCTCCCAACGCTTTCTCAACTTTTTTGTGATTTTAAAATAGCCCCTGTTACGGGGCTTAGTGAACAAAATGGTAGCGGCGCACGGATTTGAACCGCGGACAGGCCGGGTATGAACCGACTGCTCTAGCCAACTGAGCTACGCCGCCATAATTGGAGCTGATGACCAGAGTCGAACTGGTGACCTTATCCTTACCAAGGATACGCTCTGCCATCTGAGCTACATCAGCATGTGGTTGCGGGGGCTGGACTTGAACCAACGACCTTCGGGTTATGAGCCCGACGAGCTACCAACTGCTCCACCCCGCGATTTGGTGGAGAGAGAAGGATTCGAACCTTCGAAGCCAGAGGCGGCAGATTTACAGTCTGCTCCCTTTAACCACTCGGGAATCTCTCCACATTTGTCTGTTACGAAGTTAGTGGAGCTGGCAAAAGGAATTGAACCCTCAACCTACTGATTACAAGTCAGTTGCTCTACCATTTGAGCTATGCCAGCCTTTGCGTTCGTAACAAAATGAATTATACAGAACACAGCGGATTTTGTCAACACTTTTTTCAAAAAAAGTGAAATGTTTTTTCACAAGCTTAGAAATAGAAGTATGCGACAGTGACCGCAGCCAATATAATACGATAAATTCCGAAGGCTGTCAATGTGGAACGCTGAAGAAATTTCATAAACCACACAATGGACAGATAGCCTACAATAAAAGCCACCACAAAACCAATGGCCAGGACCTGCAAATCCCCCAGGCTCAGCCCGGACAGATTCTTCAGCAGCTCGAATAGGCAGGCCGCTACCATAATGGGCAGCGCCATGATGAAGGTGAAATCCGCGCCGGCCTTCCTGTTTACCCCTACCAGCAGGGCACCGCCCATAGTAGAGCCGCTCCGGGAAAAGCCCGGCCACAGCGACAGAAATTGGAAAAAGCCGATGTACAGGGCCTGCTTCAGGCTGATATGGTCCACGTCCTGGACCAATTCCTGTTCATGGCCCTTGATCTTGTGCTCAGCGTAAATCATGAGCAGGGCGCCCAGCACCAGGCCAATGGCTACCGTAGCCGGAGAAAACAGGTATTTCTTAATGAAAGAATGGACCAGGAGAGCGAAAGCCATAGTAGGCACGCAGCCAGCTGCCACATGGTACCCGGTCAGCCCGGTTCCCAGCTGCCAGCCTTCTTTGGTGAAGAAACGGCGGAACCGTTCTTTATAGAGCACCAGCACGGCCAGAATCGCTCCCAGTTGAATCACCACGTCAAATATCTTGGCCAGGTTCCCCTGAAAGCCGATCAGGTGTCCCACAATGATCATATGGCCGGTGGAAGAAACAGGAATAAACTCTGTCAGCCCTTCCACAATACCCAATATGACCGCAATTAAATTTTCACTCACTTACTTTCACTCCCTTTATATGGTTCCTGCTTTCCGCAGCTTGTTCATTATATGTCATTGAAACAGAAAAAAAAAGAGAAGACACAATTTTTTCCAGGACTTTCTTGGGAAAACAGGTCTTCTCTTGTTTTTTTGTACCTCAGGGCTGTTCGTCCCCAAAGGAAATGCCAATATGGCGGCCGGCCCGGGTAATATCCGAATCTACGGGAACCCGATGGGGTTCCGAAGCAGCCTGAGCTATAGGTACCCGGACAATCTGGTTGGCCTGGAGGGCTACCATCACATTGTATTCCCCTGCCAGACAGGCTTCCACTGCGGCCACTCCATAGCGGGTGGAAAGCACCCGGTCGTAGGCTGTAGGTGAACCGCCCCGCTGGAGATACCCCAACACCGTGCAGCGGGATTCAATTCCGGTTTTGGCTTCAATTTCCTCTGCCAGTTTCTCCCCCACGCCGCCCAGGCGGATGGGTTCAAAGCTGTCCTTGACAATCCGGGCAACCGTCAGCTCGCCGCCAATGGGCTTGGCCCCTTCAGCCACCGTAATGATGCTGAATTTCTTACCGCTTTGCTGGCGCCGCCGGATTTTCCGGATAACAGCTTCAATATCATAAGGAATTTCTGGAATCAAAATCACATCGGCTCCGCCGGCAATCCCCGAGTGCAGGGCAATCCACCCTGCGTAGCGCCCCATAACTTCCAGCACCATTACCCGGTGATGGGATTCTGCCGTGGTGTGCAGCCGGTCCAAAGCTTCCGTGGCCATGGACATAGCCGTATCAAAGCCAAAGGTCCGTTCCGTACAGGGCAGGTCGTTATCAATGGTCTTGGGTACACCCACCACGTTCACCCCGCACAGCCGATGGAGGTCGTAGGCAATTTTCAGACTGCCGTCCCCGCCGATAACCACCAGGCATTCAATGCCGTGGTCCTTCAGGTTCTTTACCACCACTTCCCGCATATCCTTGTAGATGATGCTGCCGTCGGCAGCTTCGCCGGAAGCATAGTGGAACGGATTATCCCGGTTGGTGGTGCCCAGCACCGTGCCGCCCCGGGGCAAAATGCCGGATACATCGGACAGCTGCATCAGCTTCATGTCATTGCTGATCAGACCATGGAAGCCGTTGGCAATACCATAGATCTGATATCCGTTGAAAATAGCGGTCTTCACTACAGCTCGGATTACGGCATTCAGGCCCGGGCAGTCCCCGCCGCCTGTCAGGACAGCCAGAGTGCCCCTTACCGTTTTCCCTTCTGTCATGCTATCACCCTACATTCCAAATGGTATAGTTGGCGGCGGACAAACGGATGGATTCCGTTCCATCGAATTTGTCATAGCACAAGAGGCCATTGTTCACATAACCCGGCCAGGCAATGACCAGAGTATAGGTTTTGCCCAGTTCATCAATTACGCTCTTGGGATCGATGTTGAAAACAGGCACAAAGAAGGTCTGTACCCGGTCCAGCATAATCACGTCCCCATGATGCCCAGTCAGCTGGTCCTTGAGCATTTCCGGGGCCTTGCTTCTTCTTTCCGCCGGCAGCAATTTCAGAAATTCTTCCGTAATCAGCAGGCGAGCGTCAATATAGTCCCAGCCCTTGGCTTCTGCAGCTTCCCGCATCAGTTTGCTTTTGCCGCTGCCGGGTTTGCCGGTAACAATCAAAACCTTTTCTTCCTTTTCCCGTACGGCGGCAATCTGTTGTTCAAATTCTTCTAATTGATTCATGCGTATGCCCTCCCTTTCCTATGTCCGAGCAGATTTTCTGGATATTGTTTCCTTTCGGCAGGAAAAAATATTTTCCTGCAAAGTGAAACTGATTTTCTCTTTTTTCTGTCTATTCTGCTTCAAAGTGTATCAATCCTGTCAATATCTTCCAGGTTTTCCTGCTCCTCCTGGTTGGCCAAATGTTCCTTGGCTGCCATCAGCAGCAGGCCCTTGTTCAGGGTCCGGATGTCCAGCTCGTGGTTCCGGGAACTCAGGTATTTTTCCAGTTTCCGCTTCACCCGCTGGAGCGCATTGTCAATGGATTTGGTGCTCCGCTTCAGCTCAGCAGAAATATCCTGGTAGGATTTGCTTTCCAGGTACTTGCACAGTACCTGCCACTCCAGGGAACTCAGCATGGCCGACACGTTCTTTTCGATATCCGCAAACTCTTCCTGATCCACCAGCAGGTTTTCCGGCTCAATTCCATGGCTGCCCCCCAGCATATCCATGATGGTCCGTTCCTTGCCGTCGTCAAAAATAGGTTTGTCCAGGGATACATACGTATTTAAAGGTTTATGCTTTTGCCGGGTAGCACTCTTGATGGCCGAAATAATCTGCCGATTCACGCATAGCTCCGCAAATACCTTAAAAGACGCCTTCTTGTCCGGCCGGTAATCCCGAATGGCTTTGAAAAGGCCAATCATCCCCTCCTGGATCATGTCCTCTTTCTCAGCCCCAATGAGAAAGTACCGGCTGGCCTTCATTTTCACAAACTCCTTGTACTTGGCCAGCAGGTAATCCTGCGCCTGACGATCATCCTGTTTCTGGATCCGCTCAATCAATTGTTCATCACTGAGCGCCTCATACTTTTTCTTGCTTTCGTCCAGCTGCGTCATACAGTTCCCCTCCTTTGCCCCCTGCAAAGCAATTCCCCGTCCGTCAGCGTGCCGCCAATAGCCGCTGCCGCACAATATCATACAGCAGGATTCCCCCGGCCACAGAAGCGTTCAGGGAAAACACTTCTCCCAGCATGGGAATCCGTACAATAAAATCACAATTTTCCTTGACCAGGCGTCCCAGGCCCTTGCCTTCCGCCCCCACCACCAGGACCATGGGTCCCGTCAGGTTGGCGTCAAAATAGAGGTTTTCCCCGTCCATATCCGCTCCGGCAATCCAGAACCCTTGCTTCTTCAGCTTTTTCATGGTCTGGGCAATATTGCCGATTTGGATTACCGGTACGTGTTCCACTGCCCCGGCGGAGATTTTGGCCACCACGGCATTTAAGGGACAGCTGCGCCGTTGGGGCAGCAGCACCCCGTGGACTCCTGCCGCATTGGCGGTCCGGATAAGGGCCCCTACATTTTGGGGATCCTGAAGTTCATCCAAAAGCAGCAAAAGGGGTGTTTCTCCCCGCTGCTCCACCTTGGTCAGCACCTGATCCAGGTCCTGGAAGGCTACGGGAGCACCCTGGGCGGCAATGCCCTGGTGCCGAAGGCCTTCCGCCATATGGTCCAGGACTTCCTTGCTTACCATTTCCACAGGAATCTTCCGTTCCTGGGCCAAGGCCAAAAGCTCTCCCAAACTGCCCCCGTGAAGGCCCGTCTGGACCCACAATTTATTCAAGGGACGGCTGCTGTGCAGCGCTTCCCGCACAGCGTTTCTTCCAACAATAATATCCTGCATGCACCCTCCGGTTTTATATAGCAGGAAATGGTAAGAAGCCAAAACCTCTTACCATTTTTCCCACAGCTATTTTATCACAATTGTCCGCTTCTTATTTTTCCTGGAATTTCTGGCTAACGGTTTCGGCAAAGTCAAAGCCGTATTTTTCTGCCTTTTCCAGTTCTTCCGGCAGCGGCCGCCATTTTACGTTATAGCCCGGCAGCAGTTCCATACCGGAAGCCTTGATGAGGGCTTCCATATCCTTTTCTGCACCGCCGGCCCAGCCGTAGGTACCAAAAGCGGCAGCCAGCTTGCCGGAGGGCTTCAGGCCCTTCAGGTAGGTCAGCAAATCGCCGATGGTGGGCATCATGCCGGAGTTTTGGGTAGGAGAACCAATCAGGATTCCCTTGGCGGTCAGCAGGTCGCTGATTACATCAGCCTTCAGGGAGCTTTCGTAGCGGTACAGTTTGGCCCGCATACCCTGCTTTTCAATACCCCGGAGCATGGCCCGTGCCATGGCCTCGGTGCCGCCCCACATGGTATCGTATACCACCAGGACCCGGTTGATGGCTTCTCCCCGGCCCCATTGTTCGTACTTGGTCAGAATGTCATCGATATTGGTGCGCCAAATGCAGCCGTGGCAGGAGCAGATCATCTTCAGCGGCAGGCTGCGGACGAATTTCACTGCGTTGGGTACCAGTTTGGCATAGGGCATCAGAATATTGGCGAAGTACTTCTGGGCTTCAAACAGCATATCAGCCACTTCCGTTTCATCGTCAAACAGCTTGGTGCAGCAGTAGTGCTGGCCAAAAGCATCACTGGAGAACAGGATTTGTTCTTCCGGGCAGTAGGTCACCATGGAATCCGGCCAGTGGAGCATGGGAATGGCATGGAATACCAGAGAGCGTTTGCCCAGGCTCAGGCTTTCGCCGGTTTTTACTACCTGCAGCCGTCCGTCAAAAACATTCCCGTAATGTTCCTTCAGTTCGTTGGAAGCCTGTACCGTGCACAGGAAAACAGCCTTGGGGCAGGCAGCGGCCAAAGCCGGCAGACTGCCGGAATGGTCCGGTTCCACGTGGTTGACCACAATGTAGTCAATTTTGGAAGGCTCCACTACGGAACTGATATAAGTCAGCTGGTCTCCAGCATAACGAGCTTTTACCCCGTCAATCAGGCAGATTTTTTCGTCCAGCAGCAGGAAGGAATTGTAGGTGACGCCCCGAGGGGTGGCAAACCCATGGAAATCTTTCAGGGTCCAATCCCGAACGCCTACTTCAAATATATCATTGGCAATTTCGCGTGCTTTCATAAGATAAAGCTCCTCTCAAAAATAAGTTCATCCCCATTATACTATTTTCCCCAATTAAAGACAATTTTTCGGCCCGTAAAACTTTCCCGAATTGCAATAATAAGTTGAACACCCGGCGAACCTTTATGCAGTAAGTGCTG
>OOCN01001386.1_pt1 | contig 16059 bp, 13 predicted proteins | sample 1671361 | NCBI WGS metagenome assembly OOCN01 (sample SAMN06348149, study PRJEB24527) | human gut metagenome | biome: human gut; feature: ankylosing spondylitis patient; material: feces | host: Homo sapiens | place: China | collected 2015-10
GTGGCGGTTGGACCACAGGCGGCATCAACCTGTACACGCAGGCTTGCGCGCATATGGCCGTACGTCTGCAACGCCGTGTGATCTCAGTCGAGTACCGGCTGGCTCCTGAATACCGCTTCCCTACTGCTGTTGAGGATTGCTATGAGGTAGCCCGGCAGCTGTTTGCTGGGGAATTGCCGATTTCTGGGGTGGGTGGTTCTGTTGATGTTGATCACCCCCAGTCGGCTGCGCCGACAGCCCCCGCCGGCGGGGGCGATATATCTGCGACAATCCCAGCACCGGATCCCGACAGCATCGTGCTGTTTGGCGACAGCGCGGGCGGCAATCTTGCGGCCGCCGTCTCGCTCATGGCCCGCGACCGCGGCGAGTTCATGCCGCGCACGCAGATGCTGCTTTACCCGGTAGTCGGCAACGATTACAATCCCGAGACCAGCCCGTTCGAATCGGTGCGGACCAACGGCACCGACTACATCCTCACCGCACAGGACATGGCCGACTACATCGACATGTACCGTTCGTCCGTGGCCGATCTGACCAATCCGTATTTCGCGCCGCTCACCGCGCACGACCTGAGCAATCAGCCGCGCACGCTGGTGTTGTCCGCCGAATACTGCCCGCTCAGAGACGAGGACGAAGCGTACGCCCGTCGCCTGCAATTGGTGAACGACAACGTCTCCTGTTACCGAATTCACGATGGCATCCACGGCTACCTGCTCAATACGTCGGCCGTGGGACTGGTGGCCACCACCTACCGAATCATCGAGCATTTCCTCGACGGCACACCGCTGGAACCAGCTCCCGGCACCGGCACCACCGCCAACGCACCGGAGGGAGGCGACGCGTGGCAAGACGTACTTGGTACCGACTAGACAACATCGGCAAGTTCTACTCCTCCCAGGCTGGCCGCTCCTCGCAGACCGTGTTCCGCTATTCGGCCGAGCTGGCGGACGGCATCGATCCGGACATCCTGCAGCACGCGCTCGACCATGCCATCGCCCAGTTCCCGAGCTTCAACGTGCACCTGCTCAACGGCATGTTCTGGCATTACCTCGAACAGTCAGACGGCCGGCCGCTGGTGGAGCCGGAACATCTGCCGATATGCTCGCGACTGCATTACGGGCCCAAAAGCATGCTGTTCCGCGTAAGCTATTTCCGCAATCGTGTCAATCTCGAGGTCTCGCACATCATTTCGGACGGTCGCGGCGCCATCAACCTGTTCAAGTCGCTGCTGCACGCCTACATCGCCGAGCGATACGACGTGCCGGGCGTGCCTTCGGATTACGACGGTTCGGATAGCGACAAAGCCGAAAACAGCTTCGACAAATACTACGAGAAAGACAAGGCCGGCGCTGCGCCAGGCACGAAGATCTACCGGCTGGCCGGCCCCATCGACCGGGCCGCGCCTACGTTCATGGAATACCACGTCAGCGCCAGCAAGGTGCTTGGTGCAGCGCATCAGTGCGGAGTGAGTCTCACCTCCTACCTCATCGCCGCGATACTGTGCGCGATTCGCGACGTCATGCCCTCGCGCGCCCGCAATCGCGCGATTCGCGTGGATATTCCGGTCGACTTGCGCGCCTTCTTCAGGTCGGAGACCGTGCGCAACTTCTACGGCATGACTTACGTGGCGTACACGCCGGCCGAAATCGAAGCCGATGAGGACTCCGCGAAAACTTCCGCAACAAGCCCAGACGCAGCCGGCGACGGCCAGCAGTCCGCCGCCCGCACCGCGCACGGCAACGGTATGGGTGGATTGCTGACCGATGAGCCGTTGGCCGACATCGCCCGCCATGTGCAGGAGCAGCTCGGCCATGCCACCAGTCGCGAGCGCGTCGAATCGCATATGAACCGCATGATTGCGCTGGAAAAGAATCCGGTGCTGCGTCTTGCGCCCTCCCCTGCCAAGGACTGGGTGCTGGAGCTGGCCCGGTTCATCGCCGACCGCGAGACCACGACCACCGTCTCGAACCTTGGCCGAGTCACCTTGGACGAACGACTCGCGCGCCATGTACGTTCGGTGAGCTTCCTCACCACACCGGCCAGCCTGAATTTCACGGTCTGCTCGTTCGGCGACGACCTGAGCATCGGCATCTCCACCATCTACCATGATCTGAACGTCATCAAGAACCTGTGTCGGATTCTCGCCGCGCAGGGCATCAGCGGCCGTATGAACATCGCTGGCGTGCATGTGGAGAAAGGAGCGTCGGCATGAAGCATTGCGATGCCTGCACCGTCGATTTCACCGGCGATATGGCCCGTTGCCCGCTCTGCCAGAACGAATTGCGCGGCGAGGCCTCCCCCGCCGCATTCCCCGCGCAGCAGATCTATCTGCGTCCGAGGCGTTTGGCGGTGGAAATCATCACGTTTGTAACCGGCGCGATTTTGCTGCTGCATGGCTTCTTCAGCGGTACCGTTCAACTTAAACTCCATCACGTAGATGTAATTGGATGTCTTGAGCACTAAATCTACCCGACCACGCCATGGCTTCTTCAGCTATCTGTTTTCGTGGCCGATACCGATTGCCAGTGCATCGGCGGCCGCGCTGATCATCAGCGTGCTGTTCATCAATAGTGCGATTCTGCACGTGCCGCGGCCGCTTCGCCTCATGTTTCGATATTTCTATATCATGCTGGCGATTGCGCTGGTCTGGTTTGTGGCGACGATGAATCATGTCGTCACCATGTTCGTCATACCGATCACGTGTCTGGTTTCGCTGGTCTTTGACGTGGTGCTGCTTATCGTGCTGCGGGCCAAGGCCATTGACGAGTACGCCAAGTATCTGGCGTTCGACATCGTCGCTGGTCTGATGCCTCTGACGTTCATTCCGCTCGGCTGGGCTCCGTGGGATGTACTGGTGATGGTCAGCGGGCTGGTCTCCCTGCTGGTGCTGCTCGGCCTGCTCGTCTTCGCCCGCCGTCAGCTCTTCTCGGAATTCGGCAAACAGTTCTCGGCCTGATTGCCTCGTGCGCTCAATCGCCCGACTTAGGATGGAAACCATGAGCGAACATGTGGAGCATGGGTTTGGGCCGGTGTGGGATGGCGAGTCCCGGGTTTTGATTTTGGGATCGATGCCGAGTCCGAAATCCCGAGCGGCGGCGTACAGCCGAGGCGAGCATCCGCGAGAGCGGCAGCAGGTAGAGGAAGGTCGCGGCGGCCAGGCTGAGTGTGGGCGCGTTGATGGTGGCAAGCGGCACGGCACCGGCGATCGACCAAGGAATCAGCGGAGCGATCACCACGGCACTGTCTTCCAAATCGATAGCTTGTGCGGAGCGTTCGGATTCGTCGTCGCCGTACAGCCCACCGCACAACTGGTGAGTGAGCATGATGGTGAGGGTTTGGTTGCAGGCGAGCGCCGCCGCGCAAGTCGCGGTAATCATGGTGGCACCACATGCGCCGATGCGATGACCGAGCATCTCGATGACCTGCTGCAGCCGAGCAAGCATCCGCGTCTCGGCAAAAATGCCGGCGTAGGCGGAGGAGATACAGACAGTGGCCATCACAGTGAGCATGGAGAGGATGCCGCCGCCGTCCAGGAGTGCGGCCACCTGCGGATTTTGCGCATGGTAACCGAAAATAAGCAGCCGCAACAGTTCTGCCCATTCCATGTGCTGCACGCCCACGCATACCGCGACCGAGGCGGCAATGCTGGCGAGCATAAGCAGCCGAACATCCACACGCAGCAACGCCAACACGATGACCAGTAATGCTGGAACTAGGGTAAGCCAATGCAAATCGAAGGCCGATGAGAACAATCCGCCGATATCGGTTATGCTGCTTGCGTTGGTTGAAACAGCCGCTCTAGCCGAGCCAGCCGAGCCAGCCGTAGCAGCCGCACTAGCCGCACCAAATCCGGAACCACCGCTCGCGCACAGCCACTCCACCACCGCAGCCGCAACGTATACCACACAACTCAGCACAAACGGCACCGCACCCGTGCGCAGCATGCGGGCAATAGTATTGAACAGGTTCGTATGCGTAAGCTGTTTGACCAGCAAGGCACTGGTGGAAACCGGCGAACAACGATCGCCCACATAGACGCCCGCAAGAATCGCGCCACCGAGCATCACCGGGTTCGCCTGCATCGACAATCCCAACGACATGCAGATGGTGCCCATAGTCGCCGCACTGGCGAACGACGACCCGACCAGCACCGACATCGCCGAGCACAGTAGAAACGACAGCGGAATCACCGTGGCGGCGTGAATCACCGCGGTCGAATGGGCCACGATGAAGGCGATGGTCCCGCTGGCCCGCCACAGCGAGGTCAGTACGCCGATGAGCACGAAGGCCACCACCACGGTCCCCGCGGACCGTACGCTGCCGGCCGCACGGCTCGCCATCGCGCGCAACGAGCACCGGCGAACCAGCCCATACCCCATGAACAGCAGCACACCAACGAACAGCGCGGGAATAATCGACCAGCCGAGGGCGACGCTGGCAAACAGCACCGCACAGAACAGCAACATCGTGCCCGCTTCCAGCATGCGATCCTCTCCTCTTCCGGCTACAGCCTCATCTCAGATTCCATCTCATGACCCGCAGTCGCAAACATCAACGCTATTCGCACGAGCCATGACCTAAGATAACAGGAGAAATACAGACTAAACTGATATCTATTACAGGTTTAATACTGTGGCATTGATTCGCGCCACGACACGTCATACACACACCACGCAAACGCCATACACACGGGAGTATCGCCATGAACTTTCTCAGCATCGAATACTTCGCCGCCGTGGCCTCGGAACATAGCTTCAGCAAGGCGGCGAAACGGTTGGGGATCACGCAGCAGACGCTGAGTGCGAACATCGCCGCCCTAGAGCGGGAGCTCGGATGCACGCTTTTCGTACGCCATGTGCCGCTCGAATTGACCTATGCCGGCACGGTGTTCGCGCGATATGCGCAGCGATTCCGCCGCGATCGCGATGCACTTGGCCAAGAAATGCGCGACATCGCCGGCGATCAGGCCGGCGTGCTGCGCGTGGGTGTTGCCTACACGCGTAGCCGGGCGATCATGCCGCCGATTGTGAAGGCGATGCAACGTGACTGCCCGAATATCATCGTTGAACTCATTGAGGGCCGCAACGATCAGATTCAACAATGGCTGGCGAACGGCGATCTTGATCTGGCGGTGGCGGACTTCGCCGGGAAACCGGCCGGCATCGAACTTATGGATTTCTATAACGAGCGCATGGTGCTGGTCCTCGCACAATCACTGTGGATGGATTTGGCCGCTACCGGTGGCGCGGCGAATGGCCAAGTCGATGCCGTCAGAACCGCGCCGGACGAGCGCGCCATTGCCGCAGGTGACCTTTCCTCACTGGAGCATTGCCCGTTTCTCCTAGGCAGCCCACAAGATATTGACGGACGCATTGCCGATCTGCTGTTCCGCCGTGCCGGTTTTGAGCCGAAAGTCACAGCCCGTTCGGATAACGTACTGACTCTGCTGGAACTGTGCCATTACGGCATGGGTGCCTGCCTATGCCCGGAGCGGTTCCTGCCAGCGCTGCTTGACGGCGAACGGTTGCGTACTTTGCGCGTGCTGGATTGCGGCCCGGATACCGCATATGCCATTCAGTTCGGCGTTCCGGCCACATCGTATCGGTGGAGCGTCATTGATGATTTCATTCGTTGCGCCCGCGAAGTCACCACCGGCGTGTCGCAATAGCCGCCAACTTGCGTTCAAGTGGGGTTGAACTGTTTCAATAAGAATTGTTAGCGTTCACGGCCGGCCATGAAGAGACGACGGTGACGATTGATTATCAAGGAGCACACATGAAGTATCGCAGCGTTGGCAAGTCGGGACTGAAGATCAGCGAGGTCGCACTGGGCAGCTGGGTCACGGATCTCAAGGGCACGGCGGCTGAGGACGTGGCCAAGGAGACCGTGAAGCTCGCCTACGATTCCGGCGTCAACTTCTTCGACTGCGCGGACGCCTATTCTGGCGGCGCGGCCGAACGCTTCCTCGGCAAGACGCTGAAGCAGTACCCGCGTAAGGAACTGGTCATTTCCAGCAAGGTCTACTTCCCCACCGGCGAAGGCGTGAACGACCGCGGCCTGTCCCGCAAGCACATTTTCGAGAGCATCGACCAGACGCTGAAGAACATGCAGACCGATTATCTGGACATGTACTTCTGCCACCGTTTTGACGAGACCACCGACCTTACCGAGACCTTGCGCGCGATGAGCGACCTGGTCGCCCAAGGCAAGGTGCTGTACTATGGCGTTTCCGAGGAGTGGGGTTCGGCTCGCCTTGAAGAGGCCCAGCGCATCATCGACCGCTACAACCTGTACCCGATCACCGTGGTTCAGCCGCAGTACAACCTAAACGACCGTTACATCGAGCATGAGATCATGGGCACCTGCCGCAAGCTCGGCATCGGCATCACCACGTTCTCCCCGCTCGCGCAGGGTCTGCTGACCGGCAAGTACCGCAAGGGCCAGCCGCTGCCGGCCGGCTCGCGCGCCACCTGGCAGTCCGACCACCAGATCAACGATCTGCTGACCGATGAGAACCTCGACAAGGTCGAGCAGCTGCGCAAGGTGGCCGACGAGCTCGGCACGAACCTGCCGGTGCTTTCCATGGCATGGATCCTGCAGCACCCGGAGATCAGCTGTGTGATCGCCGGCGCCTCCAAGCCCAGCCAACTGGAGAACAACATGAAGGCCGCGGGCTTTGTGATTCCGGCTGACGCGATGGCCGAAATCGACAAGATCACCGGCTTCCACCGCTTCGAACGTCACGTAGGCTGACGAATCTGAGACTTCCTCCAACGAGAGCGATTGTCAAGCGCCGAAATCGGTATCGCCTTGGGCTTCGGCCTGAGCGATGGCGGTTTCGGCGTTTTTTGCTGTTTGCTCGATGACTTGGTTGTAGCCGGTCAGGGCCGCGAACGGCATGAACTGCGCGGCCCGCTGGTGGCGGGACATGTGCGGATGCTTGCGCGACTGATGGTGTGGCAGGTTGATGATGTCGTCGTACGCACGGGTCTCTTGCAGGGTCATGCGCGATGGCCTCCGATCTGACGGTTGCGGTCCTGACCGGTGGCACCGTCTTCCATGTCCATGGCTTTGATGACGGCGTTGCGGCCGAATTTACGTTTCACATCCAGCAGCGCACGCTGGATATCATGCTCTCCATCTTTTTCGCTGGTGGAATCGGATCCATACGATTGGGCCCCGTCATCACCGAACAAGTCGAGCTGTTCATAGCGTTTGCCGGCGGCCAGCTCCTCCGGAGTGGCCACATCATCGGCGATGACGGTCAACCGCCTCACAAGCAAGCGTGAATCCACAATGCGCTCGTACAACATCGTCATAGCCTCACGAATACGTGCCGACGACGAGGTGAAATCACCCAAACCAATCGACCCGACCGCGCTCTTGGGCACCTTGCGCCCAAATCGGTCGATGGTCACCGGCCCTTGATAGCTTTTCGCCGCCCGCTCAGCGGCACGTTTCATCGCATAATCAGCGCACGAATCGAGCTTTGACGAATCAAGACTGCCGATGTCATAGCCGACGGCGAGCGTCAGTCGGTTCGTCAGCACGCTTTTATCGACCAGATCGAGGGCCAGCGCATCAGCCATCTCCTTGGTGATCAGCCGGGCCGTGGCATAGTCGGCGGGGCCGGTGAGCACCTGCCCACTGCTAATGCTGTGCGCACCTGGCTCATAGGATCGGATATCCGCGATTTCGCACGGCTCCCAGCCCCACGCATGGTCGATGAGCAGTTCGGCATTGACACCGAACATGCGATACAGCAGGTCTTCGTTGTAGTAATCCGAAGCACGACCCACCGAGCATCGGGCGATATCGCCCATGGTCATCAGTCCGGCATGCTCGAGCTTCTTGGCATAGCCGCGCCCAACCCGCCAAAAATCGGTGAGCGGACGATGATCCCAAAGCAGCCGACGATATGACATTTCATTCAGTTCGGCCACGCGCACGCCGTCCTTGTCGGCGGGCATGTGCTTGGCGACGATATCCATGGCGACTTTGGCCAGATACATGTTGGAGCCGATGCCGGCAGTGGCGGTGATGCCGGTTTTGGTGAGGATTTCGCGCACGATGGTTCGCGCCATCGCATGCGGCCCCATACCCAGCGAGCGCAGATATGGCGTGGCGTCGATGAACACCTCGTCAATCGAGTAGACATGGATGTGCTCGGGTGCGGCGTATTTGAGGTAGATGCCATATATTTGCCCGCTGATTTCCAGATAGTGCGCCATGCGCGGCTTGGCGATGACCATCGAGGCTTTGAGCCCCGGCGAGCGTTCCAGGTCGCACGCATCGCAGGACTCCCCGATTAATCGGCCGCCGGGAGCATGGACCGCGCGCTCGATGTTGACTCCATTCAGGCGCTGTTTTACCTCAAACAGCCGCGCACGGCCAGGAATGCCATAGTTCTTCAGCGAGGGTGAGACCGCCAAACATATTGTCTTATCGGTGCGGGTTTCATCGGCCACCACCAGATGCGTGGTCAACGGGTCGAGCCCACGAGCCACGCACTCCACCGAGGCATAGAAGGACTTGAGATCAATGGCAATATAGGTATGCTCGCGTTGCGTCGATACCGTTCCGCTGCCCATCGCCATCACCTCCTTACCACCGCTGGCCCGACCAGCATATCAACACAGTCGAACATTTGTTCGATGCAACATGCCTGTTCGAAGCTGCCGAAGTCGACGCACGCAACGCGCCCAAGCACGCTCTTCACCCACGCCACACGCGCAGCGGCGGAGCAGCGGCATGCATGCGTACCATGGGGAATATGAAGAAAAGCATTACAGCAGACAGCGATTTTGCAGCGTGGGCGGCAGCCCGATCCCAGAAGACGAATCGATCACTGGCAGGAGCCCGACTCGCGATTCCGGAGCCACAGAAGCATGCCGAAATCAAGTCTCAGGCCCAGCAATGGGGCATGACCGTCGAAGATGCCACGATGACCGACGAGCACAACGAGGAATTCCTATGCGACGGCACACAAAGCATCGATTCCATCACCGATATGCGCAAGGCAAGCGGACTGGAGGCAATGGAGTACGCGGAACAGCACATGCCGGTATTACGCGACACCATGGATAGCCTCACCACTCGCGTCGATTTCTCAGGCATTCGTATTGCCGTCTGTCTGATACTGGAGCCAAAGACCGCGATTCTGCTGCGCAAGCTTAAGGCCGCCGGCGCAATCGTCGGCGTATATTGCGGCCCGGATTCCACGGATCCCCGAGTGGCGGAACAGCTGCGCCGGGAAGGAATCACGGTCGAATCCAGCCGAGACTGGACCGCGGAACAGGCGCACGAGGCGGCCCTGCACCTGCTGGACGAAATACAGCCGGACATCATCATCGACGATGGTGCCAGCTTCGCCCGTCTCGCCTCGCTCGAACGCCCCGAACTCACGGCGAACCTCATTGGAGTGGCCGAGGAAACGACCAGCGGCGTACGCGCGTTCCAGCAGATGCAGGAAGCGGGAGCCCTCACCTACCCGGTCGTAGCCGTTAACGACAGTGTGCTGAAAACCGGATTCGACAACGCCCACGGCACTGGGGAGACATGCGTGACCACCATGCAGCGCATTCTCGGCGAGCATGCATTCGACGGTAAGAACGTCACCGTCATCGGCTACGGCCCGGTCGGCCAAGGCTTCGCACGGCGCATTCGCGCGCTTGGCGCCGAAGTCACCATCTGCGATATCGATCCAGTGGCTTCACTCAAAGCGGTGTTCGACGGCTTCGCCGCACAAGACATTGACGAGGCACTCCCCTGCGCGGATATGGTGGTGTCCGCCACTGGCGTGAGACATACGGTCACACTTGAGCACATGCGCGCAATGCACGAGGGCGCGGCGCTCGCAGTGATCGGCGGCATCGCCAACGAAATCGCCTTGGACGAGGTAAGCGACTTCACCCCACAGGTCAACAGGGACACCGTGCAACTCAATGTTCCCGACGGACCAACGCTCACGCTAATCGCCGACGGCGATGGCGTGAACTACACGGTGGGAGGCGGCAATCCAATCGAGATCATGGATCTGAGCTTCGCCGTACAGGCCAGCGCCGTCGCATATCTTCTGGAACATCGAGGCACACTGGATCACACGCTTATCAGACTTGACGCAGCGACCGACCAGCGCATCGCCGCCAGCGCGCTCAAGGCGCGCGGATACCGAGCCAGCCATGCCGTGGAGGACAACGGCTACAATTGGCGACTGACCAGATTCGCGGAAAACGACCGAGAGAACGCCGACCGATAGCCATAGACACGGCACCGAACACAACGCAGCGAGGAGAATATGACCGACAACACCTGGCCGACCGTCGATACCGAGCTTATCGATGATGTGACACTGTATTCCGCCAAACTCATCATCCCCGTGACGGGCCCCGTCATCATCGATGGCGCAGTTGCCATACATGGCGACCGCGTGGTTCATGTAGGTAAACGCCGCTGGGTGCTGAAGGCGCTGAAGCAGGAAATGACGGCTCACGGCACCATCCATGAACGGCATTGGGATGGGGTGCTCACCCCCGGATTGATCAACGCGCACACTCATCTGCAGTACAGCGGCATGGTGCAGGTCGGGCAAGGCACCTACGATCGGTTCCGCGCCTGGGAACTGGCATTCAACGAGGTGTACGCCGAGGCGCAGAAGACCCAGCCATGGAAGCAGTGGGCCGAGGACGGCGCTCGCCAGATGGTCGAATCGGGAACGACGGCCGCCGCAGACATCGTCACCGATTTGGACGCCGCCGGCGCGCTGGCTTCGCAGGGCATGCACGGCATCGCTTATTGGGAGGTAATGGGCTGGCACAACGCCGAATGGATGGAAAAGGGCCGCACTGAGCTCATCCGGCAGTTGCGCCGGATGAACGAGGAGCAGCTGCCAAACCTCGGCATCAGCCCGCATGCTCCGTATACGCTGGAGTCCGAACCGTTCGTTGATCTTCCAGACATTGCTCGTCAGCTGAACATGCGACTGCATATCCATCTGGCGGAGACCCCGCTCGAGGCCGGCACTTATCCGCCGGTGCTCACCACTTATTCGGCGGCCGACTGGAGTGACCACGATTGGGAAAGCTACCGGCAGCTCAAGGAAGTGGGCAAAGGCGCCTCCGCCATCCAGTTCGTCGATCAGCTTGGCTCGCTTGGACCGGATGTGCACATTGCACACGGCGTGTGGGCCAATGGCGAGGATCGGCGTATTCTACGTCAGCGCGGCGTGGGCGTGGCCTTGTGCCCCCGATCGAATCGCATTACCAACACCGGCAAAGATGCACCGGTGCGCGAATACCTCGAGGAAGGCAATCTGGTAAGCGTGGGCACCGATTCGCTCTCCAGCACGCCGACCCTCGATCTGCTTGATGATGTGTCGATGCTTTACGACCTGGCCCGCGAACAAGGCTATGCCAGCGACGATCTGACACATCGCCTGATTCGTATGATGACGCTGGGCGGCGCCGCCTCCATGGGCATGCACGTGGGCCGCAACCGCATTGGACAAATCAACGCGGGCGCATTGGCTGATTTCGCGTTCTTCGACATCCCCGTCGACACATCATCTCCGGCCGGCATCGAAGAAACGCTGGAAACACTGGTGAGGCACGGCGCAGGCACGAACCGAGCCACGGTGATATCCGGGCGCGAAGCCTACAACAACGCCTGGTGACACCGCTGACCTGACCTGATATCAAGAAGCCAAAAACCAGCAAACCCGCCAAGAACAGGAGATCTCATTATGAGCGTCGCTTTGCAAGACATGAGTCCATACGCCCGGTCCATAGTGGAACGCCTTGGACTGGAAACCCACCCCGAAGGCGGCTGGTACACGCGTGACTGGCAATCCCCGCACACGGATGAGGCCTCAAGCCGACCGCTATCGTCACTGATTTACTTCCTGCTGCCCGAGGGAGATGCCAGCGCCTGGCATAAGGTCGATGCGGATGAGGTCTGGCTGTGGCATGGCCCGGCATCGGTCAAACTGGAGCTCGGCGGCAGCGACGAGACTCCGGAATCCGACGAATCCAAGCGAACCGTAATCACCTTGGGTTCCGGCATCACCACCGATCAGGCCGACGTAACCGTATCGGGACATGCGGTCGTACCGGCTGGCGTCTGGCAGCGCACAGTGCCAGGCCAGGGCGATGCGCTGGTCTCCTGTGTGGTCAGTCCGGGATTCGTATTCGACGGCTTCACACTCGAACAGTGAACGCCATTTCGCTCTGCGCCAATATGAGATATCCGTCCGCTTACGCGCCAGATTGCGCGGCTCTAGTCGGCCATAAGCAATGGCGATAGCCAGCATCCGAAAATATCGATGTTTTGTAACCCAATAGCCATACAATTGGCGCGAATGCATCAAGCACGGTTTGAACCGTGTGCATGACGAACACTTGAGGAGAGGAAACCCATGTTCAATAAGCGACACATCGTCCGTACCATTGCGGCCACCGCCAGCATCCTGGCTCTGTCGTTCACCGCAGCCTGCGGTTCCGGCCAGTCCACCGCATCCAATTCCACCGATTCGGACGACATCACCCAGCAGACGTACAAGCCGGGCAAGCTGACCATCGCCACCGGACAGCCGGCCTACGAGCCGTGGGTTATGAACGACAAGCCGGAAAGCGGTGAGGGCTACGAGGCGGCCGTCGCCTACGCAGTGGCCGACAAGCTCGGTTTCAAGAAGAGCGACGTGGTGTGGACCCGCACCGCATTCGACACCGCCATCGCTCCCGGCGCCAAGGACTGGGATTTCAACATCCAGCAGTTCGGCATCACCGACGAGCGCAAGAAGGCCGTTGACTTCTCGTCCAGCTACTACAACGACAGCCAGTCCGTCGTGGTCAAGAAAGACAGCAAGTTCGCCAACGCCACCAAGGTATCCGATCTGAAGGATGCGACCGTGGGCGTCATGGTCGGCACCCTTGCCTACGACTACGCCAAGGCGAACATCAAGGACGACATCCAGACGTTCAATGATGATGCCGCACTGGCTCAGGCACTTGACGCCGGTCAGATCGACGCACTGGTCACCAGCACCGTGGAATGCGTGTACATGGTGCAGTCCGAGCAGGTCAAGGACGCCAAGGTGCTCGGCCGTCTGCCTGACTCCGAAGACAAGAGCGGCATGGGCATCGTGCTGCCGAAGGATTCCAAGCTGACTGCAGCCGTGACCAAGGCAGTGGATGACCTGAACGCCGACGGCACCATCAAGAAGCTTCAGGACAAGTGGCTGGCCGAGTACACCACCGACCTGACCGAACTGAAGAAGTAAGTGAAGTAGGCTTACATCATAAGGTCACAACACCTTGGCCGGGCGCTGCGGGAATTTTCCTGTGGCACCCGGCCATCCCGGCATTCAGGAAGCGAGCGACATTCATCACATGACCGCAGCACCAACCGAAACCAGGCAGCACAATGCCCCTGACGGACACGAGGTAAGTCAGGTCGAGCTCGAACGACGCCAATATCGTGTTCATCAGCAAATTCAATCGACGATTACCAGTCTGATCAGCACCATTGTGTTCGTGGTGGTCATCGTCATCGGCTTGAAGCTCTCCCCCGGCTGGCCACGAGTCAAGGAGACCTTCTTCTCCGGCGAATACTTCGTCAAATCGTTTCCCCATGTGCTTGACGGCCTATGGCTCAACATCCGCGTTCTGCTCGTCGCAGTGGTCGGCGTGGCGATTCTGAGCACGCTGATCGCGCTGGTGCGCACCAGCCGCTCCCCTATTCTGTTCCCGCTGCGTATCCTGGCATTGATCTACACGACTGTGATGCGCGGCGTGCCTATTATCGTCGTGCTGTATCTAATCGGTTTCGGCATTCCCGGCCTAGGCTTGTTCGGCCGTATCGATCCCTCGGTACTCGGCACCATTGCAGTGGTAATGGGATACAGCGCCTACGTCTCCGAGGTGCTGCGTGCCGGTTTTAACGACGTACATCCTTCTCAGCGAGCCTCGGCCCGCTCGTTGGGCCTGACCTCCGGCCAGACGACCCGACTGATCGTCATTCCTCAGGCATTGCGCAAAGTGGCGCCCGCACTGATGAATGACTTCATCTCCATGCAAAAGGACGTCGGCCTGATTTCCGTGCTGGGTGCGGTGGATGCCGTGCGCGCCGCACAGATCGACGTGGCCAGCACCTACAACTTCACGCCGTATGTGGTCGCCAGCCTGCTGTTCATCCTGATGAGCGTGCCGTTCATCCTGCTGAACGACTGGTACACGGAACGTCTGCGTAAGCGCGAACTCAGCGGAGGAACGGTATGAGCGAAATGACCAATATCACCACCGAGGCGAGTGACTCCCCCGTGAGCAACAAGACGGTGCTGCGTCTTGATGACGTGCGCAAATCCTTTGGAAACACGCAGGTGCTGCGTGGCATTTCCTTTGACATTCACCAACATGAGGTGGTGGCTTTGCTGGGGCCTTCCGGTTCAGGCAAATCCACATTGATGAAATGCGTCAACCTGCTTGAACAGGTCGATGACGGCCAGATTTGGCTGGGCAATACCGATATCACCGACCCGCGTGCCGACCAGGACAAGATTCGCGCACGTATCGGCGTGGTGTTCCAGCAGTTCAACCTCTTCCCCCACATGTCGGTGCTCAGGAACGTGACCCTTGCCGCAATCAAGGTTCACCACTGGAGCAAGGATCGCGCCGAAACCCGCGCTATGGAACTGCTTGAACGCATCGGCATGCGCGATAAAGCCAGTGCCTACCCCGATCAGCTCTCTGGCGGCCAGCAGCAGCGCGTGGCGATTGCGCGCGCACTGATGACCGACCCGGAACTGCTGCTGCTTGACGAGATCACATCCGCTCTTGATCCGATGCTGGTCGGCGAAGTGCTCAACATGGTTGCCGAGTTAAAGGCCCAAGGCACCACAATCCTCATGGCCACGCACGAAATGAGCTTCGCCCACGAAGCGGCCGACCGCATCGTACTGCTCCGTCACGGCGTCATCGCCGAGAACGGCACACCCGCTGAGGTGATGGACGAGTCGCAGGATCCCGAGACCATCGAGTTCTTCAGCCATTTCAGGCACTGAGACGAAGCCGAAAAACAAGCACCGGATTCATACGACGAAAGGCTCCGACGGATAATACCGTCGGAGCCTTTCAAATTGCGTTGACGAAAGTCAACCGATCACGTCACACCGACAATTCGGTATCACGCTTGAGCACAAAGTGGAGCACCAGGTAATGCGGCGGTGAACAGGTAAGAGGTATCCATGCCTCCAACCTACCCGCCGGCATCACCCCACACCACAACCACCCACCACAAACAGCGAAAGGCCAAAATCCTAAGCCACTATTCATACTTGACTGATCTGGTGCTTAAACCGCGTCCGCAAACCCCAACAAGTTCCACCACCCCACAACACGCGATGTAGCCGCCGATTGGTAGGGTTGATAGATAGTTAATCCCCTGTTTGAAAAAGGAGCTTTGGCTTGTCGGCTGAACTCGAAGACATTCACGAGGAATGTGGCATCTTCGGCGTATGGGGCCACCCCGACGCCTCACGACTCACCTATTTTGGCCTGCACGCGCTGCAGCATCGCGGTCAGGAAGGTGCCGGCATCGTCTCCAACGATAACGGTCATCTCATCGGTCATCGCGGACTCGGCCTGCTCACCCAGGTGTTCGGCGATGAGCGCGAAATCGAACGACTGAAGGGCAATTGCGCCATCGGCCACGTGCGTTACGCAACGGCCGGCTCGGGCACCACAGACAACATCCAGCCGTTCATCTTCCGCTTCCATGACGGCGACGTGGCTCTGTGCCATAACGGCAACCTGACGAACTGCCCGTCACTGCGCCGCAAGCTTGAAGACGAAGGCGCCATCTTCCATTCGAACTCCGACACCGAAGTGCTGATGCACTTGATTCGCCGTTCGATGCAGCGCACCTTTATGGACAAGCTCAAGGAAGCGCTCAACACGGTGCATGGCGGTTTCGCCTACCTGCTGATGACCGAAGACGCCATGATCGGCGCACTCGACCCGAACGGCTTCCGACCGCTGTCCCTCGGCAAGATGAAGAACGGCGCCT
>OOCN01001402.1_pt1 | contig 15921 bp, 9 predicted proteins | sample 1671361 | NCBI WGS metagenome assembly OOCN01 (sample SAMN06348149, study PRJEB24527) | human gut metagenome | biome: human gut; feature: ankylosing spondylitis patient; material: feces | host: Homo sapiens | place: China | collected 2015-10
AGCTGCGCTTTAAAATACGATGGTAATAATGATAGTGATGGTGCGGAATAACAAAGTGCTCACCTCCAGACATAAAAAAGCCCCTGAGTCTTTCGACTCAGAGGCTTTGGATCATGATTATTATATCTGGGTGAAAAATGGGAATTTGAGAAAGCTAGAGATAAAGATGCCAGACCGGCATGAAGGTAGCTAAAAGAAATTTGGAAAAGTGGCATAATCGCTGAAAAATTCATCAATCACTTGTGCAAAGTGTGATTGATGAATGAGCGATGAAATGATATAATTAATTAGAATGGAGGGGAGGAAAAACAGATGCAGAATAAAAAACCGCCATTTACAATTACAGAAAAAATTCTCACAGATGTAATGGAGATTTGTGAACTTGTTGGAAAAGTGAGCTCAACACAACATCTTTCATCTGACCCTGTTCTGCGTAGGCAGAATCGGATTAAAACAATTTATTCCTCTCTTGCAATTGAACAAAATACACTATCCTTAGAGCAGGTAACGGCTGTACTATCAGGAAAACGTGTCCTTGCACCGCCAAAAGACATTGCGGAGGTGAAGAATGCGTATGAAATTTACGACCATTTGAATGAATTGAATCCATACTCAGTGGAAGACTTACTGTTGGCTCATCATGTGATGATGCGAGGGCTGGTTCAAGAAGATGGTGTGTTTCGCTCAAAGCCAGTAGGTGTGGTTGACAGTCATGGAAATGTACTTCATTTTGGAACACTGCCGCAGTATGTGCCTCCTCTGGTGGAAGAACTGCTCAAATGGACAGAGGACAGCCCGCTTCCGATGCTGATCAAAAGCTGCGTGTTTCACTATGAATTTGAAGTAATCCATCCGTTTGCAGATGGAAATGGAAGAATCGGAAGGCTTTGGCATACGCTACTGCTCTCCAGATGGAATCCGCTGTTTGCATGGCTTCCGGTGGAGTCTATTGTTCATGATCATCAGCAGGAGTATTATGAGGCTATCAATACATCCAATGCCCAAGGTGAAGGAACTGCATTTATTGAATTTATGCTAAATGTGATTGAAGAAGCACTTTTGAGTGTAATCCCAGAAAACTTCGAAAAGAGCATGATGCCTACAAGTGGAAAAGAAAATCGATGGAATATTCTTGAAAAATACTTGAAAAAAGAGAAGATTATTCATAACAGTGATGTGCAACAGTTGCTGGAAGTCTCTTCAGCAACGGCAAATCGAATTCTAGTTTCTTTTGTAAAAGAAGGTAAACTAGAGAGAGTGAGAGATGGTCGCTATTGGGCGTATCAAAAGTTATAAATGGGAGTTGCATAAGCAATGCAGAATACAAACAGAGCACAAGAAAGTGGATATAAGGCTTCTCTGACAAGAGAACAGTTTTTATTCCACGAAATGCGAATTGTAGCGAAGCAAATGGTGCAAGGAGAGGATCTTGCATCAATGATACAAATAATTGCCGCCAATAATCTCTTCCAGTATCCAACTGAACGCATGACAGCTGGTATGGTTCGGGCGTGTTATCGGCGGCTAAATCTTTTGAATAGTGAACAACTGCTTCGGAATATTGCAGAGCATTCCGTGGAAGAGGCAAAACAAATTTGTCTTTACGCGATTATGAAGGATAATAGACTTGTCTGGGATTTTATGGTAACAGTTATTGGAGAAAAATATCGAAACCAAGATTTCAGCTATGGAAAACTTGACATGACAAGTTTCTTCATAAGATTACAAGAGCAAAATGATGCTATCGCAGATTGGAGCGAATCTACAGTCAAAAAGCTGAAATCGGTTCTAAATCGAATTTTAAGAGAAAATGATTATCTGGATAGTATAAAAGCAGGCCGTTTGAACCCGGTTTGGCTTTATCCGGAATTGGAAAATGTGATTCTTACAAATGGGGATCAGGCGGTATTGCCCGCATTTAACCGTTTTGAGTGAGGAAAATTTAATGGGTGACATACAAAAACGCCTTGATAACGTTCGGCAGATGATTCAGAGTCAAGATTTCCTAGAAGGAAAAGGTCTTAGCAATGAAGTGAATATTCGTATCTTCTGCTATGAACCGAGAGATGAAATGGCAGTCCGGCATTTCATTGAACAGCTATCGACAGATCTGACATTGGAGTGTCAGCTTCGAATCTGCAATTTATATCAAATCTTCCTGGAAATCTGCGAAGACATGGATATTTTGGATGCTATCCCTGATATGGAAGAAGAGGACGGCCATGATTATCTGTTGGAACAGCTTCAATCGACAATTGGAGTCGATGAAATTGTACAGAAAATTCAGAGCGAGCCGTTCCAGCCGGGAGAAGTACTGGTTTTGACTGGCGTTGGAGAAGCGTTTCCATTTATGCGAATTCATACGTTACTGGAGGCATCATTGTTTGCAGAGAGGCCGGTGCTTGTGTTTTACCCGGGAACATTTAACGACCAGCAGCTGCGGCTGTTCAACTGTCTGAAGCCGAACAATTACTATCGTGCATTTAACGTTGTGTGAAGGGGGAAATAGAGCTTTGGTTATACAGAATATGTTTGTAGAAGACATCAACCGTAAAATTAACGGTGTTGTCAAGGTTGACGAGGACGAGAACAAGGTCCTGGAACAGGAACTGAACGAGTACGTTATTACACGAGAGCTGAAGCGGCATTTTGCAGACTTTTTCAATACCTATGCAGAAGCATTTGACGAACCAACGGCAGATACAGGAGTCTGGATCTCCGGTTTTTTTGGCAGCGGTAAATCTCACTTCTTGAAAATGTTGTCATACTTGTTGGAAAACAAAGAGGTTAATGGCGTTCGTACGGTGGAGCGCTTCCGCAAGAAATTTGAGGATGACCCTGGTACCTTTATGCAGGTGGATCGTGCAACCAAAGGTGAAACCGAGACGATTCTGTTTAATATCGATTATGAAGGCTCTATCAATAAGGACAAAACAGCCGTTTTACGTGTTTTTGCTAAGGTGTTCTATAATCATCTGGGATTCTTTGGCAGCAATCTTAAAGTTGCTATGCTGGAGCAGTACATTACGCAGCAGGGCAAGATGGATGAATTTTGCCGTCTGGTTGAAGAAAAGAAGGGCAAGCCCTGGGCAGAAGTGCGCAAGGCGTTTGCATTCAATGGAAAGGTCATTAAACCTGCATTGGCGGAAGCATTGGACATCAGTGAAGAAGATGCAAATAACTGGTTTAACGATAAGAGCGCAACGGAACTCTCTGTTTCACAGCTTGTAGAAGACATCAATGCATACGTCAGCACAAAACCTGCAAACTTCCGCCTTCTGTTCATGGTGGACGAGGCGGGGCAGTATGTTGGCACGGACACGGATATGCTGCTGAATCTGCAGTCTTTGGTGGAAAAAATCGGCAGCGAATGCAGAGGGAAAGTCTGGGTGGTCTGCACCGGACAGGAAGCTATTGATGAGATTATCAAAGTACGAGCAGATGAATTTTCTCGAATTCAGGCTCGTTTCAAAACTCGTCTGAGCCTTTCTTCTTCTTCCGTAGACGAAGTAATTCAGAAGCGTATTCTGAAAAAGACTCCGGAAGCAGAAAGAACGCTGGATGCGGTCTATGAGAAAGAAAGCTCCGGGATGCGCAACTTGTTCAGCTTTACAAATGCAATGCCGGACATCAAGGGCTTCTCTGGTCCGGCACAATTTGCAGAGGACTTTCCGTTCGTTCCATACCAGTTTCTCATCATGCAGAAAATTTTTGTGGAGATCCGCAAACACGGCAATGCAGGTAAACACTTCTCCGGCGGTGAGCGTTCCATGCTGAGCGGATTTCAGGAAGCAGCACAAAAAGTGGAAAAGCAGAACGAGTTTGCGTTGGTGCCGCTGTTCCGCTTCTATGATACTGTACATTCTTTCCTGGATGGTTCCATTCGCAATGTGATTGATCGCTGCAGCAAAGCCGTAGAAAATCACGATGGTCTGGAGCCGATGGATGTGGATGTTCTGAAGCTTCTCTATCTCATTCGATATGTCAACGAGGACATACCGGCCAATCTGGACAACCTTGTGATTTTGATGGCAGACGACATCCGTCTGGAAAAGGTCGCGATGCGCGAAAAGCTGCGCGGCAGTTTGGATCGACTGATTGGGCAGAATTACATCGGACGTACTGGTGATACCTACAACTTCCTGACGGATGAAGAGCAGGACATCCAGAAAGAAATCAACCTTACACAGGTGGATACGGGCGCTATTGTTGGGGATATAGCAAAGATTATTTTTGGCATAATTTATGATGCAAAAAAGTTCCGTTACGGCAAGTGTGACTTCCCGTTTGATCAGATGGTGGATAACACTATGTACGGCATCGCCACAGGCGGCATGCGCCTGCGCTTTTTGACGGCAGCTTCTGATGCAACGGAAAAAACGGAATTTCGCCTGATGAACAGCTCCAAAGGCAGCGAGGCGATTGTAGTTTTGGGCGATACGCCGTATTATGAATCACTGGAAGCATCCATGAAGATCCGCAAATATATCAAACAGCGGAATGTCAGCCAGATGCCTAAGAGTGCTCAGGATATTATCCGCGGCCAACAGGAAGAAGCAACCAAGTATGAAGCTGAAGCCAGTAAAGCTCTGGTAGAGGCTATTGAAAACGCAAAATTTTACGCCGATGGTGAACATCTGGACATTAAGAGCGGCAATGCTAAGGCCAAAATTGACCAGACGATGGAGTATCTGGTCTCGCATGTTTACAGCAAGTTGGACCTGATTGGGAAAAACGCAGATACCGATGCCGAAATTATGGCGGTGCTTTCTGGTGCAGATGTCGTTTTTGAAGAAGCTGACCCCAACCGAGATGCGGAAGCAGCTGTGGAAGAATATCTTGAAATGCAGGCAATGAAGCATTTACCTACCTCGATGGCGGATGTACAGAGCAAGTTCAGCAGTATACCCTATGGCTGGAAGGAAATCGACATTGCTTATGTGGTGGCGCGTTTGATCGTGAATCAGAAGGTAACCATCAAATATGCAGGCACTACCATCCAGCCGGACAACGCCAGATTACCTGACATGCTTCGCAAAAAGAGTGAGGTGGGTAAAACATCCATTAGCAAGCGCGTGGTGGTATCGGCAACCAAAATGAAGGCTGTGCGGGACCTTCTGCGGGATTATTTCGATGTCATGGATGTTCCTGCGGACGAAGACGGTTTGGTTAAATTTATTGCCGATGAGTTCGGAAACCAGCTGCAGCATTATAACAAACTGAACGAGAAGTACGATGATGCCCACAAGTATCCGGATCAAACAATGGTGCGCAACGCTATTACTGCAACGCAGGAAGTGTTGAACCAGAAGAAGGACAACATCGCGCTGATCGACTATCTGCTTAAGAAAGAGGACGACCTCTTTGATCAGAAGGATGCCATGGGCAATGTAGAGACCTTCTTCAAGAGTCAGGTCGGCACCTTTGATGATGCTGCACGGCTGGAACACGAGATGCAGGCGGATCTGGACCGCATTGCGCAGGATGCGGCGGCATACGAGGCCCTGAACAAGATTCGGCTTATTATCACAGTGCCATCTTTTGGGCAGAAGTTCAACTACAAGCGCATTCCGGAGCTGAATGGGTTGATGCAAACGGTACGTACAGCCCATGACCAGATGCTGGATGACAAACGCTCTGAGATTCTGGAAACAGTGCGTCAGTGCATGGAAGCGACCCATACCGCTGCAAACGGAGATCCAAAAGCATTGGATATCGTCCGCAAGTCGGATGCTTTCTTTGATGGCTATAAGGCAAAAATTGCAAGCTGCAAGAGCCTTGCGCTGCTGGATGGTATGATTATCCCGCTGAGCCAGTACAAGGATGAGACCGTCAGCAGCATTGAGATTGCGCTGGCCCCTCCGACACCGAAACCGGTGGTAACGAAAAAAGATGTCAATATCCCGGCCGTAAAGCCGAAAAAAGTAAAGTCTTACAGCCGCCAGATCCTCTTCCCTGCTAAAACGCTGAGGGATGATGCGGATATTGACGTCTATGTGGAGAAGATCCGGGAGCAGCTGCGGAACCTGTTGGATGGCTGTGATGAGATTAAGTTGAATTGAGTGAGGATGAAATAGATGCAGGACACTATTATTCCAAAAGTTTTTATATCGTATTCATGGACTAAAAGCGAGTTGGTTCTTCAAGTTGCCAACAGATTAATGTCGCATGGAGTCGAGGTTGTTCTTGACAAATGGGATTTAAAAGAGGGCCAAGATAAATATGTTTTCATGGAGCAGTGCGTTAATAATCCTGATATAACAAAGGTTCTGATTTTCTGTGATAAAACCTATACAGAAAAAGCTAATAATCGAACTGGTGGTGTTGGCGATGAAACGGTTATTATTTCAAGCGAAGTGTATGGAAAAGTAACTCAAGAAAAGTTCATTCCGATTATTACGGAGCGAGATGAAGATGGAAAGGAATATGTTCCTGCATATATAAAAACAAGAATCTACATAGACTTTTCAAATCCGGACTTGTTTGAAGAAGAATATGAGAAGCTGGTTCGGAATATTTACAATAAACCGTTATATAGAAAACCAAAACTAGGAAAACAGCCTGAATGGCTTGAAGAAGAAAAGAGTGATTTGTTTCCGCTGACTGACCTGATTCGTCAAATAAAAGGCGCGACAAACGACAAAAAGAAACAAAGTTGTGCGAAAAGGTTCATCGATGCGTATGTTGAAGCGTTGAAATCTTATTATAGGCCAATAAAAAATGCTGGAGAAGAAGTTTATAACCAATTTTTAGAGACAAAAAGTATCAGAGATGTCTTTTTGGACTTTTTGCCAGCGCTTGATGAGGCTGAAATCCCAATTTCGGAAGTGATCTGTCCAGCACTTGAAAAAATGTACAACGAATTGACCAGTGCTTATGGGTTTGAATCTGGTTCCTGTCAAGCGTCTGATTGGGATTATGAGGTATATCATATCTTTATATGGGAATTATTCATTGCAATCATTGCTTATTTACGTCATGTTGGGGAATATGCAGAAATCAATGCTATGATAACATATACGTATTTTTTAAGAAACAGCTCTTTGGATCGGAACGTCACAGAGAAGAACTACTGTGTGTTTCGGCATTACAGTAGTTTGATAGAAGAAAACTATAAACCTCAAACACAATATGCACGAAAATATACTTTATTGGGAGACACTATTTGCTCACAACGAGAAAAGCTGCCGATATATTCCTCTGAGGCACTTGCAGAAGCTGATTTGTTTTTGTACCAGATTCGAAACGCTTTTCAACTAATACAATCGGAAAAAGCGTGGGTTGCTCCATATTGGTTTCCTAATCTATATGTTTATGCAAAAAAGAATCCGACAGAGTGGACGAAAATCAAGTCAAGAAAGTACTGTAAAAAAATGTTTGATCTTTTTGATGTTCAAAGCATAGAAGAATTAAAGAAAGTACTGTCCAAATGTGTTAGTGATAAAAATATGCCAATGCGGTATTCTGGATGTTGGAATACTGCACCAGCAATTTTGGACGTTGTTAAGCTTGAAGAAATTGGTTCGTTGAACTAAGGAGGCCTCTCCATGGAAGGTATTCTTGGCACATTGCTTGGTGCGTTTATGGGATGGATTTTGAATGAATGGAGCACTACACGGAAGGAAAAGCCAAAACTTTGTTTCCAGCTGGTAGATAATAAAGAATATAGTGCCAGCGATAAGGAGTTACATACGAATACGAGTCCTTCAGAGTATGGTATCGAAATTTTCAACCTTGGAAAAGAACCAGTTTTTGTTGAACATTTTGATATTTTAAGCCAAGAGTATAAAGATCAGCTTATAACATCTTGCTGCCTTTTTGAAGAGAATCGTGTTATTTTACCATATCACAATGTCGTGTGTATCTTGAACGAAGAAGAGCTGGATGCTATTCGGTGGCATTGTGACCAGCGACAGTTTAGGGTGTGTGATATCATTGCCTATACGGGAGACCATAAAGAAGTAAAAAGTGAATTGAATATCGAGTTGTTTGCAATTCAGGCCAAAATTAAAGCAGAATGCCAACAAAATAAGGAGAACCATCATGGATAAAAACGCCATCAAGAAATATGCGGTCTGGGCGCGGAAAGAACTGATCTCCCGCGTGGCGCAGAAAGCCCAGCAGTACGGCATTACGGAAACGGAAATGGTGGACGCCGGTGCTGATAGCGTCAACGGCAAAGTGTTGTCTGCAGAAGAGATGCAGCAACGCAGGGCACTGATCGCACAGATCAATGAAAAGGGCTACCAGCAGGTTATGGAAGAGGTGGCGTATACATGGTTTAACCGCTTCTCGGCACTGCGGTTCATGGAGGTCAACGGCTATTTGCCCAGCCATGTGCGCGTGTTTACGGATAAAAACAATGCGTTCAAGCCCCAGATTCTGGCCGAAGCACTGCATCTGGAATTGGATAAGCTGGATAAGGACAAGGTCTACGCCCTGAAAGAGACCGAGCAGATCGAAGAACTGTACAAATACCTGCTCATCGTGCAATGCAATGCGCTGAATAGTATTCTGCCCGGAATGTTCCAGACCATTGCGGACTACACGGAACTGCTTCTGCCGGACAACCTGCTCCGGGAGGGCAGCGTCATTGAGCAGATGATCTCCCAGATCCCGGAGGACAACTGGCAGGATGCCGTCCAGATCATTGGCTGGCTGTATCAGTACTACAACAGCGAGAAAAAGGACGATGTGTTTGCCGCCCTCAAGAAAAATGTCAAGATCACCAAGGAGAATATCCCGGCGGCGACCCAGCTGTTTACCCCAGACTGGATCGTGCGGTACATGGTGGAAAACAGCCTTGGACGCCTGTGGGTGGAGGGTCACCCGGACGCAAAAGCACAGCTGCTACCCACACCGGAGGAGCAAGCAGCTTATACTGCCGGGAACCGTGACCCGGAGGACACCAAGTGGCACTATTATCTGGAGGAAGCCCAGCAGGAGCCGCAGGTACAGGCACAGCTTGCCGAGATCAGCAAACAGTATGCCGACCTGACCCCGGAACAGATCAAGGTCATCGACCCTTGCTGCGGCAGCGGCCATATTCTGGCGTATCTGTTCGATGTACTGATGCAGATCTACGAGAACTACGGCTACACGTCCCGCGATGCCGTGACCAGCATTTTGCAGAACAACCTCTATGGTCTGGATATTGACGACCGCGCCGCCCAGCTGGCCTATTTTGCGGTGATGATGAAGGCCCGCCGGTACGACCGCCGCTTTTTCAGCCACACCACCCAGCCTCATGTGTATGCCATTGAGGAAAGCAACCGCATTGAAAAGCCGGATGTGGAGTATTTCTGCAACGGCAAGCTGGAACTGAAAGATGCTATGCACACTATCCTCACCCAGCTGTACGATGCCAAGGAGTACGGCTCCATCCTCACCATCACCCCGCAGGACTGGGATGCCCTCTATGCCCGGTTTGACGAGGTGGCAGACGAGTCCTCGTTCCATCGAGAGAGTATTCGCAAAAAATTACTCCCATTGGTGCGGGTGGCACAGACGTTGGCGCAGAAATACGATGTGGTCGTCACTAATCCGCCCTATATGGGTGCATCGAACATGAACCCTAAACTAAACGAGTTCATAAAGCAAAATTATACGGACTATAAGAGTGATTTCTTCTCTGCCTTTATTGTAAAATGCTCCAACATGGCAAAACCGGAGGGTTACTGTGGCTTCTTTACGCCTTATGTGTGGATGTTTATCCAGAGTTATGAGAAACTGCGTCAATACCTCTACCAGCAAGCGACACTTGAAACACTGATTCAATTTGAGTATTCTGCATTTGAGGAGGCCACTGTACCCGTCTGTACTTTTACATTCAGCAATCGTTATGTAAACAAAAAAGGCTGCTATCTCCGCTTAGTTGACTTCCGTGGTGGCATGGAAGTCCAGCGTCAGAAAACGCTGGAAGCTATGACGAACCATGACTGTGGGTTCTACTATGAACAAAGCACGGATAACTTCGCAAAGATTCCGGGAAGTCCGGTGGCATATTGGTGGAATGATTTTTCAATTTTCAACCTTGATAAAATTGAAAAATACTATGAATCTGCCGGTCGAAATAAAACGCACAACAATGAGCTTTATGTGAGAAGCTGGTGGGAAGTGGACGATACGAACCGGTGGCAGCCTTATGCCAATGGCGGTGCTTTTAGAAGATGGGCAGGCAATGATTATGATGTTGTTGACTGGTCTGAGACAGCTAAAGAAAGCTATGCTTCGCATGGGGGATTGTATAATCAGAAATATGCTGGAAAACGCGGCGTATGCTGGAATCTCATAACGTCGTATAAAAACGGATTTCGTCTAAAGCATGAAAATCACCACTACAGTTCTGGAGCACCAACAATCATCGCCAAAGGAAAAAATTATGACTACTTGATTTTAGCTTTTTTGAATAGTGTTGTTGCTACAGAACTTATAAGCATGATGAATCCGACGCTCAATACGACGGTTAATGATGTGTTGGGATTGCCGCTTTCTTTCGACAAACAAGATGTAATTGAGCCTCTTTCTGAAACCTCTGTCAAGGAATCACAAAATGACTGGGATTCCTTTGAAACTTCGTGGGATTTTACCCGCCACGCCTTTATCAAGGCCATTACAAAGTACCCCAACATGATGGATGTTGGCAATATCTACCTCTCCGAGTGCTACGACATTTGGGCTGGTGAATGCAAAGAACGCTTTGATAAGTTGAAAGCCAACGAGGAAGAACTGAACCGTATTTTTATTGACATTTACGGCTTGCAGGATGAATTGACCCCGGAAGTGGAAGACAAGGATGTGACCGTGCGCAAAGCGGACCTTGGCCGGGATGTGCGCTCCTTTATCTCCTACGCTGTGGGCTGTATGTTTGGCCGCTACTCTCCCACCTATGATGGTCTTGCGTATGCAGGCGGTACATGGGATGATGGCAAATACAATATCTATAAGCCGGATGCAGACGGTATTATTCCCATCTGTGACGACGAATACTTTGAAGATGACATGATGGGCCGTTTTGTGGAGTTTGTGCGGGTGGTATACGGTGACAGCTCGCTGGAGGATAATCTGCGCTTTATTGCAAACGCACTGGGCGGCAAAGGACAGCCGAAGGAGGTCATCCGCAACTACTTCCTGAACGATTTCTACGCCGATCACTGCAAGATTTACCAGAAGCGCCCCATCTACTGGCTGTTTGACAGCGGCAAGAAGAACGGCTTTAAGTGCCTGATCTACCTGCACCGCTACCAGCCGGATACCATTGCGCGCATCCGTACCGATTATGTCCACGAGCAGCAGGCGCGCTACCGTACTGCCATCGAAGGTTTGGAAAAACAGGTGGCCGCTGCCACCAGCACCAGCGAGCGTGTCAAGCTGACTAAGCAACTGAACAAAGTGCAGGCGCAGGACACTGAGCTGCATCAGTATGAGGAAAAAGTTCACGCGCTGGCGGATCAGATGATTAAGATTGATCTGGACGATGGTGTGAAGCATAACTATGAGATCTTTAAGGACGTGCTGGCGAAGATCAAGTAAAAAGCATAGCAATAATGGCTAAAGAAGAATTTAAGATGGTGACAAAATGAAATATTTTGACACGGCAAAGCGTTGGTACGAAAAATCTTTATTGGAAGAAAATCCTGTGGATAGATTTCAATGTCGATGGATTGCATTTAATGCACTATACGGCGATCAACCCGGAAAATTTGAAACCAATCAAATTATAAATTTTGTGAGAGAGCATTATTCTTCTTCGCAAGATAAAGTTTTAGAGTATAAGCAGTACTTTGAGGAACCAATTCCAAATTTACGAATCCTTTATAGTACAAGTCCTAAAGACACCAGGTCACAAATTGCAATTTTAGAAAGAAATTATGAGGATAATGAGGAAAAAATAAAAGCACTCTTATTATGCGTATATCAGGTGCATAGAAATATTTTTTGCCCGGAAGGTTCTTTTGCAACGCAGCGCTACTCGGAAGAGGAAATCATTGCATACGCTTCGAAGGCTTTGGAAATATATCTAAAAGATTTCTTTGAGCACTATACTGATCCTATCAATTTTCAGATTTTGCAATATATAGATGTCCTGATTGATCCGAATAGTGGAGACTTGCCGACTGTTCGAGGAAAACGACGCACCGTAGCGGAGATAAGTGACTTTATAAAAGGCCATAAAGGGCATTTGCCATTGCTCTATCGCTATTCGCCAGCAGATTATTACAATGTATCAGCACTTTTAGACGGCAGTGTCTATTTGGTATCCGCGGCTCACATGAACGATTTCTGGGAAGGAAAGGTTGTGGACAGCACAAATCCCAATATTGACTTGGTAGAAACGCTGAAAAAGAATCAGGAAGAGATATATCTGAAAAGCTTTTCTTCGGACAGGAACAGTTCTGTGATGTGGCAGAAGTACGCAGGGAATTATACAGGTCTTTGTGTTACATATAATTTTAATAATGTACAAAATGACGCGATTTTAAGCAATCTTTATCCCGTGCAATATTCTAATATTCCATTTAACTGTAATAGTGAAGCTTTATTAGACAATAATCCATACTTGTATCTTAGAAAAAGCAAAGAATGGGCGGACGAAAAGGAGTGGCGGCTTATCTATAAGCCATCGTATTTCATGGATAATCAAATTCATAATAAGTTGGACTTGAAGGAATGTATTGAAGCTGTGTACTTCGGAATCGGAATGGATTCATCACTGCAAAGACACATTATGACTGAAATGAGAAAAAGAAATGTGTTTCGAAGTGTTCGTTTCTATTGTATGAATGGCACGCCCATCGCACCAAGTCAGGAATAAGGAAACATACTAAACGAAGGGTTCATGAACGTGGAAACAGATAAAATCGTATTAGACCTCAACCGCCGGTTCGCGGCACCGCTGCCGGAATTTTATGAGCGCCGGATCATCTTCTGGCACGATGAAGAAAAGGAGTATGCGGACAAGCTGGATGAGATCCGGCTTGAAAATGCTAAGCTGGTCACACTGACCGGCAGCAATACCTTTGCGGTCAAAAAAATGCTGTCGGTGGATGACCTGACGAGCAACTATGTTGTCTACTGCCCCATTTCCTACGAGCGGCAGGAGGATGACTGGCTGTTGGATATTGAACTATACAGCGAAAGCTACCGGACGGATGCTGTTTCCAACTGGATGCAGGAACTGGATATCTTGGACAATCCCTCTATGCGCAAGCTGGTGAAGCACTACCGGAAGTTTTTTGGTGCACAGGCTCGTCGTGCCAAAATCATGGCACAGGATAAGATACCTGCCACTCCGGCACAGCTGCACATGGCCGTGATGGCGGCGCTCTGCGGTATGAAAAAAGCACAGCCCAATGAAATCTTGCTGAACGTGCTTCGTGGTGGACTGGATAAAGCGCAGAATCCAATCTATCAGAGTTTTGTGGATTATAGTGCAGAAGAAGCTTTCTGGGCAATGGTTCGGCAGGGCTGTGGCTATGCAGAGGAAGAGCCGGATCTTGGGCAGCTGGCAATTCATCTTCTGTTGACAGCTTCTACGCGCACACTGCGCCCGGAATTTCTGGCAGGGTTGGAAAAGTTCCTTTCCATTCCGCATCAGGCGTACTGCTACGAGCTGGTGTCGGAGTGGCTGCACAGTGATGATCTGCAGCAGCTTTATGATGTGGCCCGCTATGTAGAAGATGAAGCACATCTGCCGCAGAGGATGGAAAAACTAACGGTTGATGATCTGGCGACAACGGAGTGTTTCCCGTGCATCAACGAGATCATCCTGAGCAAGCTGATGACGGAGATCAGTGACCATATCATTGATGTGGATGTGATCACAAAGACGGTGGAAAAACGTCGCACCTGTGTCTGGTACGAGTACTTCCGCAATTTCTACGAGGGTCTGCTGCAAGTGGCCAACATGCAGGAGTTCTTCAAAGAGCACTCCGCAGGGTTCCATACCCCGGATGCAAAGCAGGTCTGGAAAGAATATGCGGAGGACTATTACAGGATGGACACCTATTATCGACTGTTCCATCTGAGCTTCCAGAGAAGTCTGGAAACCTCCAATATCAAACTGGACGACCTGTTCAAGCATGTTGTAGATAAGGTAGAGGGGCTGTACTCCTACTGGTTTCTGGGAGGCCTCGGCAAAAACTGGTCGGATGTATGTGCTGATGAGATGGCAGAGCATGGCCGCGTATTGGAAATTCCGCAGCAGTCGGATTTCTACAATGAGCACATCCGTCCGGCAGACAGCCGCGTGTTCGTGATTATCTCGGATGCTATGCGCTACGAGGTGGCGGCATCACTGGCAGATGAACTGCGCAGAGAAACGCAGAGCAATGTGAAACTCGGCAGTATGCAGGGCATCTTCCCGTCTATCACGAAATTTGGCATGGCGGCACTGCTCCCACATAAGGCGTTGACGGCTGAACTGAAAAATGAGGTACTGAATGTTCTGGTCGATGGGCAGTCTACCGCAAGCACGAACCGGGATAAGGTCCTGAAAGGTGTAAATCCGGCCAGCGTGGCGTTGCAGTATAAGAACATCATCGGGATGAAACGTGCAGAGCGTGCGGCACTGGTCAAGGGTATGGATGTAGTCTATATCTACCATGATACCATTGACGAAGCAAGCCATACTTCGGACACCTCTGTGTTCCCGGCATGCGATAGGGCTATCAGTGAACTGAAGAATATGGTGCGCATTATCGTCAATGATTTCGGCGGGGCGAACATTCTGATTACGGCAGATCATGGCTTCCTGTACACTTACAGTCCGCTGACCGAGGATGACAAAGTGGATAAAACCAGCTTCCATGATATGGAAGTGGAATATGGCAGACGCTATGCAATCATGCAGAAGGAGGCGGATCCGCAGTATTTGCTTCCTGTAAAATTCCTGGACGGAAAAACGGAATACACTGGATTTGCTCCACGGGAAGGTATTCGCATCAAGATGAATGGTGGCGGGCTGAATTTTGTGCATGGCGGTATCAGCCTGCAGGAAATGACGGTTCCGGTGATCGAATATCATTATCTGCGCAACGGCTCTATGGAATATCGGCGCAATAAGCAGAAGTATGATACGCTCCCCGTAACAGTGAGTTTGCTTTCTTCCAGTCGGAAGATCAGCAATATGATCTTTTCACTGGATTTCTACCAGAAAGATGCGGTAAGTGCAAACCGTGAGGCTGCTACTTATCTGGTGTGGTTTACGGATGAATACGGAAAGCCTATCAGCGATACCCAGAAGATCATTGCGGACAAAACCAGTGAGAACGGCGCAGATCGTACGTTCCATTGCAACTTCAACCTCAAATCGATGAAGTTCAGCAATACAGCAACCTATTATCTGGTGATTGCGGATGAGCAGGGTCAGCAGATGCAGCAGCGGGAACAGTTCCAGATTGATATTGCATTTGCGATTGATGAATTCGATTTTTTTAACTGATGGGAGCAGGAGGACTATAAATGGAGCCGAATGCGGAAAATAGCTGCCGTCGAGACGCAATCAAGGAAAAATTACGGCAGAATTTTGATGGAAAAATCGTTCGCAAGGATCTGACTAAAAAGATCAAGGAAGGTGCGAATGTCCCGGTTTATGTGTTGGAGTTTTTATTAGGCCAGTACTGTAGTTCGGATGACGAAGCTATTATTGAAAAAGGCGTGCAGAATGTAAAGCACATTCTGGCGGACAACTTTGTCCGACCGGATGAAGCACAAAAGATTCTTTCGCAGCTGCGGAAAAAGGGCAGCCACACCATTATCGATATGGTGACCGTGCATCTGGACATCAAGAAAGACTGCTTCTTTGCAGAGTTTTCCAACCTGGGGCTCTCCAATGTGCCCATTACGGACGACTACCCGGAAAAATTTGACCGTTTGCTCTGCGGCGGCATCTGGTGCATCGTTCAACTGGAATATGAATCC
>OOCN01001413.1_pt1 | contig 15853 bp, 10 predicted proteins | sample 1671361 | NCBI WGS metagenome assembly OOCN01 (sample SAMN06348149, study PRJEB24527) | human gut metagenome | biome: human gut; feature: ankylosing spondylitis patient; material: feces | host: Homo sapiens | place: China | collected 2015-10
CGTTCTTGGCACCGGCCTCGATGGCCATGTTGCAGATGCACAGGCGGTCGTCCATCGTCAGGCTGGCAACGCCCGGGCCGGTGAACTCCATGGATTTGTACAGCGCACCGTCCACACCGATCATGCCGATGATGTGCAGGATCAGGTCCTTGCCGGAGACGCGGGGGCCGAACTTGCCCTTGAGCACGAACTTGATGGCAGAGGGCACCTTGAACCATGCCATGCCGGTGGCCATACCGGCGGCCATGTCGGTGGAGCCTACGCCGGTGGAGAAGGCTCCCAGTGCACCATAGGTGCAGGTGTGGCTGTCCGCGCCGATGACGCAGTCGCCTGCGGTCACGATGCCTTTTTCCGGCAGCAGGGAGTGCTCAATGCCCATCTGGCCCACATCGTAGAAGTTGAGGATATCGTATTTGTTGGCGAACTCGCGGCACTGCTTGGACTGGGTGGCGCTCTTGATGTCCTTGTTGGGCACAAAGTGGTCCAGCACGATGGCAATGTGCTCTTTGTCGAACACACCGTCAAAACCGGCCTTTTCAAACTCGTTGATGGCAACCGGGGTGGTGATGTCGTTGCCCAGCACGATGTCCAGCTTTGCATTGATGAGCTGGCCTGCCTTGACCTCGGCAAGACCGGCATGTGCGGCAAGAATTTTCTGCGTCAGGGTCATTCCCATGATGGTACTCTCCTTTTATACTTATAGGCGGCTCACCCTCTCCGTCTGCTCCCGCTGGTCGCATCCACCTCCCCCAAAGTGGGAGGCCTTGGCAGTCCACGCAATGTTACCGGTTTCGCCAGAGGCTCTCCCTTTGGGAGAGCTGTCACCGCAGGTGACTGAGAGGGCGAGGATGTTATTTATTATTGATGGCGCTCACCAGTGCCTTGATGCCGGCCACGATGATATCGGTATCCGTACCGGCACCCCATGTGACGGTGTTATCGCCCCAGACAAGGCCGACGTAGGAGGCAGCGCGGGAGGTGGAGCCTTCGTCCAGACTGTGCTCGGAGTAGGTCTCGAGGTGGAACTCCATGCCGGTGGCGCTCTGGATGGCGTTTGCCACAGCGTCCAGACGGCCATTGCCCACCGAGGTGACCACCTTGCGCTGACCGTTCAGCTCCAGCGTGACGGTGGCGGTGATGCCGCCCACCTGTGCAAAGTGGGCTTCCAGAACGTTGAGCGGCTTGCAGCGGTTGAGGAAGGCATCCTCGAAGATGTGCAGCACCTCGTTTGCGCTCAGCTCCTTGTGGCTGTGGTCGGAAACGCTCTTGACCTTGTAGCCCAGCGCCTCGCGCATCTTGGGCGGCAGGTTGTAGCCGAAGTTCTGTTCCAGCACAAAGCCGATGCCGCCCTTGCCGCTCTGGCTGTTGATGCGGATAACATCGGCATCGTAGGTGCGTCCGATGTCGTGGGGGTCAACGGGGATGTAGGGGCAGGTCCAGCGGTGTTCGCCATGCTCCTTGCGGTAGGCCATGCCCTTTGCAATGGCATCCTGATGGCTGCCGGAGAAGGCGGCAAACACCAGCTGACCGGCATAGGGGGTGCGCTCGTAAATGTGCATCCGGGTCACACGCTCGTAGGTGGCGCAGATGTCCGGCATATCGGAGAAGTCCAGCTTGGGGTCCACGCCGTGGCTGTACATGTTCATGGCCAGCGTCACCGCGTCCACGTTGCCGGTGCGCTCGCCGTTGCCGAACAGGCAGCACTCCACCCGCTGTGCACCCGCCAGCACGGCCAGCTCTGCGCAGGCCACGCCGGTGCCGCGGTCATTGTGGGGATGGGTGGAGATGATCACGCTGTCGCGGTATTTCAGGTGCTTGTCGCAGTACTCGATCTGGTTTGCGTAGACGTGCGGCATGCTCATTTCCACGGTAACGGGCAGGTTGATGATCATGGGGCGGTCCGGGGTGGGCTGCATGATGTCCAGCACTGCGTTGCACACATCCACCGCATAGTCCACCTCGGTGCCGGTGAAGCTCTCAGGGCTGTACTCGAACAGGAAGTTGCCCTCATACTCCTCGCTCAGCTGCTTGACCAGCTTTGCGCCGTCAGTGGCGATCTGCTTGATCTCCTCCTTGCTCTTGTGGAACACCTGCTCGCGCTGGGCCACAGAGGTGGAATTGTAGAAGTGGATCACCGCGCGGGGTGCGCCCTTGACGGCCTCGAAGGTCTTGCGGATGATGTGGTCGCGGCACTGGGTCAGCACCTGCACGGTGACATCCTCGGGGATCATGTTCTTCTCGATCAGGGTGCGCAGGAACTCGTACTCGGTGTCGCTGGCGGCAGGGAAGCCCACCTCGATCTCCTTGAAGCCGATCTTGACCAGCATCTGGAAGAACTCCAGCTTTTCCTCAAGGCTCATGGGCACGATCAGGGCCTGATTGCCGTCGCGCAGGTCCACACTGCACCATGCGGGGGCTTTTTCAATGTGATCCTTCTTTACCCAGCTGTCATAGCCTGCGGGTACCGGGTAGTAACCCGGAGCGTACTTGGTTGCGTCCATCATAATGTGCGTCCTCCCAAACGATTTACACTTTTGAGGTTTTTTCCTGCCCAACTCCCCCAGTCACCTGCGGTGACAGCCCCCTCTGAGATGGGGCCCTTGGCAGTACGGTAAAGTTTCCCGCTTCGCCAGAGGCTCCCTCCCCGAGGGAGCTGGCAGATCCGTAAGGATCTGACTGAAGGAGTTTACATACGAAAAGGCTCTCGTCTTTCAAGGCGAAAACCTTGAGAGACGAGAGCCTGTAAAGTTCAAACTACAGGGCACCCGTGGTACCACTCTCTTTGCTGCGCCTTTGGGCACAGCCGCTTTGCACGATCGGCTTTTTGCGGCGAATCGCTGTCCTTGTAACGGTGGACATCCGTCAGAGCCTACTTGTGTGTTCAGCCCTGCCGCTCAGGGGCCAGTAACCGAAACCCTCTGCACCCGCCTTGCACCACCCGGCGGCTCTCTGTACGCAGAAGAAAATCGTTTTTTCCCCGTCAACGCATTTGTGCTTTTTTCAAAGTGGACTAAGTTTAGCATGATTCACGGGCAGTGTCAAGCAATCTGACTCATTCTCAAAATGAAACAATTTCACAAAATAAGGGGCAGAATTTTCCAAAATTGTGCACCGGTCGATTCGGTGCATTTTTCGGTCGATTCGTGTCAAAAAATGCCGGGGTGGGGGGGACGGGTGTATGATAGGCTCAAAGATATAACAGAGGAGGTACACCCTACATGAAACTACGTACCCGTAAATTCCTTGCCGGGCTGTTGAGCCTTGGCCTGCTGCTGCAGGCGGCAAGCCCCCTCAGTGCATTGGCGGCGCTGCTGGTGTGGAACACCGCAGGCAGACCTGAACCTGTGAACACCCCGGCTTTTGCGGATGTGGCAGATGCCGACACCGCCAAGGCAGCCCAGTGGTGTGTGGAACAGGGCCTGCTGGATGCCAAGAGCGAGAGCACCTTCAAGCCGGAAGGCTGGATGCCCAAGTTCAAGACCATTGAAGTGTGGAAAAAGGCATTCCCAAAACAGTAAACCCATGCGAAACCAAAGGGAGCAGCTTCGGCTGCTCTCTTTTTGTATGCGGAGGGGACCTTTGTTAACAAACTGCTAAGTTTTTGGAAAGTTGTGCTCGAATTGCTGTTGCGCCCGGTTTTACTGTGCTATACTACTTGCATCAGGAACCAAAGGAGGAATTGCCACATGAAAGAAGTCAAACCTTCCAAAAAGCCGCTGGCGATCTACTACGCCATCGTGCTGGCGGTCCTGCTGCTGCTCAACCTTGTGCTGCTGCCGTGGATGAGCGAGCGTCAGGTGGAGGAAGTGGACTACGGTACCTTTATGACCATGACCGAGGAAAAGAACATCGGCCGTGTGGATATCGAATCCAATCAGATCATTTTTACCGATAAAGAGGAAAAGCAGGTCTACAAGACCGGCCTGATGAACGACCCGGAGCTTACCCAGCGCCTGTATGATGCCGGAGCACAGTTTTCCAGCGAGATCGTGGAGCAGGGGTCGCCGATGCTCAATTTCCTGATCTGGTTCCTGCTGCCCATCCTGTTGTTCAGCTTCATCGGCAATCAGATGAACAAAAAGCTGATGGAAAAGGCCGGCGGCGGCCCGGGGTCCATGATGTTCGGCGGCGTGGGCAAGTCCAACGCCAAGGTCTATGTGCAGTCCACCCACGGCATCCGCTTTGCGGATGTGGCCGGTGAGGATGAAGCCAAGGAAAACCTGCAGGAGATCGTGGATTACCTGCACGATCCCGGCAAGTACGAGAGCATTGGCGCATCCATGCCCAAGGGCATCCTGCTGGTGGGCCCTCCGGGCACCGGCAAGACCATGCTGGCTAAGGCCGTGGCAGGCGAATCCAACGTGCCGTTCTTCTCCATTTCCGGTTCTGAATTCGTGGAGATGTTCGTGGGCATGGGCGCATCCAAGGTGCGCGACCTGTTCCGACAGGCCAAGGAAAAGGCCCCCTGCATCGTGTTCATCGATGAGATCGATGCCATCGGCCAGAAGCGCAACAGCGGCAACCTCGGCGGCAACGACGAGCGTGAGCAGACTTTGAATCAGCTGCTCACCGAGATGGACGGCTTTGAGGGCAACACCGGCGTCATCATTCTGGCGGCTACCAACCGCCCGGATTCGCTGGACCCGGCGCTGACCCGTCCCGGACGTTTTGACCGCCGCGTGCCGGTGGAACTGCCCGACCTCAAGGGCCGCGAAGAGATTTTGAAAGTGCACGCCAAAAAGGTGGCGCTGGCCCAGGGCATCGACTTCAACACTGTGGCCCGCATGGCTTCCGGTGCCTCCGGTGCGGAACTTGCCAACATCGTCAACGAAGCAGCCCTGCGCGCTGTGCGTGCAGGCCGCAAGAGCGTGACCCAGGCCGATCTGGAGGAGAGCATCGAGGTGGTCATTGCAGGCTACCAGAAGAAGAACTCCATCCTTACCGACAAGGAAAAGTGCATCGTGGCCTACCACGAGATCGGCCATGCACTGGTGGCGGCCAAGCAATCCAACTCTGCCCCTGTGCAGAAGATCACCATTATCCCCCGCACCTCCGGCGCACTGGGCTACACCATGCAGGTGGACGAGGGCAACCACTACCTGATGAGCAAGGAAGAGCTGGAAAACAAGATCGCCACCCTCACCGGCGGACGCGCCGCCGAGGAAGTGGTGTTCCATTCCATCACCACCGGTGCCTCCAACGATATCGAGCAGGCCACCAAGCTTGCCCGCGCTATGCTTACCCGCTACGGCATGAGCAAGGACTTTGACATGGTGGCGCTGGAGACCGTGAACAACCAGTATCTGGGCGGCGACACCTCGCTGGCCTGCTCGGCCCAGACCCAGCGCGAGATCGACCAGAAGGTGGTGGAGCTGGTCAAGGCTCAGCACGAAAAGGCTGTCCGCATCCTGACCGACAACCGCGCCAAGCTGGACGAGCTGGCACAGTATCTGTACCAGAAGGAGACCATCACCGGCGAGGAGTTCATGGAGATCCTGAACCGGGAACCGGCACAGGCCCAGTGACCCCGGCGGCAGAGCTTCCAAAAAATTTTATAGCCCGCTGCAATAATCCCGCCGCCGCATCCGTTTATAAGACAGATGCGGCGGTTTTGTATTACACCGCATGGCAGACCATGGTTTTCCACAAAACAAAAATGTGCGGTGCAAAACCGCCATCAACGGAGGTATTCCAAATGAAACTGAACCATAAATTTGTCCGTACCGTCACCACCACCGCTGCAGTGCTGGGTGCTGCCGCCATGCTGAGCGTGGGCGCATTTGCCGCAGAGGCAGACATCAACGACCCTGCTGCCGCAGGCTATCTGCCCCCGCAGGAGCAGATGGTGCAGGGGGATATCGCCCTGCACAGCGCCGATGTGGCAATCGGCGAAAAGGACCCCACCTACGGCGGCTACGGCGCACCGGAGGGAAACCCCATTCAGGGCAATATCATGCTGATCTCCGGCGATGAGCTGGCCGCCCCGTCCGCAGATGCAGCGGCGAAAAAGAGCGAGGCCCGTTACACCGTCAAGGGTCTGTTCGGCAGAGAAGTGCTGTACACTGCCCGCCAGAAGGACAGCGTGCTGACGCTGGATGTGCCCGCCGGTTCTGCTACCTTCCGCACCACCGTGCAGGACATGCAGACCCTGCTGAACGAGGGCGTGAGCACGCTGGTGGTCCAGACCGAGAAGGGCTCCACCACCCTGAACCTGTCTCTGCTGGTGGAGGGCCAGAAGGGCACCGACCGCGTGGTGCTGCGCCGACTGGGCGAAAACACCTTCCTCACCGTGGGCCTGCGCTGCCGCCGCGATTTGATCGTGGGGCGCTGACCGCTGAGATCAAATGATGAAAGGGCTGCTGCACGCAGGGATGTGCAGCGGCCCTTTTTGCGCTTTTCTGTTAAGTTTTTGAAAATTTGCACAGATGTCTTTGCAAAGTCTGCCGGGAGATGTTATAGTTAAATTGAAACAGTATGCATTCCCGATAGAAAGGAAAAAACGCCATGGAGCACTTTGTGGAGTTTGAGGACGTTTGCAAATACTACCAGACCGGCAGTGTGAAGATCGCCGCCGCAGACCACCTGAATTTCTATGTGGATAAGGGCGAGTTCTGCATCATCGTGGGGCCTTCCGGCGCAGGCAAGACCACCCTGCTGAACATCCTCGGCGGTATGGACAGCTGCGACGAGGGCAATGTCTGGCTGGACGGCCAGAACGTGAGCCACTTTACCGCCAGAGAGCTGACGACCTACCGCCGGTACGACGTGGGCTTTGTGTTCCAGTTCTACAACCTTGTGCAGAACCTGACCGCACTGGAGAACGTGGAGCTGGCCAGCGAGATCTGCCGCGACCCGCTGGACCCCAAAGAGACCCTGCGCAGCGTGGGTCTGGGAGAGCGGCTGAACAACTTCCCGGCTCAGCTTTCCGGCGGCGAGCAGCAGCGGGTGTCCATTGCCCGCGCACTGGCCAAAAACCCCAAGCTGCTGCTCTGCGACGAGCCCACCGGTGCACTGGATTACAAGACCGGCAAGCAGGTGCTGGCCCTTTTGCAGGATACCTGCCGCCGCACCGGCCGCACGGTGATCGTTATTACCCACAACACCGCCCTGACGGCGATGGCAGACCGCATCATTCAGGTGCGCAGCGGCAAGATCGTCTCCAATCAGGTCAACGAGCATCCTGTGCCGGTGCAGGAGATTGAGTGGTGAGAGCTGTGCTGAAAAGTTATCGTAAAAACATCCTGCGGGAAATGAAGGACAACCTGAGCCGCATGGTCTCGCTGTTCGGCATCGTGGCGCTGGGCGTGATGATGCTGACCGGCCTGATGAGTTTTGCGCCCAGCATGCGCATCGCCGGGCAGAAATACTACGTGCAGCAGAACGTGTTCGACCTGCGGGTGCTGTCCACGCTGGGCCTTTCGGAGGAGGACATTGCCGCCATTGCCGCCGTGGACGGCGTGGAGGCTGTGCAGCCGGTGAAATATCAGGACGTGGAGGCCCAGTGGCAGGGCCAGAGCGAGACGGCGGTGGTGCGCCTGCAGCAGATGCCCGCCGACCCCGGGGCCGACACGGCAGAAAATATGAACCGTCTGGTGCTGCTCTCGGGCCGGATGCCTGAGGCCCCGGATGAGTGCGTGGTGCATGTGATGGGCTACGGCGACCCGGTGGAACCGGGCACGGTGCTCACCCTGCCGGAGGACACCGAACATGTGAGCCGGAAGCAGTTCACGGTAGTGGGCACCGTGCAGGACCCGCAGCATTTTTCCACGGACAAGGAGAGCAGCACCGCCGGTGACGGCCAGCTGGATGATATCGTGTTCCTGCCGGAAGGCAGCCTGACCATGGATTATTATACGGTGTGCTATCTCAAGGTAAAAAATGCCGGCCTGTATGATAATTACTCGGACGCATATCAGGCAGCAGTGGATGACACAGCCGCAAGGGTAAAGGCCATCAGCGGCGCACAGTGCACGGCCCGGCGGGCGGAGCTGATCGAGGACGCCAGTGCAGAGCTGGCCGACGCCCGGGCCGAGTACAACGACAAAAAAGCCGAAGCAGACCGTCAGTTTGCGGAGGCAGAGCAGCAGCTGGCCGATGCACAGGCACAGCTGGACAGCGCCAAAGCCCAGCTGGATGAGGGCGAAGCGGAGCTTTCCGCTAACAAAAAGGCCCTGCCGGATACCATGCAGGGCGGTGCGGACGAGCTGGTGAGCGGCGAGGAACAACTGCTGGAATTTGAGGATCAGCTGCAGCAGATCGAGATGCTGGTGAACCTGAAAAAGGTAGCCGACCCGCTGCTGGGCTATGCAGAAACGGCTCTGCACAACGCGCAGAAGGCGCTGGACGAGGCGGAACCTGCCGATGAAGAGTACACCGAGCTGCGGGATGCTCTGCAGAAGGCGCAGGATGCTTACGACAACATCAGCGGCCAGCTGAACGGCTATCAGGCCCAGCTGGACGAGGGCAAGCGCCAGATGTATGCACAGGGGCTGATCTCTTCGCCCAGCCTTTCCAATGAGCAGCTGGTGACCGAAGCCAAAGCCGCACTGCGCCAGATGAAGGTAAAGCTTCTGCAGGGACAGCTGCAGCTCACCACCGGCACGGCCACAGCCTACACCCAGTTTGATGCGGCACGCACCCGGCTGGACGAAGGCTGGCAGCAGTACAACGACGGCGTGCAGCAGCTGGCCGATGCCCGCGCGGAGTACGAGAGCCGGAAGGCCGATGCCGAACAGCAGCTGGCCGACGGCCTTGCCCAGCTGAACGATGCCGAGGAGCAGGTGAGCCAGATCAAGAGCGGCGAGTGGTATGTGCTGGACCGCAGCTCCACCGTGAGCTTTGTCACCTTTGAGCAGTATGCCGACCGCATGGATGCCATTGCACGGGTGTTCCCGGTGTTCTTCTTCCTGGTGGCGGCGCTGGTGGCCACTACTACTATGACCCGCATGGTGGACGAGAACCGCCTGCAGCTGGGTACTCTGAAAGCTCTGGGTTACTCCAACGCAAAGATCGCAGGCAAGTATCTGTTCTATGCCCTCAGCGCCAGCGTGCTGGGCAGCATCGTGGGCATGGTCATCGGTTTTGTGGTGTTCCCGCTCATCATCTGGTATGCTTACCAGATGATCTTCAGCATGTCCACCTTTACGCTGCACTTTTACCCCGGCATGGCGGCAGCCAGCGTAGCCATCAGCGCGGCCGTCATCGGTTTTGCTACATGGAACGCCTGCCGTGCCAGCCTGAAGGAAAAGACTGCAGCTTTGCTGCTGCCCCGGGCCCCGGTGGCAGGCAAGCGCATCTTTTTGGAGTACATCACCCCGCTGTGGCAGCACATGAGCTTCTCCCAAAAGACCACAGCCCGCAACCTGTTCCGCTACAAAAAGCGCTTCTTCATGACAGTGCTGGGCGTGGCAGGCTGCACGGCGCTGCTGCTGATCGGTTTTGGCATTCAGGATTCCATCCTGCCCATCGTGGACAAGCAGTCCGGGCAGCTGACCCACAACGATCTCACCATCTCGCTCAGCGATGAAAAGGCGCTGACCATGGAGCAGGGCCTTGCCGACACGCTGGACAGCAGCAGTGCGGTCCGCAGCTGGGGCGCGTTCTACACAAAGTCCACCACCCTTTATAATGAAGAGGGCGGGAGCGCCGATGTCAGCATCGTAGGCGCGGAGGACGATGCCCGGATGACCGAATACTTCACCTTCCGCACCCGGGTGGGCCACAACCCCATTCCCTTTGAAGAGGACAGCGTGATCCTGACCGAAAAAACGGCCCTGAATCTGGAGCTGAGCGTGGGCGATACGTTCTATGTGGAGGCTGCAGACGGAAGCCGCGTGCCGCTGGTGCTGACCGGCATTACCGAGAACTACATGTTCACCCGGCTGTATCTCTCCAATGCGCAGCTGCAGGCCCTGCTGGGCAGCACGCCGGAGTGGAACACCGTCTACGGCCTGACCGGCTGTACCACCGAGGCGGAGTACAACGCCCTGCGCACAAAGCTGCTGGGCTGCAACTATGTGAGCAGCGTCAGCTTCACCGAGGACACCACCTCCATGTTCGGCAGCCTGATCGGCAGCCTGAACTACGTGGTGGTGCTGATCATCGTGTGCGCGGCGGCGCTGGCGGCGGTGGTGCTGTACAACCTGATCAGCGTCAACCTTGCCGAACGAAAAAAGGAGCTTGCCACCATCAAGGTGCTGGGCTTCTATGACAAAGAAGTGTACCGCTACATCTTCCGCGAGATCGAGCTTTTGTCCCTCATCGGCTCCGGCGTGGGCCTGTTGCTGGGCGTGCCGCTGCACCGGTTCATCGTCCTGACCGTGGAAATGGATCAGCTGATGTTCATTCGCACCATTGCACCCCGCAGCTATCTGCTGGCAGTGGCGCTGACCATGCTGTTCACCGTTGTGGTGTGCTTTGCCATGCGGCGGCATGTGCGGCATATCAGCATGGTGGAAAGCATGAAAGCCCCGGAGTGACAGCATGACAGCGGCAAAGAACCGGTAAATTCATAAAAGCTTCATATAAACAACATGTTTTCGCTGAAATTATCTGGTATCCTGATATCACCGGACAGGCAGAGCCGCAACTGCCTGAATGGGTAACATGATTCCTCCTTTACCAAACCAAATACCGCAAAACAAAACACCGCGCCTTGTCTGATCCGCAGCAGACAGGGCGCGGTGTCTTGTTTAAACCGTTAAGTTTTCAGCATCTGCGGCAATGGCATCGGCCTGCTGCTGGGTGAGCACGCGGCACTTGACCATCCGCTTGAGCACCACCTGCATCCGCTTGAAGGCAAGCTCCGGGCTGCTGGCGTAGGTGGAAGGCGCGTTGGGCATACCCGCCAGATAGATTGCTTCGGCATCGGTCAGCTGGGCCGGTTCCTTGCCAAAGTAGCCCTCGGCAGCTTCTGCAATGCCATAATACCCGCTGCCAAAATAGATGGTGTTGGCGTACATTTCAAAGATCTGCTGCTTGGAGTAGGTCTTTTCAAGATCAAAAGCAGCAAGCATCTCGGCAGCCTTGCGGGCCAGATGCTTGTCCTGCGTGAACAGCTCGTTCTTGGCAAGCTGCTGGGTCAGGGTGCTGCCACCCTCGGCCAGCGAGTGGGTGCGCAGGTCGGCCAGCAGGGCGCGGGCAATGGCCCCCGGGTCGATGCCCTTGTGGGTCATAAAATGCTCGTCCTCGGTGCAGATGACTGCGTTAATATAGATCTGCGGCAGCGCATCGTAGGAAGTATAGCTCCCGCGGGCACAGATGGTGTCGTACATGGAAGCCACTGGGTAACTGCTGGCGGCACTGCGGTACAGCTGCCTGCCCTGATAAAAGAACCAGCTGCCTGCCAGCAGCCCGCCAAGCAGCAGGATGCAAAGAACAACGAGCAGGCTCTGCTTTAAAAAATGAAAGAAACGATGCAGCATCGAAAAAACTCCTTTGATGATAAAAAAGAACGCTACCATAATAAACGATTTGCAGGGCGTTTGCAAGGGACAGCTTTAGTATAACAATAAAATTTTAAGGTTTTATCAATGGAAAAATAAAAATTTTCGAAGAAGCAGAAGTGTTACTCCTGTTGGAACTGCACAACGCCCTGCTGCAAATGCGGGCTGCGCATCGTGCAGAAAACTTAATTTGCAAAAAACTGGAATTAACCTATTGACAAACTGGGTAAGAGAGAATATAATGCAAACAACAAATCCACAAACCTAGTAGGAAAAAGAAAGCAAAGGTTTTGCTTCCCGGTACAGAGCAGATAGAGGTGCCGGTTTGTAGATGAGTGGGAAAGAGTTTTACGGGAAAGGAGGGCACGGATATGAAGCTGATTTGGAACGACCTGCTGCACGCAAACTTCCGCTGTGGGCGAATGTGCGGTGACCGGGCAGAACATCTGGCTGTGAACTGTACGATGCCCTCTTGCTGTGCACGAATGTGTACCCGAATGTGACGTTGACAGAATCGCTTTGAATTGTGTTTGCCCGGTGCGCTTATGTATCACGCATCGGGATTTTTTGTATCATGAAATTATACTAAAAGTATAAATAGAGAGGTAAAATACTATGTCTAACTATAAATTTGAGACCCTGCAGCTTCACGTTGGCCAGGAGCAGGCCGATCCCGCAACCGATTCCCGTGCAGTGCCTATCTATCAGACCACTTCCTATGTGTTCCGCAACAGCCAGCACGCAGCAGACCGCTTTGGTCTGGCAGATGCCGGCAACATCTACGGCCGCCTGACCAACTCCACGCAGGACGTGTTCGAGAAGCGCATCGCTGCTCTGGAGGGCGGCGTGGCTGCTCTGGCAACCGCCTCCGGTGCCGCTGCCATCACCTACACCATCGAAGCACTGGCACAGGCCGGTGACCACATCGTGGCTCAGAAGACCATCTACGGCGGCAGCTACAACCTGCTGGAGCACACCCTGACCCAGTTCGGTGTCACCACTACCTTTGTCAATGCACACGATCTGGCTGAGGTGGAGAATGCCATCCAGCCCAACACCAAGGCCGTCTATCTGGAAACTCTGGGCAACCCCAACAGCGATATCCCCGATATCGATGCCATTGCAGCCATCGCGCACAAGCACGGCCTGCCGCTGGTCATCGATAATACCTTCGGCACCCCGTACCTGATCCGTCCCATTGAGCACGGCGCAGATATCGTTGTTCATTCCGCCACCAAGTTCATCGGCGGCCACGGCACCACGCTGGGCGGCATCATTGTGGACAGCGGCAAGTTCGACTGGAAGGCAAGCGGTAAGTTCGGCAACATTGCTGACCCCAATCCCAGCTACCACGGCGTTTCCTTTGCCGATGCAGCAGGCCCCGCAGCTTTTGTCACCTACATCCGTGCGATCCTGCTGCGTGATACCGGTGCCACCATTTCGCCGTTCAACGCCTTCCTGCTGCTGCAGGGCACCGAGACCCTGAGCCTGCGCATCGAGCGCCATGTGGAGAACACCAAGAAGGTGGTGGAGTTTCTGGCAAACCACCCGCAGGTGGAGAAGGTCAACCACCCCTCCCTGCCGGATCACCCGGATCACGCCCTGTACGAGAAGTACTTCCCCAATGGCGGTGCATCCATCTTCACCTTCAACATCAAAGGCGGCCGTAAGGAGGCATTCAAGTTCATCGATAACCTGAAAATCTTCTCTCTGCTGGCAAACGTTGCTGATGTGAAGAGTCTGGTCATCCACCCGGCTTCCACCACCCACAGCCAGCTGAACGACGAAGAGCTGGCCGAGCAGCAGATCTATCAGAACACCATCCGCCTGTCCATCGGCACTGAGCACATCGACGATATCATTGCTGATCTGGAAGCAGGTTTCGCAGCCGTCCGCGGCGAGTAAATCTTATCACCTTAAAACCTCCGACAGAATGTGTATGCCTTGTTTTTTCTCCTGATCTCTTCCAAAAATTCCTTATATCCTAAACACAGCAAAAGGGTCCCGGAGAAAATTCCGGGACCCTTTTGCTGTTTGCGGCAAAATGCCGTCAGCCTTTCACGCCGCCCAAAGCAACACCGCGGACGATGAACTTGGAAAGCAGCAGGTACACGATGATGACGGGCAGAATGGCGATAGCCACCATCATGTAAACCTTGCCCATATCAAACTTGAGGAAGTCTGCACTGCGCAGCTGTGCGATCAGGATGGGCAGGGTCTTTTTGTCGGCGCTGTCCAGCACCAGAGCGGGAATGAAGTAGTTGTTCCAGCTGGCCACGAAGGAGAAAATGGCCTGCACTGCCAGAGCGGGCTTCATAATGGGCAGCACGATCTTGTTGAAGGTGTAGAACTCGCCTGCACCGTCGATGCGGGCAGCCTCTACGATCTCCATGGGAAGGGAAGCGTCCAGATACTGCTTCATGAAGAAGAACACGGTGGGCGCTGCAATGCTGGGCAGGATCAGCGGGATAAAGCTGTTCTTCAGGCCCATCTTGGTGATGAGCTGCAAAAAGCCCAGAGCGGACACCTGCGTGGGCATGGTCATGATCAGCAGGATAATGGCGAACGCGGCCTTTTTGAATTTGAAGTTATAGGCGTAGATGCCGTAGGCCGTCAGGGCCGAGAAGTACACGCTGAACGCCGCCGAGCAGGCGGAGACGATCAGGCTGTTGCGGATGCCGGTGATGACAGGGATGTTAGCATCGGCCAGCACGTTCTGGAAGTTGGTAATGAGCGATTTGCCCGGCAGCAGCGAGAAGCCTTTCTGGATCTCGAAGTGGGTGCGGGTGGAGTTGATCACCAGCACATAGAAGAAGAACAGGCACAAAAAGCTGATGAGCACCAGCACCAGATAACACCATGCGCGGCGTGCAGCCAGTGTTGCTTTTTCCGATTGATTTCTAGGAGTGTGTGCCATAATCATTTCCCTCCTTTTGCTGCCTTTTTGGCGGCGTTCAGTTCTTTGCGCTGGGCGCGGGTCAGGCCGTCATCCTCCTTGGTAAGGGAGAAGTAGACCACAACGCACAGCACTGCGCACACGAGGAACAGCACCACCGAGACTGCACCGGCCATGCCGTAGTTCTTGCTGAACAGGTGGTTGTTCAGGTACATGATCATGGTGGTGGAGGTGCGGTCCGGGCCGCCCTTGCCGTTGGTCAAAATCTGCGGCACATCGAACATCTGCAGGCCGCCGATCATGGAGGTGATCATGACGTAAACAAGGATAGGACGGATCAGCGGAATGGTGATCTTCCAGAACATCTGGTTCGGGGTGCAGCCGTCCAGCTCTGCCGCCTCGTACAGGGTGGGATCCACGCCCATGATGGCCGCCATCAGCATGATGGTGGTGTTGCCGAACCACATCAGGAAGTTCATCAGGCCAATCAGCCCGCGGTTGCCCCACACGGTGTTCAAAAAGCTGATGGGTGCATCGATCCAGCCCATGCTCTGCAGCACGGCGTTCACCGGGCCGTTGTCCGAGAACAGCGCGAAGAACAGCATTGCAAAGGCGGAGGCCATGATGAGGTTGGGCATATAGATGACCGTTTTGAAGAAGGTCTGACCCTTCAGCTTCAGGCGCAGGTCGGTGAACCATGCCGCCAGCAGCAGAGAAACGGCGATCTGCGGGATAAAGCCGATGATCCACAGGATCAGCGTGTTGCCGAAGTATTTGGCCAGATCGGTGGCGAACAGGGTAATGTAGTTTTTCAGGCCCACAAAGTTGGGGCCAATGATCTTCAGGCCGCTGCGGTAATACTCAAAAAAGCTGTAGTAGATGGTGGATGCCAGAGGGATCAGCTGGAATACCGCGAAGATGATGAAGAACGGCGCAATGAAGATGTAGCCCCATTTCGCGTAGCTGATCGACCCTTTCTTTTTCTTTTCTCCCATAAGGATCGCCTCCTGATAAATTTGCGGAAAGAACAGGGGCGGGCGGGAACAGCGTCCGGCCCGCCCCTGCGTATTCACTTTTCCGTTTTAGGGTCGGCTGCTATTATGCGGGCCACACCACGTCGGTCAGCTCGGGGTACTTCTCCTTGATGGAAGTCTCGAAGTTTGCCTTTGCGGTATCTTCGTCCACATTGCCGGTGAAGTAATCCTTGAACGCATTCTGGAAGCTCTCGTTCAGGCCCTGATCGTACGGACCGGCGTTGGACATATCGATCTTGGCTGCAGCCTCTGCAAACAGAGCGATGTGGTTCTGGCCGCCCAGGAAAGCGGAACTGTAATCGCTGTTTGCGATCTCGTTCATAGCCTTCTCGTTGTTGGTGTAGTCCTGCGTGTCCATGGTGATCTGCTTCATGATGGCTTCATCGCAGGTCAGCTTCTGCATAACATCCTTAATGGTCTCGATGTTGTCGCTGCCGGCTGCGCCGCAGATCCAGGTGCCGCCCCAGTAGTAGGGCTGA
>OOCN01001415.1_pt1 | contig 15831 bp, 10 predicted proteins | sample 1671361 | NCBI WGS metagenome assembly OOCN01 (sample SAMN06348149, study PRJEB24527) | human gut metagenome | biome: human gut; feature: ankylosing spondylitis patient; material: feces | host: Homo sapiens | place: China | collected 2015-10
CTAAGTGACTGGAGTTCAGACGTGTGCTCTTCCGATCTTGATGAATCTCAGAAGTTTTCTCCGCATCCCGGGCGGGCGAATCCCTGAATTTCTCCAGCCGCATCACAATGGCCGCGACATAGCGCGGGTAGTTTGAAAACGCCTTCGCGGGTACCGTCACCAGGAAGTATTTCGGGAAAAGCTGTCCGAGCTGCTCCTCGACATCTTCCCGCAGTTCCTTTTGTCCCTTATAGCCATTCAGAAGCTTCGGAATCCTCACCGCTTCCCGCATCAGATCCTCAAAAGTCCGTGCCAGATCCTGCGCGACGAGTGAGAGACGTCCCTTCGTATCCTCGAGCCGGCTGTAGAAATCCTGGCGGTTCTTCGGCAGAGGATCCGCGAGAGCGGTGCGCTCGAGGGCACCATCAATCACCTGCGTCTTCAGATCCTCAAAGTTATCGAAGCTTCTTGAAATCTGAGGCACCGCGGCGCTCTGCATCAGAGCGCTCTGCAGACTGCGGAGATTCTTATCAATAAACCGGACCTGCTCCCGCAGCTGAATCCTGAAGAGACGCCTGAGACCGGCCCGATGAACGGAAGCCGCTTTCTGAGGATCATCAAATACCTCGAGCGAAACCGTGTCGCCATGATCCACCAGAGCGGGGATACCGATCAGGGTCTGTCCTTTTCGGTGAATTTCCATCAGTTCAGGCAGTTCATCAAAGGACCAGGTCGTAATGGAGTCCTCAAGCTCATCCACCACCTTGGCATCATGGTCCGCGAGGCCCTGGAAGGTTTCGCGCGCCTTGGCGCCGAGATTGGAGCGGAGCTTTGCGAGGCTGCGGTCCATATCAAGCTGTCTGCCGTGCTCATCGATCACTTTGTAATTCATGAAGAGATGAGGCGCGAGCTGCTCAAGCTTAAAGTCACGCTGCTCGCAGATCATGCTCTTTTCCTCCCGGAGATCCCGGATCAGAACGTCAAGCAGATGTTCCTCCGGCACCTCACCGATCCCGTAACGTTCGAAGAATCCCTCGGCGTACTCCGGAATCGGAATGCAGTTGCGGCGAAGTCTCGGCGGAAGGCTCTTCACGAGTGCCCGGATCTTCCCCTTCAGCATGCCGGGAACGAGCCACTCGCAGCGCCTCTCATCCACCTGATTCAGCGCGAAAAGCGGCACAACGAGCGTGACACCGTCTCTCGGGCTGCCGGGATCGAAGTAGTAATTCAGCGCCATTGATATGCCGGCCATCGTAATGGTCTTCGGATACATATCAAGCGTGATGCCCTGAGCACTGTGGCGCATCAGATCATCGCGGCTGAGCCAGAGAAGCTTCGGGTTGTCAGCCTCCGCTTCCTTTCTCCACGCTTCAAGCGACGCCGCGTCACACACTTCATCCCCGAGCTTCTCGTCATAGAAAGCGAAGATGTCCTCATCATCCACCAGCACGTCAGGCCGGCGGCTCTTCTGCTCGAGATCGCGGATTTCATGAATCAGCGTCTGATTATGCTGGAAGAACGGCGCCTGAGATTCAAACTCTCCCTCTACCAGAGCTTCGCGGATAAAGATCTCGCGGGACAGTTTCGGGTCATGCTTCGCATAGGACACGGTGCGGCTTCCGTAAACGGGAAGTCCGTATAAGGTGCCCTTTTCAAGCGCTACCACTTCACCGCGCTTCTTTTCCCAATGCGGTTCAGTCCAGCTCTTCTTGATAAGGTGAGCGCCGATCCGCTCAATCCACTCAGGCGTCACATCCGCGACACAGCGGGCAAAAAGCCGGGATGTCTCCACGATTTCCGCGGCCACAATCCAGGGACCGCACTTCTTCGCACGGGGAGACCCAGGCCATATCCAGAACCGGATCCCGCGGGCGCCCATATAAGGCGGCGCACGGAAGTCAGCGTCAACCCGTCTCATACCGACAGAGCCGAGAAGCCCGGTGAGGAGCGAGCAGTGCACCTGCTCAAAGGTTGCGGGCGCGGTGTTGATGCGCCACCCCAGCCCCTTCACCATATCGAGCAGCTGATTCACGACATCATGCCACTCGTGAAGCCGTCGGGGCGACAGGAACTGACGCTTCATCTGATCCTGGAACCTGCGGTTCGACTCCTTATCCCGATACGCTTTCTCAACATAGTTCCAGAGCTTCACGTAGGAGAGGAAGTCACTCTTCGCGTCTGAGAGTTTCCTGTGGGCTTCGTCAGCCGCGGCAGCCTGTTCCGGCGGACGCTCACGCGGATCCTGAACAGAAAGCCCGGCCGCGATAATGAGCACCTCAGCGAGGGCGTCATTTTCGCTTGCCGCGAGCAGCATCCGGGAGAGCTTCGGATCCACCGGAAGCTGGGACAGCGTGCGCCCGATCTTCGTGAGACCTCCCCGGTCATCCACGCAGTTCAGTTCGGAGAGAATCGCGTAGCCATCCGAAATCGCGCGGGCAGGCGGCGCCTGCACAAAGGGAAAATCCTTCACATCGCCGAGACCGAGGGACTTCATGCGCAGAATGACCGCTGCGAGGTTGCTTCGCATGATTTCCGGATCGGTATAGGCTGGCCGGCGGGCAAAATCCGTTTCGCTGTAAAGCCGGATGCAGATACCGTCCGCCACACGGCCGCATCGGCCGCTTCGCTGATTGGCCGCCGCCTGGGAAATCGGTTCAATCAGAAGCTGCTCCACCTTATTGCGGTAGGAGTAACGCTTCACGCGGGCAAGCCCGGTGTCAACCACATAGCGGATTCCGGGCACCGTGATCGAGGTTTCCGCCACATTGGTCGCGAGAACGATACGGCGTTTCCCGCCGCTCTTAAACACCCGCTCCTGCTGCTCTGCCGGAAGCCTCGCGTAAAGCGGGAGGATGTCGACGCGGTTCTGGGGATCATTTTTCCTCAGCGTCTCCGCAGCCTCACGGATTTCCCGCTCACCCGGCAGGAAGACGAGAATGTCGCCGCGGCCTGCCATTTCGAGCTCATCCACAGCGTCAGAAATCGCCCCCATGAGCGTCTTGTCGTCGTTTGAATCATCATCCTCAATCGCGCGGTACCGGACTTCAACCGGGTACGTACGGCCGGAGACCTGGATGATCGGCGCGGGATGATCCTCGTCGCGCCCGAAATGCTTCGCGAACCGCTCCGTATCAATCGTGGCTGAAGTGATGATCACCTTCAGATCGCGGCGCTTCGCGAGAAGCCGCTTCAGATAGCCGAGCAGGAAGTCAATATTGATTGAACGCTCGTGGGCTTCGTCAATGATCAGCGTGTCGTAAGCCCGGAGCTGCGGATCGGTCTGTGTCTCAGCGAGGAGAATACCGTCCGTCATCAGTTTCACCGTGATGCCGGATGTCGTATGGTCAGAGAATCGGACCTTGTAGCCCACAACCGTACCGAGCTCCGTGTGCAGTTCTTCCGCAATGCGCTTCGCAACAGAGCTTGCCGCGATACGACGCGGCTGCGTGTGTCCGATAAGCCCCGCTGTGCCGCGGCCCGCCATCATGCAGAGTTTCGGGAGCTGCGTGGTTTTTCCTGAACCGGTTTCGCCGGCCACGATCACCACCTGATTCTCCCGGATTGCTTTGATGATTTCGTCAGCCCTCGCGGAAACCGGGAGCCCCTCCATCAGCTCAAAAGGCGGCACCGGATTCCGGACCGGCATCTGAACGGGCCTGGCGGCATCCGTCCTCCGATCGGCATGGCGGTGATGCTGCTTCGGTTTTTTGGGATGCGAGTCCTGCTTCGGCTCCGGATGGGACGGCTTCCCGGCTTCTTTCTTCTGGGACGCCGTCTGAGACTTTCCCTGAGCGTTCTTTAATTTCGGGAACCGGATGCCTTCTCTCGGCTCTTCTTTCTGAATCGGTGCCGGAGACTGTTCTGTCCGAACGGTCTGATCCGGACGCGGAACGGACGGCTTCCGTGCAGCCGGCGCCGTCTGAAGCCGGGGGCCTTCCGGGCGATTCGGTTTCACTTCGCGAGCTGCGGGAGATACCGGTTTCACCGGCTCCGTACGGGCGGTTTTCACCGCGGGACGGGACGCCGGTGTCTTATAGAGGGAAGAAGCTTTCTTCTCAGTCTTACGGGAGACCGAAGGTGCGGCGGTCTCAGGTTCCGCTCTGAGTCCGGCCAGGGCGCCAAAGCCTGACGCGCCTTCCTTCGGGAAGAAAGGCTTAGCGCCGGCAGGGACAGCGGCCGAACGCTTTTTCTTTGCTTTGAATGGATGCAGCGGATCGAAATCTGCCTTTCCTGCTTCATTCTCCTTTTCCTTGCCGCTGCTACTTCTTTCCGTAAGGAGAGAGGCGAGATCCGACAGACTTTTTCCCGTGTTTTCCAGTTTCATAAATAGGTGGCTCAGAAAGCCTTAAGCGTTAATTCGGAGTATGTCAAAATTATAGGAGTCACTTCTCTGCCTCTGCCGGCTCAGCCCCGGTACCCGGCCGGGAAGAACAGAACAAAAAGAGTAAAGTGTCTGCCGGCAGCGTTGAGGAAGGCCTCACGGTTCTGCCGCACCTAACGAAAAGGATCCCAACTCATGGCACGCATGGTGAAATGCATCAAACTCGGCAAGGAACTCGAAGGACTTGACTTCCCCCCGATTCCCGGCGAACTCGGAAAGAAGATCTGGCTGAATGTTTCCAAAGAAGCCTGGCAGAGCTGGCAGCAGCTCCAGACCATGATGGTAAATGAGTACCAGCTCAATCTGTCGGATCCCAACGTCCGCAAGCACCTGCTGAACCAGTGCGACAAGTACTTCTTCGGCGATGGCGTCGGCACTGAAGCTGTGCCGAACTACGTGCCTCCGACCGAGGCAAAGTAAGACGGATTGATCCCGCAGAGAAAAGGCGGAAGCAATATGCCTCCGCCTTTTCTGTTACCGATCCGCGGAATCCGGCATTAATCAGAGCGCGGCGCTTTCCTTCACGCCGTCCGCCGTGGCGAGCAGCAGCACATCAGCGCCCCGCCGCGCGAAAAGACCGACCGTCACAACACCGGGGATCTGATTGATCTTTTCCTCAAGCGCCACGGGATCCGTGATCTGCAGACCGGAAACATCCAGAATCTTGCAGCCGTTATCCGTCGTGAAGTCACGGAGCTTTGGTTCACCGCCGAGCGCCTTCAGCTGACGGCTCACAACACCCACTGCCATCGGGATCACTTCAACCGGCAGCGGGAATCTGCCGAGCACCGGCACGAGCTTGCTTTCATCGGCAATGCAGACGTAAGTGCGAGCGAGAGAAGCAAGAATCTTTTCCCGCGTCAGCGCTCCGCCGCCGCCCTTCACCATGTGGAAGCCGGAATCGATCTCATCGGCACCGTCCACATAGACCTCGATCTCATCCACTTCATTCGGATCGAGCACCTTGAAACCGAGGCGTTCCAGATGTTCGGTCGAACGGACCGAGCTCGAAACACAGGCCGGAACCTTCTTGCCGGAGGCGGCCAGCGCGTCGATAAAGAAATCAACGGTAGAACCTGTACCAACGCCGAGAACCCGGCCTTCCTGAACAAAAGACACCGCGCGCTCCGCGGCTGCCTTCTTCAGCTCATTCTGATTCATAGGAAATATCGCTTTTTTGTTGGGGGATGTATTGCTGGTTCTCATTTTAATAGTCAAGGCCTTAAACTTTTAGGCGAACCCGCATTAAAGCGATATCCAGCACGGAAGGCGCGGCGGCGCTGAGTGCCGACGCAGGCATAAGGAGACAGGGAAATCGGGCGGACCTGAAATCCCGGATGAACAGATGAAAGTCCTCGCAACGCGAAAAGATGAGAGCCTATTTCAGGGGCTTTCACGCACGGAAGAAATCTCGCCGGGCAATTTCGGCTTCTACGCGACATGGATCGCGCTCGCCGTGATTCTTTCGGTTTTCGTTATTTCCGCTCTCTATATCTCGCATATCTACCGCACAAATGAGCGGAATGATATTGCTCAGTCCGCGGAGCTGCTCGCGGAAACTGTTGACGCCCGTCTGTCGACGACGAGCGAAGCGGTTTCCCGATACTCCTTCAGCATTTTTCACCACCCGAACTGGCGCCTATCCACCCGTGCCCAGGGGCTTGCCAGACGCCTGATGGAGTCCCGCCCCGAGATTGTCGAAATCAGTCTTGTGAAGGATGAAACCGTGCTCACCTCGTACGCCTCAGGATTCGCGTTCGAGGCTCTCAGCCTCCCCGCGGGCCAGAAGCTCGCGATGCAGGACACGCTGGAAACCCTGAAGCGCGCTCATGACAGTGAGACCGCTCTCTTCTCGAATCCCTATTTCTACAAGGGGAACTCAACCCCCTATATCAATCTCATTGTTCCGTCGACTAATAATGAGGCAATCATCGCCCGCATTTCGCTTGCGGGCTTCATGCATCAGGTGACACCGAGCTCGCTTCTTGACCGCGCGTCTCTGTCACTCAAAGTGAACGGGAAAAAGTTTATTTCAACATCCTCAGTCGCTCAGACGACAGAGGAGTCGTTTGATATTCTTCTGCCGCCGCTTCCGCCCGCGGTGACGCTCTCGGTGTCCCCCTTCAATCGTCCGTTCCTTTTCACGAAGGATCTGTCGACGCTCTCCATTCTCGGGCTTGGCACCGCGCTTCTTGTGGCGTTTCTCGGTCTCGCGGGTTTCCAGATCCGTCAGCGTCGGACATCCCGGCATCTTCTTGCGGAGTCCGTGATCCGACGCGCGATGTCCGAAAGCATCGCTTCCGGCCTCCGGGTAACCGACATGCGGGGAATGATCGTTTATGTGAACCGCGCTTTCCGGGATCTCTTCCGCCTCGGGAACAAACAGATCGCTGGAGAAATGCCCCCTTACAGCTACTGGTCCGAGCACGAACGGGACGAGTATCTGAAGCTCGCGCGCGATGTGACTGACGGTGAAAATCTCCGGCGTCAGTTTGAGACCACGGTCACCCGCCCTGACGGCACGACCTTCATCGCGTCAATCGAACTCAACCCGCTCACCGATGACAGCGGAAACCAGATTGGCTGGCTCGAAATGGTCTCCGATATCACGGAGGCGAAGAAAATCGCGGACGAACTCGCGCGCGGCCGCGAACGCATCACGAAGGTGCTCGATTCGATTGACTCCGCGGTGAGTGTCCTTGGAAAACGGAACGGCGAAACGATTCTGCTCTACACGAATCCAACGTATCACAACCTCTGGGGAGACGATCCGTCGCCGCATCAGAAACTGGTGTCCGAGATTCCCAATAAGGATGCCTCATCCGGCACTCTGACCGGCATCATTCACTATCTGCCTGAAGACAAGTGGTTTGATGTCCGCGAGCGTGAGCTCGTCTGGACTGACGGTCTCACGGCAGAACTGCAGATTGCCACCGATATCACCGAGCGCCGGAAGAATGAGGAGCTCGTCGCGCAGCAGGAAAAGAAGGCTGAGCTCTCCTCCCGCCTGATCACGATGGGTGAGATGGCGAGTTCGCTCGCCCACGAGCTGAATCAGCCGCTCGGCGCCATTACGAACTACGCGTCTGCCGCTCTCACGCTGATGCAGATGGGGAAACTTTCCGAAAGCGACTGCGCCCAGGCCTTTAATAAAGTGTCAAACCAGGCCGAGCGGGCAGCGGCGATTATCAAACGGATCCGGTCATTCGCGAAGCGTACCGCGCCTGAAATGACACCCACGCCGGTTCAGAAGCTGATTGATGAAACGATGGAGCTTGCGCTGATTCAGGCGAAAAAGCGGGACGCCACGGTGAAGCTTGATATTTCTCCTGAAGTGAGCAGCGTCGTGTGCGACGCCGTGATGATCGAGCAGCTGCTTCTCAATCTGCTGAAGAATGCCATGGAAGCCGCGGAACCCTGCGAGAACCACGAGATCACGCTTACCGTAAAGCCCCTTGAGGCTGAGCATCAGGTAGCATTCGAGATTTCTGACCACGGTCCGGGCATTCCGGCTGACGTGAAGGCGAAGCTCTTCGAACCGTTCTTCTCCACGAAGGCGGAAGGAATGGGCATTGGCCTCAATATCTGTCGCTCCATCGCAGAAATGCATCAGGGACGGCTCCGCGTCGAGGACAATCCGGGGGGCGGCACAATCTTCATCCTGACACTGCCGGCCTATACGGAAGGCGCTGCCTTCCAGGCGTAAGTCAGGAGCTTTTCCGCAGAACTAGGGTTATAGTTATTTAATGGGCACGATTATTGAGTATTCAGGCCCGGGACACCGCAAGGAGTGAGGACATCAGATGACGGTTTTTTCTAATACATCGACTCAGGATACCAAGGGTACCGTTTACGTCGTGGATGACGACGACGCCATCCGCGACTCTCTTCGCTGGCTGCTCGAAGCAAACGACTATAAGGTCGAGCTTTATGACAGCGGCGAATCCTTCATCGCGAAGTACGATCCGAACGCGATTGCTGTTCTGGTGCTTGACGTCCGCATGCCGGGCATGAGCGGCCTGGAGGTCCAGGAGCATCTCCTCGCGAGAAAAGCCGATCTGCCGATCATCTTCATTACCGGTCACGGCGATGTGCCGATGGCGGTCCGCGCTCTGAAGAAAGGCGCGGTCGACTTTATTGAGAAGCCCTTCCAGCAGGCCGCTCTGAAGGCTCAGGTGGAGCACATGCTGAACGAAGCGCGCGAACGCCGTATGAAGAATGAGCGTCAGAGTCTGAACGAGGCGCTGCTCGCGAAGCTCACGCCGCGCGAACAGCAGGTGCTGGAACGCATTGTTGCCGGCCGTCTCAATAAGCAGATCGCCGATGACCTTGGCATTTCAATCAAGACGGTTGAGGCTCACCGCGCGAGCATCATGGATAAGACAAATTCTGGTACCGTTGCGGATCTTATGCGTGTCGTGATGGACACGTCACAGCCGGCCAAATTCCTCGATGGATCCCAGGCCGCCAAGTAAACCGCACATTACCGAACAGACAGAGAACGAATGACAGCAAAACTGATTGACGGCAAGGCGCTCGCCGCAAAAATCCGCGCCGATATGAAGGTGAAGGTTGCTCAGCTTGAAGCTGAGCACGGCTACCGTCCGGGGCTCGCAGTCGTCCTCGTGGGCGAAAATCCGGCGAGCCAGGTCTATGTCCGCAACAAGATCAAGGCCTGTGAAGAAGCCGGCATCCGCTCGATTGAAAAGCGTCTTCCGGAAAGCACCTCCGAGGAAGACCTCCTTAACCTCGTGCGCAGCCTGAATGAAGACCCGTCAGTTGACGGCATTCTCGTGCAGCTGCCGCTTCCGAAGCACATCTCGGATCTGAAAGTCATCGACACGATCAGCCCCGATAAGGATGTTGACGGTTTCCATGTGAACAGCGCCGGACGCCTTCTCGTCGGACGCCCGGGTTTCCGTCCCTGCACGCCTGCCGGCATCGCCGAGATGCTCGACTCAATCGGTTTCGACTGCTCGGGCAAACGCGCCGTTGTGGTCGGCCGCAGCAATATTGTCGGCAAACCCATGGCGCTGATGCTCCTTGAACGGAACGCTACCGTGACGATCGCTCACAGCCGCACGAAGGATCTTCCGGCTGTCTGCCGTGAAGCCGATCTCCTCGTCGTCGCCGTCGGCCGCGCGAAACTGGTGACCGCTGACTACGTGAAGGAAGGCGCAGTCGTGATCGACGTCGGTATGGACCGCGACGAAAACGGCAAGCTCTGCGGCGACGTGAATACCGAATCTGTCCTCGAAAAGGCCTCCTACGTCACCCCCGTTCCGGGCGGTGTCGGCCCGATGACGATCGCGATGCTCCTCACGAACACCGTGAGCGCCGCCTTGGGCAAATTCGGGAAGTCGCTAAACTAATCATCAAGCATTCACGAGGAAAAAAGCTTCCCGCGTCTGTTGCCGGAAGCTTTTTTCTTTTTACAGCTATTCATTTAGGAAAAAGTATTTGTCTATGTCGCAGAATCCCCTTCTTAATCTTGACGGTCTTATCGATTTCGCGGCGATCTGCCCTGAGCATGTCGCGCCGGCTATCCGGGAACTGATTGCTGAAGCACAGAAGACGCTGGACGCCGTGACGAAGCCTGAAGTGCCCGCGGATTTTGACTCGGTCGCCGAGACTCTCACCACGGCGACACTCCGTCTATCCCGCGCCTGGGGTGCCGTGAGCCACCTGATGTCCGTGAATGACAGCGAGGCGCTCCGCAGCGTCTTTAACGAGATGCTCCCTGAGGTCACGCAGTTCTGGATCGGACTCTCTCAGAATGAGAGCCTGTACGGAAAGTACAAGGCGATGCATGACGCCGCCGGGTTTGAGTCCCTGACACCTGTCCGCCAGAAAATCATCAATGATGAGCTGCGGGACTTCCGCCTTTCCGGCGCGGAGCTCCCTGAGTCTGAGCGCCAGGAAGTGAAGGCGATCAGCGAGCGGCTTTCCGCCCTCTCTCAGAAGTTCTCCGAAAACCTCCTCGACGCGACGAACGCCTGGACGCTCGATCTCGCGGATGATTCCCGCCTGAAGGGCATCCCCGAGGACGCCCGTCTGCTTTTCAGCGAAACCGCAAAACAGGCCGGCAAGGAAGGCTATCGGATCACGCTCCAGTTCCCCTCTTACATCCCCGTGCTCCAGTACGCGGAAGACCGCGCGCTGCGTGAGGAAGCCTACCGGGCGTTCTCGACCCGCGCTTCCGAACTCGGCCCCGATAAGTTCGATAACACGCCGGTGATCCGTGAAACGCTTGAGCTCAGAAAGAAGCTCGCGTCTCTCCTCGGTTTCCGTAACTACGCTGAATATTCTCTCGCGACGAAGATGGCTGAGACCCCCGAACAGGTGGTCGGATTCCTGCGTGATCTGAATAAGAAGAGCCGCCCCTACGCGCTGAAGGATATGGAGGAGCTGCGGGAATTTGCCGCGAAGGAACTCGGCATCGAATCGCTTCAGCCCTGGGATATCAGCTTCGCTGCGGAAAAACTCCGTCAGGCGCGCTACGCCTTCTCTGACGAGGAAGTGAAGCACTACTTCACGCAGGACGCGGTCTTCAAGGGACTCTTCCATCTTGTCGAAACGCTCTACGGCATTCATATCCGCGAGGATCACGCAAGCGTCTGGGATCCGGATGTGAAGTTCTTCCGGATTGAAGATAAGAACGGCAAACTGATCGCCCAGTTCTACTTTGACCTCTATGCCCGTCCCACGAAACGGGGCGGCGCCTGGATGGATGGCGACAGAACCCGCCGCCTCTACAAGGGCAAGCTCGATACACCGGTTTCCTATCAGGTCTGCAACTTCACGAAACCCGCGCCCGGCAAGACCGCCACGATGACGCATGACGAAGTGCAGACGCTCTTCCATGAGTTCGGCCACGGCCTTCACCATCTCCTTACCCGGGTTGATGAGGCTGAGGTCTCCGGCATTTCCGGCGTTGAATGGGACGCGGTGGAAATGCCCTCGCAGTTCATGGAAAACTTCTGCTGGGACTGGTCTGTCGTTGAATCCATTTCGAAGCATGACGTGACGGGTGAACCGCTCCCGCGCGCGCTCTTCGACAAGATGGTGGCAGCGAAGAATTTCGAGTCCGGCATGGCGATGGTGCGTCAGCTTGAATTCGCGCTTTTCGACATGCTCCTTCACATGGACTTCGATCCGGAGCATGACAGCGTGCTGCATCTGCTGAATCAGGTCCGCAAGGAAGTCTGCGTAATCCCGGTGATCCCCGAGAACCGCTTCCCGATGAGCTTCTCGCACATCTTCGCGGGCGGCTACGCGGCTGGCTACTACAGCTACAAGTGGGCTGAAGTGCTTTCCGCGGACGCTTTCTCGCTCTTCGAGGAAAACGGTGTTGTCAGTCCTGAAATCGGCAAGAAGTGGCTTGACGAAGTGATTTCCCGCGGCGGCTCCCGCCCCGCGATGGAAAGCTTCGTTGCCTTCCGCGGACGCAAGCCCACGGTGGACGCCCTGCTTCGCCACTCCGGCATGAGTGAAGACAAATGAAAATCGCGACCTGGAACGTCAACTCCCTGCGCGTCCGGCTACCGCACGTTCTGCAGTTTCTGCAGGATGAGCAGTGCGACGTGATCGGGCTTCAGGAAACCAAAGTCGATGACGACAAGTTCCCGGAAGATGAAATCCGGAAACTCGGATACAGCTGTCTCTTCTCAGGGCATAAGGCTTATAACGGAGTCGCTATCCTGACCCGTGACGAATCAGTGGCCGTGTCGGACGCATCGTTCGGAATCCCGGGCTATCCGGATCCTCAGAAGCGTCTTGCCGCGGCGACCATTACGGCTCAGTCAGGAGCGTCGTTCCGGTTCGTCTGCGGTTATTTCCCAAACGGTCAGGCCCCGGGCGCGGCGAAGTATCTCTATAAGCTTGAGTGGTTCTGCGCGCTCAGGTCCGCGATTGAAGCGCGCCTCCGTACGGACCCCAACCTTATTCTGGTGGGCGACATGAATGTGGCGCCTACTGACGAGGATATCTGGGATCCGGAAGGCTGGAAGGGACACATCCTCGTCTCTGACGCGGAGCGCGACGCCTTCAACTCCCTTATTGCCCTGGGACTCACGGACGCGTTCAGAAAAGCACCGGTCACGGAAGGTGACTGGAGCTGGTGGGATTACCGCAATAACGCTCTCCTTCGTGATCAGGGCGCGCGGATTGACCATACGCTCGTCAGCGATCCGCTCGTCGGAAAGATTGAATCCGTGAAAATCCGGCGCGCCTACCGGGAGCTGCCGCAGCCTTCCGACCACGCTCCGGTGGTGCTGGAACTCAGTCTCTGAGTCTCTCAGAGCTGAAAATTCTTCAGAGTGCGGGCTCGGAGCTGCCCGCACCCGCCCTCCACATCCTGAGCCGCGGAGACGCGGATTTTGGCAACAATCCCTCGGGAGCGGAGGATTTCCGCAAGCTCCAGACACTTTTCTTTGTCGGGCCGCACAAAGTCCGATCCCTCCACCCGGTTCACCGGGATGAAGTTCAGCATCGCGTTTTTCCCTTCAAGAAGGCAGGCGAGTTTCTCAATCTCATCCTTCCCGTCATTCACGCCGCGGATCAGCACCCACTCATACTGAACCGGATACTTCACCGCGTCCGAATACGCCTGGGCGCGGCTGATGATTTCTGCGACGGAAAGCGCTCCGGGTTTCGCGATCAGATGCCGGCGCTTCTCATCAATAGCCGAGTGAAGCGATACCGCGAGTCCCGGCCGGACATCTGTTGGCTTCAGGCTGAGCAGCGCATCAAATATCCTCGGATCCCCAACCGTCGAAATGACCAGGCTCTTATGCCCGAAATCCCCATAAGTACCGAGAAACTGGACCGCTTCGAGAACGGCCCGGAGATTGTGGGACGGCTCCCCCATCCCCATAAAGTCGACTTTCCGGATACCGGGATTGATCCGGCGGGCCGCAGCCACCTGGGCCGCGATCTCGGCGCTTCCAAGCTGCCGGATGAGTCCCGAGCGGCCCGTCATGCAGAACGCGCAGCCCACAGCGCACCCCACCTGAGTCGACACGCAGACGCCACGAGCGAGTCAAGATACCGCCTGAGTTCGGGCAGCGCTTCCCTCACGGGTTCCGGAAACCGGAGATCATCCTCTCCCGGCCACGCGGCCCTCCCAAGCCAGGCCCGCGCAATGCCTCTCAGATGCTGCTCCTTCGCTCTGAGCGACCGCAGCTTCTCCGTTACATCACTCAGGCGCGGCGCGCCGTCATTCACTATGAACTCCATCGAGCAGTTTTCCTGATTGGGCAAAGGCGTCATTTTAAAGCCTCCCGGCTTTCCGTTTTCTCATCCTCCCTCATGGACAGGTATCCTCCGGCGATTAAAATGCATCTACTTATCCAACATTTGGTCCGGCCGTATCTCCATGAATAATCTTGCTGTACTGATCCTCACAAAGAATGAAGAAAAGAATATTGCGGAAACCATACAGAGCGCCAGGCAATGTACGGACGAAGTGATTCTGATCGACAGCGGCAGTACGGACCGGACAGTGGAAATCGCGGAAAAAGCCGGTGCCCGGGTGGTCTACCGGGCCTGGACAAATGACTTTTCGACTCAGCGGAACTTCGGCCTCTCGGCAACCGACGCGACGTGGGTGCTCTACCTCGACGCGGACGAACATCTGACACCGGAACTCGCCTCCGCGATCCGCCGCGCCACGGAGCCGGGAGCGGAACCCGCCGCATACCGCATGCTCAGACTCTGCTGCGCCTTCGGAAAAACATTCCGCCACGGCGTGATCGGCCCCAACTGGGTAACGAGGCTCTTCCCGAGAACGGAGGTGACCTGGGTGAACCAGGTTCACGAGCATCCGGAGTGCAGCCTCCAGGAAAAAACACTGCCCGGCTACATGGAGCACTACACGTATGCTGACTGGAGATCCTGGGAGCGGAAGATGAGTCTCTACTCAACGCTCTGGGCCGAGAACGCTTTCCGCCAGGGACGCAGAACATCGCTTGGCGGGATCTTCGGGCACAGCGCAGGCAGCTTCTTCAAAATGCTGATCCTGAAGCTCGGGTTCCTCGACGGTGCTCTTGGAACCTACCTCTGTTTCCTCAACTTTTCCTACACGATGATGAAGTATCTGAAGCTGCACGAGCTTCAGCGCACCGCGGCGAATAAAAAAGAAGCCTGAGAAAATCTCTCAGGCTCTGCCGGATGTCTACTCCTCCATCCGCAGTTCCTTGATCTTCCGCGTGATGGTGTTCCGGCCCATGCCAAGCCGGGCCGCCGCGTCGATTCTGCGGCCGGATGTCTTTTCAAGAGCGGCCTCAATCACCGTCCTCTCAAACTGATTCCGGAGCGACTCCATGATATCGGGTGCGCCGCGGTCGAGCATATCGGAAACGGTCTGCGAAAGCGCGTCCTTCCAGTCTGAAAGCGCCCCCATGTGTCCTTCGGGAAGCGCGGCGTCCTTCCCGGCCTCCCAGTTCCTCACTTCCTCAGGCAGATCCTCCGCTCTCACATTCTGAGAGGGGGCCATGACCGTAATCCAGCGGCAGACGTTTTCCAGCTGACGCACGTTTCCCGGGAAGGGGTAGCGGGTCAGCGCTTCCATCGCGTCCGGCTCAAGCCGCTTTACTTCAACCCCAAGCTCCTTCGCGGTCCGGATCAGAAAGTGGTGAGCAAGAAGCGGGATATCCTCGGATCGCTCTTTAAGCGATGGGAGCCGGATCCGGATCACATTAAGCCGGTGGAACAGATCCTCACGGAACTTCCCCTCCGCCACACGGCGCTCGAGATTCTGGTTCGTCGCTGCGATGATCCGCACATCGGCGTGCAGCGGCTGATGGCCGCCCACCCGATAGAAATTTCCGTCTGAAAGCACCCGGAGAAGTCTCGTCTGAAGCTCCATCGGCATATCGCCGATTTCGTCGAGAAACACCGTGCCGCCGTCGGCCATTTCGAAATAGCCGCTCTTGCCCTTGTTGCCCGCGCCAGTGAAGGCTCCCGGCATGTAGCCGAAGAGCTCCGACTCGGTGAGGCTTTCGGAAATGCCGCCGCAGTCCACCTTGAGGAACATCTTTTCCTTGCGCGGGCTGAGTTCGTGGGTGAGGCGGGCCACCACGTCCTTGCCGACGCCCGTTTCGCCGAGGATGAGCACCGTGGCGTCGGAACTGGCGAACCGCTCCACAAGGCTCATGACCTCTTTCATCTCGCGGCTTTCGAAGACGGGGACGAGTTCGCGGGTCTGTTCGCGGGCAAGGAAGGCGAGACGGTCGTGGAACTGCTCGATGAGTTTCTTTTGGGCTGTCATTTCCTCCTGCAGCTGGGTCAGGACGGTGATGTCGCGGGCGAAGGTCACGACAAGGCACAACTGGCCCTTGTCGTCGAAAACGGGATAGCCGGTCAGGACCAGACGCTTCCCGTTGGCGAGCTGCTGGACGTGGGTGGCCGATTTCCCGGTTTCGACGATCTGCGGATTGACGACCTTGTCGAAAATCCCCTGCTGGACGAGC
>OOCN01001429.1_pt1 | contig 15712 bp, 9 predicted proteins | sample 1671361 | NCBI WGS metagenome assembly OOCN01 (sample SAMN06348149, study PRJEB24527) | human gut metagenome | biome: human gut; feature: ankylosing spondylitis patient; material: feces | host: Homo sapiens | place: China | collected 2015-10
CTGGGATTGGGTGACATAGGTGCCATGAGCGGAAAACCCGTAATGGAAGGAAAAGGATTATTGTTTAAAATATATGCCGGCATCGATGTATTCGACATAGAAGTAAACGAAAAGGATCCTGACAAATTTATCGAAGCTGTAAAAGCTATCGCTCCTACATTTGGAGGTATTAACCTGGAAGATATCAAAGCACCCGAATGCTTTAAGATAGAACAACGCCTGAAAGAAGAACTTGACATTCCTGTCATGCATGATGACCAGCACGGAACAGCAATCATCTCAAGTGCCGGTCTGATCAATGCTCTGGAAGTAGCAGGAAAGAAAATAGAAGATGTAAAAATCGTCGTAAACGGTGCTGGAGCTTCTGCTGTATCATGTACCAAGCTGTATGTATCGCTGGGTGCACGCCTGGAAAATATCGTCATGTTGGATAGTAAAGGGGTTATTTCCAAGCAGCGTACCGACCTGAACGAACAAAAGAAATATTTCGCTACCGATCGTACTGACGTACATACATTGGAAGAAGCGATCAAGGGAGCTGATGTTTTCCTCGGGCTGTCAAAAGGAAACGTGCTTACTCAAGATATGGTAAGAAGCATGGCAGACCATCCGATTGTTTTTGCTTTGGCAAACCCAACTCCAGAAATATCTTACGAAGATGCTATGGCATCACGCCCTGATGTACTGATGTCAACCGGACGTTCAGACTATCCTAACCAGATTAATAACGTTATCGGATTCCCGTATATATTCCGTGGAGCATTGGATACACGTGCTACTGCTATCAACGAAGAAATGAAACTGGCAGCTGTACGAGCTATCGCCGGCCTTGCTAAAAAGCCTGTACCCGATGTAGTAAATGAAGCATATCATGTCAACAACCTGACATTTGGTCCCGAATATTTTATACCGAAGCCAGTAGACCCACGACTGATAACAGAAGTTTCCATGGCTGTAGCTAAGGCTGCAATGGAATCGGGAGTCGCACGTAAGCAGATTACCGACTGGGAAGCATACAAGAATCACCTGCGTGAACTGATGGGTCAGGAAAACAAACTGACTCGCCAGTTATATGAAACAGCACGTCGCTGCCCGCAACGCGTTGTATTTGCCGAAGGAACTCACCCCAACATGCTGAAAGCTGCAGTAGAAGCCAAGGCCGAAGGTATCTGTAACCCAATCCTATTAGGTAATGAAGAAAGAATAGCTAAGCTTGCCAAAGAACTCGACCTGAATCTGGATGGAATAGAAATCGTAAATCTCCGTCACGACCGTGAAGCAGAACGCCGCGCACGCATACTGTGTGAAAAACGTGCCCGCGAAGGAGCAAACTTTGCCGAAGCAAACGACAAGATGTTCGAACGTAACTATTTCGGTATGATGATGGTGGAAACAGGAGAAGCCGATGCATTTGTTACAGGTCTGTACACCAAATATTCAAATACTATCAAAGTAGCCAAGGAAGTTATCGGTATACAGCCGGGATACAACCATTTCGGAACAATGCACATCCTGAATTCCAAGAAAGGAACATATTTCATCGCTGATACATTGATCAACCGTCATCCGGATACCGATACACTCATCGACATAGCAAAATTGTCAGTAAAGGCAGTACGTTTCTTCAATCAGGAACCGGTTATGGCCATGCTTTCATACTCCAACTTCGGTTCAGATACTGAAGGAAGTCCGGCAAAAGTACACGAAGCAATAAACTACATGCACAACGAATATCCGGAACTAGCTATCGACGGAGAAATGCAGGTAAAATTTGCCTTGAACAATGCATTGCGTGATGAAAAATATCCTTTCACACGCCTGAAAGGAAAAGAAGTCAATACGCTTGTATTCCCTAACTTAAGTTCGGCAAATGCAACTTATCAGCTTATACAAAATATGAGTGAGACAGAGGTTATCGGTCCGATTCAGATGGGATTGAACAAACCTATCCACTTTACCGATATAGAAAGTTCTGTACGTGATATCGTGAATATCACCGCTATTGCCTGTATCGATGCAATAGTAGATAAGAAAAAGAAACAATGTTAAACCCTTTATAAAAGGAAAAGCTGAAATCGGGAAAATGACGAATTAAAATTCACAGAAGAATTACTTCATTTTCTGATTTCAGCTTTTCCTTTTTTATCCATAAACAAAAGCTATGAGAAAACCACTAACAAAAACCCAAAGTGTCATACTTACCCTGTTTTGGGCAGCTCTTTGTTTTGTAGTCCTGACTTCTTCTCCACGTATTGACGGACCGCTTATCACAATGCTTCTCATTTCAGGAGCTTTGGTATTTATTCCTATCGCTAAATCTATGAAAGACAATAAATAATAAGCATTTACACATATTTAATTCACAAAATCAAATATTTTGATATTTTTTCTTTGATTTTATTTATCAAATGTTGCACAAATAAATTTTTATCTATATTTTTGTCACATCAAAAATTGATCAATTTAGAAAATCAAATAATCCAACAACTAAATAGATAATTTATGAATGCAGCTAAAGTATTGGAAGATCTGAAAAGAAGATTTCCTAATGAGCCTGAATATCACCAGGCAGTAGAAGAAGTGTTAGGCACTATCGAAGAGGAATACAACAAACACCCAGAATTCGACAAAGTAAATTTGATTGAACGCTTGTGCATTCCTGATAGAGTTTATCAGTTCCGTGTAACTTGGATGGATGATAAAGGCAATATCCAGACTAATATGGGTTATCGCGTTCAGCACAACAATGCAATCGGCCCGTACAAAGGCGGTATCCGTTTCCATAGTTCTGTAAACTTAGGTATCTTGAAATTCCTTGCTTTCGAGCAGACATTCAAAAACTCTCTGACAACACTTCCTATGGGTGGTGGTAAGGGTGGTTCCGACTTCTCTCCACGTGGTAAGTCAAACGCTGAAGTAATGCGTTTCGTACAGGCATTCATGCTGGAACTGTGGCGTCACATCGGTCCCGAAACTGACGTACCTGCAGGTGATATCGGTGTAGGTGGCCGCGAAGTAGGTTTCATGTTCGGTATGTACAAGAAGCTGGCTCACGAATTTACCGGCACATTCACTGGTAAAGGCCGCGAATTCGGTGGTTCACTGATTCGTCCGGAAGCTACCGGTTACGGTAACATCTACTTCCTGATGGAAATGCTGAAAACCAAAGGTACTGACCTGAAAGGTAAAGTTTGTCTTGTTTCCGGTTCGGGTAACGTAGCTCAATATACAATCGAAAAAGTAATCGAACTGGGTGGTAAAGTAGTTACTTGCTCCGACTCTGACGGTTACATCTACGATCCGGACGGTATCGACCGCGAAAAGCTGGATTACATCATGGAACTGAAGAACCTGTACCGTGGTCGTATCCGCGAATACGCAGAGAAATATGGTTGCAAATATGTAGAAGGAGCTAAGCCTTGGGGTGAAAAATGCGATATCGCACTGCCTTCTGCCACTCAGAACGAATTGAACGGCGACCACGCCCGTCAGTTGGTAGCAAACGGCTGTATAGCTGTATCTGAGGGAGCAAACATGCCTTCTACTCCGGAAGCTATCAAAGTATTCCAGGACGCTAAGATTCTGTACGCTCCGGGTAAAGCAGCTAATGCAGGTGGTGTATCAGTATCAGGTCTTGAAATGACTCAGAACTCCATCAAGTTGAGCTGGAGCGCTGAAGAAGTAGACGAAAAGTTGAAGAGCATCATGAAGAATATCCACGAAGCCTGCGTTCAGTATGGTACTGAAGCCGACGGATATGTAAACTATGTGAAAGGTGCTAACGTAGCCGGATTCATGAAGGTTGCCAAAGCTATGATGGCTCAGGGTATCGTATAATCAGCAAGATATAAGAAAGCTATAGTCATTTTTAAGATAAAGGCTCCCGCCTTCCGAAAGGAAGGACGGGAGTTTTTTTTATGTTGTACCGCAGTGATGAAAAACAAGTAAAAGAGTGCAGGCAAACATGTAAAAGAGTGAGTGACAGGAAGTACTTCATTCCGGCAAATGATGTAGAAGAAAAAGGCAAAAGAAGTACATGACTTGGATGAAAGATGTACTTGAAATAAAAAATATCGGAGGTTTTAAAGATTGTTCATAGTTATTCTCTATCTTTAGATAGAAATTATCAGTTTGACAAGCAAGCAAAATCGGTCTATCTTTGTTACATATTATAAACCCGGACAGAAGAATAAAAAAGACTTCGGTTTATTTAAACTTCGCCTCCGACTAACATCTATTTTATGGAAGAAAAAAAACTAACTGCCGCGAACGGTCGTCCCATTGCCGACAATCAGAATTCGCAAACCGCAGGTCAACGCGGACCTGTCATGTTACAAGACCCATGGCTTATTGAAAAGCTTGCTCATTTTGATCGTGAAGTGATTCCGGAAAGACGTATGCACGCCAAAGGTTCGGGAGCTTTCGGTACATTTACCGTCACTCACGACATTACGAAGTACACCCGTGCAGCCATTTTCAGCGAAGTCGGAAAGCAAACTGAATGTTTCGTCCGTTTCTCTACCGTAGCCGGAGAGCGTGGGGCGGCAGATGCCGAACGTGATATCCGCGGTTTTGCCATGAAATTCTACACCGAAGAGGGCAACTGGGATTTAGTCGGAAACAACACTCCTGTCTTTTTCTTACGTGATCCGCTTAAATTTCCGGATTTGAATCATGCCATCAAGCGCGACCCGAAAACGAACATGCGCAGCCCTAACAGCAACTGGGACTTCTGGACACTTCTGCCCGAAGCGCTTCATCAGGTGACAATCACTATGAGCCCTCGCGGCATTCCTTACTCCTATCGCCATATGCACGGATTCGGAAGCCACACCTATAGTTTTATCAATGCGGACAACCAGCGTATCTGGGTGAAATTCCACCTGCGCACCTTGCAGGGAATCAAAAACCTGACAGATCAGGAAGCGGAAGCGATCATCGCCAAAGACCGCGAATCTCATCAACGCGACCTTTTTGAAAGCATCGAAAAGGGAGATTACCCGAAATGGTTATTCCAGATTCAGTTAATGACGGAAGAGGAAGCAGACCATTACCGCATCAACCCGTTCGACCTGACCAAAGTATGGCCGCACAAAGACTTCCCGCTACAAGACGTCGGAATCCTTGAACTGAACCGTAATCCGGAAAACTATTTCGCAGAAGTAGAACAAGCTGCTTTCAACCCGATCAATACCGTAGACGGCATCGGATTCTCACCGGACAAGATGTTACAGGGACGTCTGTTCTCTTACGGCGATGCACAGCGTTATCGTCTCGGAGTGAACTCCGAACAGATTCCGGTGAATAAACCCCGTTGCCCGTTCCATGCTTACCACCGTGACGGAGCCATGCGTGTAGACGGCAACTACGGTGCAACCAAAGGCTACGAACCCAACAGCTACGGAGAATGGAAAGACTCTCCTCACATGAAAGAACCGCCTCTCAAAGCATCCGGCAACGGAGAAATATACAATTATAATGAACGCGAATATGATGATGATTACTACAGCCAGCCGGGAGATCTGTTCCGCTTGATGCCGGCGGACGAACAGCAACTTCTGTTTGAAAACACGGCACGTGCTATGGGAGACTCCGAATTATTCATCAAACAGCGTCACACCCGCAACTGCTACAAAGCAGATCCCGCATACGGTGCCGGAGTCGCCAAAGCATTGGGCATTGATCTGCAAGAAGCATTGAAAGAATAAAAGAACAACCAACCATTTGTAAAAGAAAGAGCATATTTCCCGACGGATTTATGCTCTTTTTTTCGGCAGAACAGTAACCAACTGTATATCAGCAGAATAAAATTCCTTTTTTATTCCTTTAAAAGGAACGCCCCGTTGGTTTTAAAGAAACAGGCCGTTGGTTTTAAACCAAGACCCCGTTCCTTTAAAACCAACGGGACTATTTAAAAAAAAGTTCTGCTTTTCCAATGAGAGCAGAACTTTTTTGTTTCATTTATTTATCAACCGGAAAGAGATCAGTCAATCCCCGGCATCAGAACAACACCGAGCTTCTTCTTACCATCCATCTTGACTACCATCGGCTTTTCAAAGCGGACATGACGCAGGAATTTCGTTTCTTCCACCGCAGGTTGGGCGTTGAGGAAATCCTGATTGTAGACTCCGTCATTCATAAAGGCATTGATCGTAAAATAGCCTACGCCGAACGAAGTGAGGTTCTGGAAGAAGTGAGTTCCCTGACTCGGGTCTACACGATAATTGGTCAGTCCGGCCTCCACTATCACACGGGCGGCGGAGATATGCGGCCACTTCACCGGAATGCCCAGCCATGTGTCACTGCTGCCCCAACGTCCCGGACCTACAAGTACATAATTCCTTCCTGCATTGAGGAATTGCAGGTTCATCTTCTCTATTTCCCAGGCAATGGCCTGATTGTTCGAAGCACTGTATCCATCCGTCTTGACGTAGACGATATCATAAATTTCGTTCATGACGCCATGCCCCAATGAGTTATTGGAACGGAGCACCACGTCTTCATCCGGTATCAGCGTCAAGTCTTCGTCCAGCATTTCTTTGCTGTCCACAATCGGGCGGATTTGCAACAGGTAGAATGTACCCGTCTTATCTTGTTCACGGCTCAAGGTCGCGGCAAACTCAATCTCCACCGGGCGCCGCATTTCCTGTTCACCGTACTTCAAAACCAGTTGCAGGATGCGTGCCAGCGGGAATACATCGTGTTGAAGGATATTGGCAAACGTGATTACCTTGCGTCCACCGGGATACAAACCGTCACGGATCACCTGATCATACGGATCGTAAGTAGAAGCGATATAGCGTAACGAACCGTCACTTTCGGCTTCCTTCACATGAAGTTTCAACAGGTTAAAGCCGTCGTCGATAGAGAAATCATGCCCTGCGTTTTTCAAGTCCAATGCGTAGAAACGGGTCTGTGTTTCTTTCAGGGCTATTTCCATTTCACTGGTTTGCAACACTTGATTCGGGTGATAAGGAGAGAAACGAAGCGTCATACCTCCGTCTACAATATATTTTCCTAATCCAAGAGCCAGGTTCACCGTGCCTTCTTCGGCTTTTTCATCTCCCAAGGGATAATAATTGAGCGAACGTGCCACGCCGGACATAGACGGGTAGTAACGGTCTCCGTATTGATTTCCCACAACTTCCTGCAAGATGACTGCCATCTTTTCCTGGTCGATCACGTTCGATGTAGCCTGCATATAGGCTTTACTGTCTCTGAAGTAAACAGACGCATAGACTCCTTTGATCGCATCGGAAAGCATACGGAGCATTTCGTAACGGTCGTCCAAATAAGGAATCATATACGTATTGTATATTCCGGCAAACGGCTGATAATGAGAATCTTCTAACAAAGAAGATGAACGGATGGCAATCGGGGACTTCACCACATCAAAGAAGGTGAAGAAGTCCTCTACCAACCGGTCGGGCAGTTTCGCCTTTAGGAAATATCGTAGAATCGTATCATCGTCGGCATCCGATAGAGCGATTTGATAAAGATTATTGGTCTCCATAAACTCGTCGAAGACATCGGTACACAGTACCACTGTCTTAGGAATTGCCACCCGTGCATTTTCGAACTCTTCAAATTCGGGATAACGCTTCACCATATTATCAATGAAGGCAAGGCCACGGCCTTTTCCTCCCAGCGAACCGTCGCCGATACGGGCAAAGTTGGAGTAACGGTCGAAACGGTCACGTTTGAAGACGGCAACCACTCCCTGATTTTTCATCTTCCGGTACTTCACGATCGCCTCGAAGATAATCCGGCGGTGTGCATCTACGTCCTGAAGACTGGTCCACGTGATCGGCTTCAGAAACTCGGCTACCGGAAACATGGCACGCGAATAGAGCCAGCGCGAAACGTGATTCCGGCTGATATGATACAAGAAGGACTCGGCAGGCACGGCAAACAGGATATTCTGCAGCTCTTTCAGGTTCCGCACACGGGCAATCTCTTCTCCGGTCTCCGGATTGCGGAACACAAAGTCACCGAACCCGAAGTTATCGGAAACGATGCGCCGCAGGTCAACGTCCATCTTTTTAGAATTCTTATCGATAAAGCTGGCACCGTATTTGGCGGCATACGAAGAGTTTTCCGATTCGGAGGATTGGATAATCAACGGTACGAACGGATCGTTTTTGCGTATGGCGGCACAAAGCTTGATACCTGCCAGACCGTCTTTCTCGCCCCGTTCCACTTTCGGGAAACGGACGTCGGTAATGACTCCTAATATATTATTCTGGTATTTGCGATAGATTTCCATCGCTTCCTGATACGTACGCGCCAAAACGATTTTAGGACGCCCACGCATACGAAGCGTGCGCTGGTGCGCATTCAGAGCTTCGGTAGAAAATTCCTGGCTCTGCTTCAACACGAATTTATACAGGTTGGGAAGAATGGAAGAATAGAACCGGATGCCATCTTCCACCAAAAGTATCATCTGCACGCCTACTTCCTGCACATCATGTTCGAGGTTCATCTTATCTTCCATCAGTTTGATAATAGAAACCAACAGGTCGGTATTGCCCAGCCAGCAGAATACGTATTCAAATGCGCTCAGGTCTTCGTTGATAATCCGCTTTGTAATACCGTGACTGAAAGGAGTCAGGATAACGATCGGAATATGTTCGTATTTCTCTTTGATGTGCCGCCCGATATCAAAACTGTCATTGTCTCCCGTACTCGGCATACAGATCACCAGATCGAATGACATATTCTCCAACTGCGTCAATGCTTCCTCTTCCGTAGAAACCTGTGAGAAACGAGGCGGATAACGAAGTGACAAGGATGTATATTCATTAAATATCTTTTCATCAATGCGTCCGTCATCTTCCAGCATGAAAGCGTCATACGGGTTGGCAATCAACAGAACATTGAAAATCCGCCGTGTCATCAAATTGGCGAATTGCGTATCTTTGAAGTAAAGCTGGTTTAATTTATACTTGCTGAGCATAGTCTCTTTCTATTTTTTATTCCATAATGAAATGATTCATAGTACAGTCTACTTGACGTTTACCCTGCAAAGTTAATTTTTTAAATCTCATTTGCTATCATCTTCTTTATAAAGTTTATAATAGGTAATAAGTAATAGGTAACAGGTAATAACCATGCGGTTTACAGCGCAGCTTATTACTTATTACTTATTACCTATTACTTATTACCTATCACCTACCACTATCATTTTATCATTATTTAATCAAAATACCACCATAAAATCAATCATATTTGAAAAATTTTCCTATATTTGCAGTGTGAGCAGTTTACATTTTATCAGAATAACCTTTTAAAATATGATATCATGAACATCCAGAAAATCATGTCCTCTTTGGAGGCAAAGCACCCCGGTGAATTAGAGTATCTTCAAGCAGTAAAAGAAGTTCTTCTTTCGATCGAAGATATATACAATCAGCATCCCGAATTTGAAAAGGCCAAGATCATAGAAAGACTGGTAGAACCTGATCGTATCTTCACTTTCCGTGTCACTTGGGTAGACGATAAAGGGGAAGTTCAGACCAATCTCGGTTATCGTGTACAGTTCAACAATGCAATCGGTCCGTACAAAGGCGGTATCCGTTTCCATGCTTCCGTCAACCTCTCCATTTTGAAATTCCTCGGCTTCGAGCAGACATTCAAGAATGCGCTGACTACCCTTCCGATGGGTGGCGGCAAAGGCGGTTCGGACTTCTCGCCCCGTGGCAAGAGCGATGCTGAAATCATGCGTTTCTGTCAGGCGTTTATGCTTGAATTGTGGCGCCATCTGGGACCGGACATGGATGTACCTGCCGGTGATATCGGTGTAGGCGGACGCGAAGTAGGTTATATGTTCGGTATGTACAAGAAGCTGACCCGCGAATTTACGGGAACCTTTACCGGAAAAGGACTGGAGTTCGGCGGTTCGCTGATTCGTCCGGAAGCTACCGGCTTCGGCGGTTTGTACTTCGTTTATCAGATGTTGCAGGCAAAAAATATAGATATCAAAGGCAAGACAGTCGCTATCTCCGGCTTCGGTAACGTAGCTTGGGGCGCTGCCACCAAGGCGACCGAATTGGGTGCCAAAGTAATTACGATCTCCGGACCAGACGGATATATCTACGATCCGGACGGCATCAGCGGAGAAAAGATAGATTATATGCTCGAACTTCGGGCTTCGGGCAATGACATCGTTGCTCCTTACGCCGAAAAATATCCGGGTGCAACCTTCGTAGAAGGCAAGCGTCCGTGGGAAGTAAAAGCAGATATTGCACTTCCTTGCGCTACTCAGAACGAATTAAATGGAGAAGATGCACAAAATCTCATAAAAAATAACGTTCTTTGCATTGGAGAAATTTCCAACATGGGATGTACACCGGAAGCAATCGACTTATTTATCGAAAAGAAAATAATGTATGCTCCGGGTAAGGCAGTCAACGCTGGTGGTGTTGCCACTTCCGGGCTGGAAATGTCTCAGAACGCCATGCACCTGAGCTGGAGCGCTGCTGAAGTGGACGAAAAACTCCACGCCATCATGCACGGTATCCATGCACAATGCGTGAAATACGGTACAGAACCCGACGGATATATCAATTATGTGAAGGGAGCTAACATTGCCGGATTCATGAAAGTAGCTCACGCTATGATGGGACAAGGCGTTATTTAAAAGAGACTTTGTTTAGTTGTATTTGTATTTGTGGTTTGCGCTGCTCGCCTCCTGTGACAGGACGCGGGTAGCGCTATTTTTTTGAGATTAACATTATTTTCGCTGGAATTAATTATCTTTGTGGCATGATAGGTTAAATAATGGTTTGTGAATTTGTTATATCAGATAAATAACTCACAACTAATAATTTACCATTGATAGTTTTGTAATTAATAATCATGTAATAAATAAAAAATGCTACAACCCGAATTGAAATTTCGCCGTGACAAGATTCGCAGTCTGATGGTGTCACAGGGCATTGACGCCGCACTTATCACTTGTAATGCAAATTTAATTTACACGTATGGCTGTGTAGTCAGTGGCTATCTTTACCTCCCCCTTCATTCGCCTGCACTATTATTTTTCAAACGCCCTAATAATATCACAGGAGAACATTCGTTCTCGATTCGCAAACCGGAACAAATCGTTGACCTGTTGAAAGAACAAGGATTGCCGATGCCAACCAAACTGATGTTAGAAGGTGACGAGCTCCCTTATACGGAATATTGCCGTCTGGCCAGCCTGTTTCCGGAAGCAGAAGTTGTAAATGGCACCCCGTTGATTCGTCAGGCACGCAGCGTAAAAACACCTGTAGAAATTGAGATGTTCCGCCGTTCGGGCATTGCCCACGCCAAGGCATACGAGCAGATTCCAAGCGTATATCGCCCCGGTATGACAGACATCGAGTTTTCCATTGAAATAGAACGCCTGATGCGTCTGCAAGGTTGCCTCGGAATTTTCCGGGTATTCGGACGCAGCATGGAAATATTCATGGGTAGCGTACTGACCGGAGACAATGCCGGATACCCCTCGCCCTATGATTTTGCTTTAGGTGGACAGGGACTTGATCCTGCTTTGCCGGGAGGAGCAAATAAAACTCCGCTAAAGGAAGGTCAGAGCGTTATGGTGGACTTGGGAGGTAACTTCAACGGCTACATGAACGATATGAGCCGCGTATTCTCAATAGGCAAGCTGCCCGAAGAGGCTTACACCGCCCATCAGGTTTGTTTGGATATCCAAACAAAGATAGCTTCCATCGCCAAACCGGGCATTGCTTGTGAAGTGCTTTACGACATAGCTGCCGAAATGGCCAAAGAAGCCGGATTTGCCGACAAATTTATGGGAACAGGGCAACAAGCCAAGTTTATCGGCCACGGTATCGGACTCGAAATTAATGAAGCTCCAGTATTAGCTCCCCGCATGAAACAACAATTAGAACCGGGCATGGTCTTTGCCCTCGAACCGAAAATCGTTATTCCGGGTGTAGGCCCCGTAGGCATTGAAAACTCTTGGGTAGTAACCAACGAAGGAATAGAAAAGCTGACGAACTGCAATGAAGAAATCATTGAATTAAGTTAAACAGACGATGAAAAAGATGTGTCCGGCAAAGAACAGACACATCTTTTTCTACTAATAATAACACACTTAACCCCCAAAAACAATGAAACAACCTTTCATTCTAACCCTTATGTCCACTGTTGCCTGCACTGCAACAGCCACTAACAAAGCACCGGAAAACACTACACCGACAAAGTCAAAAACACCCAACGTCGTATTTATCTACGCTGATGATCTCGGTTATGGCGATTTGGAATGTTACGGAGCTAAAAACGTGCAAACCCCTAATGTCAACCGGCTGGCAAAATCCGGAATTCTTTTCACCAACGCTCATGCAACAGCCGCCACCAGTACCCCTTCCCGCTATTCCATGCTGACAGGAGAATATGCCTGGCGCAAAGAAGGAACGGATGTAGCGGCAGGAAATGCCGGGATGATTATCCGCCCCGAGCAATATACCATGGCAGATATGTTCAAAAGTGTCGGTTATGCTACTGCCGCAGTAGGCAAATGGCATTTAGGACTCGGAGATAAAACCGCTACTCAAGACTGGAATGCTCCGTTGCCTTGCGCATTAGGTGATTTAGGATTCGACTATCATTTTATCATGGCAGCTACAGCCGACCGCGTGCCTTGTGTCTATATCGAAAACGGAAAAGTTGCCAACTACGATCCGAGTGCTCCTATCGAAGTAAGTTATCAAAAGAACTTCGAGGGCGAACCTACCGGAAAAAGTAATCCTGAATTACTTTACAACCTCAAGCCAAGTCACGGTCACGACATGTCTATCGTCAACGGAATTTCCCGCATCGGTTTCATGAAAGGCGGAGGAAAAGCACTCTGGAAAGACGAAAACATTGCTGATTCATTAACGACACATGCCATTCAGTTTATTGAGGAGAACAAAAACAAACCTTTCTTCCTCTACTTTGCCACTAACGACGTACATGTTCCCCGCTTTCCTCACGACCGTTTCAGAGGTAAAAACCCGATGGGATTAAGAGGCGACGCTATCGTACAGTTCGATTATTGTGTCGGTGAAATTCTGAATACATTAGAGAAATTGGGTTTAAGAGAAAATACGCTCATCATTCTTTCAAGTGACAACGGCCCGGTGGTAGACGACGGATACGACGACAAAGCAGAAGAACTGCTCAACGGTCATAGCCCTGCGGGACCGTTACGGGGCAACAAATATAGTGCTTTCGAAGGAGGCACGCGTATTCCCGCCATTGTCAGCTGGCCTGCGGGAGCAGAAAAAGGCATGACTTCAGACCTGTTGGTTTCGCAAGTAGACTGGTTGGCTTCTCTGGCTTCCCTCACCGGAGCTACAATGCCTAAAAGCACTGCACCGGATAGCTACAACTATCTGGGAAGTTGGCTAGGTAAAGAAAAGACAGACCGCCCGTGGGTAATAGAGCAGGCTTCCAACCACACGCTGTCCGTCCGCACCAAAGACTGGAAGTACATCGAACCGAATGACGGACCGAAAATGATCCAGTGGGGACCGAAGATAGAAACCGGAAACTCTAAAGAACCGCAGCTTTATAAAATGAAAGAAGTGAAAGAGGTGACCAACTACGCAAAGAATATGCCGGAGAAAGTGGCCGAACTGCAAAATATCCTTCAAAGCGTACGTGAAGGAAAAGATTTAATCGGAAAATAGATTCAGGATATAGAATGATGAAATGCCTCATAAAGACAGCCACAAAGCCTTAGAGAGGCATTTCATTCTAACCAGCTTAACCTTATTTAATTGCATAATATGATGAATTATAAATCAATCTCGTTGATAGGCGGCACGCTGCTTCTATCTACCTTAACTGCCAACGGACAGAAAAAGAACACCCAACCCAATATTCTTTTCATTCTTTGTGACGACATGGGATATGGAGATTTAGGCTGTTACGGTCAACCATTTATCCGCACCCCTCATATAGACACGATGGCGAATGAAGGTATGCGTTTTACACAGGCATACGCCGGCAGTCCCGTCAGCGCGCCTTCCAGAGCTTCATTCATGACAGGGCAACATTCAGGCCACTGCGAGGTGCGAGGCAACAAAGAATACTGGAAAAATGTACCGATCGTGTTGTATGGGCAAAACCAAGAATATTCGATAGTGGGGCAACACCCTTATGATTCCGACCATGTAATCTTACCGGAAATAATGAAAGACAATGGCTATACCACGGGTATGTTCGGCAAATGGGCGGGAGGATATGAAGGCTCGCGTTCTACTCCCGACAAACGGGGAATAGATGAATACTACGGTTACATCTGCCAATTTCAGGCTCATCTTTACTACCCCAATTTCCTGAACCGTTATAGTAAAGCGTTGGGCGACACCGGAGTGGTGCGGGTGGTGATGGATGAAAACATCAAATATCCGATGTATGGTCCCGACTACCAGAAACGTCCGCAATACTCGGCCGACATGATTCATCAGAAAGCATTGGAGTGGCTGGACCAACAAGACGACCAACAACCGTTTTTCGGCATATTGACTTACACCTTGCCTCATGCGGAACTCGTTCAACCGGAAGATTCCATCCTGAATGAATACAAAGCCAAATTCAACCCGGACAAAGAGTTTAAAGGAAGCGAAGGCTCACGATACAATGCTATTACGCACACCCATGCTCAATTTGCAGGAATGATTACCCGGCTGGATTATTACGTGGGTGAAGTCCTGAAAAAGCTGAAAGAGAAAGGGCTGGACGAAAACACATTGGTTATTTTCTCCAGTGACAACGGCCCTCACGAAGAAGGCGGAGCCGACCCTACTTTCTTCGGCAGAGACGGAAAGCTGCGCGGATTAAAACGCCAGTGTCATGAAGGAGGAATACGTATTCCGTTTATCGCGCGTTGGCCGGGGCACATACCAGCAGGTAAAGTGAACGATCATATCTGTGCTTTTTATGATTTAATGCCTACATTCTGCGAAGTGATCGGCATCAAGGACTACGAAAAGAAATATCGCAATAAAGAAAAAGAAGTCGATTATTTCGATGGGATTTCTTTTGCTCCCACACTGCTGGGTAAGAAAAAGCAAAAGAAACATGATTTCCTGTATTGGGAATTTGATGAAACAGACCAGATTGCCGTACGCATGGACGATTGGAAGATGGTGGTAAAAAAAGGAACACCGTTCCTCTACAACTTAAAAACGGATATTCACGAAGATACTGACATAGCACTCCAACATCCGGACGTTGTAGAAAAGATGAAAGCTATCATCTTCGAACAACATACGCCCAATCCATATTTCTCGGTGACGCTACCCAAACAGTAAACGTACGGATAAAGAAATAATGAGTAATCAGCAGTTAGAAAGCAAGGTTTCATTCATTTCGGTACCGTTTTGAATAAAATAATGGAGTATTCTGGAAACGTTGTGGTAAATCTGAAAAAGATGATTGAGTTTTTAAGATTCTCCGTTATCTTTTTATTATAAGATATGGGTCAAGGGTGAGGGTTGGTGAGGGTAGATTTATAACTTTTTATTTTATTATTTTCTATACTATCTCCTTTTTTATCTATAAAAAAAAATACGAAAGTTATAAATCTACCCTCACCAACCCTCACCTTTGACCCATTCATTAGCGCACCGTTTAACTCGTTTCAGTACAGTTCTTAATTAAATGGGAATTTATCGGTTAAATGAGAATTTATCGGTTAGGCTGAAAGCCTTAC
>OOCN01001431.1_pt1 | contig 15684 bp, 17 predicted proteins | sample 1671361 | NCBI WGS metagenome assembly OOCN01 (sample SAMN06348149, study PRJEB24527) | human gut metagenome | biome: human gut; feature: ankylosing spondylitis patient; material: feces | host: Homo sapiens | place: China | collected 2015-10
TCCCCTTACATTGATATAATAATCATAAATAGATTGATAAATATCTTTTATAGTATCCATCCGGCTTGTAGAAAGAGTGCCATAAATATCAATATCATTACCCAGCATCACTTTAGCGGTAAATTCATAAGCATAGGCTAGTCTATCCTGTGCTACACTGTAAAGATCTATGCCTTGAGCACGGGCTGTTTGAGCTGCTTTTTCAAACTCACCTATGCCAAGTTGCGCATGATCCCAGTCGCGAATAGCTTCCTGCGATTGTCCCCCGGGATAGATGTACTTTGTGATTCCTGAATTTCCAGGTCCCCAAAGATAACGGTCAATAGCTTTATTGAATATTTCACGGTTATCGGTGTAAACTGCTATGCATAACATAGTGCTTATCATTGATGCATCCCAGTTGCCATTAGCTTCGGTGAAGAAGTCTTTAATAGTGGGAAATTCTCCGTTCCAGACACCATGACAGGTTGCAATAACCCTATTGAAATAGAATTTTTTAACGCTGTCCGCAGCGGTGCTGATACTGACCTTGTCGGAAGTAAAAGTGTGTGGTTTAAACATCTGTTTGCTATGTACACCGGTTTATCGTGCGAAGATGAGAATCTTCGAACAATCATAGATTTCTTTTATCATTACCAAGTAGAGGTAGGGATTTTTAAGGAAATCCATTTTAAAAAAATTGCATATTTTGTAGCCCCAACAAGAGACAATTTCACAGATGAAATGAAAACCGCCCTTCTTAAAATTGCGCGTATTGTTATTTCTGAAGAAATCAACCATAACATTGCAGGCATTCATCCAAAATATGAAGCTGATAAACTTGCACCAACATGGCAAGTGAGCAATCTACTCCAAGCCCTTTATTTTTCAATTTTTTATATGAAACCAGGAGTAGAAATTTATAAAGAATGCAAAAATCCAAACTGCAAACGTGACAAGTTCTTTTTGGTTGAAGCAACGCGCACAAATAAGGAGTACTGTTGCGTTCAATGTTCTCGCGCCGCAGCAGCACAACGATTCCGTAATCGAAAGCTTGATAAATAGACAAAAAAATAAGGCTCTACCAATTAAGGTAGCGCCTTGTTTCATTTTTATATTGATGATGCAGGGACAGGTCCTCTGGTCAAGACCTTTTCAATGCACCCAGCCATTTCTTTTTTCTGTTGGTCTGAAGTACCAATGTAATTATACATGAGATAACGAGTATCAACTACGATACCTTGAATACGTTCATAATTCTTTACATTCGGTTTCCAATCACTAACGGCTTCTCCTATATTATAAGGCATTATGAAAGCATTATATAGTTTCTCATTGGGCAGGCGTCTTGTTTGTTCAATATACTCTCCGTATGTAATTTGCTTATTGATATCCGCACTATTTGGTAGGTGTTCAGGCTTTGGGTCCCAACCATACCGATACAATTTTGCATCAAGCACATAGCACCTATCCCCATAAATCATTATTGTATCCGGTTGAAGAGGTCTTTTCTCTTTATCCCTACCATAATCCAAAAGCCAACGAGTACGAGGAAAGTACTGCTCTTTATCCTCAACACCAAATGCTTTATCTATCATGCGTTCCCATACATTTTCAAAGAAATCTGTGCCAAAGAAGTATTGCTTATCAGAACTTCTTTCATCAATGTAAACGAGCATATCACGCATAGCATTAAACAACTCTTGTTCAACATCATCATTTGTTGCTACAAGCTTTTTATCAAGAATATAAATTGACTCTTTTATACCCGGGTGGGGACCTGGCTTGTCAGGCATAAAAGGAACATACAACCACCCCATCTTCTCAAAAGCCTCATACACACAGAAACGGTGTATCTGAGTAATCTGCTTATTTGCATTTGGGGTTACAGAGCGAACTGTCATGTTCGTAAAAACCAAGGAGCCATTTTTCTGAACTAAAGCCCTCTGCTCTCTTACAGTACGTGGCCAGGATGTTTTGCCTTTGGTATCTGTCCGAAACTGAGGGTCTGTTTCAATATAGTAGCGCCCCATTCTCAGAAAGCTCCTTATTACCTTAAGGTATGCGTGCATTGGAAAGTCCACTGTTCTTGGTGCCTCAAACTTTGAAACTTCAATTACACGGTCTTCTTTCATAAACGCAGCCAAAACTCCAAGTAAGTTATTAATGTCGACACGGAGATCATCATCGTTTGCTGGTAGCTGATATCCTATAGGAAAATAAATAATGGCATCATCTGTGTCCGCTTTAACACCAACAAAACTATCACCATCATCATTTGTATTGACATGGCAACGGTCTCTAATATTCTTTTGTAAGTCCATGGGTAATCACCGCCTCTCTTTACTTGTTTTCAAAATTACTATTGCTGTGCAGTATAGAGAGTATCACGGACAGTCTGTTTGAATATTTTGAAACGATCATGTCCTGTTGAATAAATAAACGTGCGGATAACTTTTTCAAGGTTGTCCATACCATCCGTATCAAAAAGAGCCTCTGGATTAAACTTGAAGGCATCGTCCCACAAATACTTGATCACCTTTTCAGGGAATAAACGATTATGCATAACTGCCTCACGGATTTCTTTCAAACGAGATTTCTGCTCAGCTGTGATTGTGCCTAATCGTTCAGAACCAAGTAATGAATTATACTCAACCAGAAGAGTAGCATGACCTTCAGAAGGGAGTGCTCTCTGATCAAATCTAAGATCATTTTCATGCACGAAATATACACCAAGCCGTTTATCCTCAGCAGATGCCATCTTGGCTTTGTTTCCAATGATAATTGTATTTACAGTTTCACAGAAACGTTTCCAAGTAACATCAGTATCCAAAATTTCTGCATCAGCCAGCGAAGAACGTACATTATCAAAGTTATTTTCAATAAGTCTCATCTGCCATCTACGTTGGAAAGCAGTATCAAGTGTGAATACATTCTGGTCAGATGTATTCATTGTTCCAATTATAGAAAGGTTGGAAGGGATACGAACCTTATGTGTTGGTTACTTCTACGTTCTCCTGGTCTTCCGGAAGTGGCTGCAAATGATGGATCTTGATCAGGTATCTGGCAGTGGGGCCGCCAAACAAGGAGGCAACCACCATACCAAAGGTACCGGCCGCTACGCCAATGACCGTAGCGCCATCACAGCCCAACCGTTCAAAAATAGGGCCAAAAGCACCCGCAGTCCCTACGCCCCCGTACATGGCAGCCGAACCGCAGGCAATCCCAATCAGAGGATTGACCCCAGTCATTTTGGCAATGGCCACGCCCACGATATTTTGCAGCGTAATGAGAATCACAGAAGCAATGGCAATCTGTACACAGAGCTTGCCGCCCTTACGCAGCAGCTCGGCAGTAAAGCCAATTCCCACAGCCGTAAAGAACAGATTCATGGACCAGCCGGTGAGCTGGCCCGTCCACACTACGCTGATGCCGCCGTACACTTTCAGCAGACACATCAGGATACTTACCAGCAGTCCAGAAACCACTGCGGCCGGAATACAAAAATCACGAAACACTTTCACCCTAGCAACAATATATCTTCCTAAAAGTACGACAAAAGCGGCAACCCCTGTTGTAGTCAGTAAATCCAGCGTGATTTTCATGATATATTTATCCTTTCACGGAATAGGATTTCAGCCCCTCGCACAAATCTTTGTAGGCTTTGTACAGCAAATACTGCGGAAAATCGGTATGGTAGTGGGAAATACCCTTGCATTTGGCGAATTCAGCAGCATCGCTGGGCTGCAGCACCTGGGCAGAACAGCTCTTGCCATATTGCTCACACAGGGCAGCGCAGTCCAAAACCGCCTGTTTCACCTTGGGATGGAACACTTGTCCAGGAACCCCCAGGGCAACGGCCAGGTCGATATTGCCGATGGAAACGGTATCAATGCCCGGAGTAGCAATGATTTCTTCCATATTCCGAACCCCTTCCACCCCTTCAATAATCACGGAAACCGCTACTTCCCGGTTGGCTTTGGCATAGCAGCCAGCCCGGTCCACGCCGTACCCATTATTACGGGTAAAAGGACAGGCTCCCCGCACCCCTTCCGGCGGATACTTGCACAGAGCAACAGCCAATTTTGCTTCTGCTGCATTGGTAATTCCCGGCACCTTGATGGCAGAAGCCCCCATGTCCAGAGCCTTGCGGATACTGGTTTCGTCCAGCCCAGGCACCCGCACCATAGCGGCCATTCCGCAGGCATCACAGGTACGGATCATGGACATGACTTCCGTCATCGTCAGCTGTTCATGTTCCAGGTCCAGGATAACGAAATCCACCCCAGCCTGCTTCATGACCTCAATGGCAGTATCAGCAGGAAAAGTAATGTAGCTGCCAATAAATTTCTCGTGTTTTTCCAACAATGATCTGAATGTAGTCTTCATGGGTTTGCCTCTTTCCTTTTTTGCACCGGTGCACTCTCTTTAAGATAACTATAGCACTGGACGGAAAATTCAGGAAATAGCAATAAAAAATATCGCTTATCCAAAAAATGAATAAGCGATACAAAGTATTTCCGGCTAAGCCCTCAACCCTTTTGCCCGTGGTCTGCCAGCCACTGCCGGAAGAATTTTTGAAACAGCGCTGCTTCCCGAGAACACTGGGCAGCTTTCAGGGAATTCAGGGCCAGGTGCAGCGTCAGGTTCGGATCAGCAAAAGGCCGGAAGGTCAAATCGTAGCCATACCGTTTCAGCTTGCTGCAGAACTTGCTGGGCAAAAAAGCCACCCCATTGTTGTGTTCCACCATGGACAGCATCAGATCATGCTGCATGGTTTCCAGCAGAATGTGGGGCTGGATGTGATGCTCCGCAAACCCCCGGAGAATCTTGTCGTGCAATACATATTCTTCCGTGTAAATAATGATGGCCTCACTGCGCAAATCCGGATAATCCACCTGCTCCAAGCGGGCCAGAGGATGGTTCTTGGGCAGCACCACACTGTGGGTATCCTGCTCCATCCATTCCCTCTGAAATTCCGGATTCCCCCGAGGATTGAAAATACCAAAGTCCAAAAGCCCATCCTGGAGAAGCTTGGCAATATGCTTGGGCCCTGTTTCCAAGAGAGATACCTTGATGTTGGGATAAGCCTGCTTAAAATCCCCCAAAATGGCACTGATGGCCGTGTTGGCCGTAATCAGAGGGATACCAATATAGATGGTTCCGCAAAGCTTCTGGTCATCCCCTTTGCCAAACCCCTCCAGATTGTGGAAAGCCACCACCTGCTCCCGGGCCAGCGGCAGAAACGCCGCTCCCGCATCCGTCAGCCTGACCTCATGCTTGGTCCGGCGAAACAGCTGAACCCCCAGCTCCTCCTCCAGTTCCTTGATGGTCCGACTTAACGTAGGCTGAGAAATATGCGTCCGCTCCGCCGTCTTGGTAAAATTCAAATACCTGGCCACTTCCATAAAATACTCCAAATGCCGTATTTCCATACCATTCTCCCTATCCAGAAACAAAGGTGCGTTCCTTGCCCAGGCCCAGCCTCGCCGAACCCTAGTCCGTTTATCCTGCCCTTATTATACCATGGTGAATGTCAGGGAGAAGAAGCAACAAAAGCCCTTGAAAAGGCAATTCCTCGCTTTTCAGGGGCTTGTTGATTTGCCAGATTGGAAAAATAGTTCAATTAATTATTGGAATCTAAGGAAAAGAAAAAACTTTTCGCAGCTTTTTCTAGGGCAGGGAACACAGCCCTTCTTCTGTTCCAAAGTCCACAGCTTTGAAACAGGAAAAGGGCTTATTATAAGTTTTTTCACAAATTCGTTTCTTTTTCTTGAGTCTGTGTCAAAATATGGTAAAATAAAACGTAATCTTGTAACCCTACACTACACATAAAGGAGCCAATTATGCAACCTATCGACGTTGGGTTTTACTCCCTATTCCCTCCCATCATTGCCATTGCCCTGGCACTGATCACCAAAGAAGTTATTTCCTCCCTGATGCTGGGCATTTTGTCCGGCGGCCTGATCTACGCGGTGTTTTCCGGCGGTGGGCTGGTAGCCATGAGTTCCATTGCTTTTGAAATCATGGCCAAAACCGTGGGGACCATGGACAAATTCTACATTATCCTGTTCCTGGCCCTTTTGGGTTCCCTGGTGTGCGTGGTCACCAAGGCCGGCGGTTCCTATGCCTACGGCAAGTGGGCTACCCAGAAGATCAAAAGCAAGCGGGCGGCGGAACTGGCCACCAGTCTTTTGGGGGTTCTGATTTTCATCGACGACTATTTCAACTGCCTGACGGTGGGCACTGTAATGAAGCCGGTCACCGACAAGTACAAGGTTTCCCGGGCCAAGCTGGCCTACATCATCGACACCACGGCGGCACCGGTGTGCATCATTGCTCCTGTGTCCAGCTGGGCTGCGGCGGTGGGTTCCACCCTGTACGAAACGGGCGCCTTCTCCAACGAGCTTTCTGCCTTCTTTGCCACCATTCCCTATAATATGTATGCCATTTTGTCCATTATCATGGTGGTGACCCTGTCTGCTACAAACCTGGAATTTGGTCCCATGGCCAATGCAGAGTGGGAAGCGGAAGAAAACGATAACCTGGGGGCTATCGATACCATGATTACCCAAGGGGAAACGGAACCCAACACCAAGGGTACGGTGCTGGACCTGGTGATTCCTATTCTGGCCCTGATTGTCTTCACCATCCTGGCCATGCTGTACACCGGCGGCTACTGGGATAAGCCCATTTCCTTCCAGGAAGCCATTGGCGCCTGCAATTCCTCTGCCTCCCTGGTGCTGGGCGGCTTCTGGGCTCTGGTGGTGGCATTCTTCCAGTTCGTTCCCCGGAAACTGATTTCCTTTAAGGATTTTATGAGCAACATCACCACGGGCATCAACACCATGGTGCCGGCCTACATCATCCTGACCCTGGCCTGGACCATCGGTTCCCTGTGCCAGAACTACCTGGGCACCGGGCAATACATCGGTATGCTGGTGGAAACCAGCCAGCTGCCCACGGAGCTGATTCCGGCCATTGTGTTCCTGGTAGCTGCGGGGCTGTCCTTCTCCATTGGTACGGCCTGGGGCACCTTCGGGATTTTCATTCCTATTGTGGTTTTCATCTGCCAGGCTACCCCGCCTGAAATCATGACGGTGACCCTGGCTGCTACCCTGGCAGGTTCCGTATTCGGGGACCACTGCTCCCCCATTTCCGATACCACGATTTTGTCCAGCTCCGGCGCTGGCTGCAATCATATGCAGCACGTGAGCACCCAGATCCCCTACGCCTGCCTGGTGGCCTTCTGCTGCTTTGTCAGCTACCTGGTGGCTGGGTTCTCCGGCGGCAATGTGTATCTGACCCTGGTTACGGGCATCGGTTTATTGGCCCTGACCCTGGTTGTGCTCCACAGAAGAGCCAAGGGCAGATTGGCGAAAAAAGCGTAAGCACCTATGAAAAAAGAGGTTCCGAAATAGTCGGAACCTCTTTTCTTATGCGATTTTTCGTACGTTAGCCGCTAGTTTGTGGGGGCTTAGTGCAGAAGCAGCGCTCCAATGGGGTAGCCCACAAAGGTCATGGTCAGTACGGCCAGAATGGCGAAAACGCCGCCCCAGATGAACATATCCTTGGCGGTGGTCCATCCGGAGCCGATGGCCACGGTGTTGATGGTGGACTGGCCGGCAGGGGTCATGTTGCAGATGCCGGCGCCAAACCCAATCAGGCACACCACAGCGCCTACGCTGAGGATGCCGGCCGGCAGGGCCTGGCAGACGGACAGGGCTACAGCGCTGACCACGGTGGTGGTCACGATGTTGGAGGAGAAGTTGGTTTCCAGGACGCACCAGGCGAAGAAGAACAGAATCAGGCCGAAGGCGGGCAGCCCGCCGGCAATGGGAGCCAGCATACCGCTGAGCCATTCCTTGACGCCCATACCATTATGGGTAAGGGCGGAGCCCAGCATGGTGGCGGCGCCGGTCATGATGATGGAGGCCCACAGGACGCCTTTGGTCATGACTTCCCGGAAGTTCATAATGGGCTGGCCTTTGTCCCGGGCAATGAACAGAATGATGCAGCCCAAAAGGGGCGGCATGGCCGTGGTCCATTTGCTGACCATTTTGTAGAGGCCCGGGTCAAAGCCCTTCACCAGGCTGGGACCCACCCACAGCAGAACGGTGAGGGCCATGGTGCCCAGGATAATCCATTCTTTCCGGTCTGCCTTGGGAACCATGCCCCGCAGGGCCATGGCCTTACTGGGGCTGATTTCCCCAATATCCGCCGGGCGGAACACAAACTTGAACACCAAAAGCAGGAGCAGCACCAGTACAATGCCGGTGGGAATGCCCATGGCCATGTACTGGAACTGGTTCACGTCCCGGCCGGTGGCGGCGGTGTAGTAGCCGATGGCCATGGTGGGCCATACGTGGCCAATGGCCGTCATGCCGGAAGACAGGCTGATGCAGAAGGCCGTTCCCAGCATGATCATATTGCCGGTGGGAGACCCTTTCTTCACTTCCAGCACCTGGAAAATATCCTCCAGGAAGGGCATAAAGGCAACGAACAAAACGGAAGGAGAAATAAAGAGTCCCATAAAGGTTACGGCAAACAGCAGAAAGGTCACAAAGGACCAGGGCCCTCTCCGGGCTACCCGGTTGGTGATGAAGCTGACGGTGCAGCGCCGGACAAAGTGGGTCTGGGACAGGGGGTACACCAGCATGAAGGTGAACAGCAGGAATGCCACGGTGGTATTCCCCAGGGTTCCCTTCAGGGTTTCCCCAAAGCCGAAGCTGGGCAGAAAGCCCAAGAGCAGCACGGTAATCAGGCTGGGCCAGTCGATGGAGATGGTAATCCACATCATCAGGGAGGTCAGGAAGATGCCCAGTACGGCCAGGCCTTCCTGGGTAAGGGGTGCCGGGGCGGGCAGGCTGCGGACCAGGAAGCCTGCAGCCAGGGAAACCACCAGCCAGAACGTATCTTTTTGGGATTTGGTCATGGCACTCGCCCCCTATTCGTTCTTGAGAATCTGGAAATCCTGACTCTCCTTGGACAGCTGGAACAGCAGGGTCTGCATGGGCGTCTGGCTCAGGTCCCCTAAAATAGTGAGCTCAAAGGTCACGGTCTTGTCGGGGTTGAAGCTGATTAACTCCATGTACTGCATGTTGTAGCCGTAATCCCCCACCATGTTCAGGATGCTGCTCATGGCGTTGGGGCGGTCCGGACGGGTGAGCCGGACCTTGACCCGGGTACCGCCGGGTTTGATTTCGATGCCCTGGGCCAGTTTCTGGAACAGCTCGGGGTTCCATTCGAACAGCAGGCCGTACTGGTACATCCGGCTGGTTTCCATAATCTTCCGGACCACGGCCAGGTATTCCCGAAGCCGGTCTGCGGGCACGCCTTCAGACAGCTTGTCCAGGATGAATTGTTCCCGGTCCGCCCGGTAGATGTTGGTCTCTCCGGCAGCCTGCTTGCTTTTGGCCACTTCCAGGGAACAGTCCAGCCGCTCCATGAGAAGTTTGCGGATTTGGGGGTCAATAGCGTCGATTTTTTGTCTTGCTTCTTGCAGGTTCATACATTTTCCTCGCTTTCCTACTCTACTACTATACTGCAGACGATGGTATAAAAAAACGGAGCCCCGGCCTTCCGGTTGGGTTCTCCGTTTTTTCAATTTCAGGCTGCCCGGGTTATTCGGACAGTTTGCGCAGGGCTTCGTCCCCTACTTGGGTGGTGGTAGCTGTGCCGCCCAGATCTGGGGTCAGCACTTTTTTCTCCACCAGCATTTCTTCGATGATGTTCAGCAGCTTGTCGCTCCAGGCCTTTTCTCCGAAGAATTCCAGCATTTGGGCTGCGGACCAGATGGAAGCCAAGGGGTTGGCCCTGGCCGGCAATGTCCGGGGCGGAACCGTGGATGGGTTCGAACATGGACGGGAACTTCCGTTCCGGGTTCAGGTTGGCGCCTGCGGCCAGGCCCATACCGCCGGAAATGGCAGCCCCCAGGTCGGTGAGAATATCCCCGAACAGGTTGGAGCAGACCACAATCTGGTACCGTTTGGGATCCTTCACCATGAACATGCTGGCGGCATCCACCAGGTAGGAATGGGTTTCCACTTCAGGGTATTCCTTGCCCACTTCTTCAAAAATCTGGTCCCAGAACACCATGGAATAGTTCAGGGCGTTGCCCTTGCTGATGCTGGTCAGGGTCTTGTGTTCCTTCCGGGCCAGTTCGTAAGCGTAACGGATAATCCGCTCACAGCCAAACCGGGAGAACACGCTGTCCTGGATCACCACTTCTCTGGGGGTGTCCTTGTACAGCCAGCTGCCGGCGCCGGCATATTCCCCTTCGCTGTTTTCCCGGACAAACACCATGTCGATGTCTTCCCGCTTCACACCGTTTAAGGGGCAGGGAGCGCCTTTCAGCAGCTTCACCGGACGCAGGTTCACGTATTCATCAAAGCTCTTGCGGATCTTGATTAACAGGCCCCGCAGGGAAATATGGTCGGGTACGCCGGGGTAGCCCACAGCGCCCAAATAAATGGCGTCAAATTTGCTCAGGGTTTCAATGCCATCTTCCGGCAGCATTTCCCCGTGCTTCAGATAGTATTCGCAGCCCCAGGGAAAATAGGTAAAGTCAAAACTAAAATTGCCGTCCAGCTGGGCAGCTCCTTTTAACACTTTGATACCTTCGGCAAGGACCTCAGGCCCAATGCCGTCGCCGCCAATAACGGCTACTTTGTACACTCTTTTTTCCACGTTTCTGGCTCCCTTCGAATGGGTGATTGCTTTACATGGCCGAGCAGGGTTCAGAATGGTAAACGCCTTCGGTTTCCTCGTCGGTCTCCGCCACAGTATGGACGGCCGGGCCCCGTTCCAGCCAGCGCAGGTCGTAGGGCTCAAATTTTACGTGGGCATAGCGGTCCACGTCCAGCACCGTATCGTCCCAATCGGAATCGATCCGGCCGGTTTGCTTAATCAGGATATCGTACAGGATGGCATAGGTGATGCCGGTTTCCTTGTCCGTTTCGATAATGGTGCTGTAGGGCAGGGTTTTATGGTACACCAGTTCCAAATCCTTGTACTTGAAATGGAAGCCGCAGCGCATCCGGCAGCCGTCCAGGCCCGTATACTGGGCCACCTGCTTCAGGTCGTGGAGAATCTTGTCCCCTGCCTGGTCGTACAGGTTGTCCGGGGTGGTTTCCGTATAGTCGAAGCGGAACTGGATGGAGGGTGCGTGCACCTTCCGGAACCGTTCCATATAGGGAACCAATTGGTCCACCGGATAATGCTTGTAGAGCACGCAGTTAATCCGGAACTTCACCGGCAGCTTGGCCAGGAGCGCATCATTGGATTCCTGGACATAGTGCTGCATATGGCGGGAAATATTCAGGCAGGTAATCTTCTGGCGGTTGTGCTCCAGAAAGGCCAATACTTCCTCCTCGGTCTGCTCCTTGGATACGGGCAGCGTGCTGTTGATATACACCTTATGGGTGTCTGACACCTGGTCTAACATGATCTGCAAACTTTTTAAGTTGGCCAGCGGTTCGCCGCCGGTAAACACAAAATCACAATAGGGTGTCAGGGCATCCATCTTTTTAATACTCTGGCAAATCGCCTCCAGCGAAAAGCCAGTGGTATCCGCGTATTCTTCCTTATTCACACAGAACGGGCAATTGTTCTTGCAGTCGTAGGGCACAAACACGGTAACCGTGGCGCCGCCGTTTCTGGTTTTGTAAGGATGAATGGCTGCTTCCTCAGCAGTCTTTTCTCTTTTGATCATGACAATCCCCTCTGACTCTATAGTCCGGTCCAACGGGGCCGGAATTAGTACTACTGCACTCCTTACTATTTTACCATACTTGAAATTTACATTCCAATAATTTTATGGTGTTTTTGTGTTCTGTCAAACTTTCGCAAAATTTTCGTCAAAGGGGCTTCTTTCCTAGCTAAAAAGGAGTATAATAGCTCCTAGCTTCTCTATTTTATAAGGATTGTTATAAGGAGAAATTATGATTTCCATTATTCCAGAAGGTTTCAATGATTTTCACTGCAAGGCGGGCAGCTGCCGCCACACCTGCTGTCAGACCTGGGAAATTGATATCGATGAAGATACGGCTGACCTGTACCGCAGCCAGCCCGGCCCCCTGGGGGACGACCTGCGGGCCAGCCTGGAAACCGGTGAGGACGGGGTCACGCATATCCGCTTGAACGAAAAGGGCTTCTGCCCGCTGCTGGATCAGGATGGCCTGTGCCGGGTCATCAAGGAGCTGGGAGACGAATGCCTCAGCGACATTTGTGCCGTCCATCCCCGCTTCTTTACGGAACTGGACGACTATGTGCTGTGCGGCACCGGTCTGTGCTGCGAAAAAAGCTGTGAACTGCTGGCGGAGCAGCCCAATCCTCTGCGCTTTGCGGTGGAGGATTCTGACGAAGTGCTGACCTTCCCGGAGCTGGTGGCAAAAGCCGGCTGGGAAGAAGTGCCTCCGGAGCTGCTGCGCTTTGTGCCCCGGACCAGCCGGGAAGAGTGCGCCAAAATCATCGACAACCTGCTGCCTACGGAACCCATTGACGAGGCCTGGACCCAGGAAATGCTCTGGCTCCGGGAACATCTGGACGAGGTCAGCGCCGCAGCGGCAGCCTACGCCAAGGATTACCCGGACGACCTGTTCCAAAAGCTGTACCAGTTCATTCTGTACCGGCAGTTGGACCGGGCGGCGGACTATGGCTTTGATGCCGGTGCCGAATACGCAGAACAAAGTACGGGCTATATCTTCCTGGAAGCGGCCCTCCACGGGGACCCGCTGGAACAGGCCCGGATCTGGTCCGAACAGATAGAATACGATACGGACAACGTTCCGCTGCTATTCCGGGAGATTCTGGAGGCGGAATAAATTTTAGCTTAAATTGAAAAGGCTTGTGAACCCACCAGGGGCTCACAAGCCTTTTTCTTATGCAATTTTATTTCACGATCAGTACGGGCACTTTGGCATACTGGGAAACTTTGGAGCTTACGCTGCCCATAAAGAATTCCTTGATGCCGCTGAGGCCCCGGCTGCCGATGACAATGGCGGTACAGTTCTTGTCCTCCACTGCGTTCAGGATCTCTTCGTAGGGATACCCGGCTTCCTTGAGAAATTCCTTCTCACCGGTAAAGTCTTCCAACTTCTCTCTGGCCAATTGAAGCACGCTGGTCCCTACTTTGCCCAGCTCCTCATTGCTCTCTTTCATCACCAGCTGGTCCAGCCCAACTCCCATGATGGAATTGTTGAACGGCTGTACCACGTGGATGACCACCAAGCTGCCATGGCATTTGTCAGCAATTGCTCGGGCTGTATCCAAAGCACGCCAGGCGGTTTCAGAACCGTCCACGGGAACCAAAATTTTCTCGAACATTGGACTCACCTCCAAAACTGGGAGCTCCCTTACGGAAACTCACTGCCTGCACCCTGGGTGCGGGCTTGCCGTTTTATTTGATAATGAAAACAGGGATTTTGGCGTATTCGGCCACCTTGGAGCTGACACTGCCCAGGAAGAATTCCTTAATGCCGCTGAGCCCCCGGCTGCCGATGACAATGGTATCGCACTTTTCTGCCTCGGCCTGGTCCAGAATGGTCTGGGCCGGATTGCCTGCCTTCAGCTTGTAGCTCACATTGCCGGCGAAATCCTTCAGCCGTTTTTGGGCTTCTTCCAAAATGGCGTTGCCGATCAGGGCCAGTTCTTTCCGGTCATTTTTGATGACCTCCTGGTCCATGGACAGCAGCATCATGCCGGATTTCCCATAAGGAACCGTCAATACCACCAAATCGCCCTGGTATTTTTCTGCCAGCCCCCGGGCCGCCTCCAAGGCTTTCCAAGCATTCTCGGAGCCGTCAATGGGCACCAAAATATTTTGCAGCATAGTCTTTTCCTCCCCTCAATGCGGTTCCAGGCCCCTCCTGAAACCTTCCAGCTCCGGGCCTGCGCCCTAACTGGAATGGGCCCAGGTGTACCTAGCGTCCACCCAGGCCCTTTTTCGCACTATTTCACGATGGTAACAGGGCACTGGGCGCTCTGGGACACCTTGGTGCTGACGCTGCCCAGGAAGAACCCGGCCAGCACACCCATGCCACGGTTGCCCATGACAATCAGGTCCACATCTTCCCGTTCTGCTTCTGCACAGATCCGTTCTGCCGGGTCAATGTCCACCAATCTTCTAAAGGAAATCTTTTCGTATTTTTCTTTGGCAGCCTCTGTCTGGGCACTTTCCAAAGGAGTAGGTTCCTTGAATTCGTCCACAATCACATGGCCGTCTTTATCTTTACGAGGGGGTTTAATTCTGCTCAGGTCATAGGGAATATCGATATTCAAAACGATAATCTCAGAGTTGAATTTCTTGGCAATATCAATGGCAAAGGTCAGAGCCCGCAGGGCAATCTGGGAACCATCAACGGGAACCATAATTTTGTTAATCATACACTCACCCTCCTTCAGGGTTCTGCTGTTTTATTTTACAATCAGAACCGGTACATCTGCATACTGGGATACCTTGCTGCTGACGCTGCCCAGGAAGAACTCGGCAATGCCGCTCAGGCCCCGGCTGCCGATAACGATAGCCGTGCATTTCTTATCCTTGCAGACCGCCAGAATCCGTTCGGACGGATGGCCCACTTCCAGGGTCAATTCCTTTTTGCCCTTGAAGTCTGCCAGTTTTTGTTCTGCCGTTTGCAGAACGCTGTTCCCCAGTTTGGTCAGCTCAGCGTTGCCTTGGCTGATGGTAGCCTGATCCAGGGGAACAATCAGCATTGCCGAATTGTTGTAGGGCTGAATCACGTTGACAACTACCAATTCACCATTAAAGGCCGTAGCCAAAGTTTTGGCTTCTTCCAGAGCCCGCCAAGAGGTTTCAGAACCATCTACAGGGACCAAAATTTTCTCGAACATAAAACCCACCTCCAAAATTCCTATGGCATTTTCTTTTCCTATTACACTTATTCACCGTAAACAGGAAAATTCCTGCTGAAAAGTTTCATATTTACCCGAAAAAGCAATTTAATTCGTAACAACTATGAAAAAGTTCCCCGGGGGAAATTTCTCCAGGGAACTGCCGGCCAGGCCGGTCTATTTGATGATGAATACGGGGACTTTGGCGTACTGGGCCACTTTTTCACTGACGCTGCCCAACAGGAATTCTTCTACGCCGCTGAGACCCCGGCTGCCCATGACAATGGCATCGCAGCCAGCTTCTTCCGCCCGTTTCATAATGGTCTGGGCAGGGTTCCCCATGGTCTCCACATATTCCACGTTGCCGGAATAGCCGGCAAGCCGCTCTTCCGCTTGGCCCAGAATGGTATCCCGGGCTTTCTTCAGTTCTTCCTTCGTCCGGGTAATGGTCTGTTCATTGACGGCAACCTGCATCATAATCAGGGAGCTGTAGGGACCGGAAATGGTCAGCACCAGCAGTTCACTGCCGTATTTTTCCCCCAGGGTTTTGGCGGCGGCCAAAGCCTTCCAGGCACCTTCAGAGCCATCTACCGGCACACAAATTTTCGTAAACATAGGACTGCCTCCTTCTCCCTCATCATTTCACAACCAGCACAGGAACCTTGGAATATTCCAGTACCTTGCTGCTGACACTGCCCAGGAAAAATTCTTCAATGCCGCTGAGGCCCCGGCAGCCGATGACAATCGCATCACACTGTTGGTCTTCGCAGACGGCCAAAATCCGGCGGGACGGATGGCCCACGTCTTGTACATACTCCACCGGCCCAATAAAGCCGGTCAGCTTTTCTTTGG
>OOCN01001435.1_pt1 | contig 15665 bp, 17 predicted proteins | sample 1671361 | NCBI WGS metagenome assembly OOCN01 (sample SAMN06348149, study PRJEB24527) | human gut metagenome | biome: human gut; feature: ankylosing spondylitis patient; material: feces | host: Homo sapiens | place: China | collected 2015-10
CGGGCATTTTTATCTATATAACGGTCATTGTGTCTACTTTGTCACAGTATTTTTGTAAGGGGAAGGGAAGGGCAGAATCGGTAAAAATAGTGTCTATTTTATTTAAACCACTTAATTGAATTAGGCTTTTTTTCTCAAATTTTGATTGATCTACTAGTAGATAACATTTCTCTGACGCTTCCATCATCTTTTCCTGCACAATGATTTCATGCTGTTGTGCATTTTCATTCAATATATTATATGCACTGTCCAAAATCCTCTGATAATATACTCCGGTAATTATCAATGCAATCAAAAGCATAGGTATTATTGTCAGTACCAGATAAATTGTTATAATTTTCCTTTGAAAGCTATGAGGATTACCAACAAAACGTTCCAGATAATTTTTCATTATTTGTATCATTCCTTTTAAATATTGTATAACAATCTGTAGATTATAAGTTATCTATGCATCAACATTTATTTATATCAATTTACAATCAATTTATAAAATTGTCTCTTTCCAAAAGACTAATAAATTATAACATAATTTATACCGAAATAAATATATATAGTTTCATCATAGCACAAAGAAACTTATAGTGTTACTGAGAGCATAGTAAACAGTAACGTTATAGTTTAAATTCCCACAGAAATTTACCTACAACAAAAAAACTGCTAGCAGACTATGTACTAACAGTTTTTTCAGTTACATTACCCACAGGAAAAATCTCATATCCTGAACTATATCCTTTTTATATTCTCTTTCAGTTAAAGCGAATCTCATCCGCTAATTCCTTTGCTTCTTTTACCATAATCTGAATCTGATCAAATTCACCGTTTCTGATCATATCTCCCTTTACCATCCAGCTTCCGCCACAGCACAGAATCTTATCGCAGGATAAATAATCTTTCAAATTTCCGGTATTTATTCCTCCTGTCGGCATAAATTTAAGGTTCTGGTATGGTGCTGCCATTGCCTTTATCATGGCAATTCCACCAGCCTGTTCTGCCGGAAAAAATTTAACCACTTTCAATCCTCTTTTTACAGCCTGGGCAACTTCTGAGGGGGAAATACACCCAGGAAATACCGGAATGTTTTTTTTCAGACAATAATCCACGATTTCCGGGTCAAACCCTGGACTTACAATAAATTTTGCACCAGATTTCACTGCAAGATCTACCTGTTCTGTAGTCAGTACAGTTCCCGCTCCTACCAGCATATCCGGATATGTTTCTGACATCAGACGAATACTTTCTGCCGCTGCCTCTGTACGGAATGTTACTTCCGCACATGGAAGTCCGCCCTCAGACAGAGCCTTTGCTAAAGGAATCGCATCTTTTTTATCTTCCAGAACAACAACCGGCACTACTCCTAATTTCTGAAACTGTTCTTCTATTGTTTTCATAATCTCTGCCCCTTTATCTTTTAATATCAAAATTCATCTGCATCACATGACGGATCAGTGAAACATCATCGGTAATGTTTCCATCTCCATGAAGTGTATGCTTGATCGCACTGCTGGCCACTCCGAAATTTACGGTATCTTCCGGAGTAAATTTCTGCATAAGTGCGTAAATAATTCCACTTACAAACGCATCACCACCGCCAACACGATCCAGAATATTAAATGTCAGTTTTCTGCTCTCATAAGTCTTTCCCTCATACCACAGGTATGCTTTCAGACTGTTTTCACTACAGCTTGGAGAATATCGTACATGTCTGGCAATACATTTCAGATTCGGATATCTTTTAACAAATGCATTGAAGACCATCTCTTGCTGTTCTAAATCTGGCTGAAATGGGATATCATCTTTCACGTCTCCTGCACTGTAATTATTTTCGTCTTTCCATAAGTGATATGGTTCTATTCCCATCAAAACATCGACATACGGAAGACACGCTGTACAGAATTCTCTTGCCTCTTCCCAGCTCCATAATGTACTTCTGAAATTTCCATCAAAGCTGACGGTGATTCCATTCTTTTTTGCAATTTTCAGACAGTCCATGATCATTTTTCTGCAACGTTCTCCCAAAGCAGGGGTAATCCCACTTAAATGCAGCCAGGTATAGCCATCCAGTAATTTTTCCAGATCGACCTTAGTAAAATCATACTCATCAAAAGCACTGTGCTTTCTGTCATAAATGACTTTACTTGGACGAATCCCATATCCAGTCTCCAGATAATATGTTCCTAATCTATGTGTCGGAGTTTCTTCAGATGTACTGAAAATTACAGGTGTACAGTCAACATCATTACTTTTCATCATTCTTATCGCACTTTTTCCAAGGCTATTATCCGGTACAACCGTAAAGTATGAGCTGTCTATCCCAAGATTTGCCAGAGACAATGCCACATTCGCCTCACTTCCTCCATATCTCGCTTCAAAGCAATCTGCCGTCCGGATTTTTTCACAGTCAGGAGGAGTCAGACGCAGCATAATTTCACCCATTGTTATAAATCTTTGTTTTCTATTTTCTTCCTGATACATAGTCAATTCCTTTTCTCATATCCCATTTGATTAATATTCCAGATATGCACCCTTCATCGGACTTGCCGCATGCTGGCTGAATAATCTCAAAACTCCTTTTCTATATTTCGGCTCTCTTGGTCTCCAGTTTTTGTGTCTCTCTTTTAGTATCTCATCAATCTCTTCTGCTGTTTTGCGCTCTCCGGCAATTCCAATGATATTCAGTTTTCGCTCCATTACATCAATTTCAATCAGATCGCCTTCTTCTACCAGCGCGATAGGACCGCCATCTACTGCCTCAGGGCTGCAATGTCCGATCACCGGACCTGTTGAAGCTCCTGAGAATCTTCCATCTGTGATCAGAGCGATACTTTTTCCTAATTCTTTATCACTGCTGATTGCCTCAGATGTATAAAACATTTCCGGCATTCCGCTTCCTTTTGGTCCTTCATAACGGATAAAGACAGCATCACCTTTCTGAACTTTATGTTTCAGAACCGCATCCAGACATTCTTCCTCACTGTCAAATGGTCTCGCACGAAGAACCGACTTGAACATTTCTTTCGGACACGCCGTATGTTTGATAACAGCACCTTCAGGCGCAAGATTACCTCTTAATACTGCAATACTTCCATCTGTTCCAATGGCTTTGTCATATGGACGGATAATATCTTCTTTTGAAATTTTAATACCATATCTCTGATTAAATTCCTGCAGCCATTTATCACATTTCTCATAAAATCCGTTCTTTTTCAGATCATCAAGATTTTTACCAAGAGTCTTTCCTGTTACCGTCATTACATCAAGATGCAGATGTTCTTTAATTTCTTCCATGATGGCCGGAACTCCTCCTGCATAATAGAAGCATTCTGCGGGCCATCTTCCAGCCGGACGAACATCTAACAGATATCTTGCATTTCTGTGAAGGCAGTCAAAAGTATCTCCTGTAATTTCTATTCCAAACTCATGTGCGATTGCCGGAATATGGAGAAGACAGTTTGTACTTCCTGAAATTGCTGCGTGAACCAGAATTGCATTTTCAAAACTTTCCATTGTCACAATATCACTTGGACGCATATTCTCTGTCTGCGCCAATTTCACCGCCTGTCTTCCGGCCTCTCTTGCATATGCCAGAAGATCCGGGCTGGCTGCCGGCATTAACGCGCTTCCCGGAAGTGCAAGTCCTAACGCTTCTGCCATAATCTGCATGGTTGATGCAGTTCCGATAAAAGAGCATGCTCCACAGCTTGGACATGCATTACATTTAGCCCAGTCCAGCTTTGCCTCATCAATTTCGCCTCTCTCATATTTCGCGCTGTACATGCCAAGCTGTTCAAGAGTAAGCATCTCTGGTCCGGCATTCATTGTTCCACCAGGAACAACAACGGCTGGAATATTGACTCTTGCCAGCCCAATCAGATTTCCCGGCATTCCTTTATCACAGCTGGAAAGATAGACACCTGCATCAAATGGAGTTGCATTGGCATGAATCTCTATCATATTTGCAATCATTTCTCGGCTTGCCAGACTGTAATTAATTCCATCTGTTCCCTGACTTTCCCCGTCGCAGATATCAGTACAGAAGTAACGCGCTCCAAAGCCTCCGGCTTCTGTAACACCTTTTCTGACCTCTTCTACCAATATATTTAAATGTCCGCTTCCCGGATGACTGTCACCATAAGTGCTTTCAACCATAATCTGCGGCTTCCCAAGATCTTCCTTTTTCCATCCTGTTCCGATTCTTAATGGGTCCAATTCCGGTGCTAATTTACGCATTTCCTGACTTTTTAAATTCATAATTTTTCCTCCTGCTAAGCAATTTAGACGTAAGATTATTCGAGAAATCAACCTGTTTGTACACCAGTACATCATTTTCGAAATAACCAGAGCATTTTTCAAACATGTGCTAAAATATATATGGTAATTTTTTATTATGAAACGATAAACCATACGATCGTTGCTCCAACAATTCCTACTAAACCAACAATCGTTTCCATCACTGTCCATGTTTTCAGATTTGTCTTTTCATCAACTTCAAATAAAGATTTGGAAAGCCAGAAACCGGAGTCATTTACATGGCTGAAGGCTGTTCCTCCTGCTGCAATCGCGATAGTAAGTGTTGCAAGCTGCAACTGTGAAAGACCTGAAACCATGGGCATGTGTTGTAACTATTTTTATATTTCCGGCGCCTTGCTTGGTCATGGCTACACTATAACAATTGGGTTTTCAGCTTTCAATACATATGACGTATATATATTTTTTTCTGCAAAGCGACAAAAACAGGCGGTGATTTTTCCTTATTCACCGCCTGTTTTTTGTATATTTTTACTATCTTTCATTAAAAAACGTTTTTATAGTATTCAATACGTCTGATGTATTTACATTATTATTCTTGTTTGATTGATTAATAGCAGATGTACTTATATATCATCTGGTTCATGATTTTTTCTTACTTTTTTCTTTTTTTCCAGAAATTCCATGATTACCTGCCGGTTATAGGTCAGGTGCATATTCATGGCACATTTTGCCCCTACAGGATCTTTATGTTCAATAGAGTTAACAATTGCCCTGTGTGTTTCCAGAGTTTCCTGCATCAGAGTTCTGTATGTGATATTGGCAAATATCACAACTGATGTATTGATTACAGGGATCAGACGCTCTACTACCATATTTCCACTGAGTTTCGCCAGATAACTATGGAATTCTATATCTTTCTGGATATGATTATACCCTTGCTTGTATAGCCTCTCAACTTCATTACATAATTCACGAAGTTTCGCAATCTGTTCCTTCGTTGCCTTTCTACATGCCCATGTGACAATCTCCGGTTCAATCATCAGACGGACATCAAAAAGATCTAATGCCAGCTGATATCTGTCTTTTATCTGCCCAAATCCCAGAACATCATTCTCCATATAAACTGTACTGATCACATAAGTTCCGTCTCCACGCCGCACTTCCAGAATCCCACGGCTTACCAGCCCCTTCACAGCCTCACGAATTGTACTTCTTCCTACATCAAATATCCCAGCAAGCTCAAATTCATTTGGAATTTTCTCACCAATTGCAATTTGATTATCTAAGATGTACTTCATTAGCTGATCCTCGGTTTGCTGACCAAGAGTCTTTTTTATCTGTACTTTTTTCTGACTCATTGTTTTCTCCTTATGAAAAAGAAGTATTCTGCTCCAGATATTTCTTCAGTGAAGAGACATACAGATTCCCCACCTTACTGAGGATTGAATTCTTTCTGGTAATATAGCCAATCTCCATGTCGCTGTTCTGGTTCTGCTCATCCCCTTCGAAGGGAATTGCCAGATAATCACTGCCATTAAGCTCCTCACAGATAATCCCTGAACACAGGGTATAGCCATTGAGTCCTACCATCAGATTCAGCATAGTCGCCCGGTCTGAAGCCTTGACTGTTCTGGAATATTCATTGGTAGACAGAATCTCCTCTGACAGATAAAAACTGCTCTTATCTCCCTGTTCGAAGGACAGACAGGGATATTTTGCCAGCTGGCTGTAGCTGATAGATTTCTCATTTGCCAGTGGATGATTTTTCCACAAATATACATATGCCTGACAGTCAATCAAATGATGAAACTCCAGATTCGCAGAGTGGAGAAGCTTTAACAGTGCCTTTCTGTTGAAATCACTGAGATAAAGTACTCCCACCTCGCTTTTCATGGTGCTGACGTCACTGATCACATCTGCAGTCTTTGTCTCCCTGATAGCAAATTCATATTCCGACACATCAAACTTCTGCACCATATCCACGAATGCTTTCACTGCAAAAGAATAATGCTGGGTGGAAACGCCGAATTTCTTCTTATAGGAACCACCCTCACTGTATTTCTCAACCACACTTTCATACTGTCCGTATATCTGACGGGCATACATCAGAAATTCTGTCCCGTCATTGGTCAGTGTCACACCACGGCCGCTGCGGTTGAATATAATGATTCCAAGCTCCTTCTCAAGCTCCTTCACTGCATTGGTCAGAGAAGGCTGGGAAATATACAACGCCTCCGCAGCTTTATTTAATGAACCAGTTTCGGAAATTGTGATGATATAATTCATCTGTGTTAGTGTCATGTTGTCTCTCCCTTACATATCCTTAGATCTTTTAATCAACTTTTTTCAAAGTATTTTCTCTGGCTGTAATAATTTTACTATATCATCTGAAGTTTCTCAACATTGCAATTTCTGCAAACAAAAATCTCCTGTGCAGACATATCAAATCGATTTCCTATCTGCTTCAGAAGATTTTTTATGAAAAATAATTACAACAGTCTGAATACCTGCTCTGCAGTTGCAGCCATATTTGCTTTTGCAGTGTCCGGATCCATTGCTTCTTCCAGTGTGGAAATTCCGCGTACAATTGGAAAGAAAGCATCTATTCCTGCTTCATTGCAGGCAACTGCCTCTTTCGTAACGCTTCCTGCAAATGCAATGGTTTTTGCGCCATATTTCCTGCCAAGCTTCGCAACGCCCACCGGGGCTTTTCCCATGGCAGTCTGATGATCCAGACGACCTTCCCCTGTCACAACCACATCTGCATCCTTCATCTCATCCTCTATATGGACAGCATCCAGAATAAGCTGTATTCCCGGTGTCAGCTCTCCATCCAGATAATTCAGAAATGCAAATCCAAGTCCGCCTGCCGCACCTGCACCTGCTACATTCTGGTTATCTTGACCAATCACTTTGGCAGTAACCTCTGCATAGTTTTTCATGCCTGCATCCAGAACCGGAAGGATATCGGGGGTAACTCCCTTCTGCGGTCCATAGATATAGGTAGCTCCCTGAGAACCGCAGAGAGGATTGGTCACATCACAGGCAATCCTGAAATTACACTGGGAAAGAAGTTCCTTCTTGTCTGAAATTTCTACAGATGCAATCCTTGCAAGTGCCTGTCCACCTTCCCCTACATCTTCTCCCTTTTCATCCAGAAATTTATATCCAAAGGCTCTCAGCATTCCCACTCCACCGTCATTAGTGGCGCTTCCGCCAATACCGATAATGAAGTTGCGGATACCTCTGCCGATTGCATGAAGGATCAGTTCTCCCACTCCATAGGTGGTAGCGGTCATAGGCTCCTTCTTATCTGAAAGTGTGATACCTGCTGCTGTTGCCATTTCCATAACTGCGGTATTACTTTCCCTGAGATATCCATAATATGCCTGAACCGGCTCATGATAAGGACCTGTAACTGTCACATCCACACGTTCTCCCTTCAGACCTTCGATCAGCGCATCCGTAGTTCCCTCTCCACCGTCAGCCAGAGGTTTTACGATCACTTCTGCGTCCTTTTTTGCTGCAAGAATACCTGCTTTGACAGCCATTCCTGCTTCCATGGAAGTCATACTTCCCTTAAATGAATCAACTGCAACTACAACCTTCATAGCCAAAACCTCCAACTATTTCTATTATTTAAGACGGGTGATACATATTATGTTCTTTCTCCAGTTCTTTATAAAGCTGCATACAGTTCCAGTTCTGATTATGCTCCGTCAGAACTGCCTTGTAATCCACAGGTGTACCTGCTTTCCGCAAGGTATAGAGCACCTGGTCAAACAGATTCCCGGTGATTCCTGCAAGAATCAGCATTTCCTTCTCCATCTGCTCCTGAGGGATCAGCGCTGATGGAATCTGTACCTGAGAAACCTCTTTCACTCCTGCCAGATATCCGATTGGCTGACTATAGTCCTGAGTTTCTACAGTTTTTAAACGAATCTTAAAAGGCAGTAATGCCATCTTTAACTTGCGAAGCTTCTGCTGATCCTGAAAATTTATTAATAAAATAGTTGGTTTCATATAAACACTCCTTCTGATACAAGTAAATCCCCACCCACTACTTATTGCTCTTTACAATTGAAGCAGGGACTTCCTTGATTTGGTTAAATAATTACAACTATTATACCCTCTTCACCCGCACCTGACAATCATAATAGCCTGCATAGGACTTTTTATGTCACAGGAATATTATAAAATAATTTCCTGCAACGCAGAAAAACAGGCTTCGATATCTGTTTCATCGATGCCTGTAGATAATCTGTTCTTTCACAGGTGTTTTGGTAAGTGTTACTTCCTCTTTATAGGAAAAACGCAAAAAATACTTCCGGTGTCTCTTTTCCAGAGTCGGGGCAGATGCCTTTTTCCCTGACCAGCATTTTCTCAGATATTCCATATCCGTATGATCCAGACGTACACAGGACCATTTCCAGTCATGACCGTCATAGAGTTTCAGGTATGCTTCGTCTTTCCCTTCCGCGCCTTCGCGATACATGACATCACGGTAGAAGACCGGCATGGCGTGATTTTCATATACAAGCTTTGGTTTCCCGCTCTTTCCGTCGGTCTTTTCCCATAGATCCAGCCGTGTTTTATAAGAGGATACTGTCCCCAGTGCATGCTGGATGGCAGATCTGCGCAGATAGGAAGGCATCTTTGGGAACCGGATATCAAAATCAAAACAGGCATGGTTTTTCTTCGTAGTATGTACCAGATGTTCTGCAGCATTAAAACGCCTCTTTGCATCCGGGATTTCTGCTAATTCTTCCCATACCTTCACATAAATCCCAATCAGATAGCTGACAGCAGAACGGTAGATCTCCAGTGTCTGGCGGATCGGGATATTCTGTTTTCGTAATTCTACACCATAACTGGATATTATCTGCATTTTTATTTCTCCCTGATAACTCTTTTCTCAGATTCTGTTGTTTTTTCTACTACCCATGGCTATATTTTAGCACATATAGCGCTAAAAATAAACATATGTTTTCCTTTGGGTAAAAAATTTGCGCGTCTAACTCATCACTACTACAATATATTTATGGACTTAAATGAAAAACTAAATTCTGGTTTTGGACCAAATGTAAGAGTAAATTCCATATAGGTCGAAGTTACTTTCGCACACATATTTGCCATATTGTCTTTGATAATCATTACTCCGTATAATGTACTTGCAGCTGATTGCCTGCCTGTGCAGATTGGAGATAATTATGAAGAATAAAGGCAATCAGAAACATTTAACATTTGAACAGCGTGTTGATATCGAGAAAGGTCTTACTGAGAATAAAAGCTTCGCTGAAATTGGACGAATTATTGGTAAAAATCCATCTACCATATCAAAGGAAGTACGTCTCCACGCACATACAAAAGAACGTCCGGATTCAGGTTACACTCATCCGCCATGTATTCATCGCAAGAACTGTAAGATGACATGCTTGTGTGATAAGATGTGTGGCATTCATTGTAAGCTTTGCAGAAAACCATCCTTTCGCTGCACTGATATATGTCCCGCATATGAGACAGCTGAATGTGAGAAACTGAATAAACCACCCTACGTATGTAATGGCTGTGGTAAAAAGACCCATTGTCTTATGCCCAGAAAGTTTTATTCATCCAAATATGCCCATGATGAGTACCGTAGCGTGCTAGTCGATTGCAGAGCCGGCATTAACCAGACTCCGGAAAGCATTCAATCCATGAATGATTTATTGGTTCCATTGATCAAGGAGAAACATCAGTCCATCGGTCATATTTATGCTACTCATGCAGAAGAATTGGGTTGCTCCAGAAGAACACTTTACTCCTACATCAATGATTGTGTATTCGATGTCCGCAATGGTGACTTAAGGCGTTCTGTACGTTATAAGAAACGCAAGAAACCTACACAGACCAGTGCAAAAGATCGTTCTTATCGTCAAGGTCATAACTACGAAGATTTCCAGAATTATATGAAAGATCATCCAGATATAAATGTTGTGGAAATGGACTGCGTGGAAGGAAAGAAAGGCGAAAGCCGTGCCCTCTTGACCTTTACATTCCGCAACTGCAATCTTATGCTTATGTTCCTGTTGGAATATCAAGACCAGGAATGCGTGTTAGAGGTCTTTGTATGGCTTGAAACAGTGTTGGGGCAGGATGCATTCAAAAAGCTTTTTCCGGTGATTCTCACGGATGGAGGTTCAGAATTCTCAGCTCGTGAAGAGATGGAGGAATTCTGTGACGGAAGTAAAAGCACGACTGTCTTTTACTGTGATCCGTATAGCTTTTGGCAAAAAGGTGCCTGCGAAAAGAACCACGAGTATATCCGCTACATCCGTCCGAAAGGGAGTTCATTCGCTGATTTAAATGACGAGAAAGTCAGACTTATGATGAATCACATAAACAACGAAAAAAGAGACAGTCTTAATGGACATAGCCCATATGAACTCTCTCTTTTACTCTTGGACAACAAACTGCACAAAGCATTAGGATTAAAGGCAATCGCACCTGATGATGTTATGCTTAGTCCAAAACTTATAAAATAAAATAGTAAAGCACAGGCAGATTTCACTGCACCAGAATTTAGTCTTGCACATAAGGCATGTGGAATTTAGTCTCGCACACTATTTTCAGATGCCCGGTTAGTATGCATAAAAACATAAATCATGGGTGCTTACAGGTTTATTATAAGGCAAAAAAATGGAATTGTTAAGGTGTAAAGTGGAATTTAATCCCGCATATTTACTGAGATAACACCACTTTACAACTTTTTCATAAAAAAAATATCGTACAGGACTTTCTGATGTATAATGAATTTGACCCAAAACATTACAAAGGAAAGTGACCCTGTACGACAGACTCATTATACAACGAAAAGACATTGATTGGTAGGCTTCATAAATATTTTTCAGCATATTTTGAAACTTTTTCAGCCCTAAGTGCTGAAATGCTGTTTCTGTCGATACTCTCAATACTGGCTTTGGAGTCGGCTCATTCCATACGTTTTTTGTACCGACACTTTTTATCCGGTATTACGACAAAGTCGCTGAATGCCTTTTATTATGTGTGTTCCTATGCCAAAGTTGATTGTTCAGGCTTTATGAATGTAACAGCTAAAATAGCCCTGCATCTGATTCCTGAATCTCTAAAGTCACAACCAGTATTTATTCGTTTCGCTGGTATTGAAATCAGCTACTATGAACAGAAAACTTTCTGGTCGCTATGCAGCTACATGGTACGGAGCTGCAAGGGCATTGAGATGATGATCAATCTGATCAATGTTGCTTATTGTGCGATGAAGTTATTGCCATATCAAGATGAAAGCTTTTCTGTTTCCGAGATAAAAGCGTGCAGGATTTCCGTTTTGCATTAAGCGAGGGTATACGCCAGCAGGTATTTTTTGCCACTTTCGTGCAAAATATCGAAACCCAAATAAAATCATCATCAATAATAAATGCCTTAAAACAGGCGATTGTTAAGCAGGAGCATTATTTATAAAGTTGTAAAGTGGTGTTAAATGAAAGTAATAACTGATATATAGTTTTTATTGACAAAAGGCTCTACATAACGGAGATTGGGATAAAAAGATGCAAAGGAGAAAAGATATATAAAAACAATTTTTGAGCCAATACAGATTGGAGATATGGAATGTAAAAATCGTATTTTACGTAGTGCTTCCTGGGAGGCTTTGTCGGATGAGGAAGGATTTATGAGTGAAAGACAATATGAAATCTATGAGGAGCTGGCAAAGAATGAGATTAGTCTTATTTCAACCGGATATGCGAGGGTTATGGAGGAAGACTGTCCCAATGCTGGGATGATGGGAATTTATGATGATAAGTTTATACCATCCTATCAGCGACTGACCGATTGCGTACATCATCATGGTGGGAAGATCATGATGCAGATTGCATATGGGGCACTAAAACTACATATGAGGTGGGAGAAAGACAGATTTTTGCACCTTCAGACATTCCGGAAAGAAGTACCGGAACACAGGGACATGCAATGGATTAGCAGGAGATTCAAGCTTTGGTCGAAGCCCATGCACAGGCAGTGCGGAGAGTCAAAGAGAGTGGGTTTGATGCAGTGCAGATTCACGCGGGTCATGGGTGTCTGTTAAATCAGTTTTTGAGCCCTTATTATAATAACAGAAAAATCAGTATGGTGGTTCTCTGGAAAATAGCGCACACCTGATTTTAGAATGTTATGGAGCCATCCGAAAAACAGTCGGAAAGGATTATTCAGTTTTGATTAAGTTAACTTGTACAGATTTTTCAGAGGGAGGTTTTTGCTTTGAGGAATGCAGAAAATTATGTAGCATGTTAACGGAAAGAGGAATGGATGCCATCGAAGTTTCTGGAAATATCCATGGGAAAGCAGAAAAAATGATTGGACAGGAATTTGACCAGCATGTGCTTACGAAAAACGGTTATTTTATAGAATATGCAAAGATTATTGCGGAAGAACAGAAGGTTCCTGTTTTTGTGACAGGAGGATACCGCGATCCGAGAGATATGGAAGAGTTGCTGAATACAACAGATATCACCGTTTTTGGAATGAGCCGTCCTTTGTTGAGTGAACCGGATCTGGTAAAACGATGGAAGGATGGAGAAGGAGCAAAAGCACGTTGTGCACACTGTTCAAAATGCAGAACACCGGAAGGAAATTACTGTACTATTTTTCAGGGAAGAAAATAGGTAAGACAAGTACAACAACTGCTATATCAGAAAGTTTACACAACAGAGGTATTTATGGTGGGACAAATTTATCATGTAGGACTGACTGTCAGTAACCTGGAGCGTTCTCTGCATTTTTATCGGGATGTGCTGGGGCTTGAGTATCAGGGGCAACTCTTAATGGAGGGGAAAGAAACAGAGGCTATGTTTCAACGGACAAACTGTAAAGCACGGGTGGCGTATTTAAACGGTTCGGAAATGCTTCATATGCCTCCGGTGGAACTGATTCAGTTTGTAGAGGAAGAAATAACGTGTAAATCGATGGATCTTTTTTCCACTTCCATATCAGAACTCTGTTTTTTGGTAGAGGATGCTGAACAGGTCTATCAAATGTTAATGGAGCAGGGAGTAGAGTGTTTGTCTGCACCTCAGGAATTTGATTTCCGTCAGGCTGGTTTTGGGCGAAGTAAAGCCTTTTATTTCAGAGATCCGGATGGAATTATCTTGGAGATCATGCAACCACTGGATACTTGATTTTAGTTTGACACGAAAACGAAAAGTATAAACAGAAATTTTTGAAACATGAGGTGCTGGCAGGAGGTGCTGATAATGAAGCTGGTACTCAAACCTGTGACGAGAGAGAATCGCAAGGAGACGGAACAGCTGGAAGTCTTTTCCTATCAGAAAGACTATATTGAAAGTGTACGGGAATGTATGGACGAGGCGGATCAACTGGAAGCATGGCACCCGGTATGTATCTACGATAGAGAGACTTTAATTGGATTGGCTATGTATGGCAAGATCCAGGAAGATGCATACACAAGGTTGTGGTTTGACAGGTTCCTTATCGATAAAGATTATCAGGGAAAGGGCTATGTAAGTCCTGCAATACGGCTTGTACTGGATAAAATCCGGCTACAATATCCAGATACACACATTTATCTAAGAAAATTATCGGGCAATTGCTTTGTATGAGTCTTTGGCTTTATTTTTACTGGAGAGCTGGATACAAAAGGGGAAAAAATTATGTTAAAACTGAGGTAGAATCATCTGTAAAAATGGGTAAGCTATCCCTGTAAAATCTGATAGAGTTTTTGAACTGTCAAGGTACATTAATAGTTGCTATTCCAATTGTAGGGTCAGATGCTGAAGATTGCAGAAGCTAGAAATATTGCGGTTGGTGCATTTGATACCCCGAATTTAGAAAATATGTTTGCGGTTGTGAAGACCGCTGAAAAGTACAATGTGCCTGTTATATTGATGTATATTCCACTGCTTGAGGATGTTGCTCCTGTGGAATTTATGGCACCTGTAATGGTTGCGGTTGCCAGAAATGCTAAAGTTCCGGTTGCAGTACATCTGGATCATTGCAGTGATCTGGAACGCTTAAAGCGTTGCCTAGAACTTGGGTTTACATCAGTTATGTATGACGGATCTGAACTTTCATATGAAGAAAACGTTAGAAACACAAAGATTGCAGTCGAATATGCAAGAAGATACGGTGCAGATGTAGAGGCAGAAATTGGTATTATGGGTGGACGTGAAGTAGGAGGAGCAAATGTAGGGAGCATAAAACCGGAGGATATGTATACGGATCCGGAAGATGCAAAGCGATTTGTGGAGGAAACAAAGATTGATGCACTGGCGGCTTCCTTCGGAACGGCACACGGGTTTTACACTGTTGCACCTAAACTTGATTTTGCAAGGATTGAGAAAATAAAGAGTCTGGTAAAGATTCCGCTGGTTATGCATGGAGGATCTGGCGTGAATGCAGAAGACTATGTAAAAGCAATTCACTGTGGTATTCGTAAGATCAACTATTACTCTTATATGGGAAAAGCAGGTGTAGACGGAGTGAAATCGTGTCTGGAAAAACATAATGGAGAGGTAGCGTTTTATCATGAGCTCGCAGCTGCAGCAACAGAAAAAATGCAGGAAAATGTTGAAAAAGCTATCTGGACATTCTCTATGCAGTCTTGATCTTTTTCTCAAATTAACTACTGAGAACAGGAGGAAAGTAAAGTGAATAGTTATATGATAATTATATCATTTATAATTTTTGCCGGATTGGTTGCAGTTATTACGTATTTCAAAACCAGAAACGATAATATGGAAACCAGTGACGGATATTTCCTTGGCGGGCATAGCCTGACGGCAATTGTCGTGGCCGGATCGTTGATGCTTACAAATTTGAGTACTATACAGCTTGTCGGACAATCGGCAAATGCATATCGTAACAATTTGAGTGTTATTGGCTGGTAGGTATCATCGGATGTTGTTATGCAGTTTGCGGAGGATTAAAAGCTGTAGTAGTTTCTGATACTATCAACGGAGTTATATTATTAATTGGTGGATTTTCCGTAGTAATCTGCGCGTTGCTTGCTCTTGGAAAGGGACATTTCGTTGATGGAGTGCAAAATTTTCTTAATATGACTTCGGAGAAACTAAATTCTATTGGTGGACCAAATGATGATGTGCCGTTTGGAACAATGTTTACAGGTATGTTGATTGCAAACATTTTTTACTGGGGAACAGATCAGTCTGTGATTCAGAGAGAACTTGGTGCTAAAAATTTAAAAGAAGGACAGAAAGGACTCATGTTAGCAGGGTTGATGAAAGTATTTACACCGGTTATCATTATCCTGCCAGGTGTTATGGGATATCAGCTGCTTGGCGGCAATATTAGCAATGCAGAAACAGTATATCCAACTCTTGTAAGAACTGTTCTGCCAGTACCTCTTGCCGGTGTCTTTGCTGCAG
>OOCN01001441.1_pt1 | contig 15593 bp, 20 predicted proteins | sample 1671361 | NCBI WGS metagenome assembly OOCN01 (sample SAMN06348149, study PRJEB24527) | human gut metagenome | biome: human gut; feature: ankylosing spondylitis patient; material: feces | host: Homo sapiens | place: China | collected 2015-10
TTAAGCATATATCTTTTTCTGATATATGTCAATATATTATTTATATATTTATTAAGTCTCTATTTATTAAGTTTTAGATACAAGTTTTAAATTTGAAATAAAAACTACTGCATAATTACTCAATTTACACCTCCATATCCCATTATAGAACTGTAATCTACTGCATAATTTCTCTGCCGTACCTGATCACTGGAATTTCCCTCAATTGTGTAAACTCTTCCACCTTCACACTTTTCTACAATTCCTACGTGGTCTGATGTTCCATCGTGATTCCAGTCGAAGAAAATAATCATTCCGGCTGATGGGGTTATCCCACCACTCTGCCATTTATTCTTTCCCTGAAACCAGGACACTCCGTCACTGCACAATGAGAACTTTGGAACATTCCCACGCTCTATCAGCCCACTCTGGTCTGCACACCAGCTCACAAAACAGGCACACCATTCTACCCGGCTGTCAAATCCATACCAGCTCCAGAACTTCTGCCCGCCACTGTTTCCAAGCTGCCCCATTGCAACCGAGACAATCTGCTGATTTCCAAACAAACCAGCAAACAGGCTACCACCGGAATAATACCGCATCACATGGGGAACGTATTGGGGGTCTCCGTAACTGCTCCATCCATGCGAAGCCGCCTGTTGCTGTGAAAACTGCAGGGCATTGGCTTCGGTGTAACCGCCTCTTTGTAATGCCCATCCTATGTAGCCATTTCCATAGTTATATCCCTGCCATGCAAGTTTCAGCTTGTCCAGATCCTGTGGGGTGCTACATCCTGCCTGACTGATGCAGTCTGCAAATGTCCTGACTCCCACCTCGATGGAATAATCCGGCTCTGTAATGGAGCCGGGACTGTGTGGAAATCTGGTATTGTATGGACTCTCCGAACACTGCATCGGGTCTGTCCCCCTTCCCCCGGATTCCTGCATCATGATGGCCTGAATCGCAGATACATATTCCGGAATGCCGTATTGGGATGCATACTGCTGTATCACAGAAGTATACGCAAGCACTTCTTCACTTAGGGATTCGGAGCTTTCCGAACTACTGCTGAAGGCTGCTCCTGCAATGATTCCCACAATCAAAATGAATACCAGAAGAAATGCACCGCCTCCGGCAGCAATCCATTTCCCCATTTTTTCAAGAGCTACTACCCATTTTTGAATCGCTGCTGTAATTCCCTGTACGGATAACTTTGAACCCTTTCCAGTTACCTGAAAGACTGCTTTCCCACTTTCTGCCGATGCCTGTGCCGATTTTCTTGCCATCTGGACTACTCTTGCTTTCTGCATCGCCTGAAGACTTTTTTCCACCTGCTGTTTCTGCATGGATGCCTGTGTCTTTATTTTCTCCTGAGACAGACCGGATACTTTTACCACTCTCGGTGCTGCTTTCACCTGCCGTTTACCATTCTCCTTGGCAAGTGCTGCCTGCTCCGGTTTCAGCTTGATTAATTTCTTACCGCTTTCTGCCCCCTGCTCCATTGCTTCTTCGGCAGCTTTCGCTTCTTCCTGTCTGCTTTTTCTTTCCTTTATCTTCCTGTAGGTCACTCCGGCAAGTTTTTTTCCACCTCGATATGTGGTTTTCCCTATGGTTCTTCCTGCTACACTTGCCGCCCTGTACTGTACGGATTCTATTTTTTCAGTTCCATACTGTATTAGGGAGTCTGACTGACCACTGCTTTTCTCATGTAGTTCCCTTGGCTTTTCTTTTGCTTCCAGAATCGCTGAGCGAACCATTTCTTTCGGAAGTCGGGCAGCCGGATTTCGAATCTTCGGATTCTTATCCCTTACCCGTTCCTTGATATCTCTCATCCGGTCACCCTCTTTCCGTAGTTCTTATCTCATCGGGCAACATCCCGATGTTTCTTTTTTTCCTGCTGTTTCTGTAACTTTTCCAACTGTCTGATTGCTTCATTTACCAACGGATGCTCGTTGTAATATGGCACAAGTTCCAAATCACCCCTGTCTTTGGATGACAACGGCAATGGATATTCCATATCTGAATAAATTGATTCTGGATCATGGATAGAAAACTCAATAGCCGGACACATATTGGCAGATGTTTTACAATATTTCTGGTACTTTTTATATGCCTCTTCCAGCGTTTTGCATTTTGTATATTCTCCTAAATCATGGAACTCACCGCACTCTGCAGCATAAAAAGTTATCGTTACTTCTTCTTTTTTCTTCATTATGATTCTCCCGGTTTTGTTGTCATTAGTTTATAAAGGTCTGTATTCTTTGGGAACGTATTCTCAAATGGTACGATATTTCCAGAGCAACGGATTAGGCCACTGCCAACCGATACATTTGTAATATAGGACAGTTGGTTTTCGGAAATATTCAACAGAGCTGCCAGTTCTTCCCTGTCTGTACTTGCCTGATTCAAAAGAATCAAAAACTCACTGTTTGCCAACATCAGTCTTGCAGTGTCCGATTTCAGAAGTTCCTCAACATTTTGGGTTAAACCTGTCACGAATCCATTGTATTTTCTGATTCTCTTGTACAGTCGGTAGAAGAAATTTGCACTGTATTCATAGCGGAATAACAGATAGAACTCATCGGCAAATATCCATGTCGTTTTTCCTTCTTTCCAGTTCTGAATTACCCTGTTGAAAATACTGTCTAAGGTAACCAGCATTCCAAGAGGCATAAGCTGTTCCCCCAGTTCCCGGATATCATAATCCATGATCCGGTTCTTCTTATTCACATTGGTCGGCTGTGCAAAGGTGTTCAGACTTCCATTGATAAAGAGTTCCGAGGAAAGTGCGAGCCCTCTTGCCTCTTCTTCCGGCTGCAACATCAACTGCCGGTACATATCTTTCAATGTCGGAACTTCCCCGGTATAACCACTCCGGATATAATCCCGGTACACATCTGCAGCACAGCGGTCCAGGATGGACTTTTCTTTTGCCGACAGATTTCCTGCCCCGACTAACTGTTCAAATACGGACAGGATGAACTCCGACTTTTCAATCAGTGGGTTCTTTTCATTTCCATAGGCTGCGTCCATATCCATTGCATTCAGATGATTATCGGATGTTGCAGATACTTTTACGACCTGGCCCCCCAGAGCCTCTACCAGTTTTGTAAATTCGGACTCCGGATCAAGAATCAGGATATCGTCATCGGTACTCAATGCCAGATGCACAATCTCTTCTTTTGCCGAAAAGCTCTTTCCTGACCCACTGACGCCCAACCGGAAACTGTTTCCATTCATCAGTTTCTTCCGGTCGGCTACCAGAAGGTTCTTGCTAACTGCATTCTGCCCATAATAGATACCGCCCGGCTGCAGGATTTCCTGTGTATGGAACGGGATTAAAACAGCCGTTGATTCCGTTGTCAATGTACGCAGGGCATTGATCTTTCGCAGTCCATAAGGAAGCACTGTATTGAGTCCGTCCACTTGCTGCCACTTTAATGTTGCCATCTGACACAGATGCTTTCTTGCGATTGACAGAATCAGTTCCGTATCGGAATCCAGTTGCTTTTTGCTGTCTGCCAGATGTACCATTGTCAAAATCCCGAACATCATACGCTGGTCTCTGGTTGTCAGATCATCGAGCATTTCCTTGGTTTCTTTTCTCTGAAGTTCCATATCGTATGGTACGATTGCCGAGAAGTTATTATTAGCGTTCTGCCTTCTCTGCCAGTTGGTCACGTTGGTTTCCACACCAAGCAGTCGGTTCTGGATTTCCCTTACTGCTTCATCCGTAGGGACTGGCAGGATGTCAATCGACAACATCAGATTCCGGCTGAAGTCACACAGTTCTGAAATCATGTCATCTTTGACATAACTTGCATAATCCTGCATATACAGGACTCTTCCGTACCTGTCACCGATTTTAAAATGGTCACGTTCAAATTCCATAGAATCCGGACACATCCAGTCCTTGAAACTTGTTCCCTTCTTGGCAAATTGTTTCAGGTCAAAAGGAAATGCCTGTGGGACATCTCCTTTGAAAAAGTCCCGGAAGATCTGGAGCCGGCTTTCTGCGTCCAGTCCTTCTGCTGTGGATGACAGCTTTGCTAGATGTGTCACGATGTCTGTTCCGATTCGCGCAAAGTACGTCCTTGCTTCGTCAATGGATTTTTTATGCACACTGACAGTCAGATACCGTTCCTGATAGATGCTGTTATTCGTTCCTGTAATCTTGGACAGGAGCATTTCGTTGTATTCTTCCCGGTAATGGTCCAGTCCGTCTTCCTTCATCGGAAGCAGGATCGACTTTTCAAATTCTTCCTTATTGATTCTTCGATTATTAATGGTGATTTTGGCAGAAATGCCGGAATCCAGTGAATTTAAGAGTTCGGAATAATCCAGAAACATTTCTGTCTTATTGTCCTTACTCGCAATATAATAGTTGATATCTGTAAAACGATATGTTTTTGAGAATTTCGTTCCCTGTTGAAAAATTCCATCCGGCCAGATTCGCTGGATGGGAATTGCCTGTTGGATGGATTTCGGAACTTTGAAGCGTTCCTTATCCATCCGAAGTGCCTGACTTAAGGTTTTAATCAAAGGCATCACTCCTTCCCTTGTGTTTCTTTCACTGTTTTGCTTCTGCTTTTTGCTCCCGCTCTTTTATGATTTCCGCTCCATCCTTTTGATTCTTTTCTCCCAGCGAGATGGTCTCCTGCATGCAGGAGTAGTAGATATCTTCCGACTGAAACACCAGTTTCTTCGGATACAGCAATTCGGATTTGATCACTGCCCATAAAAACTGTTCGGCTGTCATACCATGATATTTGAAGAACCCACAGGCAGCAAACGGAGCCGCCCCGATCACACACAGCCATCCGGTGACTTCCTGCCCGGTAATATCACGCATCCCAAAGTAGATCCCGATTGCTGTAAGGATGGCAAGAACCGAACACACGCATTGCCGCAGGTCCAGTCCCATAAACATGGATTCCTGATAGTCCCGGATTTCTTTATTCATCTTGACTTCCATAACTTATCGCTCCTTTCCTCTGTTTTGCTTTTTCACTTTCTTTGGTTTCTCTTTTGGCAGTTCGATTCCCATCATTTTGCAATGTTCTGCAACGCCCTCCGGATCAAATTCTGCAAGCCTTGCAAGGTCAAATGCCACTTTCTGATAGGTTCCATATCCAGACTTTGCTGTTTCATCTAATACTTTGCCAAGCTTATGCGCCTTAATAAAACGAATCATATCTTTGGTAAAGTCTCCGGTTATATATGCTTCATTTGGCTCTAAAAAAGAAAATGGCAGATTGATCGTTACATCTCCAAAATCTTCCCATTCTCCCTCTTCCCTGTGGCAAAGTCCTACATATAAGTTCCCATTATTCCTGTAAGAGCTTACTCGAATCGCTACTTCCTCATGTCCATATTCCCAGTCGTATCCTAACGTCTTATTTGTATCCATCTTCTTAACCTCCAAGTCCCATCATTTCTCTTACGATTCGGTCAGATGCCTTGATTGCTCCGACCAGAACCAGTAAATTAAATACCAGTTCCCCTACATAGTTCCACACGATTGTAACTGCACTCAGCCCTGTATCCCCCACTGCCGGAGGGCTTGCGGCATAGGCAGAATAGATGATACATGCCAGTGCAATGATCGCCCCTTCCAGACACACACCCACATAAGAACGGAGAAAGTTCTTTCCGATGGATTGTGTAGGTTCTCCTGCAAAAGAGGAGATCGGGATCGGGGCGATTGCGGTATACATATAGATTTTGAACATCCTGCCATACACTGTCAGGATCATGACAAACGACAGTACTGTGATCAGCAGACTTCCAAGCAGTGTCACGATCCATAACGGGATAGATTCCAGCATTCCCACACTTTCGATCTTATCTACGATCTCTGTCGGCAGTTCGGTCACGCTTCCTGTCATGCCGGAACCACTCATTACCGTGGTCACAATTCCCTGCACAATCGAAAACAGCGCCTGCATCAGCTCCATCCCATAGGTGATTGCCCCCTGCGCCAGTGCAAACCGGATAAATGCTTTTAATACGTGTTCCGGTTTCTTAAGGTCCGTAAAACTCCCACAGGTTTTGACGATCCCGGCTGCGAAAAACAGCACCAGCAGTCCATATGCGATGGCTGTCAGTGCATCATTGATATTGGTCATAATGCGCCAGATGCCGCCGCCTTTAAAAGTTGCCGGATTTTCGGTAAGCAGCGTCCACAGTTCTGCCATCTTTTCACTCCATGTGGATAGTGCCGAGTTCAGATTCTGTACAATCCAGTTATCACTCAAAAATTCTCACCTCCTAGAAAATGGTTTTGAATACAGGAGCACCTTCCGGTACTCCTGCGGTTTCCTTCTATCTTTTTTCAGAGGCTTACGCCATGATCAGGTCCAGGATCTCTTTGGCGAACGTAATGATCACGCCTCCGGCCAGTGTCAGAAATCCATTTGCCCTCTGGCTTGGATCATGGCTTTTTAAGGACAGTCCTACCTGCACCACTCCAAATCCAAGCAGGATCAGTGAGAAGATGAATGTAGACAGGTTATTGATCACCGACAGCGGATCTCCGGCTGCAAACACCGTGGTTGTCCCTACGGTTGCAATAAGAACCAGTGTCATATAAAGCCCCATCCATTTCTTCTGCTTTCTCCCCATCGGCATCGGGGTTGTCATTTTTTCCGTTGTATTCTTTTTTGTTCTATTTTTTTCTCCTGCGAGAAGTTTCTTCAATACACATCACTCCAATCCATAAGAAAAACTGCTATTCACCAAGGATGTCCTCGGTAGAGAGCAGTTCATAATCGTCTAATCTGTTAATGTCAATGTTTAAATCGTCGTGAGCCAGTGGTGTTTTCGCATAGTCATAAGGCGATGCACCACCGTCCTCTGTGTATCTGAAATTCACATGCTTTTTTAAATCATATTTATCGTCCATGATCGGACGTTCCCCACGAATAAACAAAATCGCTTTGCGATTATCTAAAAGCCGTATTTCATCCGGTGTTAAAAGTTCCCTTCCAGTCTGCTGATAATTCACCGAATAGCTGCCGCTACGCCCTTTTGTCTGTCCGTAGGTATTGGTATCCAATGTCTCTTTTCCCAATAATTCCGAGACATACTTATGTCCTTCTTTTTCATTTCCACCCAAATATAAAAATTCATCGCAGTTGCCGATCAGACTCTCATACGAGTCTTTAAACAAGGCTTTCATCTGTGCAATGTTCTGGATGATGATACTGCAGGAAATCCCTCTGGAACGCATGGTTGCCAGAATTTTGTCAAAGTCATCCGGCAATGCTACGTTTGGCCATTCGTCCATAATACAGTGTCTGAAACAGATTGCTGTAAATCATGCCGACCAGATAATTCATACTGGTGTCCGCATCTGGAATACAGCAAAACAGTGCCACTTTTTTCTCCCCGATACTGTATAAGTCCAGTTCGTCTGTACAGGTCAGATTGGCGATCTGTTTCAGATTGAACGCTGCCAGACGGACACCAACAGAAATCAAAATCGACTTCGCAGTCTTGCCGGCCGCCTGCTTGTAAATCGCATACTGCTTGACCGCAATACTCTCTGGGTCCCGCATTTCCAGTCTCTCAAACAAAATATCCAGTGGGGACTGGTAATCCTCATCATCTTCTTTTACCTGTGCACTTCCTAGCATTTCCATGATCATCGGGAAGTTCTGTTCTTCCGGTGGTGCCTCATGCAGCAAATACAGCATAAGTGCCTGTAAAAGTGCAGTCTCGGACTTTTCCCAGAACGGGTCTGAACTCTGCGCTCCCTTCGGTGTTGTGTTGCGGATCAGGTTATTGATCAGCTTCAGTACATCCTTATCATCCCGGACATACGCAAACGGGTTATAACACCAAGAAGTCTCCGGATTGATTAAATCAAAAACCCGGACTTCGTATCCATTCCGTTCCAGAACACCTCCGGTTTTACGCAAAAGTTCTGCCTTGGGATCAGTAATCACCATCGAACAGTTGCACTGCATGATATTTGGGATTGCATACGTCCGGCTCTTTCCTGCCCCGGAACCTCCGACTACCAGCACATTTAGATTTCGTTTGTGCTTATAACCGTCCAGCCCCATGCGGAAATGCTGTGTTAAAAGCAGATTCTGGGTGTACTGTTTTTCGCAGTAACGTCTGCAGATTTCGGACACATTGCCCCATTTTGCGGAGCCATGTTCCACACCTCTTCTATAATTTCTTTTTTGGGATTCATAAATACCAATGCCTAAGAAATAGGCTACTGTGAATATCAGAATACATTTGAACGTATACGGTGTATACGTGATAAAAAACGGCTGTTCGAGTTTTTCGCTCAGCGTTTCTAAGATTTGAATAAAATTCTTATCCGGTGTAATGGCACAAGCGGTAATCGCTGCCGCCCACCAGACAAATGGCAGAAAGACAAGATACAGAACCCAGTCCTGCTTTTTTGTACTTATCTCTGCAAGTCAGATTCTCTTTTCTTGCGTGGCTTTTCTTCTGGATGTCCCTGTCCTTCTTTCTTATGAAAGGAATCCACTCCCGGTATCAGTGAGAGACTTCTGCCGTTGTCCCACTTAACACCGAGCTGGCCTGCATCATCCACATACTGCACAGTTCCTTCCAGTCCCTGCGGCATACCCGCTTCTCCGTCCATCGAATCCAGACAGATTCTTGTTCCTGCCGGATACTGTTCTCTAAGTCTTGCCACTTTTTCTCTTGAATAAATGACCAATCAACCACTCCTTTCTCTACCAGAACATGTGCCTGCTAGTATTCGGTTTTGCAACCTGAATAATAACTTTATCTATTCCATCACTGTATCTTCCGGCTGCAAGATATTTACTTCTGAGTCTGTTCAGTGCCTTACGGATCTGCCTTTGTTCCCCGGCTGTAATCTGCAGTCGTTTCTGGGCGAGGTCGTATTCACTTACTTTTTTCAGAAGAGCTTTCGTTTCTTCCAAACATTCATCCTGCTCACTCTGTGCCTGCAGCTCATCATTCAGTGCCACCACGAACATATTTTTCATAATGTTATCCATCTTCAAATAGTATTTTGTCATCTGGCTGACCTCCTTTTTTATTACACCAACCATATCACAAGACCTCAGTAATAGCTACTCCAACCGTCCAACTTTTTCACTTTTATCGTTCCGGCTGGCTCTTTGCTTTTTTCTCTTTTCCAGATGGTTTTTCATCCTTGGTTTCCGGTATTTTTACAGGGTCTCCGATTGCGAACTCATCGGTTATATACTCCTGTTCCTTTGCACCAAAATTGCGTTCGATATGGTTTCGTATACTGTAGGAAGCCTGACGGACATCATTTAAAAAGTCTCTCAGTTCCTGCGGATCTTTCTTTCCACATTCATTCCTCTGTGCAATATACTCCAGATTGAATCCGGTGACATCCACACCATAACGTTTTGCAATCACATAGGCCGCACAATATGCCTGTGCGCTGACTTTCTGTCGGCTGTAGGTTCCGGTATGCTGGTCCAGTGCTGCACATGCCAGTTCCCGGTTCAGTGCATGGAATGTCGTTACTTCACTCATTCCGTTGCGGATATAAATGGTACGGTATCTCGGATTGTACTGGGCCTGCACTTTGTCTGGCAGATTATCCTCAATCTGTACACGCACCGACTGGTCTTTTAAGACAGCTCCTACCAGTTCTGTCAGACTTCGCTGTGGGCGTTCTTCTAATGGCTTTCCTGACATCTGACTGATGTCAAATCCTTTTCCGATCGTATACCCTCTCCGCATTTCTCCGTCTTTTTCGTATTCAGTGGAAATCATATAAGTAATGCCATGCTCCCCTGCTTTTACTGAACGGTGTTCTTCTCTCCAGCGTTCATAAGACCTTACCACCTTAAAATCCGGATGCTGTCCGTAGATCAAAAGCAGATTCGGAGTTCTCTGTGTATTACACTCTGCCATAAAATCCAGAAAGCCTTTCAGTCTTTCTCCATCCTGAAAAACTCCCTGTGCCTGTGAATCTACTTCAGCCCATACCTCTTCTCTTTCCTGCTGCTTCTTGGCTGCATATTCTTCCTTTGTCAGCTTCTGTTCCGGAACCTGTGTTTCTTCTGTTCCATTTGAAATCATATTTGTTAAATCCATTTTCATTACCTGCCTTTCGTTTTCATGTTCTTACGTTTTTTCCGGCTTTCTCTGGCATTTTTCCGTCTGTCTGGCCTCCTGCGTTTCTCTTCCTGTTCCTTGCGGATATCTCCGAGTTCTTTCCGTACGGATGGTTTTTCATTCTTTTCTTCCCAGCTAGTTTCCTGACCGGAAGAAGTATTTCTGTTGCGCGAGAAAGGTTCGGATCGATTCTTTTCGTTCCCCTCTTGCGCCTGTGTAAAATTTCCTTCCGGGAAAGCCTCGTCTCCAATCTGGAACATATCCTCTGCATCGTCCAGTTCAAACTCGATCTTACCTTCCGGCAGGACAACAGTTTCTGTCCGTACATTCTCCCCGGATGCTTGTTCCATCTGGTTCTCTGCCTGTTCCGGTGCAGTCTCTTTTTCTACTGTTTCCGTAACCATAGAGCCTGATTCTGCTTTTACAAAGTCCAGATTCATACGGTCTAATACCCGGTTCATCTTTGCTGCGTCATCGGCAAATACCATGACCTCTGTCTGGTCCGGATTCACCTTATCTTTGATAACTACATATAAGATACCTCTCGCCTTGGCTTCTTTTGCAAATTCTTTCAGACGGTCACCCGGAACAGTAAAAAATTTCATTGGGCGCTGTTCCTTTAACATTCTGGTAAGTCTTGTTTTCCCTCTTGTCTTTTTCTGATCTTTCAAGGCGGCTGCAATAAAGATTGCCACATGCTTTGCCACATTTCCGGTAATCTTCAAAGAGTATTCCATTCCTTCCAGACTGTACCGCACCACCTGATCAGCCGGTTCTGCTCCATAATTCATACTTATCTCACCTCCTGACTCTCTTTTTCTTTGTGTTCCACACGTTTCTCATTCTGGTTTTGTTCTTCTGCCTTTCGAAGTCTTTCTTCGATTTCCAATGAATGCTTTTCAATCCGGACGGTCATACGGACTTCTTTTCGGAGATTTTTTAATTCCTCATTGATTTCGGACAGCCGTACTTTTCCACTGTCTTCACTGTCATTCCGATAGAGCTTTCTGCGTTCCTTCATCAGTTCTGAAATCTGCTTTTGTAACGGCTCACGGTATGTGGCAAGCTGTTCTCTGGTCGTAATATCATGCTTCATTAAAAACTCAATCTGTTCAATCCTCTGATCTAGTTTCCGGATATCCTCTCTGATGGCATACGGACTTCTTCTCGGTCTTTTTGGCAGTACTCCCATCTGATATAGATAGGAATAATATAATGCCTGTATCCCGGTCAGTTTCCTCTTTGGAGGAATCTGCACCGTCTTTTGATAGATGCGTTTTACTTTTGGCTGTAAGATCTGTCCACGGATCTCCTCTTCGGAATAGTTTTTTCCAAGAGACCGTAGCCGGATGTACCGTTCCATCCCCGGAGCCTTTAAAGCGACATATTTCCGGTTCAGTTTCCATGTGTATCCACGCTTTTCCATTTCTTTTAAGAATTGTGACCAGGAGTAGCTTTCCTGTACAGACTCCCTGATATCCAGACGGATCGCACTTCTCCATGTCGGTTTCCCTTCCTGTTCCGCTTTCCACTGTACATAAGGGATTGATTTTTTCTGGTCGGATTCAATGATAGACAGACCATATTTTCTGCACAGCTCATCGGAGATCTTCCGGATCTCCGTATAATAACTCTTTGCATTACTGTGGTACTTACGCCCGTCTGCCATGCTCACAGAGTTCCAGACAATGTGGTTATGATAATGTCTGGTATTCAGATGCGTTGTGATAACGACTTCATACTGTCCCTTTAAGAGCCGGTCTGCCAGTTCCTGTCCGATGAGATGTGCCAGTTCCGGTGTCACCTCACCTTCTGCAAAACTCTGTACCAGATGGTATCCTTCCACACCGCCCATCTTATGGAATCTCTTTTTTGTTGCCACCATATCTGCATACGCATTTTCATTGGTACATCCGATGGTATCTTCGAAGACCGCCTGTTCCGTCTTTGTCCGGTTCATGGCATAATCAATGGCAGCCTCCAGAGAGTCTGCTTTCTGTGTGGTTTTTTCTTTGTCTTTCACATATTCGATGGAACGGTCCAGGCGGTGGACGGGGATAACACTTGTATAAGCCATCTGTCATTACCACTCTTCCTTTACCAGATGCCATGTCTCTTTGGTAAGCCGGAGCATTTCCTGCACACTCTGCTCACTTGCCATTCCCGAAGCATTCGCAACATGGGCAAGCTGGTTCGCATTATTGCACAGACCCGCTATCTTCCTAAGCAGTTCCGGGTGATGCTCACAGGGTTTTGCGTGTACCTGTGCTCCTAAGATCAGCGAACGCATAAACTCTTCCCGACTCAGTCCGCTTTTTTCCACCTGTTCCTCCAATTCCCTGAGTTCCCTTGCATTTAACCACACCGGGATCACATGGTTTCGTTTTCGCATTGCATCACCGTCCCTTCTCTTTTCTCTTTCATCATATCGCCAAGCTCCTGATCCGACCGTTTCGCAGTTACCATACAGCAGGTCACCACGACTCCGAAACAACCTCCACACATCAATGCGATTATAATCATGACTCCGTCTCTTAACATAGCTTATCCTTCCTTTCCGTTTTCATTTTGTATTCGGGGGATTGGGGTTCTCCCCAAAGTGCGTTTGGATATCCAAACGCTATGCTTGCAAAACGAGTACCGCCAGTCTCTGTATCACCCGACAGACCCGCCTCTGATTTATTTCGATTCTTTGATCTGTACCAGTCCATCGAGTGTCGTACAAATGATATGGAGTCTGTCTGCCATGCTGATTTCCGTGTTCATCGTCCCTGTCACTTCTTTTCCGCATACAACGACCATCCGGCATCTCCGTAAAAGGATATGAGACATCCTTCCATATCCCTGCATATCTTCCGCATCTCCTTCTTCGAGGAACGGTGAAAATCCAAACCTCGGACAAATCGGTACATAACCCAGTTCATAGATTTTCCTGCAATATTTCTGCACTTTTACCCGGCTTTCTTCTGCTGAACAGCACACATAAGCCAGAGCCTGTTCCATACGCTCCATCTCCTTCCTGCATCCAGTTGGATGCCATTGCTTTTTCTCTATAAAAACAAGATGTCCTATTGGACATCCCGGCTACTTTTCATCCTCGTTTTCTTCTGCTTCTAACGCAAACTTCACTCTGTCACTTCCCAGTTTATAGTAGGCATCCGTCACTTCAATTCCTACGGCACGATACCCTGTCATAGCCGCTGCAAGGACAGTTGTTCCTGCTCCGGCAAACGGGTCCAGGATCAGACCTCCCGACTCACAGATCTGGATCACATCTTTCATAAGCTGCAATGGTTTCTCTGTCACATGGATACGGTTCTGCGGATTTCCATATCGGAAAACACCCGGCAGACAGGAGACCGGGCGGTTGATCGGCATCGGTCCGTTACTGCCCCACACGATATATTCAGCCTGCTGGCGGAAACGCCCTTTCTGCGGACGGGAGTTTCCTTTATCCCACACTGCAGTTCCTCTCCAGATCCAGCCTGCCCACTGCAGGGCATCCGTAATGGATGGATACTGTCTCCAGTCAATAAACAGACAGATCGGCGCCCCTTTCTTGCAGGCTTTTCGGACATCATACAGCCACTCAGCCATCCAGTGTGTCCAGGATCTCTGATCCTTATTATCTCCATCGAAATCCGGGAGTGCATTTACAGCACTCATACTGCTGTATTTCTGGTTGGTGGTGCGGTTCCTTTCATTCTGTTTTGTCCCTCCGGACGCATACGGCGGATCGGTAATGACTGCATCAAAGATTCCCGGCTGGAATGCTTTGACCAGTTTCAGCGTATCTCCATGTAAAATCTTCCAGTTCTTCCCTTCGGCATATTCCTCCGGGTATGTTCCCTCTTTCATAAGTTCTTCCAAACTCAGGTCATTTGTCATAGGCATCATCCTTTCTTTTCTCAGCGCTCCGGCTGATTTTTCTTCTTTCTTTGTCTTTTCAGGTAGGACTCCGGTGGCTTCAATTTTTCAGGAATAGCGAATGCACTCCACTTCCCCTTTTCATATAAGAACATATCTTTCGTGTGGTTATCGAATATATCCCATGGAAAAACATCCCCTTTAATATAGATATTTCCCCTTACTTCTCCATACACATGACTTTCCCCACCGATGATAGGTGCATTTATTCCTACCGTATCAATAAATGCTTTTCCACTGATTACGGCATCTTCTTTTATCTCACCGCCACAAATATAACAGTCGCTCTTTGCAACTGCCCTGTCATAAAAAGTAGTATCTCCGGTAACAACAGCAGAACCTCTGACCAAGCTGCCGTCGTAGAGTGCAGCCTCTTCCTTTATCTCACCGTTTTCGCAACAAATCGCATCATCATAAATCCAGCAAGCACCTTCTTGTGACAGATTGCTTTCCTTTTCAACAAAACCACCCATTGTTCCTTTTGGTACTTTATCATTCACGTCTGTTAATGCCTGTATTCTATGAAGCCAGGGATACTTCGGATGTTTACTCTCTGTAATCTTATACTTTCTCATATTTTTCCTTTCATCGTTCTGGCTGATGCTTTTTCTTTACCTTTTTATTTTCTTTTAGCGGTGAACTTAGCTCCGTTTCCACATATTCACTGATGATACAAAGAGCCTTGTTATAATCACCACTCTCCCTTACCCTTTTACACATTTCTTTTGCTTCTGCTGTCTGGTCATTGTTTTTCAGAAGGATTGAGGCATCGCTCATAATAGAAAAGATATTTCCATCATGTCCCAGAAGCCGTAACTTGGGACGTGGTTTGTTCGGATGTGATTTCTCTGTTTGTGTTTCATTTTGTGTTTTGGTTTCTTCCTGCATTTTTGCCCGTTCCATCCCCAGATTCCAGAAATGGACATTCAAAATTCCTTCCTCTACCTGAATGTCCTGCTGTTCAAATCCTTCTCCCCAGCCATCACTGTACTGCCCTGTAATATAATCACCAAGCTCTTTTAGTTCTTCCGGGTTCAGGAATTCATTTAATTCCAGTTTTGCACAGCCATATAAGGTTCCTTCCTGATTTTCTATGGTAACAACTGCACTTTTTACTTTTTCCTGAATGGATGCACTGCCGGAAAAATACTGCATAAGGTCATCTTCCCCATATCGGTTCAGTTCCTCACGGATCGCACTTTCATACCAGGCAAGGTCTGTCCCATCCAAAAGCATTCCATATGCATCATTTTCTGTCCACTCTTCTTCCCATTCTGATTCTTCCGAAATAAGATTTCCAGTCAGTTCTGTCAATAGATTGATGTGTATCGTTTCTTTTTCTTCCATTTTCTATCACCTGCTTTCTATTGGTCTGTCTCTGCACTGATTCGTCTGCTTTCTTTCTTTTGCAAGGTCTGCATAGTCTGCCCCTTCTCTTTCCGGCAGGTTACAGATGATCTTGTATCTTCCTTCATAATGCTTTTTCATCTGTTCTTTCGCCCATCTCCCTGCAAAGTCATTATCGGTACAGATTTCAATTTCTTTGATTTCCGGATGGTTCTTCAGAAACTCTTCCA
>OOCN01001461.1_pt1 | contig 15428 bp, 9 predicted proteins | sample 1671361 | NCBI WGS metagenome assembly OOCN01 (sample SAMN06348149, study PRJEB24527) | human gut metagenome | biome: human gut; feature: ankylosing spondylitis patient; material: feces | host: Homo sapiens | place: China | collected 2015-10
CCTCTGTGAGCAAAGGATGAAACCTGTAAAGCTGCTGCTCAAGAACTGTATGAACGTTGGCAGTGAGGATGCGGCAGAAAACTCTGCATTCACCTTCTCTCTGATAGAAAGCTGTAAGTTGAACGGCATAGACCCTCAGAATTACCTGAAACACTTGTTTGAATGTATTCTTCATGGTAAGGACTGCGACAAGAAGGCTCTTCTGCCATGTTTCTATAAACCGGAATGTTAAAACAAAAATATTTTCTTACGGGCATTTTTATTTTATCGGCTGAAAGACAGCCGATAAAATTGGCGTGGCGGAAAATAGTATGGTTACATTTCAAGGCTTTAATAAAAGACCGTTATTCGGATATCCGTGAGGTTACAATTGAAGGTAAGGGACAAGGTACAGTCAGTCTTATCAAAGAAACCATAGCTATTCGTGATAAATCAAATAAAGAGTTTGACAGGGTATGGGCTGTTTTTGATAAGGATGACTTTAATGATTTCAATGACGCCATACAGCTTGCAAAAAAGAATCATATTCTTTGCGCATGGTCTAATGAGTCATTTGAACTTTGGTATTATCTACATTTTCAATATTTGGATACCGGCATATCCCGTTCTCAATACATTGAGAAAATAGAAAGGGAAATACAAAATAGAACAAATGATTCAAACTACCGATATAAAAAGAAATCACCGGAAACTTTCGACATATTACAACGTATAGGAGATGAATCATTAGCTATCAAACACGCTCAACGCTTAAGAGAATCATTTTCGGGAACAGATTATGCGGCTCACAAGCCTTGTACTACTGTATATGAGCTAGTAGAAGAACTAACTCATCCTGAAAAGTTATTATGATCATAACATAACTATACATCAAGAAGGGCGGCTTCCGTGATGGGAGCCGCCCTTACTTTTTACAATTAACAAAAATCTAGAACCTATTGGTCTAATAACATCTAATTAGTTCTACTTATTTCTTCGTGAACTTATATACCGCGAACGTAGTGGGTTCCAGTTCGGTAGTAAACACGTTGCCTTCAATAGATACCGGAGTTTCCTGCGGAACGATGGCAAAAGGTTGCTCAAGTGTATTATCCTTATCCAAATCAATCGAACGAAGTTTGATACAACGGCCATTAGACAATACATCTTGTTTTTTTAATCCTTCAAAATTCAAGGTAATTGGCTGTATTGTGGCGGAAGTATTGGCAACCTTTACAATCAGTTCATTCTTATCCTTATCGAAAACAGCACTGGCAAAGAGTCCGTTCTGTCCTTCGGCTCCCGTTACATTTTTCTTGTTCATGGTAAGGGGAAGTACATTTGTTCCTTTGTTTTGTGCATACAGTTGTTGTACATAATAGCTAGTGGTACGCACAGAGTTCAGGTTATCGAACCAAATCATATCAGGACGCCATTGCCATCCTTCCACATGAGCGAAAAGCGGAGCATAGGTAGCCATGTGAACGATGTCAGCATTACGTTCCAATCCGGTCATGAAAGCAGCTTCGAGCAAAGCAGCATGGTAATGGTTCCATTTCTTTCCTTTTCCATGGCAGGCATATTCGCCGGCAAAGACTTTCGGACCTTTACGATCGTAGTTATCATAGCGGGCACCTTGTGCCAGGAACCAACTTTCGGGACGATAAAAATGTTCGTCCACCAAATCGGCTTTCAGACGTTTCATTTCAGGCCACAAGTAATCAAATTCTTTTCCTTCGGAATTCGGACCGGAGCTACCTACTATTTTAATTTCCGGGTGAGCTTTACGAATGGCTTTGATAAACGGTTCGAGACGTTCGGGATATTCTTTTCCCCATTGTTCGTTACCGATACCGACAAACTTCAGGTTAAACGGTGCAGGATGTCCCATATCGGCACGTACCTTTCCCCATTTGGTATTCACGTCTCCATTAGCAAACTCAATCAGGTCGAGCGCATCCTGAATATAGTTATCCAAATCACAAACGGCTACGTGAGCTTTCGGATCATTATTCTGATATTGGCAGGAAAGTCCGCAATTCAGAATCGGCAGAGGTGCCGCACCCATTTCTTCAGACAGCAGGAAATATTCGTAGAATCCCAATCCATAGCTTTGATAATAATCAGGGAAGAATCGGTGAGTAAAAGTATACTGCCAACGATTTTCATTTAAGGGACGGTTCTCTACCGGGCCAACTGATTTTTTCCAGTCGTAACGAGTCTCCAGGTCGGTACCTTCTACAATGCAACCACCGGGAAAGCGAAAGACTCCGGGATGAATATCCGCCAATGCTTGTGCCAAATCTTTACGAAGACCATTTTCGTGTCCCTTCCAAGTATCAACCGGGAAAAGAGAGACGTGCTCCAAATCTACTGTTCCTTTGGAAGTAAGGAAAATACGAAGTACGGATTTCGGATGAGTACTGCCGGGCTTCAAGATTATCTGGTATTTTTTCCAGTCCTTAGAATCAATCGTAAGATTCCCTGCGACAAGCGCCTGACGTTCGCCCATTGATTGGGTATCTACAAGTTCGATTCTCAATGTTTCTTTCGTACTTCCTTGCGGCAAACGCGCCCAAACGGAGAAGCGATACTCCTCCCCCTTCTTGACACCGATACCAAAGAAACCTTCGTTATCCAATCCGGTATGTTTATGTGCATGTCCGGGGTTAGAAAGGCGCACGTAATGCGGATTGCGTTCAAAAGGGCCATCATTCATTAAGGATACTTTTCCATACGTTTTCCATCCCATCAGGTGTTGTGGAAATTCAAAGGAACGATTCTTCACCAGTTCGGCATAAAGTCCGCCGTCGGCAGCATAGTTGATGTCCTCAAAAAAGAGTCCGTACATAGTAGGTTGGATTTCTGCACCCAGCTTCTTCGTCTGTATCACCAACTCATTAGTTTGCGCATGAAGCGCAAGGTTAGTAGACAAGGCTACTACTGCCAATAAATTTGCGTATCTTCTCATGGTTCTCAATAAAAAATTATATATAGTTAAAATGCAAAGATAATCAGATTCTCTATTTTCCCTGTACCCGATTTTATCATTAACAGGTGTATATCGGTCAAAAAGGATCAAATTCCATTCATTTGCACAATTTTCCATCCGTATCTGATATTTATAATACGAAACCAGATCAAAAAACACCTATTAACCCGCTCTATTATATGAAAAATAAACGGATGGAAAGCGTACATTTATATATATAATAAGGTGTATGGGAAATCATAAAATATACCGTTTATGCTGCATAACATACAAGAGTGTATTTGATACACCAAACAAAAGTGTTACTTTTACACCCAAAATAAGATAAATATCTCATTTACATTAAAAATAAAACCATGAAAAAACATTTTCTACTTGCAGGATTTGCCGCGCTGATGCTGGTTGCGTGCAATAACAAGCCGGCTTCCGAGCTGACCTTGTCCGGTCTTGATCCGGTAAAATTTCAAACAGAAGTGAACAATGCCAAAACAGCTCTTTACACCTTAAAGAACAAGGCAGGCATGGAAGTATGCATCACTAACTTCGGAGGACGTATCGTGTCTGTCATGGTACCCGACAAGAACGGTAAGATGCAAGATGTAGTTTTAGGTTTTGACAGCATTGCTGACTATATTAATGTACCCAGCGACTTCGGTGCTTCTATCGGACGCTATGCAAACCGTATCAACCAAGGACGTTTCGCATTGGACGGTGACACGATCCAACTGCCGCAAAACAATTTCGGCCACTGCCTGCACGGAGGTCCGAAAGGTTGGCAATACAAAGTTTATGAAGCTAATCTGATTGATCCGACAACGCTGGAACTGACACTTGTCTCACCGGACGGAGACGAAAACTTCCCGGGTAATGTGACAGCTAAAGTGACTTACAAACTGACTGAAGACAACGCTATCGACATCAAATATAGCGCAACTACCGATAAAAAGACGATCATCAATATGACCAACCACTCTTACTTCAACCTGGCTGGTGATCCGTCAAAAGCTTCAACCGACAATATATTGTATGTGAACGCAGACTACTATACCCCAGTAGACAGCACCTTTATGACTACAGGCGAAATCGCTCCGGTGAAAGACACTCCGATGGACTTCACCACTCCGAAAGCTGTAGGCAAAGAGATCGACAACTACGATTTCGTTCAACTGAAGAACGGAAAAGGATATGACCACAACTGGGTACTCAACACAAAGGGAGATCTTTCGCAAGTTGCTGCAAAACTCACCTCACCTGAAAGCGGTATTACTCTGGAAGTATATACCAACGAACCGGGTGTACAGGTTTACACAGGAAACTTCCTCGACGGAACCGTAACCGGAAAGAAAGGCATCGTTTACAACCAACGTGCTTCTGTCTGCCTGGAGACACAACACTATCCTGACAGCCCTAACAAGGCAGACTGGCCTTCTGTTGTACTGGAACCGGGACAAACTTATAATAGTGAATGTATTTTCAAATTTTCTGTAGAGAAATAATATTAACTCATAAATCATATTTATTGTGGAAGCATTAGATTGGCTAGTAATCGGAGTCTTTTTTCTGGCTCTGATCGGTATTATTGTTTGGGTAGTCAGACAAAAACAAAATGACTCGGCAGATTATTTCTTGGGCGGACGCGACGCAACATGGCTTGCGATCGGTGCCTCTATTTTCGCATCCAACATCGGTTCGGAACACTTGATCGGACTGGCAGGAGCCGGTGCATCCAGTGGTATGGCTATGGCACACTGGGAAATTCAGGGATGGATGATCTTGATTCTGGGATGGGTGTTTGTACCCTTCTACACACGAAGCATGGTATATACAATGCCGGAATTTCTGGAACGCCGCTATAATCCTCAATCACGTACCATCCTGTCGGTCATCTCTTTGGTAAGTTATGTGTTAACCAAAGTAGCTGTGACTGTATATGCCGGTGGTCTTGTATTCCAACAAGTATTCGGTATCAAAGAGCTTTGGGGAATTGATTTCTTCTGGATTGCAGCTATCGGTCTGGTAGTGTTAACTGCACTTTATACGATCTTCGGTGGTATGAAATCAGTTCTTTACACTTCTGTTCTTCAAACCCCTATCCTACTGCTAGGATCATTAATAATTCTGGTACTCGGCTTCAAAGAATTAGGTGGATGGGACGAAATGATGAGAGTCTGTGGGGCTGTTACCGTAAATGATTACGGTGATACAATGACTAACCTGATCCGTAGCAATGATGATGCAAACTTCCCTTGGTTGGGCGCTTTGATCGGTTCGGCTATTATCGGTTTCTGGTACTGGTGTACCGACCAGTTCATCGTTCAACGTGTACTTTCAGGTAAAAATGAAATGGAAGCTCGTCGTGGTACTATTTTCGGTGCTTATCTGAAATTGTTGCCTGTATTCCTTTTCTTGATTCCTGGTATGATCGCATTTGCATTACATCAAAAATATATCGGTGCCGGTGGCGAAGGTTTCTTGCCGATGCTGGCCAACGGAACAGCAAATGCTGATGCCGCTTTCCCGACATTAGTAGCCAAATTACTTCCTGCCGGTGTGAAAGGTTTGGTAGTATGTGGTATTCTTGCCGCCTTGATGAGTTCTCTTGCATCTCTGTTTAACTCGTCAGCCATGCTGTTTACTATCGACTTCTACAAACGTTTCAGACCGGAAACTCCGGAGAAGAAACTGGTAGGTATCGGTCAGGTTGCAACGGTTGTAATCGTTATTTTAGGTATTCTCTGGATTCCTATCATGCGTAGTGTAGGCGATGTACTTTATACTTATTTGCAGGACGTTCAATCCGTACTGGCACCAGGTATCGCTGCGGCTTTCTTACTGGGTATCTGTTGGAAACGTACTTCCGCCCAGGGTGGTATGTGGGGATTGATTGCTGGTATGGTAATCGGTTTAACTCGCCTCGGTGCAAAAGTATATTATAGCAATGCAGGTGAAGTAGCAGATTCTACATTCAAATATTTGTTCTATGATATGAATTGGTTATTCTTCTGTGGATGGATGTTCTTGTTCTGCATTATTGTAGTAATCGTAGTCAGCCTGGCAACCAAAGCTCCGACTGCAGAAAAGATTCAGGGACTGGTATTCGGTACGGCTACCAAAGAACAAAAAGCTGCTACACGTGCTAGCTGGAATCACTGGGATATTATTCATACTGTAATTATCCTGGCTATTACAGGTGCTTTCTACTGGTATTTCTGGTAAAAAATAAGCCCTTCCTTCAATCTTCTCTTTGGGAAAGGTTGAAGGAAGCTAAAAATAGTCTTGCCAACGGAAAGACTGGTTTATTATAACTAAAATCACAATCTAAATGGATAAAGATAATTCACAAGAGTCAATGATAAGCTCAAACTCCCTCTCTTTTGGAAAGAACCGGGGGGAGGCTTATTATAGCTCGAATCCCACCTTTTATGTCGGCATCGACTGTATCATCTTTGGTTTCAACGAAGGGGAAATCAGCTTGCTATTGTTGAAGAGAAACTTCGAGCCGGCAATGGGTGAATGGTCACTGATGGGAGGATTTGTGCAAAACAATGAAAGTGTGGATGATGCCGCCAAACGTGTATTGCATGAGCTTACCGGACTGGAAAACGTTTACATGGAACAGGTAGGAACTTTCGGAGCAATCGACCGCGATCCGGGTGAACGGGTTATCTCCGTGGCTTACTATGCATTGATTAACATCAATGAGTATGACCGAAAACTGGTTCAGAAGCACAATGCTTACTGGGTGAATATGAACGAACTTCCCCCGCTTATCTTCGACCATCCTGAAATGGTAGAAAAAGCACGGGAACTGATGAAACAGAAAGCATCCGTAGAACCTATCGGATTCAATCTGCTTCCGAAACTCTTTACATTATCCCAATTACAAAGTTTATATGAGGCCATTTACGGTGAAACAATGGATAAACGGAACTTCCGTAAAAGAGTGGCTGAAATGGATTATATAGAAAAGACTGATAAAATTGATAAACTGGGTTCCAAACGGGGCGCTGCCTTGTATAAGTTCAACGGCAAGGCTTACCGCAAAGACCCGAAATTTAAAATATAATCATTATGCTGGAAGAACTAAAAGAAAAAGTATTTCATGCCAATCTTGAATTGGTAAAGCATGGATTAGTCATCTTTACCTGGGGCAATGTCTCTGCTATCGACCGTGAAAGCGGATTGGTAGTAATCAAACCCAGTGGTGTAAGTTATGATGATATGAAAGCCGAAGATATGGTAGTAGTGGATTTGGATGGCAAGGTCGTTGAAGGACGACTGAAGCCATCCTCGGATACTCCTACTCACGTAGTACTTTACAAAGCATTTCCGGAGATTGGCGGAGTGGTACACACCCACTCTACTTATGCGACTGCCTGGGCACAGGCGGGATGCGACATTCCGAACATCGGAACGACTCACGCGGATTATTTCCATGACGCCATTCCCTGCACGGCAGATATGACGGAAGCGGAAGTGAAAGGCGCTTACGAACTGGAAACCGGTAATGTGATAGTGAAACGTTTTGAAGGATTGAATCCTGTACATACACCGGGAGTATTGGTGAAGAATCACGGTCCTTTCTCTTGGGGAAAAGATGCGCACGATGCTGTACACAACGCCGTGGTAATGGAACAGGTAGCCAAAATGGCAAGTATCGCTTATGCGGTAAACCCGAATTTAACAATGAACCCATTGCTGGTAGAAAAACATTTCAGCCGCAAGCATGGTCCGAATGCTTATTATGGACAGTAACAATAAAAAAAACAGATATTAAAAATTAAAGCAATAACATTATGAATAACGTATTTGATCAATATGAAGTATGGTTCGTAACAGGAGCACAGCTTCTGTACGGAGGTGACGCAGTAATCGCAGTAGACGCACATTCTAATGAAATGGTAAACGGACTGAATGAATCCGGTAAACTCCCTGTCAAGGTGGTATACAAAGGTACTGCCAACTCTTCTAAAGAAGTGGAAACTGTATTCAAAGCAGCCAATAACGATGAAAAATGTATCGGTGTAATCACTTGGATGCATACTTTCTCTCCTGCTAAGATGTGGATTCATGGTCTGCAACAGTTGAAGAAACCATTGTTACACCTGCACACACAGTTCAACAAGGAAATTCCTTGGGATACAATGGACATGGACTTCATGAACCTGAACCAGTCAGCTCACGGTGACCGCGAATTCGGACATATCTGTACCCGTATGCGCATCCGTCGTAAAGTAGTGGTAGGTTACTGGAAAGAGGAAGACACTTTGCACAAGATCGCTGTCTGGATGCGTGTTTGTGCCGGTTGGGCAGACTCACAAGATATGCTGATTATCCGTTTCGGCGACCAGATGAACAATGTAGCTGTAACCGACGGTGATAAAGTGGAAGCTGAACAACGTATGGGTTACCATGTAGATTATTGCCCGGTAAGCGAATTGATGGAATACCACAAAGAAATCAAGAATGAAGATGTAGATACGTTGGTAGCTACCTACTTCAAAGAATACGACCACGATGCTTCTTTGGAAGACAAATCGACTGAAGCTTATCAAAAAGTATGGAATGCCGCTAAAGCAGAACTTGCCATGCGTGCTATCCTGAAAGCTAAAGGTGCTAAAGGATTTACGACCAACTTCGACGATTTGGGCGACATCGAATACAATGGTTTCGATCAGATCCCGGGGCTTGCTTCACAACGTCTGATGGCGGAAGGTTACGGATTCGGCGCTGAAGGAGACTGGAAATCGGCTGCTCTTTACCGTACGGTATGGGTAATGAATCAGGGACTTCCCAAAGGTTGTTCATTCTTGGAAGACTATACACTGAACTTCGACGGTGCCAACAGCTCTATCCTGCAGTCACACATGTTGGAAATCTGCCCGCTTATCGCAGCCAACAAACCTCGCCTGGAAGTACACTTCCTCGGTATAGGTATCCGCAAAAGCCAGACAGCAAGATTGGTATTTACTTCAAAGACAGGCGCAGGATGCACTGCTACAGTAGTAGATATGGGTAACCGCTTCCGTCTGATTGTGAACGATGTGGAATGTATCGAACCGAAACCGCTGCCTAAGTTGCCGGTTGCTTCTGCTCTCTGGATTCCGATGCCTAACCTCGAAGTAGGTGCAGGTGCATGGATCCTGGCTGGTGGAACTCACCACTCTTGCTTCTCTTACGACCTGACAGCAGAATATTGGGAAGATTATGCTGAAATCGCAGGTATCGAAATGGTACATATCAACAAGGATACTACGATCAGCTGCTTCAAGAAAGAACTGCGCATGAACGAAGTGTATTACATGTTGAATAAAGCGCTTTGCTAAAAAGCCGATCTCTCAAGTTTCGCAAGAGCTTAATCCAATTATTAAGTACCTGCGAAACTTGATTTTTTCTATCATTATCGTTATACCTTAAAATATTGATTTCAACATGAAATTAGATGCAAAATCAACCATCGAAGCAGGCAAAGCCATTCTTGGTATAGAACTGGGGTCAACACGAATTAAAGCAGTTTTGATTGACCAAGAAAACAAGCCTATTGCTCAAGGTAGCCACACTTGGGAAAACCAGTTAGTTGACGGACTTTGGACTTATAATATTGAAGCTATCTGGTCGGGACTGCAAGATTGCTATGCTGACCTTCGCGCTAACGTAAAGAACTTATATGGCATAGAGATTGAGACGCTGGCTGCTATCGGTGTCAGCGCCATGATGCATGGTTATATGCCGTTCAATAAAAAAGAAGAAATCCTCGTGCCTTTCCGCACTTGGAGAAATACGAATACAGGTCGGGCAGCAGCAGCCTTATCAGAACTGTTTGTCTACAACATTCCGCTGCGATGGAGCATTTCTCATTTGTACCAGGCTATCCTGGACAATGAAGCACATGTGAATGACATTGATTTCCTGACTACTCTGGCAGGTTATGTGCATTGGCAGATAACTGGCGAAAAGGTATTGGGTATCGGTGACGCATCGGGTATGCTCCCTATCGATCCGACAACCCACAACTATTCGGCTGAAATGGTGGCTAAGTTCGATAAATTGATTGCTCCGAAAGAATATAGCTGGAAACTGGAAGATATTCTGCCTAAAGTATTGTCGGCAGGTGAAAATGCTGGTGTCCTTACTCCGGAAGGAAGTAAAAAGCTCGATGTATCGGGTCATTTGAAGGCAGGAATACCGGTTTGTCCGCCGGAAGGAGACGCAGGTACCGGAATGGTGGCAACCAATGCAGTCAAACAACGCACCGGAAATGTATCGGCAGGTACTTCTTCATTCTCTATGATTGTATTGGAGAAAGATTTGTCGAAGCCATACGAAATGATTGACATGGTGACCACTCCTGACGGAAGTCTGGTAGCCATGGTGCATTGCAACAACTGTACTTCTGATCTCAACGCATGGGTCAACCTGTTCAAGGAATATCAGGAGCTTCTGGGCATACCTGTAAATATGGATGAAATCTATAGCAAACTTTACAATATTGCGCTCACCGGTGATACCGATTGCGGAGGTTTGCTTTCATACAATTATATTTCAGGCGAACCTGTAACTGGATTTGCTGACGGAAGACCGTTGTTTGTACGTTCGGCAAATGACAAATTCAACCTGGCAAACTTTATGCGGACTCACCTGTATGCTTCAGTAGGAGTACTCAAGATTGGCAACGATATCCTGTTCAACGAAGAAAAAATCAAAGTGGACAGAATTACTGGTCACGGAGGATTATTCAGAACCAAAGGAGTAGGTCAAAGAATACTTGCTGCAGCTATCAACTCGCCTATTTCTGTGATGGAAACAGCCGGCGAAGGTGGTGCCTGGGGTATTGCCCTGTTAGGTTCTTACCTCGTGAACAATGAAAAGAAACAATCTCTTGCCGATTTTCTGGATGAAAGTGTATTTGTCGGTGACGCGGGTATCGAGGTATCACCTACGCCCGAAGATGTAGCCGGCTTCAATACATACATCGAAAACTATAAGGCAGGATTGCCTATCGAAGAGGCAGCAGTCAAATTTAAATAATTGACAGTCGGCAATCCATTGTTGTTCATCAAAGATTGTCGATAAATCGCTGTTTATCAAGAGTCAATTCTAACTAAGTACAAACATTAATTATCTCCACCCCTCTCCTCTTTTGGAGAGGGAGATGGGGAGACTATTATCATGAAAACCACCTCGTTCATACTTGCACTTGTGCTGTCCATCTCACTGGGCAAAGCTCAAAACGCCCCACAAGTGTCTTACTTCCCTTTACAGAATGTGAAACTATTGGATAGTCCGTTTCTGCAAGCTCAACAGACTGATTTACATTACATACTTGCATTAGACCCCGACCGTCTGCTCGCTCCTTTTCTCCGCGAAGCAGGGTTACAGCCTAAAGCCCCCAGCTACACTAATTGGGAAAATACCGGATTGGACGGACATATCGGCGGACATTATTTATCCGCACTTTCCATGATGTATGCCGCCACCGGAGATACCGCAGTCTATAATCGCCTCAACTACATGCTGAATGAGTTGAACCGGGCACAACAAACTGTCGGCACAGGATTCATCGGAGGAACTCCGGGAAGCCTTCAACTTTGGAAAGATATAAAAGCAGGAAAGATCCGTGCCGGAGGTTTCGACCTTAACGGCAAATGGGTGCCTCTATACAACATACATAAGACTTACGCCGGATTGCGGGATGCATATCTCTATGCAGGAAGCGACCTTGCACGCCAAATGCTTATCGCTTTTACAGATTGGATGATCGATATCACTTCCGGCTTGAGCGACGAACAAATGCAGGATATGCTTCGTAGCGAACATGGCGGATTAAACGAAACGTTCGCTGACGTGGCCGAAATCACAGGCGACAAGAAGTATCTGGAACTGGCACGCCGTTTCTCTCACAAGCTTATCTTAGACCCGCTTATCAAAGAGGAAGACAAATTGACGGGGATGCACGCCAACACACAGATTCCGAAAGTGATCGGCTACAAGCGAATAGCCGAACTTTCACAAGACGACAAGAATTGGAATCATGCTGCAGAATGGGATCATGCCGCCCGTTTTTTCTGGAACACGGTAGTCAATCACCGTTCTGTCTGCATCGGAGGAAATAGCGTCCGCGAACATTTCCATCCGTCGGATAACTTCACGTCCATGCTGAACGACGTTCAAGGACCGGAGACCTGTAATACTTACAACATGCTCCGTCTTACCAAAATGCTTTATCAGAATTCTCACAATCCGAATCAAACAAACGAACCTGATCCCAACTACGTAAACTATTACGAACGTGCGCTTTACAATCATATTCTAGCGTCACAAGAGCCGGATAAAGGTGGATTTGTCTACTTCACTCCTATGCGTCCGGGACACTATCGTGTGTACTCACAACCGGAAACATCAATGTGGTGCTGTGTAGGTTCAGGCTTGGAGAATCATACCAAATACGGTGAATTTATCTATGCGTATCGGAAAGACACTCTTTATGTCAATCTCTTCATTCCTTCACAACTGACCTGGAAAGAGCAAGGCATTACTTTGACACAGGAAACCTGTTTCCCTGATGACGGCAAGGTAACTTTGCGAATAGATGAAGCGCCTAAGAAAAAACATACTTTAATGATACGTATTCCGGAATGGGCGAACCAATCCAAAGGATATAGCGTCAGCATCAATGGAAAAAGAAAAATGTTCATTATGGCAAAAGGTAACCAATATCTTCCTCTCTCCCGCAAATGGAAAAAAGGAGATGTCGTTACTTTCCACTTGCCTATGAAAGTCAGCGTGGAACAGATTCCCGACAAGAAAGATTATTATGCTTTCTTATATGGTCCGATCGTTCTTGCAGCTTCCACAGGCACAGAACATCTTGACGGTTTATATGCCGATGACAGCCGTGGCGGACATATCGCTCATGGCAAACAAATTCCTTTGCAAGAAGTCCCGATGCTGATAGGAAATCCAGATTCAATCTGCAAATCTCTTCAGAAAGAACAGAATAGCCGGATTACTTTCAACTATAACGGAGAGGTTTATCCTGCACAAGGCAAAGCATTGGAACTCGTCCCGTTCTTCCGCCTGCATAATTCCCGTTATGCCGTTTATTTCCGGCAGGCAAGCGAAGAGCAGTTTAAAGCGATTCAGGAAGAGATGGCAACGGCTGAACGAAAAGCAACGGAATTAGCTAATCAAACCATTGACCTGATCTTCCCTGGCGAACAGCAGCCGGAGTCTGATCATGGCATCCAGTATGAGCAGGCAGAAACAGGGACGAATAAAGACCGGCATTTCCGACGTGCTAAAGGTTGGTTCGGCTATCAGTTGAAAGTGAAAGAAGAAGCAAGCCGCCTCCTGATTACGGTACGGAAAGATGACCGCAATAAAGTGGCTATTCTTTTGAATAACGAAAAGTTGGCTGTTCATCCAACTGTCAGTGAAGCGGATAAAGACGGTTTCATAACCCTTTCATACGTTTTGCCTCAAAAATTGAATACGGGTAGTTGTCCGATACGTTTTATCCCTGACGGGACAGAATGGACCTCTGCCGTCTATGAAGTTCGTTTACTAAAATAGAAGTCACCACAGATTACACGGATTAACACAGATTATTTATGGGTTATAACATGATAGTAGTCAGAATAAAATCAATCTGTGATAATCTGCGTAATCTGTGGTAAAAAATAATCATTAAACAAATACCATTTATGAAAGCAAAACTATTAGTCAGCACGGCTTTTCTGGCAGCATCCGTATCTCTTTCTGCACAAAAGAGTGCTACCATAACCGTACATGCCGACCAAGGCAAAGAAATCATACCGAAGGAAATTTACGGCCAGTTTGCCGAACACCTGGGTTCATGTATCTACGGCGGTCTTTGGGTAGGCGAAAACTCGGATATTCCTAATATCAAGGGATATCGCACAGACGTATTCAATGCACTGAAAGACTTGTCCGTTCCCGTTCTTCGCTGGCCGGGCGGATGCTTTGCCGATGAATACCACTGGATGGACGGCATTGGTCCGAAAGAGAACCGTCCGAAGATGGTGAACAACAACTGGGGCGGAACCATTGAAGACAACAGTTTCGGAACGCACGAGTTTTTGAATCTTTGCGAAATGCTGGGTTGCGAACCATACGTGAGTGGAAATGTAGGTAGCGGCACAGTGGAAGAGCTTGCCAAATGGGTGGAATATATGACTTCTGACGGAGACTCGCCTATGGCCAACCTTCGCCGTAAGAATGGTCGCGACAAAGCATGGAAATTGAAATATCTCGGCGTAGGAAATGAAAGCTGGGGGTGCGGTGGCAGCATGCGTCCGGAATATTACGCAGACTTATATCGTCGTTATTCTACTTATTGCCGCAATTATGACGGCAACCGTCTGTTCAAGATTGCCAGTGGCGCAAGTGACTATGATTACAAATGGACAGATGTATTGATGAATCGTGTAGGACACCGGATGGACGGTCTTTCTCTACACTATTATACCGTAACCGGATGGAGTGGCAGCAAAGGATCAGCCACTCAATTCAACAAGGATGATTATTACTGGACGATGGGCAAATGTCTGGAAGTGGAAGATGTACTCAAGAAACATTGTACCATCATGGACAAATATGACAAGGACAAGAAAATCGCTCTCTTACTGGACGAATGGGGAACCTGGTGGGATGAAGAACCGGGAACCATCAAAGGACATCTGTATCAGCAGAACACGTTGCGTGATGCTTTCGTGGCTTCTTTAAGTCTTGATGTATTCCACAAATATACAGACCGCCTGAAAATGGCAAATATCGCGCAGATTGTCAATGTACTTCAATCGATGATCCTGACGAAAGACAAAGAAATGGTATTGACGCCTACTTATTATGTCTTCAAGATGTATAAAGTACACCAGGATGCCACTTATCTTCCTATCGACCTGACCTGCGAAAAGATAAGTGTACGTGATAATCGCACTGTACCGATGGTGAGCGCCACAGCTTCCAAAAATAAAGATGGGGTGATCCATATTTCTCTTTCCAATGTAGATGCTGATGAAGCGCAGGAAATCACCATCAATCTGGGTGATACGAAAGCCAAGAAAGCTATCGGAGAGATTCTGACCGCTTCCAAACTGACCGATTACAATTCTTTTGAAAAACCTAATATTGTAAAACCGGCACCTTTCAAAGAGGTAAAAATCAATAAAGGTACAATGAAGGTAAAACTTCCTGCTAAGTCCATTGTTACTTTAGAGTTACAGTAATTTTAGAGTAATTACTTATTGTATCACAAACAAGAAGACCGTAAAATTGTCGATAAAAAAGATAGCTCTTTTGGATTGTTAAATCCACATAAAGAGTTATCTTTGCGAACAATCTGACAGAAATCAATTAAATTTTAATGATATGAACGATAACAAACTTATGAATCGTGCAGCGGATAACATCCGTATTCTTGCTGCTTCAATGGTTG
>OOCN01001466.1_pt1 | contig 15393 bp, 11 predicted proteins | sample 1671361 | NCBI WGS metagenome assembly OOCN01 (sample SAMN06348149, study PRJEB24527) | human gut metagenome | biome: human gut; feature: ankylosing spondylitis patient; material: feces | host: Homo sapiens | place: China | collected 2015-10
CGCACCTGCGAAAATAGAGAATCCCCAGAGGGAACAATAGCGGAACCGCCCAGATAGAGCGATAGAAAAACCAGGCAAAAAATATAACTACCCCTGATGTCTGTGCCAGCAGCCGTATGCAATCTCCCCGCTTCTGAAAAACCTTATGATAATCCTGCTGCCTTAAGCTTTCCTTCATGAAGTAATTCTCCTTTTCTCCGCAGCCTGCCGACCACTTTTCCTTCACTGTTTTCCCCCAGCTCTTCAAACTGATACAAAGGATTCAGGCGTATTTCTCCATTCTCACAACCTACTACCTCCGTGATCTCCAGGACACGTCTACTCTTATCACGGATCCGCCCCAGATGTACAATAACATCCACTCCCGAGGCGATCTGGTTGCGAATAGCCGTCAGCGGAAGATCCATTCCCATCAGGACCATATTTTCCAGTCTTGCCAGCATATCCGTGGCACTGTTGGCATGCCCGGTGGACATACTCCCATCATGGCCGGTGTTCATGCATTGCAGCATATCGATAGCCTCCGGTCCCCGGACCTCTCCTACAATGATCCGGTCCGGCCGCATCCGCAGAGACGAACGGATCAGTTCCCGGATTCCGATTTCTCTGCATCCTTCGGTATTGCCGTTACGAGTCTCTAAACGAACCAGATTCGGAAGACCCTGCAGCTGTAGTTCCGCACTGTCTTCTATGGTGATCACCCGCTCTTCCGCCGAAATATAGCCGGACAGAACATTTAGGAATGTTGTCTTACCGCTTCCCGTTCCTCCACTGACAAAAATGTTGTAGCCCGCCTTCACCAGTGTCTCCAGGAACTGGGCTGCCTCCAGCGAAATGGTTTCCAGACCGATCAGCTTCTGCATGGTGACAGGCTTGTCCGGGAATCTCCGGATCGTGACGATCGGACCATTCAGAGCAATGGGATTCATGACAATATTTACTCTGGAACCATTATTCAACCGGGCATCTACGATGGGTGACGCTTCATTGACCACGCGATTACACCCCGCCACAATCTGCTGAATGACATCCTGTAATTTTTCCACGGAATCAAAGGCTCGATCCAGTTCCCGCAGTTGTCCATCCTGTTCTACAAAAATGTGATCCATGCCGTTGATCATGATCTCTGTAACAGAGCTGTCCTCCACAAAAATCTGCAGAATATCCAGTCTTCTCAGGGAATCAAACAATTCCTTACGCAGACGTCTCCGCAATTCTACCGGGCATAACTCCAGACTTTCCTGCTCCATCAGTACTTCATCGATCGTATCCTCCACTTCTTCATCCGTATAATCTCTTCCATAATCCAGTCTTTCCTGTACCATCTGACGAAGTTTTCTTCTCTGCTCTAAATAATCCATTTGTCCTTCTCCTATTCTACTCTTCCAATGTCTCTATTTCTTTTCTCACATAATCTGCCAGTTCCCCTCTGGTATACTGTTCCATTTCCACGGGAAGTCGCTGAAAGTATGGCAAATTCAGCTTTCTGGTCTTCCCCTTTACTTCCTCTTTCTCGCATAGTGACAATAGCTGTTCATATTGATCCAGTTTACACTGTGACATCTTGTCCTCTCTGGTCAGCGTAAATACTTTGATACACATCTGCAGAACATCCAACAGCCCCTGTATGCTTTCACTCAGATCCAGAATGACATATTCGTATTTCCCCAGCTCCTCGATCCTCTGGAACAGACTTCTCCATTCTTCCCAGGTGATCCCCAACAGGTTCTGTCCGTTCCGCATGGGTGGAATATAATCCAGATTGCCTTTTCTCTGAATGACCGTCTGCATGCGAAGAGGAAATTTTCCTTCATCTCCTGCTAAAAAATAGAGCAGATCTGCCAGATCCCGATTCTGTCTCTCCGGAAGCAATTCTATGATCCCCACATAATGTTCGAAATTCAGATACAGCGTGGGATGTTTTTCTGCCATCAGCTGTGCGAAAGTCAATGCGAACGTACTTTGAAGGCATCTGTGAACCGGAGAGTACATTCCGATAAAACGGGTCTTATATTCCGCACATAACAGCGGCATCCGTATCCCCGTCGTCTCTACATACAACGCCAACAGTTCCTTCCACACCTGTCCCGCTTCCTGATATTTGTTAATATTGGGAAACTGATGAAAGCGGAGAGTTCCGCTCTCATTTAAAATTGCCTGACATGTCGGCTGTAATGTGTTCAATGCCTCCTCACAGGAGGATTCCGCCACCACCAGCATTGTTACCTCCCCGCTTTTCTCTCCCGCCAACAGTTCTTCCGCTCTGGTATAAGTATGGATCTGCCAGGGCAATTCCTTTTGCCTCTTCAGGTATTCTGAAAAAAGCCGCGCGTATTCTTCCTCCCGGTCATACAGAACCAGAACCGGTTCCTTTTGTTCCATCAATACATTCCTCCCATATACATCAATGCACTGCAGAACACCGGTCCCGCCATGCAAATCCCTGCTCCGGCACCTTCCCGTTCTCCGGCAAAATAAAGTTTCCATCTTCCACACCGGAATACGTCCCATAAGTACTCTCCCAAATAGTACAAACGGTCTTTCATATTGCGTTCCAGATACATTTTGAAAAGTGCAATTACTGCTGCAATCATGAGCGCGAAAAACAGAAAATAAAGTACTTTATTCCAGGGAAAAAAACCGGCACAGACTCCCAACATCTTAACATCACCGGCTCCTATGGCTCCGATCCAAAAAACAAAATAAAGTAATATCGTTGTCAGTAATGCACTTGCCAGATATTCCAAAACGCCTTTGTGCCCGCCGCTGATCAACCGATACCCCAGGCCTGCAAACATGCAGCATACGATCAGCCAATTGGGTATCCTGTGCGTTTTGTAATCAAAACAGCAAGCTATTGCCAAAAGTATACATAATACCCCAAATATCTCATCTCCTTCTCCTGATTTCACATTATTTTCCTGCGTATAGTCCTGTCGTCACCTTCCTCCCAACTATTCAAAATCAGTCTTCTGGTAATGCGGGATGAATCTATCCCAAAATAGAAATTCTAAAAGATCTTATAAGATGCTCTGAACAACCATCGCGATTGGTTGTAAGATGAATTATAAATGCTCACTTTCCGTCTGGCAATACCTTTTTCGTAAAAAGATAAACTTTAGTACATTTTAACAAACAGAATTGTTTTTCATATTTTCAGTCATCCTGAAATACGCTATTTTACACGCTTTCCGTATGTCAAAACACCTTTTTATAATATTTCATAAATACTTAGCCCGTACAGCATCACAATGCCCGGAATTCCAAGGATTCCCGTTGTCAAAATACTTACTGCATTGATTCCAACCACTGAAGTAAATCCAAGGAAAGTCACACCCATATTAATAAAATAAATGGCAATGGTTCCCATAATGCCCCGCAATGCAAAATTGAGGAGCCACTCTGCCTTTTTCCCCAAAAAGCTTATGAGCAGCAATAATGCCGCCACTGCTATCAGCCATAATAAATTTTCCGGATGTTCCACTGTTGTTCTCGCATTCCCGACAATTCTTTATCCTAATCTATTCCTCTTTCCGTGTAAAAATGTCTTCCGTTTTCCTCCATGTCAGGTATATTTTTCCTTTTTTGTTCCTATACTGTTAGCAGAAAGGACGGTTAATGTTATGAAAATCTTTTTTAGTCAGGCAGATGCCTCCCCGGAAATCATTGAAGAGGATTTCTCTCCCATAGATCTGAAAGAATCCATAAGAAAAACCCGCCAGGCGTTGGAAATCGCCTATGCGGGTTTCGATAATGCTTTGGAAAGTGATCTCATTGACAGTTATATTTATGAAATCAATGCGTTACAAAAAAGGTATCAGCATCTCACAGAGCTGGCCGCTCTGCAGCCGGCGGATCAGGAAAAAAATCTATACCAACATTCCCCGATTCGTGCCCTGGTCAGCCATGTTTTCGGTTAACTGGTTCCTGCCGTAAGTCAGTCCGGCATATACTGTCTGAGAATTGTTCATCACCGGGCCGGAAGTATCCTGATCCTGGATCTGCCTGTACGCATCGCAGAGAGGTGCGATCACTTTGCGAATCTCTTCCAATATTGTGCGGTCTCTGCGGACTTCACATACAGCAAGTCTGCGAAGGCAGAACAGGTACAGTCTGGAAAGCTCTCCTGCCGGGCTGTATTCTCTGTGCAGAGAGTTCAGGAGCTCTTTGATACATCCCCTGGCTCTATGAACAGCTTCCGCCAGTCCGGCATCATCTGCTGCCTGCTCTCCGTCTGCCAGATATTGTAAGGTCATTTCATACAGGATCACGATCAACTGCGTGGAATTCGCCTGTGTGATCCGAAGTGTAAATTGTTGTTTGCATTCTTTTGTCATTCTGCCATGTCCTCTTATTCAGAACTTTCCTACTGTAACAACTGCAGTACCTGAGACGGTCTCTCGTTGGCCTGTGCCAGCATGGAGGTTCCTGCCTGTGCCAAGATCTGATAAGTCGTATAAGAAGTCATTTCTTCCGCCATATCTACATCCATGATACGGGAATATGCGGAAGTCATATTTTCGCTGGTAATATCCAGACTGTTGATCGTAGATTCCAGACGGTTCTGGAATGCACCCAGTCTGCCTCGAACGGAAGATACATATTTGATGGCGCCGTCTACGCGATCAATGGCATCGTCCGCACCTTCTGCAGTACTGACATCAACATTCTCGATTCCCATATTCTGTAAAGAAACCGCAGGAATATTTACTTCCAGCACCTGATGTTCATTAGCTCCGATCTGTAAGCGCATAGCGCCGATACCTGTGGCATTGATCTTCAGATCCTGAACCGTTGTTCCTGTCTGTGCTCCATTCAAAGTTCCGCTCACATCAAGGCGCATCTCAAATCCGTTTTCTCCGGTGATGGTCAAAAGATCATCCTTCAGTTCAGTCTTCAGTGTCTTCGCATCCGGGAAACCATCTCCGAACGTCACATCTCCGTCCAGCACAATATTGCCGTCCGCATCCTTTGTCAGCGGTATAGACTTTATGGTATATTCTTTTACCGGCACGTCGGTAGAATAGTAGTTCACCTTAACTTCCTGCTTGTTGGTATATCCCTTCAGATCGTACTCCCCATTCAGCAGTTTCTGTCCGTTGAACTCTGTTACGTCAGAAATTCTGGTGATTTCCTCTTTCAGTTGCTTTACTTCATCCTGTACGGTAGCTCGGTCATCATCCGTCATTATACCGTTGGCAGCCTTGACGGAGAGCTCATTGATTCGCTGCAGCATCTCACTGATCTCGGTCATGGCGCCATCTGCAATCTCGATAATGGATACGCCGTCGCTAGCATTCTGGTTTGCCACGGACAGGCCCTCGATCTGGGCATTCATACGTTTGGACATTGCCAGTCCTGCCGGATTATCCTTTGCATGATTGATCTTTAATCCGGAAGAAAGTCTCTCTAATGATTTGGACAGCAGGTCATCATTGGTAGATAAGGCATTGTTGGATAACATTGCCGATACATTGTAATTAATTCTCATGTGTTGTTACTCCTTACTTTCCGCTGCTGTCTGCGACAGCCTGCAGGAATCCTTTTGCCAGGCGGTACAGTTGCGCCGCATCTGCCCGGCTCTCTATTGTTTCTGCATTTTGCGTCTCACCGGCAGCCATCCTTGTCATATCCCGGGAGCTGACAACAGAAAGCTTTTCCGCTTTCCAGTCTGCAGAGGTATCTGTCTGAATCCATTCAAGGAATATATCGGAGGTCTTTTCCAGTTTCGTAACCTCTTCCGGGGTATTTCCTACGAGATAACCTTCGATGTGTTCTCCGTTGACCTGTAAATGCGCTTCCAACTGTTCGTCTCCCGCATCTACCCGGATATCCACAGCCGAGGTCTCTCCGGCTCCCTGCTGTAGGGTAAGATGCACTCCTGCCAGCTGGTCTCCCAGATACATCGGCAGGAAATACTCCTGCCTGTTCTGAAGATTTCCTGCAAGGCGCAGCTGTTTGTGTACCAGTTGTAACTGTTTCACATCCAGATGGCTCTCTGCCTGTTCCAGACTGATCGTCTCTGTCTCCTGTAAAGCATCCTGAAGCATGGTCCGGTAATCATCTGCAAAATTCGGCTGATCCAGCTGTTCCCACAATCCGGAGGCTTCTGTTCCGGCAGGCTCCCCTCCGGTTGCCGCCACAGGTATTTCTTTCTCTTTGTTGTATTTCTTACGATAGCGTTGCAGGTCGCTGAACAGTTCCGCCGGATCCTCCAGCAGAGCCTGAGCTGCCAGCAGGTTAGAAGTACTGGTATTTACCTCTCCCCTTTCCAACATTTGTGCTGCTCCCGGTTCGGTCTCTACCGCTTCCCGCATCTGCTGCAGACATTCCTGATAATATGCGTCTCTGCTCTCAGCGTCTTCTGACACATCTGTCAATATTTCTTTTGCCATCCCTACAGAAATCTGCTCTGAAATATTGTTCTCCGATAAACGTACTTCCTGTGTCAGTCCGGTATCATCCGACACTTTCCAGTCCATATGGGAGGTTCTTCTGCTCCTGGAAGCTGCCAGGAGTGTGGAAAATTGCAATTCTGCGCCGATATTTACCACCGCGCCTACTGCGGCACCATCTTCTCTGGTGTACCATACGATAGATACCGATATAAGCTTTCCGCTCATTCTCCGTGATATCTTTCTTTTGTTCCAGCTGATACAGGAAACGGCTGTAGTCCTCCGCCTCTTCCTCATAACTCTGAGGATTTTCGGCAAAATAGGACTCCAGTTCCCCAAAAGTCTTCTCCAACGGATTTACGCCGTCCCGGATCATCTGTAATACATTCTTCGGTGTCAGTTTCTCAATCACTGCAGTGACCTGTTTGTCTGCTTCTTTGACTCTCTCGATATTTTCTGCAGTAATCTCCATCCGGTTATACGCGAGGATGCGGACCGCCCGCTGGTTCTCCAGTGTTTTATCCAATGACATATCTGTCAGAATGTCATCTACATTGGAAAATGCCTTGCGGATGCTGTCCCCCAGATCTCTTCTGGGGGCTGTCATCAGTGTCTCATAACGTTCATTTGCTTCTGTATAGGCCGTTTGCAACGCCTTACCTTCGCTGTGAAATTCTGCCACGGTCTCCTGAGAAACTTTCTGTTCCAGGCTATAGGGTCCCAACACGCTGACCGGCAGTCCCGGCAGTTCGTTTGTCACCTGTACGGTCTGTGTATAGGTCTCATATTTTGCCACGGCATCCGCATCGTTGGGGAAATACTTATCCGCAACTTCTGCCTCCGCTCTACGCAGTGCTTCGATCAGCTGCTCCATAGGGGCCGTATCAATGGAAAAATCACTCTGTAAGAGTTTCACATTCACTTCCGCTGTCATGCGCAACCGGATCTCTTCCAGTTGTTTTCTGGCCGCCAGATTCTCCGCCGTGACATCCCATTTTGCATCCGAGAACCAGTCCTGTACCATTTCTGTGGCTTTCTCGTATATATTTTCCTGCCGTGCCAGATTCGCATGAACAGGGGATTTCCCCTCCGCGAGTGCCGATGCCGCTGCCTGTGCAAAAGCATCCTCACTGACGGGATAGTCAATCGTATCCAGTTCTGCCAGCTGCTGCAGGGTATCCGTTGTCAGTGGCAAACCTGCTCCCACCAGCCACTGCGCTTTCTGGCGATTCTCATCATTGACCGGCAGGCCGGCATCCGTGATCACCTTATCCATCTGGTCCTGCAATTCCTGCGGTACGGTATTCTGCTGTACTTTCGCACCGCTGTTCTCTGCCACATACAAGTTCCAGATCTCCGGCTCCAATCCATTATCTACAAGATACCCGACCTCGCCTTCCTGGGGCTGCTGCAGAGAAGATGCCAGCTCCCAGGCGGTTTTTAATTCATCTACATTTTCAGGAGTCAGAGGTATATCCGTTGCCCGGAACTGTTCTTCAATACTTTGTGCCAGTGTATCGCTGCCCACAGCTGCCGCCAGGGTGTCCAGATCTATGTCGTCCGTGTATCCGGCAATGTTCTGTCCGGAACGCACCAGTTCTGCTTTGATCCTGTCCACGATGGTAACTGCGGTATCCTGATCCAGTTCTCTGGGGTCAAATCCGTCCTCACAAGCCTTCGCATAATCCTCCTGGGACATAGTATGTGACAGTAGTGTCATGTAATCCTGCTGTAATGCCACATTGGTGTTCCCGGCATCCTGCTGCAGTTCAATCAGGGATTTTCCCTTATTATTCTCTTCATTTCCCACAGGCATTGGGATCTGCCCACTCTCGTATACGGCTCCAAAAGTATTTGCATTCACACTTTTTTTATTGCGCTGTATTTTATCTCTGCCCCAGGTATTTTTCTCCGTCTGGATACTTTCTGTTCTATTTTCTGTATCAGTTACCGTCTGATTCTGAAATGTTATCTTCACGCTTGTCGTCCTTCCTGGTAATAACTCTTGAAATAACTATTCAGAGACTCATTCGCAAAATCGCTCTTTCAGAACTTTCCTTTTGCCCATTGAGGCTATATCGCCCTATAAATATCACTAAATCCTCTTACGAATACAAGCATTCAAAGAGGCCTTAGTGATATTTACATGTCTCTGAATAGTTAAGAAAAAAGATGAGTGCACCTTTGGGTCACACTCATCTTTTATTTCGGTCGTTTCTTATAATTTCTTAACCGGACTTAGAACAGAAATACAGCAGCTCCATAAGGGGGCAGATCAAAGCTGATAGAATAATCCTTGTAATGGTAAGGTTTTTTCTCTGCCATGATCTCTGCGGGAATCTCATTGCCCCAGCCGCCAAAACGTTCCTCATCACTGTTGAGCAGCAGCTTATATTTCTTCTTTTTCGGCACGGGTACGGTATAATTCTCCCATTTCATCGGAGTCATATTCAATACAAACAGCAGATTGTTTTTGCCGCTGGAACCTTTTCTCACGAAACAATAGGTGCTGTGTTCTGCATCATCCGCATTCATCCACTCGAAACCGTCCCAGGTATTGTCGATCTCATACATTGCAGGATACTTGCGGTACAGTTCCAACAGTTCCTTTACATAGGTATGTACGCCCTGATTCAGCTTCTCGCCTAACAGATACCAGTCCAGTTCGCGCTCTTCACTCCACTCACGCTCCTGTCCGAAATCCTGTCCCATGAACAGCAGCTTTTTGCCGGAATGTCCGAACATGTAGGTATAGCCCACACGCAGATTTGCGTATTTATCCGCAGTATAACCTGGCATCTTATTTACCATGGAACACTTCAGATGTACCACTTCGTCATGAGACAGGGGCAGAATGTAGTTCTCACTGTCATTGTAGCTCATGGCAAAGGTCATAGCGTAATGATTGCCCTTACGATACAAAGGATCCAGCTTCATGTATTCACAGAAATCATGCATCCAGCCCATATTCCATTTAAAGGAGAAGCCTAATCCCTCGCCTCCGATATCGCTGGTCACATTCGGCCACGCCGTGGATTCCTCGGCAATTGTCACAAATCCGGGATACGTTCCACGGATGACAGAATTCAGATGGTGGAAGAACTCAATGGCCTCCAGATTCTTGTTGCCACCGAATTTATTCGGCAGCCACTCACCTTCTTTTTTACCATAATCCAGATATAGCATGGATGCCACCGCATCTACACGGATGCCGTCCACATGGAACTCTCTGAGCCAGAACAAGGCATTGGCTACCAGGAAGTTCTTTACTTCATTTTTGCCGTAATTGAAGATTTTGGTTCCCCATTCGGGATGCTCTCCCAGACGGGGATCGGGATGTTCAAAAATGCACTGACCGTCAAATTCAGCCAAGCCATGGGCATCAGTTGCAAAATGCGCAGGTACCCAGTCCAGAATCACGCCGACTCCGGCCTTGTGCAGTTCGTTGATCAGGTACATGAAATCTTTCGGCGTTCCGTAACGGGAAGTCGGTGCATAGTAGCCGGTCACCTGATATCCCCAGGAACCGTCAAACGGATGCTCTGCAATACCCATCAGTTCTACATGGGTATACTTCATCTCCTTCAGATATTCTATGATCCGGTCCGCAAACTCCCGGTAATTGTAGAATCCTTCGGCGGTACCGTTGTTAGGATGCTTCATAAAAGAACCGATATGGCATTCGTAGATCGCCATAGGCTCTTTATTCATATCCTTTTTGTCCCGGGCTTCCATCCACTTGGAATCTCTCCAGTCAAAGCCTGTAATATCGGTAACGATAGATGCAGTGCCCGGCCGGTACTCCGCATAATTGGCAAAAGGATCGGCTTTGTAGAGCTTTCTGCCATCCCTTGCATAGATCAGGAACTTATACATCGTTCCCTCTTCCACGCCGGGAATGAACAGCCCCCAGATACCGCCTTCTCCCAGCTTCTGCATGGGATGGGATTCCTCATTCCATTCATTGAATGTGCCAATGACATTCACCTGTGCTGCATTTGGTGCCCATACTCCGAAATAGACTCCTTGCACGCCGTCTTCCACCGACAGATGTGCACCCAGTTTTTTGTAAATATCATAATGGGTCCCCTGGGCAAAAAGATACTGATCTGCTTCGGAAATAAATACCTTCTCCTTCGTCATGACCGCGCCTCCCGCTATACAAAGTCTTTCTCGGTGAGGATGATCATATCCTCATCGTCATATCTCTTGGCAAACAGGACATCGAAGAAATGCTTCAATGTCTTTTTATTTGCATGAGCGATCGCTTCATCCACGATCTGCTTTACATCCACTACCGTAACCACATGATCTATCGTCTGCATATCTTCGATTCTGGTATGTAACGCCAGCTCTCCGAGTTCGTCAATAGAGTATTCCATCTCCCGTGCATACTGTTTGCCGAATGCCACCAGCGTGTTATTGCTGAGGGCTTCCACATCCATTCGTGCGGTAAAGCACTCTCTCAATTTTTCATGTTTCTCGAGGAATTTATCAATATCCCTCTTCGTATCTTCCAGAATAATTACGATTCCCTGACTCTCCTGCTGCAATGCCTTGTGAAGTACATTTGCCGTAGCATCGTTCATTTCGGATGCCTTGCAAATGATCAGCGCGCCGTTTTTCAGCTTGGATAAGGTATCTGCAGTATCCTTTTTATTCAATGCATGTCCAGAGATCTTTGCCACTTTTCCGGAGAAATGGCTGTCGGTTGCCTGAATTTCGCGAACCATGTTCTTCGCCAGAGATAAGGTATCCATACCCTCTTCTCCAGTGATGATCACGTTGCCGGTGTAGGCTGCCAGACTGATATTATCAATGGCCTTGACTAACTGCTCTCTGGCAGATCTGCTCTGGATAAAGGGTGCGTACAGTTCTCTCTCTTCTCTGGTAAGCGCACGAACCTTTGCTTTGTCTCGCTCTACTGCGGGGCGCTCCGGCTGTTCCGGTGCTTCCCCGGCCTCCGGCGTTTCCTCAGCCGTCAGTTCTATCTCTTCGCTGGCTGTTTCCTCATCTACCGATTCTACTGCTTCCGCCGTGGGCTCCTCTACAGGCTCGTCATCCATTGCTTCTTCCGGTTCTGCCTGTTCCTCGTCTACGATTTCTTCCTGCTCATAGATTTCTGCTTCCGGTTCCTCAAATTCTTCTGCTTCCGGCTCATATGCAGGTTCTTCCGCGAGTTCTTCTACAGTATCCTCTTCCGGAAGCTCTTCTACAGGCTCTTGTTCCGCTTCCTCTACAGGAGCAGCCTCCGTCAGTTCTTCCACGGGTTCCTCTGTGGCAGGCTGTTCCGTGATCTCTTCCAGCTCTTCTACCTCATCGGTATCTGTTGTATCTTCTGCCACGGTATCTGCCGTGTCCGCAGCTTTTTCTTTTTCCAGTTTTTCCAGCAATCCGTCTCTTACCGCCTGCTCAAACTCCGTGAACATGGCTCCGGTCTGCTGTAATACATGTTGGCGAACCTCTTCTTCTCTCTTCTCCAGGTTCTCCTTCTTCTTGCGTTCCCACTCTGCCAGAATATCCTCGATATTCATCTGGCCGGTGATCTGTTTCTCAATGCTCTCTGCCTCCGGCATTACCAGGCTGATCTGACCGTCGGATTCCTGTGCCAGCACATCGGCCAGTTCCTTGGGCGGCTCTACGGGAGCTGCCGGGGTTACCGGTGCTACAGGAGCTGCCGGCGCCGATGCCGTAACTTCATGAATCTCCTGCGTTCGGGAAGCTTCCGGTACTTTCTGTGCTTCCGGTTCCTTCACGATTTCCTGTACTTCCGGTGTCTTCTGTACTTCGGATAGCTCCGGTACTACATCGGTTCTTCTTGCAACAACAGGCTCTTCCGGCAGAATCTCTTCCGTCTCTACCTGGGGCACCTGTGACAGATCGCCGATTTCTCCGGTCTCCCCAAAGAATACTTCCGAGCTCTCCATCTGCTCCGTCTCCGGCTCCAGATCGTCTTCACTGACATCTGCGATCTCCGGATAGTCCAGAGACTCCGTATCGGAATCCCCTGGATCGATCATGGGTGCCACGATAGAACGGGTAATAGAATCCGAAGTCTCCTTCGCATGGTCCTCACTCAGTACCTCCCGCAGGCCTGCTGCCAGTTCTGCCTGTAGATTGATCGTATTATATTGTCCCACATCCATGGTCTTCACATGAATGTCGAAATCATCTTCCGCCGGCTGCGCGGGTGCCTGCTGGGGCTGTACCGGCTGCACCGGTTCATAGACTCTGGTGTCACCGGTCACCTGCTCGTAGGTTTCCTCCTGTACATAACCCTGATTCGGCTCATAGCCTCCGTCCTGTACATAACCCTGATTCGGGTCATAACTTCCATCCTGTGCATAGCCCTGGTTCGGGTCATAACTTCCGCCCTGTGCATAGCCCTGATTCGGGTCGTAACTTCCGTCTTGCACATAGCCCTGATTCGGATCATAAGTTTCGTTCTGTCCATAACCGGGATCCTGCGCATAATTCTGAGAATACTGTTGCGTACCGGGCGCGTCAAAACGATGATCGTATTTTTCCTGCTGTTCCGGTGTTAGCGGCTGATGGAGCATTTTCAGCTCCATTGCCTTGATAACGTATTTGCCCTCGCCAAACCAAAGGATCAGCTCATCACATTCCTCTACACATCTGGCAGCAAGTCCTACTCTGTGATATAGATAAGCCAACTCATATGCCCATTTTTCTCTGTAATCTCTCTTTTTCAGTTCTTCCAGAACAGCAATGCGCTCTTCCAGACTGACATCCTGCGCCTCATATAATTTGTACTGCAAAATATATCTGCCGGGATCCTTTGGCGCTACCTGCACAAACTCTTTGTAATACTCGATAGCCTGTACATACTCTTCCATTTTAATGGAAAGTTCGCACAGAGAATAGCAGATCGTCCTTCCTCCCGGGCGGCGTTCATATGCCAGAAGCAGCATATCTCTGGCATCCTCGTATCTTCGATTGATCTTGTAAAGGTCACTGATAGTGCACAGCATCATAACACTTTTGACTCTGCGCCAGTCAATGGTATCCGCAATCTCCGCAGCCTGCGCATACTCCCCACGGCTGATCAAGTCTTTGATTTCTTCCGCTCTTAATTTATATTCACTCTTATCCAAGGTATTTCGCTCCCTTAACCTTTTCTTATCCTAAGCTTCTCATTTCCCCGGGTACACTACCCCACTTTTTTCTTATTCAGTGTACCATAGTACCCATTGATATGTCAAAATCAAACTGGGCAAAATGTGTGGAAATCTCCCCTTCGGAATACTACCCACGAAAGTGGGATGACTTCTTGGGCTTTTGACGTTTTTTCGCCTGTCGGATTGCTTCTTTGCGTCTGTTACGAAGGTCCTGATCCACCGAACGATACCGGGATCTGGAACGATTTCTTCTGCGGTTAAATCTCCAGGTCAGGCGGGTACTGCGGTGGGCAAAATGATAATTCTTGAAAAACGTACGTAATAACAGTGCAAGGAAGATCAATACCGCAATTCCCACGATACAGAAAAATACTTTTACCACATTAATGAAAATAACCGCAGGACCGCCGGAAGTGCTGTTTTCCTCCTCCGGGGATGTCTCCTGTGCAGCCGTTGGAATTCCACCATTGTTTCCGGTGTTATCTCCTGCTGTTTCGGTTGTCTCTGTATTGTCTGCCTCTGTGGTCGTTGTGCCTGACTGCGTTTCATCGGTTGCACCGCTTTCCTCTGCAGACTCCGTGGTCTCTGCCGTATTTTCCCGGAAGACACTACTGCCCTTTTCCGCTGCCGTAAAGTCCAGGGATGCCGTTCCCAGTACCACATCATTGTAAGTATAAGTGATCACAGCCACCTGTCCTGGTTCTGTATTATCATAGGAAATACTGGACACCGCATCCTGAAAGGTGATGGTGTTCGGCAAAGTGATGCTGTCCGTCTGGTTCAGTTCCAGAATCGGTTTGGAGTTGCCGAAAATATCATTCCCACTGTAAAAAGATCCTGCATTCTCGATATTATACTTGGTCTCTGTCTGAGAAATGTTCACTCTCTGAAAATTGCTGAAACCATAATCAAACAGAGTGATTGTATCTTCATAGTAATTCGGATTTTCGTCTTTCATGACCACACAGATCAGCTTCATGCCGTCTTTTTCCGCACAGGACACCAGTGTACTGCGGGCAACATCGGTGTAACCGGTCTTACAGCCTACCAGATACGGATATGCATATTTACCGCCGGGGATCAGTTCCATCTTGTTGACTTCCATAATATCATCCGGCTGGCGTTCCGACGGCAAAATGTGCAGCATATGTGTCATTGTCATTTTACACAGCGCTTCGTTGGCAAAAAAAGCTCTTCCGATCATCGCCAGGTCATAGGCACTGGTGTAATGATCCTCATTGGGAAGTCCGTTGGGATTGACGAAATTGGAATCAACACACCCCAGTTCCTTGGCTCTTTCATTCATGATCGGTGCAAAGTCCTGCCAGGTCGTTCCGGAAATATGCTCTGCTACCGCGAAAGAAACTTCATTGGCGGAGCGGATCAGAATGGCATTCAGACATTCCTCCATGGTCAGCTGCTCGCCGGGGTCAATAGCGATATGGTTGCTTCCGGGATCAATATCGTGTACCGCATCATAGGAGAAATCCACGATCTCATCCATGCTGCAGCGCTCGGATGCGATCAATGTTGTCAGAATTTTGGTGGTACTGGCAGGGTATTCCTGCTGATGGATATTTTTGGCATAAAGGATCGCTCCGGTATCCGCATCCATCAAAATGGCGGATCCTGCGCTGACTACCGGTCCCGTAGGCCAGTTTGCCACTTCATTGGACTGAATGGCCAGTGCCTGATTGCGGGCGATGTTCTCTTCTTTGATCGTTGCAGCAGAGACACTAAGCCCCTGAGATGCAAAAAGGCAGAGAGCGCTGATTCCCATCACTGCCCTGGTTAAAAAACTTCTATATGAAAAATGCCTGAAAAACTGCATGTATAAATCCTTCCTGATATCTTCAAAA
>OOCN01001479.1_pt1 | contig 15272 bp, 15 predicted proteins | sample 1671361 | NCBI WGS metagenome assembly OOCN01 (sample SAMN06348149, study PRJEB24527) | human gut metagenome | biome: human gut; feature: ankylosing spondylitis patient; material: feces | host: Homo sapiens | place: China | collected 2015-10
TGGCCTTTGAGTGGCTGTACTGCAAGCTGCTCAAGAAGCCCAACCCCATCAGCGATCTGTCCGCTGTGGTCACCGGCATCATCCTGGCCATGAACGTGCCCGTGGGCATGCCCATCGGCCAGCTGATCATCGGCGATCTGGTGGCCATCGTCATCGTCAAGCAGCTGTTCGGCGGCATCGGCATGAACTTTGCCAACCCCGCTCTGGTGGGCCGCATCGTGCTGTTCGTCAGCTTTGCAAGCTCCATGAACAACTGGGTGTTCCCGGATGCAGCGGTGGACCAGCTGTCCAGCGCTACCCCGCTGGCTGTGGCCGACAAGTCCAAGCTGAGCCTGCTGGATCTGTTCATGGGCATCCATGGCGGTGTGCTGGGTGAGACCTGCGCTCTGGCCATCGTGCTGGGCCTTGTCTACCTGGTGGCCACCAAGACCATCAGCATCGCCATCCCTGCTTCTTATGTGGGCAGCATGTTCGTGTTCTACCTGATCGCTACCCGCGATCTGCACGCTGCGCTGGCAGCCGTGCTGAGCGGCGGCCTGCTGTTCGGTGCTGTGTTCATGGCCACCGACTACGTCACCAGCCCCTTCACCCTGAAGGGCAAACTGGTGTACGGTGTGGCACTGGGCATCGTGACCTTTGCCATCCGTTACTGGGGCAGCTACACCGAGGGCGTGTCCTTCGCACTGCTGTTCATGAACCTGTGGGTCCCGTACATCAATGACCTGACCCGTCAGACCCCGTATGGCTACGTCAAGCCTGCGAAGAAAGCGAAGGAGGGTGCTGACAAATGAGTAAGACCTCGAATTCCAACTGGGAGACTACCGTCAAGCCCATCGTCGTGCTGAGCGTGATCTCTCTGGTCGTCAGCCTGCTGCTGGCTCTGGTGAACTCCATGACCGCCCCGGTCATTGCCGAGAACACCAAGCGCACCACGCTGGCTGCTTACGTCGGCGTGCTGCCCTCTGTCTCGGACGCTACTGAGCTGGAGGAAGTGACCGACTACACCACCGCCAATGTCACCGGCGTGGTCAAGGCTCCGGACGGCAGCCTGGCCATCAAGGCCGAGGAGTCCGGCTTTGACGGCGGCATCGTCACCGTCATCGTCGGCATGGATGCCAACGGCACCGAGACCGGCATCTGGGTGGACGCTTCTACCCAGACCAAGGGCATCGGCAGCGGCGTTGCCGATGAAGATTTCCTGAAGCAGTTTGACGGCCTGGATTGCACCCAGAACGTTGTGATGGGTGAGAACGGCGTGGACGGCAAGACCGGCGCAACCTTCTCCTCCAAGGCTCTGTTTGCCGCCATCAACGACTGCGTCAACTGCTACAACGAGCTGGCATAAAGGAGGTTGGTAAGAAATGGCACAAGAAAAGAAGTCCAAGGTAAGCATCCTTACCAACGGCATCATCAAAGAGAACCCCGTTCTGCGTCTGGTTCTGGGTACCTGCTCCACGCTGGCTGTCACCACCGCCGTGTCCAGTGCTCTGGGCATGGGCGCTGCGTTCACCTTCGTGCTGGTGTGCGCCAACATCATGATCTCCCTGCTGCGCAAGGTGATCCCCGGCAAGGTGCATCTGCCCTGCTACATCGTCATCATTGCAGGCTTCGTGACCATCGTGCAGATGTTCATGCAGGCCTACATGGAGAGCCTGTACAACGCACTGGGCGTGTTCCTGCCCCTGATCGTTGTCAACTGCATCATTCTGGGCCGTGCCGAGATGTTCGCCTGCAAGAACAGCGTGGTGGACAGTGCACTGGACGGCATCGGCATGGGCATCGGCTACACCCTGACCGTTGTGTTGATGGCTACCATCCGTGAGATCCTGGGCAGCGGCACCTGGCTGGGCTTCAAGATCCTGCCGGACAGCGTTGCCAAGATCGGCATCATGACCCAGGCTCCCGGCGCATTCTTCTGCTTCGGCCTGCTGATGGCCGGCTGTGTGTGGCTGGAAGGCAAGCTGGACGCCCGCATCGAGCGCAAGAGCTGCTGTGACATTGACAACCTGAAGAAGGAGGCGGAATAAGATGCTTGTCAAACTCGCTGCTATCTTCTTCAGCATGATCCTTGTCAACAACTACGTGCTGGTGAAGTTCTATGGTATCTGCCCGTTCCTGGGTGTTTCCAAAAAGCTGGACTCCTCCGTTGGTATGTCCGGCGCTGTTATCTTCGTCATGTTCATGGCTACGGCCGTGACCTTCCCCATCCAGATCTTCGTTCTGGATCCGGCTAAGCTGGGCTATCTGCAGACCATCGTGTTCATTCTGGTCATCGCCGTGCTGGTGCAGTTCATCGAGATCTTCCTCAAGAAGTATGTCGTGGCCCTGTACAACTCGCTGGGCGTTTACCTGCCCCTGATCACCACCAACTGCTGCGTGCTGGCCGTGACCATCCTGGTCGTGGACGACTACGGTGCAGATGTGGCAGCTCTGGGCTTTGGCGCTGCCTACATTGAGGCTCTGGTCTGCTCCATCGGCGCAGGCGTCGGCTTCATGCTGGCCATGGTCATGTTCAGCGGTGTGCGCAAGCGCGTGGAAGCCTGCGATCCCCCGGCATCCTTCAAGGGCCTGCCCATCACCCTGATCGCAGCAGCAATCACCAGCCTGTCCTTCATGGGCTTCGGCGGCATCGTCGAAAACCTGTTCAATGTCACGCTGTAAGGGAGGAACAGGAAAATGAGTATTGTATCTGCTGTTGTTCTGTGTACCATCGTGGGCGCAGTCGGTGCCATCATCCTGGTGGCAGCGTCCAAGTTTATGGCGGTCGAGGAAGACCCCCGCATTGAGGAAGTTGCCGGCTGCCTGGCCGGTGCAAACTGCGGCGGCTGCGGCTACGCAGGCTGCGCCGACTACGCAAAGGCCGTTGTCATGGACGGCGTCCCCTGCGACAAGTGCGCACCCGGCGGCCCCAAGGCTGCTGCCGCCATCGCCAAGATCATGGGCGGCGAGGCAAGCGCTGTGGAAAAGAAGGCTGTGGTCCAGTGCCAGGGCAATACCGAGCACTGCAAGCCCAGCTATGACTACAAGGGCATCCAGACCTGTGCCGCTGCTGCGGCCCTGTACGGCGGCCCCAAGACCTGTTCCTTTGCCTGCATCGGCCTGGGCGACTGCACCAAGGTGTGCAAGTTCGACGCCATCCACATCGTGGACGGTGTGGCCAAGGTGGACAAGGACAAGTGCACCGGCTGCGGTGCCTGCGCCAATACCTGCCCCAAGAAGGTCATCATGATCGACAACGCCGGCCCGCGTAAGCCGGTGGTCATGTGCTCCAACAAGGATAAGGGTGCGGTGGCCAACAAGGTCTGCACCACCTCCTGCATTGCCTGCGGCATGTGCGAGCGCACCTGTAAGTTCGACGCCATCCATGTGGTGGATGGTGTGGCCCGTGTGGACTATGACAAGTGCAAGGGCTGCGGCATGTGCGCCCAGAAGTGCCCGAAGAAGATCATTCTCTTCCCGCTGAAGGACGATCCGTATCCCCCGAAGCCCGTGGTGAAGCCTGCTGCCCCGGCAGCGGCCAAGCCCGCCGCTCCTGCCGCTCCCGCTGAAAAGCCCGAGACCAAGGCAGAGTAAAAATCGCATCGAGCAAACCCTGAAAGAAGGGATGGACGCTTGTCCATCCCTTCTTTTTGCGCTTTTGGGGTAAAATCCGGTTGCGCTGGGGCAGAATTGTGGTTTAATGGAGAAAAAGACCCTTGCGGGAGAAATCGAGGAACATCATGGAACAGCAGAGCACACGTCTGCGCAATGCGGGCTTTGCGACCTTCTTTTTCAGCGGCATCTGCTCCATCCGTGCGGGGATGGTGGTCAGCCTGCTGCAGGAGCGCTATGGGTTTGCCTATGGAATGACCGGCAGCCTGCTGTCGCTGCTGAGCATCGGCAACCTGCTGGCCGGATTCCTGATCGGTGTGCTGCCGGCGGCGTCCGGCGGTGCCATCCTGATGCCGTGGGTCGTGGGCATCGTGTCGGAAAAAGCAGGCCTTGCCGCTGGGATGGCCTCCAACATCGTGCCCTGCGTGGGGCTGGTGCTGTTCACCCTGCTGGTGGCACGCCTGCCGGAAGAATAAGGGCAGAAGGCGATAAAACGGAACTTGTGAGGGACAGGAGTTATGGCAAAGCATGAATTTGGAATAATGCAAACAGCTCCACAAAAGGGGCAAAGATACGATGTATATGCCCCTCAAAAGTATAATTGTATAACAGTTGATGATGGTTGCTTGGAAAATGTTGTTACAGACTTTAATGAGATTGATTTCTATTGGCATTCTCTTGATGCTCCAGGCAAGGGAATTGCTTATTACGGAATCACCCTTATTCCGCCTATCTCAATGCAAGCATTCATTTCTGCGATTAAAAATGTCCCTGAATTATCTGAACTGAAAGCGCTTGTACAAAAAGCTTATGCCGAAAATAAATGGATAATCCATTTTGGACTGTAAAATTCCAGTTTGTGGAATTATTAAACGACCGACCAGTTTCGCGCCAGCACCGCTGCCCGGCAGAAGCCGATGCAGTTTCCCGTTACGACTCCCTCCCGTGAAAAAAAGCAAACCGGCAAAGCCCGCAGGCTTTGCCAGTTTTGCAATTATAAACCTTACTTTTCGATGCCCCGCGCCTTTGCGCTGAACTCGCACCCGCAGTAATCCTGCCGGTACAGGCCATATTCCTCCGAAAGCTGCAGACTGCGCAGATAGCCGTTGTGCTTTTTGAAGTCCGAGGGCAGGTGCTTCACGCCGAACTCCGCTTCCAGCTCCTGCCCGATGGCGTTGATGCGTTTGGCGTCCTTGTGGGGGCTGATGGACAGGGTGGTGGTGAACCAGTCGAAGCCGTGCTCGGCGGCGTACTGTGCCGCCCGGCGCATCCGCAGTCGGTAGCAGACCGTGCAGCGGCCGCCGCGCTCCGGCTCGGCTTCCAGCCCCTGCACGGCGGTGTAGAACTGCTGCGGGTCGTAGGTGTCCTCCACCACGGTCACCCCCAGCGGGTGGGCGGCGGCCACAAACTTTTTCAGCTCCTCGCCCCGGCGGTAGTATTCCTCCGCCGGCCAGGTGTTGGGGTTGTAGTACAGCACCGTGATGTCAAAATATTGGCACAGCTGCTCCAGCACCGCGCTGGAGCAGGGGCCGCAGCAGGCGTGCAGCAGCAGCCGGGGCCGGGCGTCGCCCAGAGTTTTCAACACGGCATCCATCTGCTGTGCAAAATTCAATTGAGTTGCCATTGATATCATCCTCTGTTATAATGTTTCTGCTGACATTATAGCATATTTTGCGCTGAAATACAGGAGGTTCCCCCATGACCCAGGAAAAGATCGCCCGCATCAATGAGCTGGCAAAAAAGAGCAAGACCACCGGCCTGACCGATGCCGAAAAGGCCGAGCAGCAGACCCTGCGGCAGGAGTATCTGGCCGATGTCAAGGCCAGCCTGCGCGCCCAGCTGGACCACACGTCCATCCAGGAGCCGGACGGCACCATCCACAAGGTGACCCGCCGCACGGACGCAAAAAAGCCCCGCAGCTGAGCGGACCGCTTCCGGACCCGAATTTTGGAGGAAAATGCAGCCGAAAGGTGCGTTTTCCTCTTTTTTTGCGCGGCAGACTGTGTTATACTATACTAGTATTGGTGCGTGCTGAATGCGCGCGCCGTCGTATTTTCCCAAGGTGGCGTATCCCGGGCAAGGTGCACGGAAAAGGCTGTCTTTTGAAAAAAGGATAAAGAGGTCATTTATTATGCTTACTGCAATTACGGGTATCAACTGGGGCGATGAGGGCAAGGGCCGCATGGTCGACCTGATCAGCCAGGAGTATGACATCGTTGCACGTTATCAGGGCGGCAACAACGCTGGCCATACGGTCAAGAACGAGCGCGGCAAGTTCGTGCTGAACCTGCTGCCCTCCGGCATCCTGCGCCCGAACGTCGTCTGCGTCATGGGCAACGGTATGGTCATCGACCCGCATCATCTGGACGGCGAGATCAACAAGCTGCGGGAGCAGGGCATTGACATCAGCCCCGCCAACCTGAAGATCTCCGACCGTGCAACCATCACCATGCCCTACCATGTGGACCAGGACGGCCTGGAAGAGGCCCGTCTGGCCAAGACCGGCGCACAGTTCGGCTCCACCAAGCGCGGCATCGCCTACGCTTACGGCGACAAGTACATGAAAAAGACCCTGCGCATGGGCGATCTGCTGCACCTGGACGACGCTGTGAAGAAGCGCCTGATCACCATGGTGGACGCCAAGAACCTGGTGATGGAGGGCAGCTACAACGCCGACCCCATCAGCGTGGACGAGATGTGGGCATGGCTGGAGAAGTATGCCGCCATCTTCAAGGATTACATCTGCGATGTGGGCCAGTACCTGGCCGATGCAGACGCCGCCGGCAAGAAAGTGCTGTTTGAGGCACAGCTGGGCGCTCTGCGCGACATCGACTTCGGCATCTACCCCTACACCACTTCTTCCAACGTCATCGGTGCTTATGCCCCCATCGGCGCAGGCATCCCGGGCCACAAGCTGCACAACTCCATCGGTGTCATGAAGGCTTACTCCTCCTGCGTGGGTGACGGCCCCTTTACCGCGGAGCTGGCCATGACCGAGGAAGAGAAGCACGCTCTGCGTGAGGCAGGCCACGAGTATGGCGCTGCCACCGGCCGTCCCCGCCGCGTGGGCCCCATCGACCTGGTGGCAAGCCGCTACGGCGTGTTCTGCCAGGGCTGCGACGAGGTCGCCCTGACCCTGCTGGATGTGCTGGACTACATGGACAAGATCCCCATGGTCACTGCTTACAAGCTGAGCGACGGCACCACTACCACCCGCTTCCCCATGGGCGAGGCACTGGACACCGCACAGCCCGTGGTGGAGTACCTGCCCGGCTGGCACTGCGACATCACCGCAGCCCGCAAGTGGGAGGACCTGCCCAAGGAGGCGCAGGCTTACGTTGAGTACCTGGAAAAGGCCGTGGGCTGCAAGATCACCTACATCTCCGTGGGTGCCGAGCGTGAGGCTTACGTCCACCACGTCTGATCCCGGACACCCTGCGCGAATCCAACACAGAAAAGGAAGCGTCACAGATGTTTGATATCATTACCGACAGCGCCTGCGACCTGACGCTGGACACTGCAAAGCAGCTGGGCGTGGAGGTCGTGCCCTTCTACGTTTCGCTGGATGGCGAACACTACCGCAAAGAGGGCAAGGAGATCGCCGTGCGGGACTTCTACCAGTTCATGGTGGACAACCCGGCGGCATACCCCAAGACCAGCCTTGCCTCCATCGAGGACTATGAAACGGCCTTCCGGGCCCATGCCGCGGCAGGCCGGGATGTGCTGTGTCTGGTGTTCACCGGCAAGATGAGCGGCTGCGTGGGCAGCGCCCGCAATGCCCGGGAACTGGTGCTGGAGGACTACCCCGATGCCCGCATTGAGGTGATGGACAGCACGGCGGCCACGGTCACCGAAGCCGTCATGGTGGAAAATGCTGTGGCCATGCGGGATGCCGGCTGCTCACTGGATGAGACGGTGACCTGGCTGGAAGCCGAAAAGGTGACCAACCAGATCTTCTTCACAGTGGGCAATCTGGACTACCTGATCAAGGGTGGACGCATCGGCAAGGTGACCGGACGGGCCGCCAACATGCTGGGCATCAAGCCCATGATCCTGTTCAAGGATGGCGAGATCTTTTCCGGCGGCGTGGCCCGCGGCCGGCAGAAGAGCTTTGAAAAGGCGCTGGAGCAGCTGATGAACTATCTGGCTGCCCACGGCGGCACGCCTGACGACTACCGCATCACGGTGGGCTATGGCTATGACGCCGACGAGGGCAAGCGCCTGTGGATGCAGACCCGTGCCGCCCTGCGTGCCAAGTACCCCGGTGCACAGTGTGAGGTGGGCCTGCTGCAGATCGGCTGCACCATTGCGGTGCACACCGGCCCCTATGCGCTGGGCATGGGTGTGATGCGCCGCTGGAAAAAGCAGGGCTGACAACGGCCCTGCCGCTTCCGGAACCCCATAAGAAGGAGAGATACCATGCAGATTTTCAACACCCTGACCCGTCAGAATGAAGAATTTGTGCCGCAGGTGCCGGGCGAGTACCGCATCTACGTCTGCGGCCCGACGGTTTACAACTACATCCACATCGGCAACGCCCGCCCGCTGATCGTGTTCGATACCCTGCGCCGTTATCTGGAGTACCGCGGCAACAAGGTGATCTACGTTTCCAACATCACCGACATTGACGACAAGCTCATCAAGAAAGGGCAGGAAGAGGGCACCTCCATGAAGGAGGTCGCCCAGCGCTTCGAGGCCGAGTACCTCAAGGACGCCGAGGGCCTGAACTGCAAGAAGCCCACGGTCCAGCCCCGCGCCACCGAGCACATCCAGCAGATCCTGGACATCGTCAAGGACCTGATCGACTCCGGCCATGCCTACGTTGCCAAAAACGGCGACGTGTACTTCCGCGTGAAGAGCGATCCCAGCTACGGCAAACTGAGCCACCTGAAGCTGGACGATCTGGAGAGCGGCAACCGGGAGCTGCGCAGCCAGATGGACGACGATCTGAAAGAGGACCCCGCCGACTTTGCCGTGTGGAAGGCTGCCAAGCCCGGCGAACCTGCCTGGGAGAGCCCCTACGGCATGGGCCGCCCCGGCTGGCACATCGAGTGCAGCGCCATGAGCCGCACCCATCTGGGCAAGACCATCGACCTGCACTGCGGCGGTCAGGACCTGATCTTCCCCCACCACGAAAACGAGATCGCGCAGAGCGAATGCGCCAACGGCTGCGAGTTTGCCCGCTACTGGATGCACAACGGCTTCATCAACGTGGACAATCAGAAGATGTCCAAGAGCCTGCACAATTTCTTTACCGTGCGGGACGTGGCCAACGTTTACGGCTATGAGCCCATCCGCTACTTCATGCTGACTGCCGGTTACCGGATGCCGCTGAACTACACGGTGGACCTGATCGAGAGCTGCAAGAACAGCCTGGAGCGCCTGTACACCTGCCGCGAGAATCTGGACTTTACCCTGAGCAAGGGCAATTTCGGCACCGACGAGAGCCTGAAGGAGAAGGCCGCCGAGGCAAAGCAGAAGTTCTGCACCGCCATGGACGACGACCTGAACACCCCGGACGCACTGGCTGCCGTGTTTGACTTGGTGAAGGACATCAACACCCTGTCCGCCTCTTCCAGCAAGGAAGCACTGGAGACCGCTGCCGCTGCCTTTGACGAGATCACCGGCGTGCTGGGTCTGCTGTACAACCGGAAGAAGGACGAGGTGCCCGCCGAGGTGACCGCGCTGGTGGAAAAGCGCGCCGCCGCCAAGAAGGCCAAGGACTGGGCCACTGCCGACGCCATCCGCGCCGAGCTGACCGCCATGGGCTGGGCCGTCAAGGACACCGCCCAGGGCCCGCAGCTGAGCAAGCTGTAAGGCTTATCTTATAAACAAAAAGGGAGCGTTTCCGTGCAGGAAACGCTCCCTTTTTTGCAGGCTGAAAATGGATCACGGACGCCGGGTCACAGGAACCAGCGCTCGGAGAGGATCCACCAGATCCCCGGCAGGTTGATGGGGAACAGGTTGTAGAACAGATCGCGCAGGGCAGTGAACATGGGGCAGGCCTCCTTTCTTTGGCTTTCTTGCGTTCCGGTGGTTCTGGCACCGGTAGCGTCATAAGGGGAGATCAGGCAAAAAATGCCTTCAGCAGAAGCAGCAGCACTTTGAAGAAATTCCCGGTGCCGAGCAGCTTATACAGCGAGACAAGAGTAGACAGCATGCGTTGTTTGCTCCTTTCCATGGGGTGGGGGCAGAAGAGTGCCTCCGCCCGCCTCATAGAAGATACGAACCGGCGGTGCCAAAAATTGCAAACAGGATGCTGGAATTTTTTCCCACAACGCAAAAAAGCGGCGGCACCCGCTGTGGATGCCGCCGCTTGCAGTGTGAGTTCTGGAAAAATGGCTCAGCGCTTTACGTTGAAGGCTGCCATGCCGGGGTACACGGCGCTGCCGCCCAGCTGCTCCTCGATGCGCAGCAGCTGGTTGTACTTGGCCACGCGCTCGGTGCGGCTGGGGGCACCGGTCTTGATCTGGCAGGTGTTCAGGGCAACGGCCAGGTCGGCAATGGTGGTGTCCTCGGTCTCGCCGGAGCGGTGAGAGCTGATGGCGGTGTAACCGGCCTTGTGGGCCATCTTGATGGCCTCCAGCGTCTCAGACACGGAACCGATCTGGTTCAGCTTGATCAGGATGGCGTTGCCGGCACCCAGCTGGATGCCCTTGGCCAGACGCTCGGTGTTGGTGACGAACAGGTCATCGCCCACCAGCTGGACCTTGCCGCCCAGCTCGCGGGTCATCTCCTGCCAGCCCTCCCAGTCCTCTTCGTCCAGACCATCCTCAATGGAGATGATGGGGTACTTCTCCACCAGGCTCTTCCAGTGGGCGATCAGCTCGCTGGAGGTGAACTCGGTGCCGGCCTTGGGCAGCTTGTAGAAGCCCTTGCCCTTGGGGCTCTTCCACTCGGAGGAAGCAGCGTCCATGGCCAGCATGAAGTCCTTGCCGGGCACATAGCCGGCCTTCTCAATGGCGGCCAGAATGGTCTCGATGGTCTCCTCATCGCTGGACAGGTTGGGGGCAAAGCCGCCCTCATCGCCCACAGAGGTGGCCAGACCCTTGGCCTTCAGGATGGAAGCCAGGGCATGGAACACCTCGGCACACCAGCGCAGGGCCTCCTTGAAGGAGGGAGCGCCCACCGGCATGATCATGAACTCCTGGGTGTCCACGGTGTTGGTGGCGTGGGCACCGCCGTTCAGGATGTTCATCATGGGCACGGGCAGGCGGTTGCCGTTCACGCCGCCCAGGAAGCGGTACAGGGGCATGTCCAGCGAAGCGGCAGCGGCGCGGCAGGCGGCAATGGACACGGCCAGAATGGCGTTTGCGCCCAGGTTGGACTTGTCCTTGGTGCCGTCGGCCTTGATCATAGCGGCGTCGATGGCGTAGATGTCGGAAGCATCCATGCCCACCACAGCGTCGGCGATCACGGTGTTGATGTTCTCCACGGCCTTGGTCACGCCCTTGCCCAGGTAGCGGCCCTTGTCGCCGTCGCGCAGCTCCAGCGCCTCAAACTCGCCGGTGGATGCGCCGGAAGGAGCGCAGCCGCGGGCCACAGTGCCGTCGGCCAGCGTGATCTCGGCTTCTACGGTGGGGTTGCCGCGGGAGTCCAGGATCTCGCGGCCTACAACGGATTCAATTTCCAGATAGTTCATATCGAAAACCTCCTGATAGCTGATTCGGCCCGGCGTCGGTGCGGCAGCCGGACGATCTGTATAGATAGTTACATCTAACTAACCAAGAACATCCTACCACGGTTTCCCAAAAGGTGCAAGAGCTGGGCGGAATGTTTGCGGGCATAAACTTTGCACAGGGGCAGGCGGCATGGTTTCAGCGTGCCCGGCGGGGTCGTTGAATATTCCGTATGACTGCCATGTGATTTTGGTATGGCAGATATACTAAAAATAATCTTTACATTTTGGCAGGGCCGTTCTATACTGGAACGCGGTCAAGATTTTTTAATGGGATACTGGTTATCTGATAGAGGAGGATCACACTATGAATAAGGATCTGACGGTCGGCAAGCCGTCACAGGTGCTGTGGCAGTTCTGCCTGCCCATGTTCGGCAGCATTATCTTCCAGCAGTTGTACAACATTGCCGACAGCCTGGTGGCAGGCAAGTTCATTGGCGAAAACGCCCTGGCTGCCGTGGGCAACAGCTACGAGATCACCCTGATCTTCATTGCCTTTGCATTCGGCTGCAACATTGGCTGCTCGGTCATCGTGTCGCGCTACTTTGGTGCCAAGGAATACGATGACATGAAAACCTCGGTGTACACGGCCCTCATCGGCTCGGCAGTGCTGTGTGCAGCGCTGATGGTGTTCGGCCTGCTGGGCTGCCGCAGCCTGCTGGAGCTCATCAACACCCCGGAGGAGATCCTGGCGGACTCGGCCCTGTATCTGGACATCTACGTTCTGGGCCTGCCTTTCATGTTCTTCTACAACATTGCCACCGGCATCTTCTCGGCGCTGGGTGACAGCAAGACGCCGTTCTACTTCCTGGCCGTCTCGTCTCTGTCCAACATCGGCGTGGACATCCTGTTCGTGGCCGGGTTCCACATGGGTGTGGCCGGTGTGGCCTGGGCGACCTTCCTGTGCCAGGGTGTGAGTTGCATCCTGGCCATGGTGGTGGTGTTCCGCCGCATGAAGGCCATCCCCGCACAGCGCAAGACGGTGTGGTTCTCCTGGAATATGCTGGGCAAGATCGCTGTGGTGGCCATCCCCAGCATCCTGCAGCAGAGCTTCATCTCGGTGGGCAACATCATCCTGCAGAGCGTCATCAACACCTTTGGTGCCAGCGTCATTGCAGGCTACTCTGCCGCCGTCAAGCTGAACAACATGGTCATCACCTCCTTCACCACCCTGGGCAACGGCATTTCCAACTACACCTCCCAGAACATGGGTGCCGGCAAGATGGACCGCGTCAAGGCGGGCTTTGGTGCGGGCCGCAATCTGGTGTGGCTCATTTGTGTGCCCATCGTCATCCTGTACTTCTTCTTTGGCCGCACGCTGCTGCTGCTGTTCATGAATGACCCGCAGGGCCCGGCCATCGACACCGGTATGCTGTTCCTGCACATCCTTTCGCCCTTCTACTTCGTGGTGTCCCTCAAGCTGGTCACCGACGGCATCCTGCGCGGCTGCGGTCTGATGGGCCGCTTCATGGTGGCGACCTTCACCGACCTAATTCTGCGCGTGGGCATGGCCATCGTGCTCAGCGGCACCGAGCTGGGCAGCACCGGCATCTGGCTGTCCTGGCCCATCGGCTGGTGCATCGGCACGGTACTGTCCCTGGTGTTCTACGTCACGGCCATCCGCAAGGCCCTGGCAGAGCCGGTGGCTCAGGCAGAGGCCCAGGGCCTGGAGGAAGAGCCGGTGGCTCAGGCAGAGTTTGCAGCCCAGGCTGAAATGGAGACCCTGTAACCTTTTTGAAACTTGTGAATTGTATTCACTTCAAAAACAAAGAAAATGAACGATTTGAAATAGTGCACAAAAACGCATTATAAAAATTAGCTAGATTGTCAATAAAGACGAGAAAATGCCCCCAAAAGTATGGACGGTTTGTGAATTGCGGATTTGAACACGGATAGCTATAATAACAGACAAGAACAGAAGCAAGGCCGCTTTTAGAGGGGAAGGGCCTTGCTTCCGTTTTTATCCTTGATTCTATTCGATCCTATAAAATACTCCGAAGGAGGAGATTTTTATGAAAAAGGTGTTCACTCGTCGTCAGTTCATGGCCGCTGCCGGTGTTGCTGTTGCAGCAGGTGCCCTGACCGCCTGCGGCGGTTCCTCCGCAAGCACTGCCGGCTCTGCTGCCGGTTCCGCTGCTGCCTCCGGCAGCACCATCAAGGTGGGCGTTATGGGCCCCCTGACCGGTGATGCTTCCGTTTACGGTCAGGCTGTTGTCAACGGTGCCAGCCTGTATATCAAGCAGGTCAATGCAGACGGCGGTGTCAACGGCAAGCAGCTGGAGGTCATCGCCATGGACGAGCAGGGCGATGAGACACAGGCTGTCACCTGCTTTACCAAGATGGTGGATCAGGGCATCACCGCTCTGGTGGGCGATGTGACCACCGCCCCCACGCTGGCTGTTGCCGCCGAGAGCGCCGACTACAATATGCCCATGGTCACCGCCTCCGCTACCGCCGAGGCTGTCACCTACGATGCCGAGACTGACACCGTGAACGGGAACGTCTTCCGTGCCTGCTTTACCGACCCCTTCCAGGGCGTGAAGATGGCAGACTACGCCTATGAGAAGCTGGGCTACAAAAAGGCCGCCGTCATCTTCCTGAAGGGCAAGGACTACAACGAGGGTCTGGCTGAGAACTTTGCCACCGAGTTCGAGGCAAAGGGCGGCACCATCGTGGACCAGGAGAGCTACTCCGAGGGCGATGTGGACTTCAAGACCCAGCTGACCAGCATTCTGGGCAAAAATCCCGAGGTGGTCTTCTGCCCCAACTACTATCAGGAAGTGGGCCAGATCCTGGCTCAGGCCGAGAGCGTCGGCCTGACCGTTCCCTTCCTGGGCGGCGACGGCTGGGATGGCCTGGAGGGCTACGCCACCGCCGACCAGCTGAAGGATTCCTACTTCTGCGCCTGCTACGCCAAGGGCTCCAGCGCCGCATTTGAGGATGCCTATAAGGCTGAGTACGGCGAGGCTTACCCCAACGGCTTTGCTCCCTTGGGCTACGATGCCGCCATGACCGTGGTGTACGGCATCAAGGCAGCCGAGGAGCAGGGCCTCGAGGCCGGCTCTGACGAGTACAAGCAGGCCGTCATCGACGCCATTGCCGGCGGCACCATCCAGGGCATCACCGGTACCTTTACCTTCGACGAGCACCACAACCCCGTCAAGAGCACTGCCATCCTGACCTACGTGGACGGCAAGCCCGAGCTGAAGGAAATGTTCTGATCCGCGCCGCTCCATCCACCGGTGATGGAGCCGCCCGCACAGTGCAAGACCCATGATCTTTTGGAGAACGCCGGAACAGCTTTTTTCTGGTCAGGCGTTCTCCGTTTTTTATATCAAAAAGTGTAAACGCCGCAAAGAAAGGAAGTATCCAACCATGACAGTGTTCTTCAGCCAGCTGATCAACGGCTTGTCCCTTGGCAGTATCTATGCACTGATCGCTCTGGGCTACAGTATGGTGTACGGCATTATCCTGCTGCTGAACTTTGCCCACGGCGACGTCATCATGGTGGGCGCATATATGTCCTGGTTCGTCATGAACCAGCTGGGTCTTGGCCCGGTCACCGCCGTGTGCGCCACCATCCTTACCTGTACGCTGCTGGGTGTCGTGATCGAAAAGGTCGCCTACACCCCGCTGCGGAACGCCCCCCGGATCTCGCTGCTGATCACCGCCATTGGCGTCTCCTTCTTTCTGGAGTACACGGCAGAGCTGATCCTTGGCTCGGGTGCCAAGGTCATCCCGGCCTACTACACCAACCAGACCTTCCGGCTGGGCAAGGTGCCCCTGGGCCTTACCTCCATCATCACCCTGGCGGTGACGGTGCTGTCCATGCTGGGCCTTACCTTTTTGGTGCAAAAGACCAAGCTGGGCAAGGCCATGCGGGCGGTGTCGGAGGATATGGACGCTGCCCGCCTGATGGGCATCAACGTCAACAGCACCATCTCCTTCACCTTTGCCGTGGGCTCGGCGCTGGCGGGCATCGGCAGCGTGCTGTACTGCTGCT
>OOCN01001482.1_pt1 | contig 15201 bp, 8 predicted proteins | sample 1671361 | NCBI WGS metagenome assembly OOCN01 (sample SAMN06348149, study PRJEB24527) | human gut metagenome | biome: human gut; feature: ankylosing spondylitis patient; material: feces | host: Homo sapiens | place: China | collected 2015-10
TCCCACGATAACCGCGCCCGTAAACTTTTCTTTCAGACTCCGTTCCCCGGCGCCTTCTTCTCCGTCTTTTTTTTCAAGCAGTTCGATTTTTTTCTCAATCGCCGCAATATCTCCTTTTTCTTCTCCGTGAATATATTCCAGTCCTGCCGATGTGTCCGCTTTCTTATAAAAAAGTCCCCGCACGCCCTGCACGATCAGCACAATGACAAGCGCTGCCGCAAGAACACATACCGCAAGAACGATCTTCCTTTTTGTTTTCTGTTTTATTTTCTTCATTTATATTGTTTCCCCATTATAATACTCATTTTATTTTACAAATAAAAATAACCCAAGATAATAATACTTTTTTTAGATTAAAAAGTCAATGACGGCACATCCGTTTCGTGGTACAATCAGTATGACCCTGTCATATCAAAAACATGGCAGGTAAAATGAACAAATATACAATGATAAGGAGTCTTTCCATGATCGCATTTTCATTGACAAATATAAAAGATTTCATGTCGCACCTTCTGTTAAATGAAACATTTGATCATTTTTCATTTATCGAAGGAGAGATCACAACATTCAATACATTTCACATTGACGGCTTTATCAAAAAAGAGTTCTTTGACTCTAACTCCGTCCTTCCCGAATACTCTTATTGGAAAAATGTAAGAAACTTCTGCTTTTCCCTCATCAAAGGAAAACGGACTCCTCTTGCCTTCCAATTCGTATTCAGCCTTGCTCCGAAGAACATCGAAACGCTCCTCTTGCAAAACGATCTTTCCGTTCAGGCGGACGCTGTGCAGGGACTCTATCTGAACATCCGCTACAACGGAGAAACATTGACATGTATTACCGGAACTTCCTTCAAGACTTTTACGATGGATAAAACATTAGAACATGCATGGGATGAAATGACTGAAAATTTCTTTAAGAAAAAAGGGATTGATTTTGAATTACTAAATTGACAGAAATAAAAAACGGTTTTAATTTAGCAGCCTGTATAAAAAACTATACAGGCTGCCTTTATCATTATCATTTTATTTTGTGAGTAAAAGCATGATCTCGTTGCTTCTTTGTACAAACGCCGTCATTTCTTCCGGGCTTAAAGGCTTATGAGCAAGCATTGCAAGATCATAAAGCTGTTTACAGATGACAGTTACATTCTCGCTTTCTTTGTTCTCTGTCAGGAACTTCACAAGCGGATGGTTTGCGTTGAGTACAAGTGTCGCCTTGCTGCCGAACATAGCCGAATCCATTCCGCTCATTCCATACATCTTCATCATCTCTTCCATACGGCGGTTTTCTTCTGACAAAACAGCCATAGACGCCACTTTATCGTCTTTAAGCTTTTCCACTTTCACATCGAGCTTATCGTCATTTAGTTCTTTTCGGAAGATTTCCACGAGACTGTCTGCCATTTTTCCGAAAGATTCTTTCTCGTCTTCTGCAACTTCATCTTTCAAAGACTCATGTACATCGGCATCGATTCTTAAAAATCTGACGTCTTCATGTTTCTGTTCCAGATAAGTCACAAACGCAGAATCAATATTATGTGTCAGTACGATCGCGTCTTGTCCCTGTGCCTTGAACATATTGATGTATTGGCTCTGCTGAACTTCGTCTGTCACATAGTAAACCGACGTTTTCTCAGGCTCTTTATCCTGATCGTCCGTATCTGTCTGCACATCTGTTTCCGCTGCCGCCTCTTCGGCTGTCTCTTCTTCTGTTCCTGCAGCTTTACTTTCATTTATAATATCTTCTAATGTCAGATATTTGTGATCCAGGTTTTTGTAGATCATCGAATCTTTCATCTTCTCGCCGAATTTTTCATCTTTCAGACATCCGAATTTGATAAACGGACTGATGTCATCCCAGTATTTGTCGTACTCTTCCTTATCCGTCTTGCACATACCGGCCAGCTTGTCCGCTACCTTCTTGGTAATGTACTCGGCGATCTTCCTGACAAATCCATCATTCTGCAATGCACTTCTGGATACGTTCAGAGGCAGATCCGGGCAGTCGATGACACCCTTTAACAGCAGCAGGAACTCAGGAATGACTTCCTTGATGTTATCTGCGATAAATACCTGATTGTTGTACAGCTTGATGGTACCTTCGATGGACTCATACTCCATGTTGATCTTCGGGAAGTACAGGATACCTTTCAGATTAAAAGGATAATCCATATTCAGGTGGATCCAGAACAGAGGCTCCTTGTAATCCTGAAATACCTTGCGGTAGAAGTCCAGATACTCTTCCTTCGTGCACTCATTGGGATGCTTGGTCCACAGAGGCTGTGTCTCGTTGATCAATTCAGGACGCTTTCTGATCTTCAGCTTCTTAGGCTCTTCTGTTCCCTCAGCAGCTTCAGCGTTTTCACCTTCTGCCGCTTCCTTCTTCTCCGGCTCGATCTCTTCCAGGACTTCATCATCGGGAAGCTTTTCCTCTTCCTTGATGATCTGGGTCTCCTTGGTGTTCGCCTTGGACAGATAGATCTCGGTAGGCATGAAGGAACAATACTTCTTCACGACCTCACGAGCCTTGTACTCATTACAGAACTCCAGACAATCTTCATTTAAAAACAGGGTAATGGTCGTACCGACATCCGTCTTGTCTCCGTCTTCCATGGAGAACTCGGTGCCGCCGTCACACTCCCAGTGTACTGCCTTGGCGCCATCCTTGTAAGATAACGTATCAATATGTACTTCATCCGCTACCATGAATGCGGAATAGAAGCCCAGTCCGAAATGACCGATGATCTGATCGTCGTTTGCCTTGTCTTTGTATTTTTCGATGAAATCAGTAGCACCGGAAAATGCAATCTGGTTGATATATTCCTCTACTTCATCAGCTGTCATACCAAGACCGTTATCAATGAATTTTAACGTTTTTTCGTCCGGGTTTACAATAACCTGAATCTGTGGTTTGTAATCAGCAGGTAATTCGTACTCGCCCATCATATCCAGTTTTTTTAATTTTGTGATGGCATCGCAGCCATTACTGATCAATTCACGATAGAAGATATCGTGATCGGAATATAACCATTTCTTGATGATCGGGAAAAGGTTATCACTGTTGATTGAAAGATTTCCATGTTTCTCAGCCATAATATAACACTCCTTTTTCTATCCATAAGTAAAACTAATTATTTTATACTCTGTTATAAAATGCACTTATCAAATATCTGAATCATTGCATTTCAACTTATATCTAGGATTTTATAACCCTTGTCTGCAAAAGTCAATAGAAAATTAGCACTCTTTTTAAATGAGTGCTAACAATGAACGGGCGAAAGCAGAAAAATAAGGTGTTTACAGAATATATAAAAACTTTATAAACTTAATTGAAGTTCATGGTATAATAACCACAAGAGAACGGAGGATAACATGATAGTTTTAAAAGCGGATAAAGAATTGAATTTAACCTTTCAGAAACTGATCAAAATGATGGATGTGCCTGTGGAGTGGAACGGCATGTTTTTTGTGATTGGGGATTATCTGATTCTGCAGGGGAGCGTGCGGTCACTTTTTTTCAACTTTGATACGAAGCTTGTGGTGACGAATATTATTGAACTGAAAGCAGAGGAGCAGATGATCGCTGCCGTGGAGCAGCACCCAAATGTGCGGGATATTTTGAATATGGTGCTTTATGCGTTTGGAAAGTGGGGAAATATCAAGGGACTCCGTGTGGACAAAGATTATGTGCAGCTGAACCGGTTGTTTGCGCAGATCCTTGGGGAATTTCAGGTGGAATCGCAGTATGGACCGGAACATTTCCGCTTCTATAAAAATAAAATCCGTCTGACCTATGAGGACGTAATCGAGGCAGTGCTGTCAGATGAACCCGAGGAGGTTTTACTGCCGGAGGAAGAGGAGCTGCAGGGATTGTGGCATAAGCTGGTCTGGAAAAAGGCGGCGAGCAGTTTTTTGATGCGGGATACCACGCTTGCAGAGCGGAGACGGAACCGGATCGGAAATAACTTTTATCTGGCCGGATATCTGTGCCCGAAGTGTGGAAGCCAGCTTTACATGGCAGTTTACCCGGAAGGCAGGGAATTTCAGATTGAGACAGAAGAGGGGGCAGTCCGCATTGCCCGCGTTTACAGTTGTAAAAAGTGCTGTTGCATGTATACGCCAAGACCAAAGCGTCTGTTGGTGGATGGGGATGTATACAAAATGGACTTTGAACGGGATGAGGCTGCCTATGAGGATTATCAGGAACTTTTGGGACGTACTGCCGGACGGAATGTGAATACAAAATACAATGAGTATGTGGACAAAAAAATGGCAATGGAGATGGAACGTGCAGACGCATCTTCGTTACAGGATGAGGAACAGGAAATTACAGAACTGATCGAGCATCTGCTGGAAGTGTCAGAGCAGGAACTGTTTCACACTCTGCGGAAAATGGAAGAAGGATTTTATTCGGACGAGGGTGTAAGACGTTTGGAGCAAGCAATCCGCGGCGAGGATGAGATGGAAACAGATGCGGATTGCGACGCAGATGATGAGAAGGAAGCAGATACGGAAAGAGCCGCGGAAGATGAGCTGGATACAGAATTGGAACGTAATGCAGAAGAATCAGGCAAAACGAAAAAAAATGTAGACAAATCGGATGGAAACTCTGAGAGAACATTTGGAAAGCCGGGAAGAGATTCGGAGAAACCGAGGGAAAACGCACCTGTAACTGCGGGAAAATCAAGTGGAATATCTCATGCAAATCTGGAAGAAGCAAAAGAAAATGCCACAACAACTGTGGAAAAACTAAGAGAAGATTCCTCTGCAATTACAGGAAAAGCAAGAGAAAAAACGCAGGAAAATAAGGGCGCAGTGTGGGAAAACAACCAAAACAGTAAGGAAAATCCACGGCAGAGCACAGAAAAGGTTATAGACAAAACACAGAAAAAAACGGTAGAGAAAACCAACGGTACGTCAGTAGAGGAAACGCAATCTGCAAAAGAAAAAACAGGGCGTGCAAGAAATGCAGAGCAGACATTTGAGAGGAGCCCGCAAAAGAAGACAGAATCGGTTGAAAATACAAAATCATCAGAAAATGCGTCAACAACAGGAAGAAAGAATCCATCCGGAAATATAACACCGGCAGACAGCAGAATTCCATCAAAATACGGCTCATCAGTAGACAGTGGAAACGCATCAAAGTATGCCGCATCAACAGGCAGTGCAGACACATCAACAAATGCTGAGAGAGACAGACAGACCCGCCAGGAGGAATTGAAGCGTCTGACGCAGGTGCAGCGGCTTGTCAACCAGCCGGGAAAAAAAACAAGAGAGGAACTGGTTTCTCTGCTGGATGACATAAAAAAAGAAAGCATCAGTCCGGATATTGTCAGACCGTACACGGAACAAGTGGAGAACAGGATTCGTGCTATGGATGAGAAAAAAATAAAGGAAATCTGCGGAGATGTCGGCAGGATGGATTTTGAGGATGCCAGCGAAGCAGCAAAGCAGTTAGAGGATGGCGATTTCCTTCCTCAGTTGAAATTTGATGCATTAAAAGAACTGGAGCAGCGCATGTCCAAGATTAAAACGGATGAGTGCGAGCTTTTAGTCAGCAAATTGCTGAATGCATTTGACGAAGCCGGTGTGACAGAGTCGAAACGGTGTCATTTTTATCCGGCAAAAAGAGTGTGGCAGAAGCAGGCGGAACCGGAGGAGACAGCTGTCTTTGAGGGAGCAGTGGATAATTTTGCAAACGGAATCGGAAAGTTTGAGTATCCGGTGCTTCTGGTAGACAAATCAAAGGATGAGTCAGGAAAAGAAGGGGTTCTTCTGACACCGGAGAACCTTTACTACAGCGCATGGATGACTTCCTATTACATTCCGGTGATGGATATTGAGTCTATCCAGGCTGTTACAGGACTATTAAACCGGGGCATTTATGTGTATCAGAAGAATGGAAGTAAGACAAAACTTCCGCTGGCAGTGGAGCATGGAGAGATGGAAAAATTTGCAAAGGTGCTAGAAGATTTTGTGCGCTATCTGCAGGAAAAACCATTTTCCAGAAAAGAATCTTATCTTGCAAAGGAAAAACACGATACGATTTGCTGTTACCGTTGCGGTTACATCTATAAGGGCGTTGGTGTGTGTCCTCGCTGTGGTTATAAACAAAATGAATAGGACAACGTCTGGCTTCGTATACATAAAAAGAGAAGATATGCGGAGCAGAAAATGAAAGCATTCTTATTAAAATACCGTTCCAGCCTGCTGCTTTTTGCAGTGATGTTTTTATTCGGCTGGGGAAGCGCAGCCGTCGTGGCAAAGTGGCAGTCTGACAGGGAAACAGAGGAGACGATGCACATCGAGGCGGCAGTCGATAACTGGGGACTTGGCTTTGGCGAGTCTGGAAAGGAACTGCAGCCGACCGGAAATGCCACGGCGGATGAGTTAAAGCAGTATGATACCTATTATATAGGAAGTAAAGAGGAAAAGGTGATCTATCTCACATTTGACTGCGGCTATGAGAATGGCAATACAGGAGCAATTCTGGATGCACTGGGGAAACACAATGCACCGGGAACTTTTTTTGTCGTGGGACATTTTTTGGAGAGTGCGCCGGAATTGGTCAAACGGATGGTTACAGAGGGACACACGGTGGGAAATCACACCTATCATCATCCGGATATGTCGGCAATCTCGGACAAAGAGTCGTTTCAGAAAGAGCTCGATGCAGTCAGCAGTTTGTTTCAGGAAGTGACCGGACAGGAGATGACAAAGTATTACAGACCACCGCAGGGCAAATACAGTACAGAGAATCTTGCGATGGCAAAAGAATTGGGGTATAAGACCTTTTTCTGGAGCCTCGCCTATGTGGACTGGAATGCGGATGCACAGCCGACAGAGGAGGAGGCTTATGGAAAACTGATCGGACGCATCCATCCGGGCGCAATTGTATTGTTACATAATACATCATCCACCAATGGTAAAATTTTAGATGAGCTGCTCACAAGATGGGAGGACATGGGATATACCTTCCAGCCGCTGTCGCATTTATGGAGTGATGAGAAAACAAACTGACGAAAAATTTCTGAAAATGCCCGAATTTGTTTGCTTTTGGCAGAAAGAGTATTATAATAAAAATAGATTGTTACATTTCGAGAAGATGTCAGAAAAACCAAAGAGGAGATTTGATATGAAAACAAAGAAAAAGCGGATTGCGCAGGAAATCCAGAGCCGTATTCTTACCATTGTGATTGCGATTTTTATGGTGGTTGCGGTTGTGGTCGCAGTTATGGTTGGAAATGTCAGCTTAAGTGCACAGAAGAATGATCTGGAGATGCAGTCGAAGGCAGCATCTTACCAGCTTGAAATCTTTTTTCAGGAGTATATGACCATTGTGGAGCAGATGGCGCTTGACAAAGATGTGCGGACACTGCTTACTGAGACAAAAGCAGGAGATAAGATCACAGAGTCGGCAGACTATCAGACGGTATTTCACGAGATGGAGAAAATTGCAGCAGCAGACAGTGATAACATTCAGGCAGTCTGGCTTGGAGATATTGATGCTAATGTGGCGACACAGTCAGACGGGTTTACAAGTGACAGCAGCTTTGAAATCACAGAGCGTACCTGGTATCGTGCAGTGGAGACGAACAGTACGATCCTGACAAGTGCTTATGTGGAGGCGAGTACCGGAAATCTGATCTTAAGTGCAGCAGCTCCGGTTTATGATGAAAATGGCAAGAATATCATTGGTGTTGCAGGAGCGGATATCGCACTTGAGCATATTGATGAACTGCTTTCGGCTTATAAGATTGGAAACAATGGATTTGTTATTTTAGTAACATCGGATGGAACCATTATTTATCATCCTAATTCAGATAACCAGTTGAAAAATCTTTCCGAGCTGAACGTTTCGGATTCCGTGATGAAAGCAATTCAGAGTCAGAACGGAACATCTGTGAAGTATAAAGCAGATGGAAGCAGCAAGTATGGATATGTCGGAAGAATCGGAACGACCGATTATTATACGTTAAGCTGTATGCCTTCCAGCGAATATTTAGCAAGCCTGATCCAGTGTATCATTATTGTACTGCTGCTTGTAATTGTTGGAGTTGTCATTATCATTATGGCAATCAGACGTCTGGCAGGCAATATCACAAAACCGATCGTTGCATTAAATGAGGTGGCACAGGAACTGGCAGAGGGTAATCTGGATGTATCGCTCGACGTTTCTTCAGAGAACGAGATTGGAGAACTTGCAGATTCCATCCAGAAGACCGTAAACCGGTTAAAAGAATACATTAATTATATTGATGAGATTGCGTATGTCCTGAACCGTTTATCCGATGGAAAACTGAAATTTACATTAAAATACGATTATGCAGGTGATTTTGCAAAAGTAAAAGATGGAATGATGCATATCTCAGAATCATTACAGGGAATGATCGAGAATATCATCAACAGTTCCGCACAGGTTTCGGCTGGTGCAGATGATCTTTCGAGAGCAGCCCAGAATATTGCTGAGGGTGCAAGCACACAGGCAGCTTCTGTGGAAGAACTTGTCGCAACTTCAGTTTCTGTATCTGAGCAGGTAAAAGAGAATACAGACGATGCATTAAAATCAGCAGATGAGACTGCTCGTGTCACAAAGATGATGCAGGACAGCAGAACACAGATGGATCAGATGACAGAGGCAATGAACAAGATCACAGAGACTTCCAATGAAGTTGTCAGCATCATCAAGACAATTGAAGATATTGCAGACCAGACGAATCTGTTGGCACTGAATGCTTCGATTGAAGCGGCAAGGGCCGGGGAAGCAGGAAAAGGATTTGCAGTTGTTGCTTCTGAGATTGGATCACTTGCAGAGGGAAGTTCCAAGGCAGCAAATAATACAAAAGATTTGATTGGAATTTCCATTCAGGAAATCGAACGGGGAACAGAACTTGCAGCGAATGTTGTTGCTTCCATGCAGGAAGTATTGGATGCAATTGAAAATGTCAATGGTATGATCGGGAAGAGTGCAGAGAATAACCAGACGCAGAATCAAAACATTGAGCAGATCAAACTTGGTATCGAAGAAATCTCCAAGGCAGTGGAAGATAATTCTGCATCTGCAGAAGAGACTTCTGCAACATCAGAGGAGCTGGCTGCACAGGCTGCAACACTCGAAGCGCTTGTCAAACATTTTGACCTCGAAGATGATGGCAGCAACGATACAACAAGATAGAAAAATCCCACCGGCAGATATGATTTCCTTCGTGAGCGAAGCGAACAGGAACATCCTATCTGCCGGTGGGATTTTGCTGTCGCCCAATACCTTTTGGCGGGCTCATCAATCTTTTTGCATACGAAACCTAGACACTGCAAATGTGAATTGTTATAATAAGAGATACGGAAAAAAGAAGGTAGTGAAGAACACTGCCAAAATGCAGGATTCATAAAGATGGAGCAGACATGAACAGGATAGCAATTGTGGAAGACGATCAGGGTTATCGTGACACACTTTTTATTTATATAAAACAATATGAACAGGAACGTGATACAGCATTTGAGGCGACACCTTTTGAGAAAGCGGATGATTTTCTGGCAGTTTATAACGGAGATTATGATATTATCCTGATGGACATTGAGATGCCGGGAACAAACGGCATGGATGCGGCAGAGCAGATCCGTAAAAGGGATGCCCAGGTAGTCATGATGTTCATTACGAACATGGCGCACTATGCAATCAAAGGATATGAAGTGGGCGCACTGGACTTTGTCTTAAAGCCGATCCAGTACCTGAATTTTGCCAATAAGATGGATCGTGCCATGCAGCTGGTGGAGAACCGCGGAAGCAAACCGGTGATGATCCAGACGGGAACCGGCGTCAAAAAGATTGATTCCAGAGACATTTTTTATGTGGAGATCCAGAATCATGTGTTGCGCTATCACACAAAACAGGGCAATTTTGAGGTGCGCGGAAGCTTGAAAAATGTGGAAGAGGAGCTTCCAAAGGGGCTGTTTGCAAAATGTAGCAACTGGTGTCTGGTAGGTCTGACACATGTTGCAGAGATTAAGGATGACACGGTGATCGTAGAAGGAGAGGAACTGCAGATCAGCCGCCGCAGTAAGAAAAACTTTATGACGGCACTCATCCGCAGTGTAGGGAGAAGTTAAGAATGGTTCGTGATTTTGGTATCATGATTTTTCAGGATTTTTTATTGCTGGTATGTGTGTATCTGTTTCTCATGCCATTGCATGTCATGGAAAAGAAAAAAATAAAAAACGGTCTGATACTTTGTGGGGCTTGGTGTGTCATGCTTGCAGCAAGACTGCTCATTCCGGCAATCGGGGAACATCTGATCGCAGAGTTTTTCATGCGTTTTGTGATCACGATGATTGCTGTTGGACTGATCAGCAAAAAAATAAGCTGGGAAATGATTTATTGTACGGTCTGGCCGCTCATTGTATATCATTGTATCAATATTATCTGGAACAGTCTACATCGCGTTTCTGCCATTGAGCAGCAGCCGCGGGTGCTGCAATATCTCTTTTCTCTCCTGTTTTTTGCGGCAATGTATCTGCTTTTGTCCATCACACTGTTTCGCTGGCTTCCGAGAAATGGATTTTACCAGGCAGGACCAAGAAGAACACTCTCAGCAGCAGCAGTGCTTTTCTTATCCTTGTTTTCTTACTACAATTTTTACCAGAACCGTGGAGAATCAAATCTTGCGGTTCTGGTTCAGTTATATTGCGTGACTTTTTTGTATCTGCAGGCAGAGCTTTTCAAAAAAAGCGAAGTAAAGCAGGAGTATGCGCTGATGGAGCGCATGTGGTACCAGCAGAAGAAGCAGTACGAGATCGCGAAAGACCAGATGCAGGTGATCGACCGCAAATGTCACGATCTGAAGTATCAGGTGGCTGCAATGCGGCATATTGAAAACCCGACAGAACGGGAGAAAAATTTAAAAGAACTGGAACAGTCAATCCGCATTTACGACTCTATCGTAAAAACAGGAAATGAGATTCTGGATACATTGCTCTCAGAGAAGAGCCTGATCTGTGAGGCAAGAGATATTACCATGCACTGTGTGATCGATGGAAAGAAGCTTTTCTTTATGGATTCCATTGATATTTATGCACTGTTTGGAAATGCTATTGACAATGCGATCGAGTGTGTGGAAAAGTTTTCAGAGAAAGAGATGCGGTTTATCGATATCTGTGTCGCAGAAAAGCAGCATTTTTTATATATCCGTTTTTCGAATCCAATCGAGCGGGCACCGGAGTATGAGAATGATCTGCCAAAGACCACGAAGAAAAACAAGCAGTATCACGGGATTGGGTTAAAGAGTATCCGGCACATTGCAGAGAAATACGGGGGGGATATCTCAGTATCCACAGAGATGAACTGTTTCAATCTGGAAGTGCTGCTCCCGGTGAAGTAAAAGAACAACCGTCTGTCTGAATTATACATATAGTTTGGATAGACGGTTTCGTATTTACAAAGGAACACCACTTACGTCACAAAAAGCACCGACTAAGTCAGGTTCGTTGAAAAATTAACGAATTTTATTTATTATTTATGTATTGAAATTGGAACAATATATAAAAATAGCCTGAAACGATACAAAGTGACAGGCACCATAAATAATAAAAAGGATGTGTTATATGCGACGAATTCAAAATCTGATGGAGCAGTGGCTTTTCATTGGACCTGACAACAGACAAGAGCAGGTGAACTTGCCACATACATGGAATGCAAAAGACGGACAGGATGGAGGAAATGATTACTACAGAGGAACCTGCCACTATGAGAAAACATTTGAAAAACCGGAATTTGATCCGGAGGCAGAGGAAGTATATCTGGAGTTTCTTGGTGTAAATGCAAGCAGTGATGTGACTGTGAACGGAAAAGAACTTGCACATCATGATGGCGGATATTCCACATTCCGCATCAATATCACAGAGGTTTTAGAAGACCGGAATAAACTGGAAGTGACCGTGGACAACTCCGTCAATGGAAAAGTATATCCGCAGAAAGCCGATTTTACGTTCTATGGCGGAATTTACCGCGATGTCCGTTTCCTGATCGTGTCAAAAGAGCATTTTGACTTAGATTACCTCGGAAGTAACGGAATTAAGATCACACCGGAAGTAAAAGAGAACGAAGCGAATGTTCATATCGAAACATTTACCAATACAGAGGAAGCACAGGTAAACGTTCAGATCAAAGATCAGGACGGAAAAGTAGTTGCAGAAGGGAACGGATGTGACGTAAATCTTAATATCCAGAATCCAATCCGCTGGCATGGAAGAAAAAATCCATACCTTTATACGGCAGTTGCAACGCTGACCGTAAATGGGGAAGTGAAGGATGAGATCACGAACCGTTTTGGTATCCGTACTTTTTCGGTAGATCCAAAGAAGGGATTTTTCTTAAACGGAGAGCATTATCCACTTCACGGAGTTTCCAGACATCAGGATTTTAAAGCATTAGGAAATGCGATTTCAACAAAAAACCATGATGAAGATATGGATATGATCTGCGAACTTGGGGCAAATACGATTCGTCTCGCACACTATCAGCATGACCAGTATTTTTATGATCTCTGTGATGAGAGAGGTATGGTCGTATGGGCAGAGATTCCATACATTTCGGAACATATGCCGGGCGGAAGAGAGAACACCATCAGCCAGATGAGAGAGCTGATCGTTCAGAATTACAATCATCCGTCAATTGTAGTATGGGGCGTATCCAATGAGATTACCATCAGTACAAAGGACAAAAAAGATATGTTGGACAATCATCATGTGTTAAATGATCTTTGCCACAAGATGGACCCGACAAGACTGACAACGTTAGCATGTTATGCAATGTGCGGACCATTTAACCGTTCTGCACACATCACAGATCTGGTTGGATGGAATTTATATCTGGGATGGTATGTACCGGGATTTTTCTTAAATGATCTGTTCTTAAGATTTTTCCACCTTGTATTCCCGAACCGCCCGATCGGTTATTCCGAGTATGGCGCGGAAGGTATGCCAAACCTTCACAGCAGAAGACCGAGACGTGGAGACCATACTGAGGAATATCAGGCAAAATATCATGAGTATATGATCAAATGTTTCGAGCGTCATCCATTTATGTGGAGCACTTATGTGTGGAATATGTTTGATTTTGCGGCAGATGCTAGAAATCAGGGCGGCGAGCCGGGCATGAACCATAAGGGACTTGTGACATTTGACCGCAAGACAAAGAAAGACAGTTTCTTCTTATATAAAGCATATTGGAGTGACGAACCATTTGTACATCTGTGTGGATCACGCCGCAGTGACCGTTCTGAGGATACAACGACCATTAAAGTTTACACAAACCAGCCGGTCGTATCCTTATACAATAACGGAGAGCTGATCGAGCAGAAGAGCGGAAATCATATTTTTACCTTCCAGCTTCCTATGGAAAAAGAGAATAAGATCGAAGCTGTAGCCGGAAGTGTGAAGGATGCGATGGTACTTCATCACACAGAAAAAGAGAATCCGGATTATAAGCTGAAAAAAGAAGCGAAAAAGAGTGAAAACTGGGTATAGATTTTAGCAGGATATTCCAAAGGAGAAGAAATAATGAGTAATCAAAAAGAAAAAACCACTGCACAGGCAGCCGGAATGAACCGGGCAAAACCGTATCAGCTTGTGCTGTTCCCGATGAACAATGGTGCGACAAATGTTTATTATATTCTTACCATGAATTTTATCGCATATTATGCAAACGGAGTGTTAGGACTTGCGCTTATGTTTGCAACGACAATGGTAACCGTTATGCGTCTTTTTGATGCCGTGACGGATCCAATCATCGGAGCTTTGATCGACCGGACAAATTCAAAATTCGGTAAATTCCGTCCATACATGGTAATCGGAAATGTGATCATGATCGTTTCTTCCATTTTACTGTATTTTGGAACGAGGATCATCGCACCGGACATGCAGTGGCTGCGCTATGCATGTTTTGTGTTATTTTATGCATTATATGTTATCGGATACACATTCCAGACAGCCTGTACCCGTTCCGGACAGACTTGTCTGACAAACGATCCGAAACAGCGCCCGATGTTTACTATTTTTAATACGATCGCCAGCCTGATCGGTATGGGACTTGTACAGTTTCTGGCACCGATCTTAGGTGACCGTCTTGGCGGCTATAACAGCGCAAACTTTTTTGATTTTATGATCCCGCTTGCCATCGTGGTATCTGCAGTGCTGACACTTCTTGCAGTGATCGGTATCTGGGAGAAAGACAGACCGGAATTTTTCGGTGTTGGCAATAAACAGGAAAAAGTAAAATTAAAAGAATATGTTGCTATTTTAAAAGCAAACAAAGAGCTGCAGCGTCTTATGGTCGCAGGAGCGGGATGCAAGCTCGCTTTCTCCATTGCAACGAATATGACAGTACTCTGTATGCTTTACGGAGCAATGATGGGAGACTACGGCGGACTGTATCTTCCGATGATGATCGTCGGATATATTTTCTCTGTTCCGTTCTTCCTTTTGACAGTAAAAACATCACAGAAGCATGGACAGAAAGCTTCACTGGTGCGCTATACAATGCTTGCGCTGGTCATGTACATTGGAGTTTTAGTATTGTTACTGTTATGGAAGCAGGGGGTTCCGGCATTTAACTTAAGCCTGAGATCCATCAATGTATACACGGTGTTATTTGTGTTATTCTTTGGTATCGGTTATGGTGCATATTATGCAACAGCAGATATGCCGATTCCGATGGTTGCAGACTGTTCCGATTATGAGACATACCGTTCCGGACAGTATGTGCCAGGTATTATGGGAACATTGTTCTCACTTGTAGATAAATTAGTAAGTTCTCTTGGATCTACCATCGTTGGTGCAGCAGTTGCAATGATCGGTATCCAGACATTACCGGACAGCAAGACACCATATTCTTCTGGAATGCATGGAGTTGTTCTGATTCTGTTCTGTATTGTTCCGATGATCGCATGGCTTGCAACACTCTGGGCAATGAAAGGCTACACTTTAACAGGAGCCAGAATGAAAGAGATCCAGGCTGTCAATGCTGTGAGAAAACACGCGGTAAGTGAGGGAACGTCACTGGAAGAAGCCATGGAAAAATGGAAAACTTATGAGGATGTGCCGGAAGAATTCCGGCAGGAATAAAGTAAGAGAATTGTTTTTTTAGTAGGAATCCGTTATACTATGTAAATAGTATAGCGGATTTTTTTTGGAGGCTTCCATGAAT
>OOCN01001495.1_pt1 | contig 15093 bp, 15 predicted proteins | sample 1671361 | NCBI WGS metagenome assembly OOCN01 (sample SAMN06348149, study PRJEB24527) | human gut metagenome | biome: human gut; feature: ankylosing spondylitis patient; material: feces | host: Homo sapiens | place: China | collected 2015-10
AGGCAGCGCCTCAAGCGCCTCCCGGTTTTTCGGAAATTCGCCCCCGGACGCCATAACGGCCTTTGCGCAGGCAAGCAGGTTCCGCCCCCGGGCATAATAGCCGAGCCCCGCCCAATGCCTGAGCACGTCATCCTCAGAGGCCGCCGCCAGAGTCCTGACATCCGGAAAGGCCTCGATAAATCTCAGATAGTAGGGGATCACGGTCGTGACCTGGGTCTGCTGCAGCATGATCTCCGATATCCATCTCCGGTACGGATCCCGGGTCTTCTGCCAGGGAAGGTCATGCCGGCCATGCTGCTTCTGCCACTTGATCAGTTGTTCTGCCAGATGCATTTCTGTTCCATTTCCGAAGGCGGTGTTTCCCGACAATCGCGGTCGCCTGCTACGGATTTCGCTAAATTCATTAGACTTCTCTGATAACAGCCACTTTACTTTGTTTGGGTCTATGAAAACAGCTTTCTCCCACGTTCTGCCCTGCATGCTGGCAGGAATCATGCTTTCCTCAGCGCCGGATTTCAGTTCGGCGCAGGAAATTCCGGCCGACAGCAAAGAGGCCGCCGCGGAGAAGGCTGACTCCTACTCCTACCCCGCCCTGACCAGCGATGTCCTTTTCAGTCTCATTGCGTCTGAAATTGCCGTGCAGCGTCATCAGTCAGGATCCGCCTTCCTCACGCTGATGGAAGAGGCGAAAAAGACGGGGAACCCAGGCATTGCCCGCAGGGCTTTCGCGATCGCCAATCTTTCAGCGGCCCCGAAAGAGGCGAGTGAAGCGCTGGCGCTCTGGTCAAAACTTACCGCCGGCACGCCTGAAGCTGAGGTGCCTGCCGCGTACGAGGCGCTGAGAAGCGGGAACTTTGATGCAGCCGAACCCGCCTTTGCCAAGTACCTGAAGACCCAGAGCCGCCCGTCTGTTGTTTTCCAGCAGATCTTCGCGTCACTGAACGGCCAGAGGATTGATAAGGCCCTGCCGCTTCTCACGTCTCTCGCTAAACCTTATGAAGCCAGCGAACCCGCTGTTGATCTCGCGATCTGCAGTGTCGCGGTTCAGGGGGCCCGGCGCGATATCGCTGAACGGTTTGCCCGCTCCGCCATCAAGGCAGCCCCGCAGAACCCGGCGGTCATCCGCCAGGCCGCGATCGCCCTGATGCCGCTGGAGCCTCAGGCCTCGGCCGATATGCTGAAACAGTTTCTGAAGGACTCACCGGAAGACTCCGCAACGCGCCTTATCTACGCGCAGAGCCTTCTCGCCGGGAAGCAAAAGGCGGAGTTCACGGCCCAGGCGAAACTTCTCACCACGAAGAAGCTCACCGGCACCCAATGGATTCAGCTTGGTGAAATGGCTGAGCAGAATGGCGAACCCAAAATCGCTGAAACCGCATACAGCACTTTCCTGAAGACTGAGCAGAAAGCCCCGGCTGATGAACGGAATCTCGCCTATATCCGGCTCGGTTTCCTCTCTGAAAATCAGCTGCGTCCCGAAGATGCACTCAGCTGGTACGAACAGGTAACGGACGGCAAGTACTACGTCGCGGCCCGTCTCCGCTCTGCCGATATCTATCAGAAAACCGGCCGCCCTGACCGGGCTATTGCTGTGCTTGAGCAGGCGAAGCCCAAAGCGGATGAGGGAAAGATCGCGATCACGACAGCGCTCAGTCAGCTGCTGAACGCCGCGAACCAGCCCTGGCAGGCCTATGACGCCATGCAGCAGACCGCAAAAACGGTCGGCAATGCGCCGGACTTTCTTTACAGCACCGCCATGCAGGCTGACAAAGTGAATGACCTGCAGGGCGTCGAATTCTATCTACGGAAGTACATCGCGCTCCGCCCCAATTCCTCCACCGGCTACAACGCGCTCGGCTACATCTTCGCCGAGCGGAATGTGCAGCTGCGGGAAGCACTCCGTCTTGTGGAAAAGGCCAATACGCTGAAACCAAGGGACCCCTATATCCTCGATTCTCTCGGCTGGGTCTACTACCGGCTGAAGAATTATGAGAAGGCGAAGCAATTCCTGGAGTCCTCGCTCAGTCTGCGCTATGACGCGGAAACCGTTGAACACCTGCTCACCGTACTCACGCAGGCCGGGGACCGCGCGGCGACTCAGGCTGAGCTCGATAAGTGGGCGGCACAGCATCCGGATGACCAGTCTCTTCCCACCTTCCGTAAGAAGTTCGGTCTGAAATGAAACGCCGCACACTGCTCCTCGGTCTCGCTGCCTCCGCGCTCACTGCGGCCTGCTCTTCCCTGGGACCTCAGACAGGGAGTTTCGCGGAAAAGATTGAGGGACGCTTCAGTACGGTAACGGAGTTCCGGGGACGGAAGGAGAGCCAGACGGGCTCCTTCACGCTCAGGCGGTCAGGCTCCGCCACGGTGCTGGAGCTCGGGCATCCGCTCACTGGCATTCTTGCCCGGATCACGGTTTCACCGCAGCTCACCACGCTCGAGACCAGTGACGGAAAGAAACTCTCTGACCGGACGCCTGAGCGGCTCATGATGAATGAGCTCGGGTTCTCATTCCCTGTGACCGAAATGATGGGGTGGCTCAGTTCACCGCCTCCCGGAGATGAACTGTCGGCTCCGCCCTGGAGGATTGAGTTCCTCACGAAGACGGCTGACGGTCTCCCGAAGCTTGTCCGTGTCACCCGAGCGGAGAGCGCTGCTGCGCCTTCTGTCCGCCTCACCGTCACTATCGATAAGCGAGACGCCAATGCATCCTGATCTTCCGAAAGCCTTTCTCGATCTGCCGGCCCCGGCGAAAATCAATCTCTTTCTCCATATCGTCGGCATCCGGGAGGATGGTTATCACCTGCTCGAATCCGTCTTTCTGCTGATCTCGCTCGCGGACTCCGTAAGCCTCACAGAGCGGGCCGAAGGCGGTCTGGTCCGCACGGGAGACATGGCGGATAACCCCTCCGATCTCTGTCTGCGGGCCGCAAGGCTCCTGCAGGAAAAGACCGGGTGCCGGAAAGGCGCGGAAATCAGCGTCACGAAGCGTATTCCATCCGGCGCCGGCCTCGGCGGCGGATCTTCCGACGCGGCCACCACGCTGATCGGCCTCAACCGGCTCTGGAATCTCGGTGTCTCCCGTGAGGATCTCGCCACCTGGGGCACTGAGCTTGGGGCCGATGTTCCGTTTTTTATTCAGGGTGAAAATGCCTTCGTGGAAGGAATCGGAGAACGGATCACGCCAATCCCCGTTCCGGCGCACGATTTCCTGATCGTGTACCCCGGCGCATTCTCTGCCACAGATCGCGCGTTTCGGGATTTTGACTTGACAACACCGCCGCTATCACCGAAAATTAGCGGTCTTTCCTGCCTTTATCAGGACAAGGCTTTTCACTTTGGCTTTGGCCACAATGACTTACAGCCTGTCGTCACACAGTCCACACCCGCCGTCAGACAAGCCATACAAGCGCTTTCTCCCTTTGGGTCGGTCCGTATGACGGGATCAGGTTCAGCGGTTTTTCTTCCGCTCCAGAGCGGATCAGATGCCGAACGGGTATTGGAAAACCTTCCTGAAGAGTGGTCAGGCTACGCAGTAAAAAGCTTAGAACGTCATCCGCTGTCGGATTGGTTCCGCAGCGGGACGGGGTCTTGACAAGGACGGGGGAGTCGCCAAGGTGGTTAAGGCATCGGATTTTGATTCCGATATTCGCAGGTTCGAGTCCTGCCTCCCCTGCCAGAAACAAAGGGCATTTTGCCTGTTTTTCCCTTCCATGTACTGTCAGCATGGAACGATTAATACAACTGCGGGACGAAAGCCCTGCGAGGATTAAGAGCTAAATCATGGTTTCGAACAGCCTTATGGTTTTCTCGGGCAATGCAAATCCGAAGCTTGCCCTTTCTGTCACGCAGCACCTGAATATTCCATTGGGCCGTGCAACAGTCAACCGCTTCTCCGATGGTGAGGTTGCTGTTGAGATTAACGAGAACGTTCGTGGTCAGGATGTTTTCGTGCTGCAGAGCACCTGTGCTCCGACGAACGACAATCTGATGGAGCTGATGATCATGGTGGACGCTCTGCGCCGTGCTTCGGCCCGCAGAATTACCGCCGCAATTCCGTACTACGGCTATGCCCGTCAGGATCGCCGTCCGCGTTCCGCCCGCGTGGCCATCAGCGCGAAGGTTGTTGCGAACATGCTGCAGTCTGTCGGTGTTGACCGCGTCCTCACGATGGACCTTCACGCTGATCAGATTCAGGGCTTCTTTGACATTCCGGTGGATAACATCTATTCCACCCCGGTGCTTCTGAACGACATCCTCGCTCACCAGTATCCGAACCTGATGGTCGTTTCTCCTGACGTGGGCGGCGTGGTCCGCGCCCGTGCGATGGCGAAGGCTCTTGACGTTGATCTCGCGATCATCGATAAGCGCCGTCCCCGCGCCAACGTCGCTGAAATCATGAACATCATCGGCGAAGTGAAGGGCCGTACCTGCGTGATTACCGACGACATCGTCGATACCGCCGGCACCCTCTGCAATGCCGCGAGCGCGCTGAAGGAACGCGGTGCTGTCCGTGTTCTCGCCTACGCTGCTCACCCGGTGCTTTCCGGAAATGCCGTCGACCGTATCACGAATTCCCCGCTCGACGAGCTCGTCATCACGGACACGATTCCGCTTCGTCCCGAAGCTGAAGCCTGCCCGAAGATCCGCCAGCTCTCCTGCGCGGCTCTGATCGGCGAAACGATTTCCCGCATCGCCAACGAATCCTCCGTAAGCTCTCTGTTTGCGGAATAGCAAGAAACCCGCTGCTGGTCGCGGCGGCGGGTCCATTTTTTATTTTGGAGTTTTTCCATGAATTTCACTGCAACCACACGTAAAGCGCAAGGTACGGGTGCGAGCCGCCGTCTGCGCCGCGAGAACAAGCTTCCGGGCATTGTCTACGGCAACGACCAGGCTGCCACGCCGATCGTTCTCGATCACAACCCGATTTTCTATGCTCTTCGCAAGGAAGCGTTCCACTCCTCCGTCCTGACCCTGAATCTGGACGGCGTTGATCAGCTCGTCGTGCTGCGTTCCTTCCAGCTGCATCCCTACAAGCAGCAGGTTCTGCACATCGACTTCCAGCGTGTGGATCCGAACAAGCCGATGAACATGCGCGTGCCGCTGCACTTCGCTGGCGCCGAGAACAGCCCGGCTGTCAAGATCAGCAAGGGCCTTATCAGCCACCTGGTGTCCTTCCTCGAAGTTCACTGCCTGCCGAAGGATCTGCCTGAGTTCATCGATGTTGACCTGTCCAACATGACCGCTCAGACGATTCTGCGTGCTTCCGATCTGAACCTCCCGGCTGGCGTTACCGTCGTCGAGAAGCCCGGTGAAGACACCCCGATCGCCACCGTCATCACCGACTTCAAGGAAGAAGAGGCTGATGCCGCCGCTGACGCTGCCGCCGCCGCTGCTGCTTCTGCAGCTGCCGCCCCGGCTGAAGGCGCTGCCGCTCCGGCTGCTGCCGCTGAAGGCGAGAAGAAGGCCGAGTAATCTTTCCCGGCTTTTCTCTGAAAAGGCTCTTTCCTTTGAAAGAGCCTTTTTTTTCAGGGCCGGAGAAGAAGACCGCTCTGGACTCTCCCCGCCCTGAAACGCGTACCGTAAGACGCTTAAGGAATTACTGAATCATGCCCGCTCAGATGAAAGGAATCTCACTCATTGTCGGTCTCGGCAATATCGGATCGGAATACGATGGCACGCGCCACAACGCGGGCTTTATGTTCGCCGATGAACTCGCCAGCCGTTCTCACGCTTACTTTTCGGAAGAAAAGAAGTTCAGCGCCTATGTGACCCGCGTCGAACTGGATCATCACGATGTCTGGCTGATGAAGCCGACGACCTACATGAACCGGTCCGGCACCGCCGTACAGGCTCTCGCCCAGTACTACCACATTGAGCCCGAGGAAATCCTTGTCGTCCATGATGAGCTCGATCTCCTGCCCGGATGCATGAAGCTGAAGCAGGGCGGCGGCAATGCCGGTCACAACGGACTGAAGGACATCACGCAGAAACTCGCCACGCTGAATTTCTGGCGCCTCCGTATCGGTACGGGTCATCCCCGCACGCTTGGCCTCCGAATCCAGGTTGTGGATTTCGTGCTCGGCAAACCGACTCCCGAACAGATGCAGAGCATTTCCAGCTGCATCACCGCCGGCATCGACTGCATGGCGGATCTCGCGGACGGCAACTTTCAGGCTGCGCAGAGGAAGATCGCTCCCTTCGGGAAGCATCCCGACGAAGCGGCCAAATAAGCCATGGCGTCGCCTATCTTCGTCAGTGCCTGCCTGCTAGGCCTCCCTGTACGCTGGGACGGAAAAGCCGTCTCAGGGGACTACGCGAGCATTCTCACCAAGTTCGTGTCCCGGGGCGGCCGAATCGTGTCGCTCTGCCCCGAATGCTCTGGTGGTCTTCCCACGCCGCGCCCGCCCTGTGAAATCCAGGCAGGAGACGGCTCGGACGTTCTTTCCGGAAAGGCCCGCGTGATCAGCATCAAAGGGACCGATCAGACGCTCGCCTATCTTCAGGGCGCCCGTGAGGCTCTGGCACTCTGCCTGCAGAATCAGGTCAAGGTGGCGGTGCTGAAATCTTTCAGCCCTGCCTGCGGAAACGGTAAAATTTACGATGGCTTTTTCCGCGGCACCAAAAAAGACGGCATCGGCGTTACAGCCTCCCTTCTCAGCCAGTCAGGCATACGTGTCTTCGATGAAGAGCACACCCTGGAGGCTGTCGCGCTCGCGCTCAAGGAATCTTCCGGCGAGTCCTGCGGCTGCGGCAGAGAGTAGACATTTTCAATCGCGTGAGGAGACACTCCTCCGCTTATATCTTTAGGAATTCAAGAAATGGGTCTTAAATGTGGCATCGTTGGCCTTCCCAACGTTGGCAAGTCAACGCTTTTCAATGCTCTGACGAAAGCGGGCATCGCCGCTGAGAATTACCCCTTCTGCACAATTGATCCCAATGTGGGCATCGTCGAGGTTCCGGATCCGCGTCTGCAGGCGCTCGCCGAAATCGACCACCCCAAGAAAATCGTTCCGGCTGCTGTCGAATTCGTCGACATCGCCGGTCTGGTTGCCGGCGCGAGCAAGGGCGAAGGCCTGGGCAATCAGTTCCTCGCCAACATCCGTGAGTGCGACGCCATTGCCCACATCGTCCGCTGCTTTGAGGACGACAACATTGTTCACGTGTCCGGCAAAGTGGATCCGGCGTCCGACATTGAAGTCATCAATACGGAACTGGCTCTCTCTGACCTCACCGTCGTTGAGAAGCAGATCCAGAAGTGGGGCAAGCAGGCCAAGCAGGGTGCTGACAAAGAAGCCGCTAAGCTGGTTGCTGTGCTGGAAAAGCTTCAGCCCGTCCTGAATGAAGGCAAGCCCGCCCGCACGGTGCCGCTGACTGACGAAGAGAAGCTGCTGATCAAGAATTACGGTCTCCTTACTCTGAAGCCCGTGATGTTTGTTGCCAATGTGAGCGAAGACGGCTTTGAGAACAACCCGTATCTCGATGCCGTGCGTCAGATCGCCAAGGAACAGGGCGCGACAGTTGTCGCGGTTTCTGCCCAGACCGAAGTTGAACTGCTCGAAATGCCGGAAGAAGACCGCGCCATGTTCCTCTCCGATATGGGAATGGAAGAGCCGGGCCTCAACCGCGTGATCCGCGCGGCTTACGACCTGCTCGGTCTGCAGACCTTCTTCACGAGCGGTGAAAAGGAAACACGCGCCTGGACGATTCATAAGGGCGATACCGCCCCGAAAGCGGCCGGCGTTATTCACACCGACTTTGAGCGCGGCTTCATCCGTGCGCAGACGATCGCCTTCGATGACTACATCAAGTATCACGGCGAAAAGGGTGCTCAGGAAGCCGGCAAGGAACGCGCCGAAGGCAAGGATTATGTCGTCCATGACGGCGACATCATGAACTTCCTTTTCAACGTCTGATTCTGCTGTCTTTAGTCTGATTCCTCTTCCGGGGCCGGGCATCCGGCCCCGGGATATCTGTCGGCCGCAATCGCTCAGTGGCGGCTTGTTAGAATACAATCAGACTGTTTTTTGTGATCCGCGGCAGGGGAATGTTCCTTTGCCCCCAATCCGACTGCCCCTCTGACACTATGGCTTTGACCAGCACCAAACAGCGAAAGGAACTAGGAGAGCGTCTGCAGTCCGAGCGTGAACGGCTCGGCTACACGCAGGAGCAGATTGCGTCGCTTCTTGGCGTCCCGCTGGATCAGTATCAGCGCTACGAAACCGGAGAATCAGATCCCGGACTCTTTCGCATGACGCGTCTTGCCGCAATCGGGTTTGATGCGAACTTCGTCATTACTACCGAACGCCACAATCCGGTGCGTGAGGAAAACGAGCTGCTGTCCCGTTTCCGTTCCCTTTCCATGCACGGAAAATCGTCGCTTTTCATGACGCTTGATGCCCTGGAGAGGCTCGCTCCGAATCTGCGCCGCACGATCCGGAAAACGCTTCGCTCGAAGAAATAACCAATTTTTGTGTCTGACCGGCGCACTAACCGTCTAAACTAGGAGCTGTGCACTCCGATTTCAGACCTTGCGCCGCGCCATGAAAAAAGATTCTGCTCTCATCAGGTTAGTCAGACTTTCCAAGTGGCTCATTCTGTTTGCTGCTCTGGCTTCGTTCGCCTCCATTTCCGCGCTGTATATCGTGGTGAGCCCCAAGTGGGTGGAGGAAAAACTGGAGGACTTCTCCTCCAAGAAGCTTGATCTCCATATCAAGCTCGATGGCCAGATCACCATCAAGCACCTGCCGAAAATTGAGGTCACTCTGCCCAAGGGCACACTGACTGACACTACAGATAACAGCTATCTCGGCAGCTTCTCGTCCGGCACCATCCGCATTTCACCCTGGGGACTTCTCATCGGTCAGCTCCATATTTCCAGCATCACGCTGGACGGGCTGAATTCCGCCATCGCCTCACCGGATCAGAACGAGCTCCAGCATCTATCCCGGTCACCGCTGATTCAGGACACGGACAGCTGGATCGCGCCTGTTGTTGTGAAGAAACTGATCCTCACCAATGCCCAGGTTGCCGTGAACGGTCTCCGGCCTGAACCGGTTCAGGTGCAGATAGCGTCTCTGGAAACCGGCGAAGTGGCCCCCCGGATGACAGCTCCTGTCACCTTCAATGCTTCCTTCACGTCCCCGGCTGACAAAATCACCGCGAATGTTGAGGGAAACGGCAATGTCGACCTCGATCTGCGGAGCAAGATTCTCGGTCTGCCGCAATTCAGGATTCACGCCTCTGGAACTGCGCAGAGCTCTCCGTTTGACGCCACTGTGCAGACTGAAAACTTCCAGTATGTGCAGGGGGTCTGGTCCGGGAAGCAGCTCGCCGCTTCTGTTTCCACTACAGGGAAAAAACAGAATACCTACCAGCTCTCGGTCGAAGATCTGTCCACGCAGAATCACATTGTGCGAGGCCGGATTTCCAAGCTGAGCGCGGTGCAGTCGCTTGAGAGCGGCACGCAGTCGCTTTCTGTCTCCTCGCCCTTCTCGGTCGACATGGATAAGAAGAGCTATTCGCTCGATCAGATGCAGCTCGGATATGTGCTCGCCGCGGACACTGCCCCTGCCATTCAGGCGAGCCTCACCGGCACTCAGACACTGCAGCTCGATACGAAGGGAAAGCTGAACGATGCTCCGCTCTCTATTTCCCTCCAGGGAAGCTCACTTGAGTCTCCGAAAATCGATACTCAGATTGTCGCGAAGAAGATTGATCTGACGCCGAAGGAAGAAACGGCCCCTGCCACGCTTTCCTGGGAGAGCATCCCGTCTGAAATCGCTGTGCCGCTTATCCGAATCGCGGGTACGGCGACTATTCACGCCACTGTCAGCATTGAAGAACTTTCCCGCGGCGCCCTTCGGGCCTCCGCGGTCTCCTCTCATATTGCCCTCAGCCGGGACAGTCTCACCATTTCAGACTTCTCAGCAGACCTTCGGGGCGGGCACGTGACCGGCAATCTTTCCTTTGATCCCTCCGGAAGCTGGGTGATCAGGGCAAAAGCCGCACAGATAGCCGCTGGCGACCGCAGCGCCCCTGACAGCCTGAGCGGCACTCTCAACCTCCTGCTGACGGCATCCGGTCCCGGTGACCCCGATCAGATCATGACGAAGAGCCTCAAAGGCGACGCGGATATCGAGCTGACAAACGGAAATATGCCCGGACTCGGCCGGAAGGCTCTGCCTTTCACGAGTCTCTCCTGCCCGGTCGTGATTCATGATGGGATCGCGTCAACCGGGAGCCTGAAAGCGGCCGGCCATGACTTCACGGCAAAGGGCCGGGCAGAGATTGATCTGCAGACGCTTTCAGTGGCGGGAGAAGCGGTGGTGTGGTCCGCTCTGCAGCAGAAGTCCTCCCCTGCGACACTGGACGGCTCCGTTTCCCGTCCGGTCTGGAGTCTGATCGATCCGATGGAATTCCTGCCGGCCGAACCTCAGCCGGCACCGAAGGCTGCCGCCCCCGCAGCACCCGCCGCGCTGAAAGCCGCAGCTCCCGCGGCATCTGAATCCGTGTTTGAGCGCTGGTTCAGAGAACTGAAGGAATGGGTGCTGTCCAAATTCTGAAATCCCGCTGACTTACGGCTTGAAGCCCGGAATTTTCTGTTTCAGGGCTTCAGCCACCCGGGGGGATACGAATGCCCCGACGTCACCGCCAAGCGATGCGATCTCCTTCACGTAGGATGACGCGACAAACTGAAGCGAAGGCTCTGTCTGAAGGAATACGGTATCCACCCCCGGCATCAGCATGGAGTTGACCCCCGCCATCTGATACTCATAGGCAAAGTCTGACACACCCCGGATTCCGCGCACGAGGACATCGAACCCATCACGCTTCACAAGATCGCTCAGCAACCCCTCAAAAATCACGACGGAAACATTCGGAAGATCGCTCACCTCTTCCCGCACCAGCCGGGCACGCTCTTCAGCCGTAAAAACGGTGCGTTTTCCGGTTGATTCCGCCACGGCAACGGTCAGAGACTCGAAGAGCTTCGCCGCACGGCGAATGATATGAAGGTGACCCAGAGTGACCGGATCAAAAGTGCCTGCGTACACTGCCTTTGCCACGCTCAGTCCTCCTTGGCGAGATCCGCGAGAGGCGATGCCTTACGCGCGAGAAGCTGGTAACGGACAGCACCCGAGCTGCCGGATCTCAGCACCGCAAAATCCTCCGGAACCGGCATCTCATGCTCAGACGGGCTTTCCAGATAGATGAGACCGTCATCCGTCAGCACACGGGCAGCTGCCGAAAGTGCGCTCTGATGAAGCCCAGCGGCAAACGGAGGATCAATAAACACCACATCAAAGGAGCGTTCCGGGTAGCTGCGGGTGAGCGTGAGGCTGTCGCCCCGGCGGACCACCGCGTCGTCTCCGGCTTTCAGCTTCGCGCAGACATCCGAGAGATTCCGGGCATTCTGGGGATCCCGCTCAATCAGTACTGAGGTGCCGCCGCGGCTGGCAAATTCAAGCCCCAGCGCGCCGCTCCCGGCAAACATATCGAGAGCCCGTTTCCCGGAATACCCTCCAAGCAGGAAGGTGAGCCAGTCAAAAACCGTCTCCCGGATTCTGTTCCCGGTCGGCCGAAGACCATCCAGATCGATCACGGGGAGCGGTGTTCTCTTCCATTTGCCTGCAAAAATCCTCACTGCACCCGTTTTCTTCCCACGAGTTGGTAAACTTGACGGGGCAAATATTCTTTTCTTTTTCATTACAGTATTATGGTTTTTTTCTTTGGCAAGAAGAAGGACGAGAAAAACGCTGATTCCGAACAGGAAGAGGCCAAGTCTCAGTCCGGCGGCTCCTGGTTTTCGAAACACTTCTCCGCGTCAAAACCCGCTGAGCCTGCTGCGCCTGCCGAAACCCCGGCTCCAGCTCCGACACCGGCTCCGGCGCCTGCCCCTGCACCGGCCGCGCAACCCAAGCCGGCTCCGGTCAAGGAAACGTGGTTCTCCAAGCTTCGCCGGGGTCTGACAAAGACCCGCGTCAATCTTTATGGCCTGTTCTCAGGCGGCGTAATCGACGAGGACTTTCTCGAAAACCTGCAGGACGCGCTGATCGCGGCCGATACCGGTCTCCCCGCTTCTGAAAAAATTATCGAGGAACTCTGCGAGTCTATCAAACTGAAGGGGCTGAAGACCCAGGAGGAAGTCCGCGGCGAACTGATCGATATCATCACCCGGATGCTGAAGCCGTCCGAGCAGGATCTCGATATCGAACGCGCTCATCCTCTTGTCATCATGATGGCAGGCATCAACGGTGCCGGTAAAACCACCTCCATCGGAAAGATTGCCAAGTGGCTTGCGGCCCGGAACAAATCCGTACTGCTCGCCGCCGGCGACACCTTCCGTGCTGCTGCGCGTGAGCAGCTTGAGGAGTGGGGCAAGAGAAATCAGGTGCATGTAGTGTCGCAGCAGGGCGCTGATCCCGCGGCAGTCATTTTTGACGCCGTGAGCTCTGCCAAGGCCCGCGGCATTGATGTCGTGCTCGCCGATACCGCAGGCCGTCTGCCGACGCAGGCGAACCTCATGGAAGAGCTCACCCGCATCAAGCGCTCTCAGGAAAAAGCCCTGCCTGGCGCCCCTCACGAAATCATTCTCGTGATTGACGGCACAAACGGTCAGAATGCCCTCGCTCAGGTCCGTCAGTTTGATCAGGCGGTCGGTCTGACCGGTCTTATCGTGACAAAACTTGACGGCACCGCGAAGGGCGGCGTGCTTCTTGCTCTCGCGCAGGAACGCGGCAGCTCGCCCCTTCCGATCTACTTCATCGGGGTCGGCGAAAAGATCGACGATCTTCAGCCCTTCAAGGCTGAGGAATTCGCCCGCGCTCTGGTTGGTGAGGAAGAAGCGGAATCCCATTCCTGACGGCGTATTTCCATGACAGAAAAATATGCGGTAATTGATCTTGGCTCCAACAGCTTCCGGCTGGAAATCGGACATTTCGATGGCCGGAAGCTCGTGTCAGATCACTATGTGAAGGAAACCGTGCGCCTTGCCGCTGGTTTCGACAGCCGCGGCTGCCTCACGGAGGATACGGAGACCCGGGCGCTCGCTTCTCTCGCCCGGTTCGGAAGGCTGATCCGCGGCATCCCGCTGAGCAGGATCCGCGCCGTGGGAACCCAGGCACTCAGAATCGCGAAGAATTCGTCAGACTTTCTCACGCGGGCTGAACCTGTGCTCGGCTGTCCGATTCACATCATTCCCGGGACAGAGGAGGCGCGCCTCACTTACCTCGGCTGCATCAAGAGCCTCAATCCCCCGACGACCGATCCGATTCTCGTGATCGATATCGGCGGTGCCTCCACAGAGCTTTCTGTCGGCGACGGCTCCAGACTCTGCGAGGCAACTTCCTTCCCGATTGGCTGTGTCAATACGACGATCGCCTCGTTCTCAAGCCGTGAACTGAACGAGCAGACAATCGCAAAAGCCATCGACCGGGCCGCCCAGGTCTTTGAGGCAGAGGCAGCCCGCTTCACATCTCACCCTTGGAAGAGCGCCTACGGATCCGCCGGAACGATCAGTTCGCTTCACAGCGTCGCTGCCGCCTGCGGCTGGGGCAGCGGCCCGATTACCCCGGACATCATCCGCCTCGCCTCTCAGGCTCTTGCCAAAGCAGGGTATATTGATCAACTGAATCTGCCGGGGCTGAAGCCGGACAGACGGGACATTATTGCCGGAGGCTTTGCCGTTCTGGCAGCCCTCTTCAGGGTATTCCGCATCCAGGAGCTCAACCTCGCCACGGGATCCCTCAGAACCGGAGTTTTCTACGATTTGTCCGGGCTCTGAAACACAGGAAAGGTATGGATAATTCTTCTTCAGGCATGATCGAGCTGAGCCAGGTCACGACTTCCCGCGGTCAGTTTCCGGTTCTCTCGCGCTTTACGCTGACGATCTCCCAGGGCCAGTTCATCAATCTCTATGGCCCGACCGGCTGCGGCAAGACAACAGTGCTGCGGCTGATCTGCGGTCTCGCGGATCCGGCCTCCGGAACCGTGCGGGTTGCCGGACAGGACCTCAGCACACTGTCCTCAGGGGCCCGGAAGCGGCTGCGCCGCAGTTTCGGTCTCTTCACACGGACAGCACTCCCTTCTGAAGACGAAGCCCTGCTCCAGGCCATCACCACCCCGGCCATTCTCTGCGGTCATTCCATCCGGGACGCCATGATGCTGGCAGCCGACGCGCTGACGGTCTGCGGTCTTTTCCCGCTTGCCGATAACCGGATCCGGGATCTCTCGGAAGGGGAGCGGCAGCTCGCACTTCTTGCCCAGTCGCTCGTGAATAAGCCTGCTGTCATTCTGGCTGATGAACCAACCGCCTATCTGGATGAGGAGCACGCGGACGCCGCTCTTCGGATTCTGGCCCAGTACGCCTCTGAAGGCGGCACCGTGCTCGCTGTGAGCCACAACCCGCTTTCCGACACCTTCGTCACGGCAATCGACATGGAGAAACTGCATCATGTCTAATGCATTTGCCGCTCGCCAGTGGGCAACCATGAAGCTCTTCGAGGGCGTGTCCCGTCATAAGGGCAAGGTGCTCATTTCGCTCGTCATCACGACGCTCGCCATGAGCCTGCTGCTCGTGGCTTTCACCCTCTCCCTTACGGCTTACAACTCCGTGAAGGGCGTCTCTGTCGCCCAGGAGATGACCATCTTTACCAATCAGGGGGTCAGCTCAGAACGGGCTGCGAACCTGAAGGAAACTATTGAAAAGCAGCCCGGCATCACCCGCGTACGTCTCGTTTCACCGGATGAGGCGCTGGGGCTGATCGGAGACACGGACAACACGGATCTCTCATTCAGCACCAACCCGCTGCCGAATATTCTGCTCGCAACCGTCAGCACGGATATTCCCGAGAAGCAGGTGGACGAGACCGCGAAGTTCATTGAAAAGCAGCCTGGAGTTGATTCGGTTGCCTACGACAGCACCTGGAACAGCAACATTCAGGCCCTGAAGAATGCCTTCACCAAATTCGGCCTTCTCACCGGCGGCCTTCTCTGCGGACTCATTCTGATGGTGCTGCTCGGCAGCGTCGTCGTACCGTCCATGAGCTGCCGCACGCTGTTCGGCAGATTCATCAGGATGCGCGGCAGAATCTT
>OOCN01001506.1_pt1 | contig 15012 bp, 18 predicted proteins | sample 1671361 | NCBI WGS metagenome assembly OOCN01 (sample SAMN06348149, study PRJEB24527) | human gut metagenome | biome: human gut; feature: ankylosing spondylitis patient; material: feces | host: Homo sapiens | place: China | collected 2015-10
CTTGGGCTTGAACCAAGGACCTCCAGATTATGAGTCTGTTGCTCTAACCAACTGAACTTACTGTATGTTAGTGAGTTAATAATCTCTGTGATAGTCTATAGAACAACTATAGACCAACAATGGTAGCATTACTAGTATACTACCAATAGCACTTGGATTGTGCTAAGTTTCCTGCTTCTGTCTCATATTTATTTAATTTATATGGTTATTATTCAGTGCCAGCACTTACTGGAGCTATTGATTTAACATGTTGAGTTAACTCATGAATATAGTTTATTGTTGCATTCTCATAGGCGTCTGCTTGAACACTATCATTCTTTAGAGCTACTTCAATTCTTTGTCGAGCTGCATACCATTTAGTTATCTGCCTTTTAACAATTTTACTATTCTGCTTTGCTTCAATATAAGTACTATCATATAAGCTCATCATATAGGAGCAATCCTTACTGTGTTGGAATGCATCATCAGTAATAAAGTCAGGATCATAATTTCTATCTCTTGTTTTTTTCAACTCATTATTGAAAGCCTCTAGCTCTTCTGAAATGCTAGTTGTAACTGTCTTACAGGATTGATGGTTATTTCTCAATATATTAATGACTAGCTTTTGGTCCTCAATTCTATCTATGAATAGACTATGTTTCATAGATAGTAGGTAAGGGGTACATATACTTCCTCCCAAATGGGTTATACATATAATATTATCAAGGTAGTCAGTGTATGTTTCTATAAAAGTTATCCAGCATTGCATTTCATCTTTTAATAAGTTCTGTACTTTCTTATCCTTAGTTGAAGAGATGCATTCTTTATATAATGATATAGTCTTATATCTTAGTATAGGAATTTTGATATTATAGGAAGTGATTTCTCCTGCTGTTCCTCCTTCTTCTTCCTCTTTATGATATAATTAAACAATTTCGTTTAATACTCTTGTAACCTTTCTTTTGTCAGAAATACTTTCATTAGGATAATGGGAGTTGAAGTATTGAATAAATATAGGTGTACATTGATTATACCAATCAATCTGATAAGATAAATCATGTAAACCCTTTCCATTATCCTTAAATCCAAATTTATATAGGTTATTAGCAATATAAACCAATTCATAATTTAGAGAAGATGCCACTGAACTCCAGTAAGCTAGCTCATTAGGGGCTGATATTATGCTATCAGGTAAATTGGTATTATGGTGAATGGTACTAGTATTAACTATTTCATCTTCAAGCATATCAGACTGCTTGTGCTTGTTTTTATTTATACAACTTCCTATAGATAGGATAAATAAGGACATCAATATATATACTAACCTTATATATTTATTCATATTTATCTTAGAATTTAAGTGATTTAAGATTCTGCTTATTATTTAATAAGAAGTCGATATGGAGAATAGCTCATGTGTTCATATTCTACTTCTATTCATCGTTATAACATCTAATTATTTTAATTCATTTAACCTTGTCTTATGACCTTAAACTGCCTCCAAATCTCACTTTGAGAATATAGCTCATAAGAACCTTTAGGAATATAAAGAATACATTGATTCATATCAATACCTGCAAAACAAGAACTACTCTCTTTGATTTTTGAATGGTTAATACATAACTTCATCTCACTATTAGAGGGAAAATACTCTACTACATCATCAATGCAGATAGGTGGGGTTATACATTGTACATATAGTTTTTTTAAATTAACACAACCTTCAAATGTACCATTATGCAAATAGTGTACCTTTGGTGGAATATTAATTGATTTTAAGCCAGTACATCCTTTGAAAGCATAACTCTGAATCTGTAATACACTGTCAGGAAGGTAAATATCAGATAGCATGATACAATCTGATAATGCTTTCTCTTGTATAAACTGAACACCATTAGGTATATAACACTTACCAGACTTGCTCTTATCCACTTGCAACAGTGTATTTCTGTATTTATCCATTGACATCCCTTCAATATCAAATACTTCATCTTTAGGGAATAGCTTGGTTATCCAATTCATATTCTATCTTTAGTTTATTAAAATCAATAATCCACTTGTTCTCCAGTAAGAAGTTAGTACCAAGTAGTTTGCTACTTTGCTGAATCTCTTTTTTATGTGATTAATTCATTGTTTTATATACCTTAGGTAGTTTAGTATGAATAGAAGCACTAGGAGTTTCCACTAAGTAATTACCATATTTAATAGATATGGGGTATTGCTCAATAAAACCTTCATTATCTTCACCAACCTTTGCAATTCTAATTTCACCTTTACTAGTGTGTAATATAGCTAATTCTTTATCACCAAAGTAACTGAATTTATAATATTCAGCAGATAGAATTTTGTGAGTGATATAACAGTCTGTGCCTACAATAGCAATATTTCCTTTCAACTCTACAGTAACTCTCTTTAATTCATACTTTTGTGCTGGTGTATAATTATTGTCTGTAATAGTAGCTTTCCTTCCATATTCTTGAAGATTATTCCAGATATATGTAGTATTCTTTAAGAAGGGAGCTATTCTAATTACTTCAACCGTATCTTTAATAGTGTAATCATATTGATTAACTATGGTTTCTTCTTTAGTTTTGCTGTTATTACATAATATTGCAATAAGCAATATAGCTATCATGAAAACAACTGCCAAGGTGACGATGTTAGTATTGGACTTATCCATTATTATTAAGTATTTTAAGTTCATTAAAATCAATAATCCACTTGTTCTCCAGTAAGAAGTCAGTTCCTAGTAACCCATGTACCTGTATTCCACTTTCATCCTCAATGCCTTTAAAAGTATCAAGTAAGGGTTTTACACAGAATTTGGGCTTATAAACCTGACCTTCAAAGTTAAAAGGTAGAGTAATCATATCTACCTTGTGCTTAGTTCCTTCTATTCCACTGATATAATAGTCACCAACTGGTTCTACTATATCCTTGAAATATTCTACTACAGTACTGTCTATCAGGCTACAGGTGCTTCCAGTATCCAAGATGAAGCAAATGTACTTTTCCTTTACCTTAACTATAATTAGAGGTAATTGCACCTTACTTATAGAAAACGATAGATTGTGTTCCATACTATTTTAAGGTAGAACACATTGTGTATGAGTTCTTTCCATCTTTATAATTGTAGTGCAGTATGACTTCTATGTTGTCAGGCATCTGATAAATGTCTTCATTGTCTCTTGTCTGATGTGATATACATCCTTCACGTAATGAATTCTGTACTTCATAATAACTGTCTTGTACAAACTTCGTGCATTGAGGTATAGCATGTTTTGCTTCTATACCAAAAGTATACTGTAGAATGATATTACTTTGGACACTTATTGTCTGTAATCCTATAAAATAAGGATGAGTTTTTTCCCAGCATTCATATCTCATTATATTATTAGATATTGTTTTTATATAAGTGTATTTGTAAAAATCTGTATAATTGTGAACATTAGTTCCTACTAATTGAGCCTTAACTATTGTAGAACAGAATAGTAACATTCCAAATACTATTCGGAAAGTCAATTGTGAATTGTATTTTATCATATTATTAATTTTGTAGTGGAGAATTATAAGCCAATTTTCTTCTTAAATATGGATTTTAAAGCTCCATGGCTTGTCTTTGTAACTATGTTACCTAAATCAATAGTATATTCATTGTCATCTTCTTCTTGGGGACATGCTGTGTAATAATAGAGTTTAGTTTTATAAAAATAGTATTGCCATACACCTCTCGTATCAAGATTTGCCTTTCCTGAAAAGATAGGTTCTACATAAATACATTTAGCACAAGGTTCTAAATCATTTAGCGATTTATTTATACGACAAATGATGTTTAAAGATTTAAAATATTCACATAGTTCACCTGTGAAAAAGTTCAAAACAGGATTAGAGTGAAAGTCATCTTCATCAATCATGATAGATATGTACTTTGCACTTCTTAATACCTCATACTGTTTTTGTGCTTTGATATTATAACAACTTAGCAAAACGAAAAACAAAAATAAGCAACACCTTTTCTTCATGATAATTTCCTTTTGTAGCATACTACAAAAGAAAGTGTGAGCCTAACCTTATTGGGAGTCCAAGGTATTACCACATACCTACAATCACACAATATAAGGGAAGCCCACACCTAATGGTATGAGTATCCACTACTTACTGCTGTGATTGTTAGTCTTCAAGGTGGTAATTTTAGGACTGTCACAAGTAAGAAGCAAACACTTCTTTAGCTAATATGTCTTGTTAAACTTCTATTTCATTAGTTCTCATTTAATTAGTTCATGCTGCAAAGTTAGAACTTTTCAGTTAAACTTCATCATTTGAGAGCTACTTTTAATAGGTTTAAAGCCATATCAGTACCATAGGTGTGGGCTATATCCTTAACTGCATGCAAAGGTAGTCTTTAACCTTACTTCTTGTATGCACAATAGATAAATAAAGTACCTGCAATAAGCACTTCACTCCATTGCGCTATTAAATATAAAGCTTCCATTCTAATAGGTTTAAAAGCCCCAGTCCATTACAGAACTAGGGCTATCAACAACAATAAAATCACATAGTAAGAAGCATATAACCTCTTAATCCTTAAGTATCATACTGATGAGGACAAACCCCACTAGAATCAAGATAATCTCACACATAATTCAATCAACATTTAATTTAGTCTAACTTACTAACTATTGCTACAATTCATGTTTACATACTTCACCGAACCTCAAGTGGTTAAGTTATTATAGCAGCACATCTCTCTATCCTGTAATCAAATACCATTAATCTATATTAGAAGAGGCAGTCAACCTCTATTAAACTGTCCTCTGATTTGCTATTCAGCATCACTTACTTTGTATATATAATATGTAAGAAAGTGAGACAGGAGAAATTTCCCATCATAATGGTATAATAACAGCAGAGGGGGATGGATTTAATAGAGGGTAGGATATTGTAGACCTTAGAAGGTTAAGTATTATAGTTTTCCTTCATCATAATAGGAGTAGTATTCCTTCTCTGGGCTTAAGATTACATGATCTGCTACATGAATCTCCATGAATTCTGCTGCCTTCTTGACCTTTTCAGTCAAAACATCATCCAAAGTACTGGGTCTCATGCTTCCAGAAGGGTGATTATGTGCCAATATTACCTGTGTTGCATTAGCCAATAAGGCAGCTTGTAATATCAATCTTACATCTACATAAGTTGCAGATATTCCACCTTCTGAAATAGGTACTATACCCAATACTCTATTAGACTGATTAAGCAGTACTACTTTAAAGCTTTCCTTGTATTCTATTGTATCATCAGGGAAGTACTTTATCAATAGTTCATAGGCATCCTGTGAGCTATTTATCTTGTATCTAGTTGATGATTTGACATTGCTTTTATAGCTCAATTGAACCTCTGCTACATTCATTATACTGTCCATAAGATACACTAATTAATGAACCAACTATATTCATTTTTACCATATAAAGCCTTATTAAGTCCTTCAGCCAATTGAGTGGCATTAAGCGACCTGTCCAAGAAGTTGTCAATGTAGCTACTTTTATTAGCTCCAGTTAGTAAGTTGTACACATTCCACATGCTGATTTCCCTGCTGTCCAAAAGGGTACTAAAGTTGTCATCATTATAATATGCTTTGGCAACTAATCCTATCTGGGTATCAGTCATTAGCATCTGTGGTAACTTCTTCTTCTGGTCTACAGGTAAGAATTGATATAATCTGCATCTGCCTAAGAATTGGGCAAATTGGGATTCTCTCATATAGCTATCCTTGTAGGCTGACATATAATACAAGTGTTGGGCTATATTGTACTCTTGGAACAGCCTCATCACTGCATTGAATAATTCAGTTGTACTCATAACCTTTAATTCTGACCTGTAACCATCTGTTGAGACACACATGTTACAACATATAAGATTTTTAAAGCCAATGAACACTTTAAACTTCTCTGCACTCTTCTTGCTGTACAGATTCATGTGATTATAAGCTCTTACTCCACCTATGGTTAAATTCAGTCTGTTACCTGCAATATCCTCATATATGGTAGGTATCTCAAAACAGAACATCATTCTCTCAAAGTAGATGGTTTTATCAGATTCCAGTAGCTGATTCACTGGCTTATGAATAGCTTCCGGTATCCTACCTTTGATAACATGGCTTACCCTAATGGCAGGTTCTTCTATTCTCTCATTGGAGAACACTTTATTAGCTGCTTCCCATACTGTTTCAATGAAACTGGAGTGTGATATAGTAACCTCATTATCTTTAGAGAACACAGGTGTAATACATTCCTCCTTGAGGTATTGCATGGTTACTTCCTTTGTATTAGCTTCAATAAAAGGTAACTTATTGCCTTCTCTGGTGCTTATGGAATCAGCTTCTACAGGATTTGTTGATATAATGCCTGTGTTGATGATTTCTATTGGCTCAACTGTTTGAATATAAGGATTATCTACCTTATTTCTATTAGGGTATATCAGATTAGCTCTGACTGGCTGCAACTGCATTATTTCCATATCTAATGTAATTAGGGGTATAGTTAATAGCTGGTTGATTCTTTTGTACCTGAAGTACTGCTTTCTTCTGCATGAATTCTGATGTTAACTGCTGATACCATTCAGGATAAGCATGATAGATGGCAGTCAGTTCTTCAATGGTTTTACTGCTGTTAATCTTGCTCCTTATCATCTCCAGATTGACACCATCATTACACCAATCTGCTATGATCTGTCCTGTAGTAGGTGTAATGGTAAAATCAGGCTTACCTATAAACAGGTTTGTCCTGTCTTTAGATGCAATAGTCTGGTGCTTCATATTAATATCAAATACTATGGTAAATTCATAATCTACACCATCTCTCATGACTGCTTTTAGTCCTACTTTCTCTGGTATCATCTTGCCATTCTTCTCACTTAGAACATAGTCCTGTTTGCACCTCATAGTGCATATAATATGGCTTCCAGACTGCAATACTTTCTGCATGAAAGCATTGATTCTGGGTGTCACCTTCTGCCAATTAGTGAAGCTGTTACCTTGTAATCCTGCATGGTATTCAAGCAAGTTATCCCAACACTGTGAGATGCTATCAATTATGATAACTTCCATACCTGCACCTTCACATATTTCAATAGCTTGTATATAAGTTTCAGGTGTAAAGTTATCACTTAGACTTAATACATTATAAGCACCTAAGTGAGCATAAAGGTCAGCACTTCCATTCTCACTGTCAATAATGGCTATCTTAGTCCAGTCATTACATAAACCATAAGCTAAAAGCAATGCAGAATAGGTCTTACCTGAACCTGCACAGCCTTGTAAAGCAAGCTTAATTTTAGCCTGCTTCTTGGATGAAACTCTTAAATTCAACATATCTGAATAGGATTAATTGTTATACACAGTCTATAAAGAAAAAAGGAAGCAAGTCCTAATAAACTTGCCTCCTTGAGGTCTACATTGAGACCTGTCATAAAGTTGCTAATGTCATAGCTCCACCTTCACCTCTTTGATGCAGCATATAGAACATATCACCTGTATCAGGTGAACATACTTGAGAGATAACAGGATTGGTAACCTCTCCATTGAGAAACTTGTCACTTACTGCACCTATTTCACAGCCATAAACAAAGAAGCACTTACCTGTATAAGGATTCTGTTTTACCTCAATCTTGTTTACTCCTTTTTGAGCCTTGAACTCATTCACTGTCACTGTCTCTAAGAACTTTAACTTTTCCATAATCTTGTATTTTATTGTTGTGCAGACAGACTATTCTGCTGCTGTTGATTCAGTTACTATGGTGGGGTAATGAGCTAACTGTAATGAGCTTATAATGTAAATCCAATATTCCCCAATATGCATAGGGGGACTATCCCACTCCTAAGGTAAGGGGAGGGAGACTTTGTGACTTAGAGTACACTTGTAAGTATCAAATTGAAGAAAAAAAATAAAAAATATTAAGGGTATACTATATCAGGTGACAGTAAGAAGTGTTATATATTAGTTATGTACATATAAAGCAATCCCCTGCCTTCTAAGGTGAAACTAGGCAAGTAGATGTACTTTTATTCTTCTGTCATTTCTTTTCTAATGTACTAAATGGTGTATTTCTTTAAAATATCATATATTTAATAGTAAATGTTTTAGTGTTAATGCTAATTGATTACATTTGCTAATGTATATACCAAAGTAGATTTATTCAGTTATGAAGTTGTAATTATAAATAGGTATCAATGGAAACTTTTAATGGCATTTGTTTAGTAGTATTGGGGATAGTAATAGGTATTATTGGCTGTATTGTTAGAAGCAGTCAAAGAGATACTATTTCATTTAAAGAACAATTTCAAGTTACAAGTCTTCCTATAATATCGCTAATCTGTGGTGGAAGGGAATTGAATTTTTTGATAGATACAGGGGCTACACAATGTCTTATTGCTCCTGAAGTATTAAATTCAATTCCTTATAAGAAATGCAGAAGAAAAGGCTTTGCAAAGGGAATTGGTGGGGGTGTAAGCACTATACTGCGCGAAATTCATTTAAAGTATAAAAATTCTGAATATGAGGTACAGGTGTGGACTTCATCTGATATGGAAGGAACTTTTAAAATGGCAGGGGTAGATGGCTTATTAGGCAGTGATTTTTTGAAAAAATATGGATGGAGAATAGACTATAAATTATGTAAACTCTATATTGATTGACCTAATTATATAACAGAACTCTTAATCCATTTACTACTTTTGTAAATTTATTATTTACTTTTCATTCAGGGAAGCAGTATTGATGCTAAAAGGAATTATCATTTTCATATCAACCCCTGCCTTCTGGTGTGAAAACAGGGGATTGGAGTTAAGTGTCGATTTTTTATATATTTATTATTAAAGATAATAAAACTAAAATTCGACATTTTTCTTAAAGCTAATTGCCATGAAGCATTTACTTAAAATTTTTAATCCATCTTTTCTTATGCCTTGAACTTGTACTTTTACTGACCGAGTCTTAAAGTAGGGTGACAACATGGTAGCTTTCGCTGTAAATCCAATTCTTAATTTTTGAAAGCATAGTCCTAATTGATATTTTATCTCTTTTAGTGAATATGCATTGCCTTCTTTGAAAGTGATTTTTAGTTCTTCTTTTAGTGCAGCTTGTGTTTCTGGCAGATGAAAATGTACATGGTCTCTTACTTTGGACTCATTGTATCCTAATTTCTGAACCTTTTCATCGCCTAATAAATTATATGCTAAAGGTATTATATCACATTTTTGTTCTATGTCTACAGCCAAAGCAGATTTAACATTAGGAGATTTCATCCTTTCTTTGGAGTATGTCTTATAATACACTTCAAAGTTGCTATTTCTTATTCCAAAGTATATATTGTCACGTATACTCTGTTCATAATGTTCCGCATCTTTCATATTATATCCAGCTTTTATATAAGCTTCTCTTACTGAAATCCCATTATTATATACATTATCTACTACCTCAAACATATATTGTGTATGTGCTATCTTTAATTTATCTATTTCTATTGTCTCTTTTTTGTCATTATAAAATACAAATTCTTCTGGACTTTCATACTTAATCCTGCATGTAAGAGTGCTTCTTAAGTCCACAGGAAGCATATTATATGCTTCTATAGTCTTTTGAGCATAATCTAGCCTAGTTCTAAGTTTCATCTCATATTCAGCTTTACTTTCACACATATTTCCCGTATTGTAAATGTGCAAAATAATATCTTTAAAAGGATTTTCCTTGGTTCTGACTCTTCCTGTTATCTGTAATATATCTGTTGATATATCTAAGAGAGAACTTTTAGCATATCCTTCACTCACTACAATAACTAATCCTGCCTTTGAATGAAAATCTGCACCATAGAACACTGTTTTTGTGCAAAATGTAAAAGTCTTGTTCTTGCCAGTAGCATCATCAATTGAAAAACCATCTAACTTTTTCTTGTTAGCATCATTATTTCCACAAATAATCTTTACTTCTTCAGGAAGTAATCCAGCAGTTCTGATAATAGATTTTATAGTAGATACTGAATTGACAAAGAAAAAGTATTCTTGTACAATGTGTCCTCTCATTTCAAAAGGATGCCCTCTCTTATGATTTCTAATGATGTTAGCAGCTAAAGTAGAAGGATGTTCATCCTGTATTCTAAATGGTATAGTTTTTATAGTATCTTTCCATTCTATTTCATATTCAGGTAATCCGTGTAACTCCTCTGGTTTGAACTTATATGGTATAGGAGTTGCAGAGAGATAAGTGACATCTGATTGGTCTTTAAGCTCTGATAACAGGTTTCTTATTACGGTACTTCTATATGAATATGCATTCAACATTTCCTGATACTCGTCAACGACAACTTTATATAGGAGCTCTTGTTGCTTTATTATCGCATTTACTTTTGGAAATGAGTCATAAGTAACCATTATCTTTATTGGTTGTTTTCCCTTGCATTTATAAATATACCTCTCAATATCATCTTGACTAACTCCACTTTGGACAGAAAACAGTTCATAAGAACATCTTTTATTAGGATATTGAGATACTTTGTTTACTATCATCTGTTTTGTTGGACAAGCAATAATTACATTTTCTTGGTTTTCTAATACAAGAGTAGTTGCACCACATCCGGTTTCCTTTTTATTCAAAATACCGGATGGCAATGTTATCATAAACTCACTGAGATATACTGCTCCAGTAGGTGCAGTAATAACAGTCTTTCCATCTATCTCATGAATTGAAAGACCTTTTTCTTTTTTTGTTACCTCATTTTTTTTATCTTCCATTTTTGATTATTTTTAATATATTATACATACTGTCGAAAAAACTATTCCATTCCTTTCAAGAATTTAAATAGAAAATTCGACAAAATAATTCTTCTGCTTGCACAGCCATATGCAAGCATACATTTTCTCTTCCCGCGAAAACTTAATGAATATTACTCAGAGGTATTGCTCTTTGCCACCTCTCGGAGTACACTAAACAAAATAGCATTATGAGCTACTTGTCAGAAAGGGGCTGCAAAATTCAGCATTTCTTTTGAAGTGGGCAAGTAAAGGGAAAATTATTTTCTGTTATCAAATATTAAAAAAGAAATCTCCATAGTTCAATCAACTACAGAGATTCTTTTGTGTTAAACTTACTTCACTTCTGGACTAGGCAGATCACCATAACTACCAAATACATACTCAACCACTTTCTTGTTAGCCTCATTCTCTATCTTGAAGTCTCTTTCAATATAGATGTCAGTGACTTTCATAGCCTCATCAATATGATTCAATGCAGCATGAACTGTATACTTATCTATACCTACTTTATTAACAGCTAATGTAGCCCATGAGTGCCTTGCAGCATAGTATTCCAAGTCATCAATTTTAAGTAGTTTTCCTATTTCTTTTAGACCATAATTGATGGCTTTATTAAAGCTGTCTGCTGTTGAATATGAATGATAGAAGTTAAATAGCCTTTGTCCTGTTGTGTCTTTGTACTTATCCAATAGATGCATTATTATGGTTGGCACTTCCACCCTCATTTTAGCCTTATCATTTCTTCTGCTTGCAGTTTTTGTTCTGTAATAGGTAATGATATTCTCCTCCATTTCAGAGCAATAATACAAGTCAGCTGAGTTCATACCAATAAGGCAGAAGGATAAAATGAAACAGTCCTTTGCTAAATTATATCTACCTTGTATTTCAGTTCCTTTACTGGTGTATCGATATGGCAGATTATATATCTTTTTTATAAGTGATGCTGCTATGGCTCTCTTTCTGGTGGCTTCCTGTTTGGGTATCTTGAAGTTTTCGAAAGGAGAATTACTTATTATAATGATATTTCTGTCATAGTCATTGTACCTCATCTTAGCTTCATTAAACAAGTGTCTGATGCTTCCTAAATAGAGTGATACAGCTCTATTGGATGGCACTCTTTTACCTTGTTTAATCAGTTCTTTAACTTTAGTTTCTCTTTTAGCGTTGATGTAAGAGGTAAACTTCTCCAGTAAGCCTTTGTTCAACTGGCTGATGTTCAATTCTTCTTTTCCCAAGAAAGCTACAAAGGCATTGAGGGCTGTTGTATAATTCTCTGCTCCTTTTATAGTAGTATGAGCTATCCACTCTCTGCTAAACTGGATGAAGTCAATCTCTTGGGATTTTCTTCGTTCTCCTTTAAGGTGTGCTATAATATCATCTAAGGTGTAATTCTGGGTATCAAGTTGGAGTTTAGTACATATTTCCTGATAACTGTGTATCAGTTTATCTGTGGCTAACTTAACTGGAGTACCATCTTTTAGTTTAAGTGACCTAGTGATGTCTGCTTGTGTAGCAAACAAGTTGGTTGACAGCCTTTTGACCTCTCTGTTATAGGTCAGTCTGATCTTGATGTTATAAGTTCCATCATTTTTTAGTCCTGCTCTTAGGACTTCTGCTCTAATAGTCAGCATGTTAGATGTTGTTTTTTAGAAACCAACAATAAACCAACATTTAGCAATTTCAGTGTGATTTAGCCTTCATCCCGGCTCACCCGATAATCATTGGGGGTATGCATAAATCTTAGCCAGTCTAAAGAGGAAGAATTTCTCATCCACTACTCCTCTTAATGCGGTTCTGAATTGTTTGATTTTCGCATTAAAGGATTCAGCCGCCGCATTAGAGGATCTTTTATTATAAAAGTTAAGAATATCATCATAATGTTCATAGAAGGTTGCTGCAATTACATTGAAAGCATGAAAGCCTGCCTCTTCCACTTTATTATACCATTTAGCCATACTCAATCTTGCCGCATCTTTGATTGTATTTTTGGCAAGAATCATTCTGAGTGAATGACATAATCCATACGCCTGTCCCAATTCCGGATATTCCTTAAAAAGAATTTTGGCTCTTTGTTTTTGTGCTGGGGTCCATTTTTCGGAGGATTTAAACAGCAGATAGCGGCTTCTTGCCAACAGTTCTTTCTTTGAATCTCCATTTTCATATCTCATAGGCACATATGATTCCCCTTTCTGCTTTGCTTCTTCCATCTCATCATTGGCTTCCTGGATTGCGTCCCAGCGGAGTTTGATACGCATTTCCTGCACTGCATCGCAAGCTAATTTCTGGATGTGGAACCGGTCTATTACACGAGATGCCTTGCGGAAACAGGAGCGGACTATTTTACGCATTGAGTCCGATAAATCAAGTGTCACTTCTTCTACACTGTCCAACAGGTGTTCGGGAATATGGCGTAAAGCCGCTATGACCGTCTCTGACTTCGTCCCTGCAACAATGGCGACAAGGCACATCTCACGACCATGCCTGTCCCTGTTGGTTACTATTGTATAAAGGTCGCCATTCGACAGGGAAGTCTCGTCAATAGCCAGATTAGGGCCAATGTTCTCAGGAAAGACAAGCCACTCTTCCGCATGGCTCAACTCTTCCCAATTACGATAACCGCTTAGCACATCCTTGTATTGCTTCTCAAAGGTAGATGCGTCAATATGATAGAAATCATCAAGCGTACGGCAGGTCACCGGGGATGTGTCCATACGTTTCTTTTAAAAAAGCCGCAAACTCCTTGGAGTAGCGGGTGCCTTCGGCGGCTATTTTAAGAGGTAGAATAAAACTCTTGCCGGTACGAATATCAACCCATTTACGGCGTCGGAGCAAAAGGATTACTTTGTGGTCGCGGATGGGGAAATCGGTGATGGAAACCGCAGGAATAAAACCTTTGGATTCAAAGTGAACATCATTACGTAAAGTATCGTACATCTTTTCATCAAGATGAATGTTAATCTCGGTATCGGTACTTTCTACCTTAGTTATATCAAACGAGGAAAGGACTTCGCTTGGTAGTACTATTTGAGCTAAAGATATTAATGCTGCTTCTGTCATATTACAAAAGTAATCACTTTAAAGAAAGCTACAAATAGTTACCCCCAAGAAATTGCGGGTGAGCCATAAAGACTTTCTTTCCGATGCTTGTGTTTCTTATATAAAAGGCAACTTGGAAGAAACTGAAAGGTTGGCAAATGAAGCTTTTCTGCAGGAAGTAGCTTTGCTTTCTAAATCATCTGAATCTTATGAAGATTGGATCGATAATTATATAAAAATAAAAGAAAAATATACCCGTATCTTCAAGAAAATAGATAAGCCAGCTCCTGACTTTAATAAATACAAAGAACCGAAGATGTATCTACTTTAAGCAATAGAGAAAAAAATAAGGCTGACATAACAAGTATAAGCCTTATTTTTTTACATATATCCATATCACATATTCAAATAATACTCCCTCGTCAACGCTATATACTCCTCACTATACTGATGACGCGCCAATTCCGTCAACAGTTCTTCTATCACACACTCCCGATTGGAAAAAGAAAAAGCAATCAGCGTACGTTTTGGAATACCGCCGGGCTTAGTAATTACATTGAGCTGACGAATCGCATACAACTTATTCATAGAAGCTATCGCCTTTACCCGATCAACCACATCCGTCGGAATCACGACCGTAAAAAGTCCGTCTGCTGCCAATAACCTATTTACCCCTTCCAGCAATTCTTCGTAGGTTAGAGAATCATTGTGACGGGCAGCAGCCCTCTGCCGATCCGGACACTCCAACGAATCGACAAAATAAGGGGGATTTGAAACAATCACATCAAATTTATCCGAAGACCGGTATTTCTTAAAGTCAGCCTGCACCACTTCTATCCGCTCCTGCCAAGGAGAACGAGCCACATTTTCCCTGGCCTGTCCGGCCGCCGCCTCGTCTATCTCCAATGCCACAATCTTTGCGTCTGGCAAACTGCGTTGAGCCAACATTAAAGCCACCAAGCCCGTCCCCGTACCAATATCCAATATCCGGCGCGCGCGCTCAACCGAAGCCCAAGCTCCCAAAAGCACCCCATCCGTACCAACTTTCATAGCACATTGGTCGTGCCACACTGTAAATTGCTTAAATTGAAAATAAGGATTCGACATTTTATCCGTTTGTCTTAAAGCTGTTTTATTCTACTATTTTATTGCAAATCGCCAAAAATAAATAATAATTATGGAATACTCCCTCTACA
>OOCN01001541.1_pt1 | contig 14758 bp, 16 predicted proteins | sample 1671361 | NCBI WGS metagenome assembly OOCN01 (sample SAMN06348149, study PRJEB24527) | human gut metagenome | biome: human gut; feature: ankylosing spondylitis patient; material: feces | host: Homo sapiens | place: China | collected 2015-10
AAGAAGGACTGATGGCTTACATAAAAGATCCGAAGAAGGATATTGCAAAACTGATGTATTATGCAAAAGAGCGTAAAGTTGTGAAAAAAGTTCAGAATATGATTGGAGTCTGGCTTTAAATGGAACAGAACCTACTTACGAAGAAGAAGTTAAAAGAAAAAAGCATAGAGTATCAAATCCCATTTGCAAATCTGCTGGAAGGATTTTTGCAGGAAACACCGATTTTGCAAAGCGGTTATGGCTGAAAAACCGTGAGGCTTTTGACCTCGACAGTTATCGAAAGGAGTGGCAGAAGCCACTTCATTTTGTATACGGGCAGGATGATGGGAAAGAACAGCAGGTATTGGACGAAAAGTGGATCACTGATTTTGCAGAGGCGATCTGCGCGAAACGGGAATATCATATCCGCTGGAATTATTCTGTGGAAAAAGAGGAACAGGACTATCTGGTTTACATAACTGGAGAATGGGAGGAAATGAAGGTTCCGCTTACCATCCGTATTAGTCCATTGGTATATGATGCTGCAAAGCCGGAAAAACAGGAGCTGCAGTCTGTATTTTTTGAGAAGAAATGTGCAGCGTATCAACATTTTCCGGTTGAAACATATCTGGCAGAACAACTTTTTACAATCCTCAAATATCTGGAACTGATTCCTTCTATGGAGGTATACGATACAACATTTCGTCTTCTGGAGCAGGAAACTATCGATGGAAGGCATATTTACGAGACACTGTCTTTTTTGTGTGGAAACGAGGAAGTGAGCCCGCAGGAAAAAAGGATTGAAATGCTGGAATCTTATGATACTTACACTTATATGAAAAAACGGTGGGAAAAATATGTTAGAAAGCAGGGAATAGAGAATGTTTCCTGGGAAACAGTATTGCACCGGATTGTTTTGTTTTTGAGACCTGTCTGGAATGCAATGTGCAGAGATGAGGTTTTCTTTGGAGACTGGATGCCGGATCTGGAACGATATTTATAAGAGGCTGCCCACAGGCAGCCTTTATTTCTGGTTTTATTGTCTGCCCAGATATTCCCGGAGGAATGTGACAATATTTTTTGGTTTGTTCAGATCAAAGACCGGAAGGGTAGTCTCTGCATGATATGGAAAATCAGCAAATACAGCGATCAGATCTTTTTCGTCAGATAACGGTGTTTCCGACCAGTATTTCCGCAGAATTTCAATTTTATTCGGCGCATCTGCTCCAAAATTTTCCGTCAGAACAAGGTCGGCACCAGAGAGCGACGAGGAGAGATTTTCCAGAGTCGGCTCAAAAAAGACGTTTTTGAATACGACAGAGGAATCTTCTTTGATGAGGTGAACGACTTTTAACCCCTCACGCTCTAATAAAGGAAGCAGCCGCTCAATGAGAGGTGTCATGATCGTTCCCGGTTTTGCCACAAAGGAGATCACCGGAGTTGTATGCAAAAATAAATCTCTGGTGTCTTTAAAATATTCAATCAACGCCTGAGAAGAATCTGGCGGTACAATTCCGCTTAAAATACGAAGCGCATGATAATAATTGTCTCTGGTGTCCAGATTATAGTACTGGATATCGATCGGTGTCGGTGCAGCCTCGGCGATCGCAGCCTCAGTCACGTATCTGGTGCTGCATTTTTCCCGCAGCGTATTGAACGTGAGCTGGTGGAGCAGGAGACATTTTCCGATGGTTGTAATGCAATTTTTGGAGTAGGCTGCAGTTGCAGTTTCGAGATAGGAAGCCTTTCCCTCAAGTGTGCAGATATCGGCGTCACCGAGCTCTGAGAGCAGGGCCAGTCCTGTTTTCGGTTCCAGAAACGGAGTGTCTACAGACATAAAAAATGCGCATTCCTCATCGATCATGGATAAGCCGGAAAAAATGCCGGACATTGGTCCCTGATTCGGATAGATATCCGGGATTTCAGTTACGGGAAGCTTCAGATGGGAGTAATCCCCCTTTATTTTTACCGAGAGATAGATCCTGGAAAAATACGGCTGAAATTTTCTGACAAGATATTCAATTAAACAGGTGTCCCCAAAAGGAAGAAGAGCCTTATCGGTTCCCATCCGTGTGCTGTTTCCGCCACAGAGGATCACAAGCGCATTTTCCATACTATACCTCCGGAATGTTATTGTTTGATCCGCAATCTAAAATACTATAGCATAGGAAATACTTTTTTTTCAAGAGTAATGAGTGGATGGTAATGCAAGTCATTGCTGAATCTGTGGGGAAAGTGTGTTATACTAGGGTATATCAGTATGTATCTGGTATTATATACTGATATGGATATCGAACATCAGGAGCAGGCTTACATGAAGTATTTGATAGATGATTTAGAGGAATATGCGCAGTCGGACTATTATCCGTTCCATATGCCGGGACATAAAAGAAAGAGTCTGGCGTTTCCCAATCCGTATGAGATTGACATTACGGAGATTGACGGATTTGACAATCTGCATCATGCGACCGGTATGATAAAGGAAGCCGAAGTGCGCGGAGCAGAGCTTTACCATTCAAAACGGTGCTTTTTTCTTGTAAATGGAAGTACCTGTGGCTTGCTGGCTGCCATCAGTGCTGCTACGAGGCGCGGGGACAAGGTATTAGTCGCAAGAAATTGTCACAAAGCAGTCTATCATGCATTATATATGAATGAACTGCAGGCAGAATATCTGTATCCTTCTATCACAAAAAATGGAATCCAGGGGCAGATCACGGTAGAGCAGGTGCAGGAATCGTTATATGAAAATCCTGACGCAGTGGCAGTGATCCTCACTTCCCCGACGTATGAGGGAATTGTGTCAGACGTGGCGAAGATTGCAGAGGTGTGCCATGAACATGGGATTCCGCTTATCGTGGATGAAGCACACGGAGCGCATTTTGGATTCGGAGGCGGTTTCCCGGAAAATGCCGTAAAACTTGGTGCGGACGCAGTGATTATGAGTTTACATAAGACATTGCCGTCGTTTACCCAGACAGCGTTGCTGCATCTGACATCTGATCTCATCGATGAGAAGCGGGTGGAGCGGTATCTGTCCATTTACGAGACGAGTTCACCATCCTATATTTTTATGGCGGGAATGGATTCGTGTATCCGGCTGATTGCAGAACATGGGCAGCAGCTTTTTGCAGATTACAGGAAGCGTCTGATGGATTTTTATGGGAAAACAGCCGGTTTAAAATACCTGCATGTCATGCAGGAGGAAGATCTGGACACCGGGGAAGCATTTGACTGGGATGATTCCAAACTGGTCATTTTTGCGGATAGAGCCGGGATGACAGGGGATGAGCTGCATCAGATCCTTTTGAAAAAATACCATTTACAGATGGAGATGGTTTCCGGTTATTATGTGCTGGGAATGACAAGTCTGATGGACGAGGATGAAGGGTTGGAGCGTCTGGCAGGCGCACTGCATGAGATCGATGCAAAGGTGCAGGAGGACATTTCAAATGGAAGCAAAATTTTGAATCATCTGCCGGATGATGGGATGTATCATTCCTTTATTGAGAAAATATATCAGAAATATGCGCGTGAAATGCAGATTTATCAGGCGGAGGAGCTTCCTTATAAAGAAGTAACGTTAGAGGAAGCAGTTGGAAATATGTCTGCGGACACGATTTATCTGTATCCGCCGGGGATTCCGATGATCGTTCCGGGTGAGATCATCACGAAGCGTCTGGCAGATAATATTGAGGAATGCTTATCACTTGGACTGCGTGTGGAAGGTGGTTCTGATGTGCAGGAAAAAATTCTAAAGATTGTATATTTTTAAAGACTATATTATACTAAATGAGGCAGGAAAAATGGGTAAAATATATTGTATCATGGGAAAAAGTTCCACGGGAAAAGATACCCTGTTTAAAAAGATATTGGGAGATGAAAGTCTCGCGTTAAAGACCATTGTTCCATATACGACAAGACCGGCGCGTGCCGGGGAAAAAAATGGAGTAGAATATTTTTTCTGTGATGAGAAAAAAGTGGAAGAATTGGAGCGTGAAGGGCGTATTATCGAGCTTCGTGCTTACGATACCATCCATGGGATCTGGAAATATCTTACCGTGAATGATGACCAGATCAATCTGGAACACCAGAATTATCTGATCATAGGAACGCTGGAATCTTATTTAAAGATTCGTGATTACTTTGGAAAAGAGAAAGTCGTGCCGATTTATATAGAAGTGGAAGACGGCGAGCGTCTGAGCCGGGCATTAAACAGAGAGCGTATGCAGGAAAGCCCGAAGTATGAGGAACTTTGCCGCAGATTTCTGGCAGATGCGAAAGATTTTTCTGAGGAAAAGTTAAAGGAAGCAGGGATCACAAGGAGATTTGTCAATCAGGATCTCGATGAGACAGAGGAAGAGATCCGCAGGGCAATTTTAGAAGACAGGTAGGAAAGAAGGTGGGCATTGGTGGATATTAAAGTAAATAATATAGCACAGGTGACACAGGTACCTGATACAGTGACAACGGAAACCGGAGATGGAACATTCAAATTCACTCTGGCGAGTGCCATCACCGATGCAGATCTTCAGGCAAAAGTCGATCTTTTGATGAATGATATCACGGCACAGGGGAACCGTATTGCACAGCATATGGATATCCGCGATATGAAAAAATACCGTGGACTGATCAAAGACTTTTTAAATGAGGTGGTGTATCGTTCACACAAGTTTTCCAGAGAGAATTTCTTAGACCGCAAAGGACGGCACAGAGTGTATGGACTGATCCGGCTGATCGATTCAAATCTGGATGAACTGGCAAGGGAGCTTGTGAAGGATGAGAAGGATCACATTGCAATCCTGAGCAGGATAGGTGAGATCCGTGGATTGTTGTTAGATATATTGACTTAAAGGAGCGGCATATGGCAGGATTTAAAGATATTATCGGACATGAGCAGATTATAGAGCATTTACAGAACGCGATCGGGATGGATAAAGTATCCCATGCGTACATCATCAATGGACCGGACAAATCCGGAAAAATGATGCTGGCGGAGGCATTTGCAATGGCTTTGCAGTGTGAAAAGCATGGAAAAGAGGCATGTATGGAGTGCCATTCCTGCAGACAGGCACTGGGACATAATCAGCCGGATATTATTTATGTAAACCACGACAAGCCAAATACCATTTCTGTGGATGATATCCGTACACAGGTAAATAATGATATTGATGTGAAACCATACAGCAGCAGTCACAAGATATATATCATTGATGAGGCGGAGAAGATGAACCAGCAGGCACAGAATGCACTGCTGAAAACCATCGAGGAGCCGCCGGCATATGCGGTCATCATGCTTTTGACAACGAATGCGGACACATTTCTGCCAACGATCTTATCCAGATGCGTGACGTTGAATATTAAAGTTGTGCCGGATGAGAAAATCAAAAAGTTCCTGATGGAAAAGTATCAGATCCCTGACTATCAGGCGGATGTGTGTGTGGCATTTGCACAGGGAAATGTGGGAAAAGCAATCCAGCTTGCGTCCTCTGATGATTTTAATGAGATGAAGGCAAGCGCACTGCAGCTGATCAAGCGTCTCGATGATATTGATCTCTATGAGATGACCGCTGCGGTAAAGCAGATCGCAGATTACAAATTAGAAATTAACGATTACTTTGATCTGATGATGATCTGGTATCGTGACGTATTATATTTTAAAGCAACAGGTGACGTAAATGGCCTTATTTTCAAGGATGAGGTCTACGACATAAAACGACAGGCAGAAAAAAGCTCTTACAATGGAATCAACAGTATTTTGGAAGCTTTGCGTAAAGCCCAGATACGTCTGGACGCAAACGTAAACTTTGATCTGGTGATTGAGTTATTACTGCTGACAATTAAGGAGAACTAGAATGGTAAAAGTAGTAGGAATCCGTTTCCGGAATGCAGGTAAAATATATTATTTCGGACCTGGAAAGTTACAGTTAAAAGCAGGCATACATGCAATTGTAGAGACTGCAAGAGGCGTAGAGATGGGAACTGTCATGACCGATCCGAGGGAAGTGTCCGAGGAGAGCGTCGTCCAGCCATTAAAACCGGTCATCCGCATTGCGACTGAGCAGGATGAAAAGCAGGCAGAGAAGAACCGCCAGAAGGAAAAAGAGGCGTTTAAGATCTGTCTGGAAAAGATTGCAAAACATAAGCTGGATATGAAGTTAGTGGAAGCAGAATACACATTTGATAATAATAAGCTGCTGTTCTATTTTACCGCAGACGGAAGAATTGATTTCCGTGAGCTGGTAAAAGATCTTGCAGCCGTATTCCGCACAAGGATCGAACTGCGTCAGATCGGTGTCCGCGATGAGACAAAGATTATGGGAGGATATGGAATCTGTGGACGTGAACTGTGCTGTCACACATTCCTTTCCGAGTTTGCACCGGTATCAATCAAAATGGCGAAGGAGCAGAATCTTTCCCTGAATCCAACCAAGATTTCCGGCGTGTGCGGCAGACTGATGTGCTGTCTGAAAAATGAGGAAGAGACATACGAGTATCTCAACAGCCGTCTGCCAAACGTTGGTGATTATGTCACAACGGATGATGGTTTGAAGGGCGAAGTTTCTTCTGTAAATGTACTTCGCCAGCTTGTAAAAGTTTTAGTGGAAGTCAACGATGAGAAGGAACTGCGGGAATATCAGGCAGATCAGTTGAAATTCAAACCAAAACGACGCAGAGATGTGAAGCTTACTGCCGAGGAAATGAAAGAGCTGGCTGCATTAGAAGACCGTGGAGGAAAGTCAAAGATTGATGATACAAAATAATCTGATTCATGAAGGAGAGCGTTTGGACGAGCTGCAACGCAATGGATATGGAATCATCCAGAATCCGGCGCGTTTCTGTTTTGGCATGGACGCTGTGCTGTTATCCGGTTTTGCGAAAGCAAAGGCAGGGGAAAAAGTACTGGATCTTGGAACCGGCACCGGAATTATTCCGATTTTAATGGAAGCAAAGACGGACGCAGCAGATTTTACAGCGTTAGAGATTCAGGAAGAAAGCGCAGATATGGCAAGACGCAGTGTCGCGTACAATCATCTCGAGGATAAGATCAAAGTAGTCACAGGAGATATCAGGGATGCTTCAAATATTTTTGGAGCATCTTCTTTTCATGTCATCACAACAAACCCGCCGTATATGATCGGCACTCATGGGGAAAACTCGCCATCCACAGCAAAGGCGATCGCAAGGCATGAGGTTTTGTGCACGCTGGATGATATTTTGCGTGAGAGCGCAAGACTTCTTATGCCGGGAGGCAGATTTTATATGGTACACCGGCCGTTCCGGCTGGCGGAGATCATGAGCAAAATGGTGGAATATAAGATAGAGCCGAAGCGTATGCGTCTGGTGTATCCTTATATTGATAAGGAACCAAATATGGTGCTGATCGAGGGACTGCGCGGGGGAAAATCCCGTGTGACGATGGAGAAGCCGCTCATTGTATACAAGGAGCAGGGTGTGTATACGGATGAGATTTATGACATTTATGGATATTGATTGGTAATACGAAACTCAATACGGCGTGTGAAGATTGTGATAAAATAACAAAATTTTCGAAGACACGCTTTCGCTACGTGTCGCTCGCAGCGGTACTAACATGCCAGCCACAGCAAGTTGCTATGTCTGCCATGTAAGAACCGGCGGCTCCCCAGTGTCTTCTCAAGCTTTTGTTATTTTAGCACAATTAAATCTACGGCATGAGAGTTTCGTAATTATCAGTTTATAAGTCTGGTAAACAAGGAGGCTAAATCCTCTGCTCCTGTAAGGACAGTCGCATTTTGCTCCGCAAAACAAGGAGGACACACCCTCTGCTCACCAGAGGGTTCGCATTTTGTTTCACAAAACAAGGAGGGTAATATGTTTAATAAGATAACGCTTGGACCGATCACGGTTTATATGTATGGATTGATGATTGCAATTGGATTTGCTTCGGCACTTTTCCTATGTAATTACCGGGGAAAGAAGAGAGGCTTAAGTGAGGATACGATTTTCGGTATTTTTTTATGTGCGCTGATTGGTGGAATGGTTGGCTGCCGCCTGCTTTATTACATTGTAGAGATTCCGGCAATTATAGAAGATCCATCTATTTTATGGGATTTCAAAAACGGATACGTCGTTTATGGTGGAATTATCGGTGGAATTGTGACAAGTTATGTCTATTGCCGTATCAAAAAAGAAAATTTTATTTCTTATTTTGATCTTGTGATGCCTGCAGCTTCCATGGCACAGGGATTTGGGCGTATTGGATGTTTTTGTGCCGGCTGCTGTTATGGAAGAGAGACACATGCGTGGTATGGCATTACCTTTACACATTCTGATTTTGCACCAAACGGCGTGAGTCTGATTCCAACGCAGCTGATCTCATCCGCAGGCGATTTTCTGATCTGTGGCGTATTACTGTGGTATGCATCTAAGAAGCCAGAGCCGGGCAGAGTGGCAGCAGGTTATCTGGTGCTCTATGGCGTGGGAAGATTTTTGATCGAATTTTTACGAAATGATTATCGTGGAAGCTTAGGAATTTTTTCCACATCACAGATTATCTCTTTTGGAATCGTGGCGCTCGGAATCGTGATGTACTTTGTGATTCCGAAGATGATGGAGAAGAAAGAGTAAATGCAGAAACAAAGATAGAGGGATAAAAGGTAAAGTATGTATAAAATGATTGAAAAATTTATGTACAGAAATAGAACGTCATGCAGAAGGAAATACAAAGGAAAAGGAATTAATAGGGACTGAATGGAAGGAAATTTAACAAAAGGACCAATTTTAAAGACATTAACGAAACTTGCGATTCCGATTATGGCATCGTCATTTCTAGGAACATTATATAATATTACCGATATGGCATGGATTGGACTGCTAGGCGCCAAGGCGGTTGCCGGAGTAGGCGTTGGAGGTATGTTTACATGGCTCTCGCAGGGGCTTGCTTCGATGGCAAGAATGGGAGGCCAGGTACAGATTGCACAGTGCATAGGACGAGGAGAGAAGGAAAAGGCACATGGATATGCACAGACAGCGATGCAGTTGGCATTATTGATGGGACTCGCATATGGGATCATTGTAGCACTATTTGCAAATCAGCTGGTTGGATTTTTCAAGCTGGATGATGCGGAAACATTGAGTGCTGCGTTGGATTACACTAAGATTGCATGCGGATTCATTGTTTTTTCATTTTTATCATTCACATTAACGGGAATATATACGGCTCAGGGAGATTCTAAAACTCCTTTTATTGCAAATCTTTTTGGTTTGGCGGCGAATATGATCCTGGACCCTGTTTTGATTCTTGGACCGGGACCATTTCAGAGATTTGGAGCGGCAGGCGCAGCGATGGCAACTGTTTTGGCACAGGTAATTGTTACAATGATTATGCTGTTTGGAGTTATATTACAGAAGAAGGAAAATGTGTTGAAAGGTCTTCGCTTGTTTGTAAAAATTCCGTTGGAATATGTGCAGGGAATCTGCAAAATAGGTATTCCTACTGCACTTCAGGGTATGGTGTATTGTTTTATCTCTATGGTATTGACACGTATGGTAGCTGGTTTTGGTCCAGAGGCAATCGCTACGCAGCGTGTGGGCGGTCAGATTGAATCAATCTCATGGAATACGGCAGATGGATTTGGCGCAGCTATGAACGCTTTTATCGGTCAAAACTATGGTGCTGGTAAAACCGAACGTGTGAAGAAGGGATATCGTGCATCGTTGTGCACCGTTGGTATATGGGGAATTTTGATCACCCTTGTGTTTGTAGTTGTTCCAGTACCGATCGCAAGCGTGTTTTTCCATGAGAAGACAGCGATCGCAACAGCAGTTGACTATTTGATCATTGTCGGATACAGCGAAGCTTTTTTATGTGTTGAGCTGATGACAGTAGGTGCATTATCGGGACTTGGCAGGACTCGCCTGTGTAGTGTGATTAGTATTGTATTCACATCGCTTCGTATTCCGCTTGCAATCATTTTAAGTAGTGGTGTGCTAGGAATTTTGGGAATATGGTGGGCACTTACAACAACCACAATGATGAAAGGCATTATATTTACGTGTGCTTTTTTTATAATCATGCGAAAAATGACTGATGCGCAGCGGACAGATATAATTTAGTTTTTTGTTAGTTGTACCATTTCATTCATATTGCTTCGTAACAAATATTCAGAACATTATCATTTTGATCTATGCAAGAATATAAATTGAAAAATACTTCCGGGAGGATATTGGAGAGAGAATAATGATGGCAGGAAAGTTATATTTGTGCGCAACACCGATTGGAAACCTTGAGGATATTACCTATCGGGTCCTCCGCACGCTAAAAGAGGTTGACCTGATCGCAGCAGAAGATACGAGAAATTCCATCAAACTGCTGAATCATTTTGAGATTAAGACACCTATGACAAGCTACCATGAATTTAATAAGATTGACAAAGCATATCAATTGGTGGACAAGCTTCGCGAAGGGAAAAATATTGCACTTATCACCGACGCCGGAACACCGGGAATTTCTGATCCGGGGGAAGATCTGGTACGTATCTGCTATGAGGAAGGCATTGAGGTGACGTCCCTGCCGGGGGCAGCCGCATGTATCACGGCGCTTACCATGTCCGGGCTTCCGACCAGAAGATTTGCGTTTGAAGCATTTTTGCCGAGAGATAAGAAAGAGCGGGCGCTTGTTTTAGACGGGCTTGCAAATGAGACAAGAACCATCATTATCTATGAGGCACCGCACCATCTTGTGAAAACGTTAGAGGAACTGGAGAGCGTTCTTGGAAGTGACAGAAAGCTTACAATCTGCAGGGAGCTTACAAAGCGATATGAGGAAAAAATGCAGACAACGTTAGGTGACAGTTTCAGCTATTATGAGCAAAACGAACCACGCGGCGAGTATGTCCTTGTTTTGCAGGGAAAGAGTTTTGAGGAGATTGCCGAGGAAGAGAAGAAAAACTGGGAATCCATGACATTAGAGGAACATATGCAGGTATATGAGAGCCAGGGCATTGCACGGAAAGAGGCAATGAAACTTGTGGCAAAAGACCGTGGGATCAGTAAGAGGGATGTGTATCAGGCGTTGCTTTCGTAGGAGGTGAAAATGAAAAAGATACCAATGATATTGCTTGCTATGTTCACGCTATCCGGTTGTGACAGGCAGGAAATGATCTACAGTTTCAACCATGTAGAGGAAGCTTCCGTGGATAACGAAGTCGAAAATACAGAAAGCGTGGATAACATTCAGGCAGAGACAGAACAGGCTGTGGATATTACAACCAAGGAGCCGGAAATCTCAGATGTGTATTCAGGTCCGACCGTGACACTTACCATGGTCGGGGATGTTCTGCTTCACACTCCGGTGGAAGAAAGCTGTCAGGCAGAGGATGGCTCTTATGATTTTTCCATCCTTTTTGCCAATGTGAAAGACGAGGTGCAGGCGGCGGACATTGCGATTGTCAATCAGGAAGTTATCATTGGCGGAGAGGAGCTTGGGGTATCTGGCTATCCAAGTTTTAATGCACCTTACGAGGTGGCGGATGCATTGGCAGATACCGGATTTGATGTCATTTTGCAAATCATGCCATGGATCAGGGGAAAAAAGGAATTACTAATTGCCTTTCAAACTGGGAGAAAAAATATCCTGACATAAAAATTCTTGGAATTAATAAAAGTCAGGATGCGCAGGATACCATTACCGTTTTAGAGCAAAATGGCATAAAAATTGCGGTATTAAATTATACATACGGTCTGAACGGTATTGCACTGCCTTCGGATATGCCGTATGCAGTAAATCTTCTGGACGAAGAAAAAGTAAAAGCAGATATTGCATCAGCGAAAGAACAGTCCGATTTTGTTATTGTGTGTCCGCATTGGGGAACAGAATATAGTCTGCAGCCGGACAGCATGCAGAAAAAGTGGACAAAAATTTTTGCAGAAAGCGGTGCTGATCTGGTGCTCGGAACGCATCCGCATGTGATCGAACCAATTGAATGGGTAGAGGATGAGACAACCGGACATCAAATGCTCGTCTATTATTCTCTTGGAAATTTCGTCAACTGGACATCCAGCAGCGGTGATGGAATTGCAAACCGTATGGTGGGAGGCATGGCAGAGATCACAGTTGGATTTGATGAGGCTGGCAAGGGATTTATTGTAGATTATGGCGTGAATGCACTTGTGACGCAGGTGGAGCCGGGGCATAATGGAGTCACCACTTATTTCCTGAAAGATTACACAGATGAAATGGCAGGAAAAAACGCAATCATGGAACAGGATGCAAATTTTTCCAGAGAATATTGTACAAAGTTGTGCACGGATATCTGGGGCGATTTGTGGGAGTGATTTTGGAAGGAAACAAATTTATAAAAATTTATTTATCCACAGATATGAGGAAAAAAGTAATTGATTTCCACATATCTGTGGATTTTTTTCTTGACAAATTGGTCTAATGACTGTAGACTAAAAACAACAAGTCTACAAGCATTAGACCAAGGAGGTAACAATGGAGGAATTAAGATTAGGGGTAATAGAATCGCAGTTTGCGGAAATCATATGGAGCAATGAACCGCTTCCGTCTGGTGAGCTGGTGAAATTATGTGAGCAGAAGCTTGGTTGGAAAAAGTCGACCACTTACACGGTTTTAAAGAGGTTGTGCGAGCGGGGAATCTTTCAGAACGAAAAAGGAATGGTTTCCGCCCGGATGACGAAAGAGGAATACGACGCTGCCCAGAGTGAAAAATTTGTGGAGGAAAACTTTGGAGGTTCCCTTCCGGCGTTTCTTGCCGCGTTCACAACGAGAAAAAAATTAAATAAATCAGAGGTGGACGAGATAAAGAAAATGATCGATGCTATTGGAAAGGAGGGCTGAAAATGTCAGGACTCTTTTTGAAATTGTTGAACATGAGTATATCTGCCAGTGTGCTGATCGTGGTTGTGGTGCTGGCACGCTGTCTGCTGAGGAAATCGCCGCAGTGGATTCACTGTATCTTGTGGGCGCTGGTTGGAATCCGGCTGCTGTGCCCGTTTCAATTAGAGACGACATTTAGCCTCGCACCAAACGCACAGGTTGTAAGCATTGAAGCAGGTGCGGTAACATCGCAGGTTCTGGCAGAAATGCCGGCTTTAGACAACACGGCAAACCGGTATCTTGCAAAATATTATTTTGAGGGTATCACAGTTCCGGAGCAGGAGACGGCGCAAAACCCGATGAACCTGATTGCATCTATCTGGCTATGCGGTGTAGCGGTTTTGCTCGTATATGCAGCAGTCAGTTATGTACATATTCGCAGGAAAGTGAGAGAATCCGTCCGCATAGAAGGAAATATCTATATTTGTGACAGAATCCAGACACCATTTATTTTTGGAGTGTTAAATCCTCGGATCTATCTGCCATCATCGTTAAAAGAAGTTCAGATAAAAAATGTTGTGGCGCATGAAAAAGCGCATATCAGACGGCTGGATTATCTGTGGAAACCACTTGGTTATGTGTTGTTTGCAGTATATTGGTTCAATCCGTTCTGCTGGCTGGCGTACATTCTGTTTTGCCGGGACATTGAGATGGCATGCGATGAGCGTGTGATAAAGGACTGGAGCGCAGAGCAGAAAAAAGAGTATTCACTTGTCCTGCTTTCGTTCCATGTGCCGGGAAAAATGATCACCGTCTGCCCGTTAGCATTTGGGGAAGTGGGTGTGAAACAGAGAGTAAAAGGAATCCTGAATTTTAAAAAGCCGACCTTCTGGCTGATCGCAGCAGCATTGCTTTTCTGTGTGATAATAGGAGCACTTTTTCTTACCAATCCGAAAAAGAACGATAATGTGGAAGAAAATATTGCAACCGAATTATCAGAAAGCAGTCTGACTGACCAAACGTTAAACACAGAGAAGGATTCTTTGGCTGATCAGGAATCAGAACTAAATGCCTTATTAAAAAAGCAGTCCGATGCGATTCGGGCACAACAACAAAGTTTCTTACAAACCTGGGCGGATGCATTTTGTGACAGGGACGGAGCAGCGATTGACAGTTTGTGCATGGATGGAGCAAGAAAAAAAATGATGAAGGAGCAGCTGCTTGTGATCGACGAAGGAGATACCATCTTTGGATGGTCAAGCCCGTGGCCAATGTGGGATACGTCGGATGAAAATTCGAAGGGGTATACGATCACGACCTCCTATGATGGAAAAAACACAGCAGAGATTTTGTACTATGCATGGACATCTGATCCACATGTTACGGTGTGGAAAGAAGATATTACGTTTGAGGAGAGAGATGGAAGTTATAAAGTGACGGATGAGAATATCCGTTTTCTGGATTATATTGTATCAGGAACGGAATTTGATGAGGCATATCCGCAAATTAATGGCACGCCAATGGATTACACGGTCAATGGCATGTATGATGCATTGGTTATGAACAGTCTGCTTTCCAGTTCTATGTTATATCAGAATCTAAAGGATCCGGTATTGGCTGCAAAGTATTTGTTGAATCTGCTGGATAACGAAAACAAAGTACAAGTGGAGGCGTTGCAGGACGGCTCGAAAGAAGGTATCAATATAAAAATCACTTTTATCGAGGACGGCGCAGAGCGGTTTGTAAAAATGATCCAGCCTGACAGCGAGGATGGAATCTGGATTCCGCAGGATTATGAATAAATAACCGGAGTTTAACTTACCATAGAGCAGCAGATTTTGTGGTGCTTTTATAGGCTGTGAGGGGGCAGATATAAGCGTCCTCTCGCAAGTCGTGATTTTATCGGTTTATGAAAAGAAAAACGGTACAGACGAAATATGATGTTCCTGTTCGCCGGGC
>OOCN01001563.1_pt1 | contig 14537 bp, 15 predicted proteins | sample 1671361 | NCBI WGS metagenome assembly OOCN01 (sample SAMN06348149, study PRJEB24527) | human gut metagenome | biome: human gut; feature: ankylosing spondylitis patient; material: feces | host: Homo sapiens | place: China | collected 2015-10
CTGTACCGCTGAGGCAAAATGATTTCAATTTCCTGATTTGCCGTCCGTTGGAGCATAAGAGAGCGCCGCGAGCAAAGCTCGCGGCGCTCTCTTACTGAATTAGAAGGGGGGGGTTACAGCTCACCGCCGGAGAGGACCGGGGTCAGGTCCTCAAAGTTGGAGAAGCTGGGATAAGAGATGCGCACATCATCGCCGGTGGCGTTGACATCCATCTGCATATCCATCTGGAGCTTGGCAGTAATCTGCGCATTTTCGGTCTCCGTGACAGGCAGGCCCAGCACCAGATCCAGGTCGAAGTCCGCGGTGCAGGACTCCAGCTCTCCGTCGGAACCGACGGTGTAGACGTATGTGCAGCTCTGCAGATCTGCGGTGAGGTCCACCGGGCTCTCCATGGCGGCAAGCTCTTCCTGCAAGGCCGTCAGCAGATCCTCCAGAAGGCTGTTCAGGCTGTCATCCATCTTCATGGTGTATACGGTGCGGGAGCCCGTGCGGGAGACGTCGATGGAGTCGATCATGGGCAGCATCATGCTGTTCATCTGGCCGCTGATCTGCAGCATCTCCTGGTAAAACTCCGCGAACCCGTCCATGTTGCCAACCGGATATTTGTACCGGTCTGTGGTTCCGTCCATCTCCTCCTGGATATAGACCCAGCCGTCCTGCATCCACTCCTGAACAGAGACTTGATCCTGCATGGTCACATCGGGGCCGGCGCCTGCCGTGTTGGATTCCATGTTCATGTTCATGGAAATGGCCAGCTGGAGCGGGTCTTTCAGAATCATCTGGATGCGGCCGTTTCCGGAGACGGCCACGGACATGGTTTCGTGGATGGTCTCGGTCCCATCGGAGCCGTCAACGGCAATGTCCATCCCCATATTCATGGTATAGTCCGCGTCGATGCCGGTGGAGGAGGCCTGGCTGGCGGCGGTCAGGGCCCGGTAGGCCTCGATTTTCTCGGTAATGGGCCGGGCGGCCTCGGCGTCAATGGCGCCGCTCTCCACCAGGCTGGCCAGCAGATAGGTGCTGCCGTCCTTGAGATCAGCGCCCAGGGCCTGGTAGGTGACGGCAGCCAGATCGTCCCGCAGGAAGGGGGCGGCGTCCAGCATGGAGAGGTTGAACAGGCCGTGGAGCATGGCGAAGTCCAGCGTGTCTGCGTACAGGAAGTCCACGCCGTCCTCATAGCCTAGTGCCCGCAGCAGGAAGGCGCAATACATTTTTGCGCTGCACGGACTGGATGCGCCGAAAGTGGTGGCGGAGGTGCCGTTGGTGATGCCTTGGCTGTACAGCCAGGCGACGGAGGGGGCCGCGGTTTCGCTCACGTCGGTGAAGGGCATGGAGATCTCTCCCGCCTCATAGGCGGCTTTGGCCTCGTCCTCGGCGCCGTAGAGCCGCACCAGCATGATGGCGGCCTCGGAACGGGTAGGGGCGCGGTCCAGCTCAAAGCCGCCGGCGGTGCCCCGGAACACGCCGATGGCGGACAATTCCTCCGCAACGGAGTCGTAGGAAGAGGCGGAGGCGGTCCCGGCCATTGCCGCAGTCAGCAACAAGGTCGCGGCCAGTATGGTCAGAATGCGTTTCATGGTCAACGCTCCTCTCTTTTTTGGTGGAAGAATTTCCACTGATTACTGCTATCTTACGCCGGGCGGAGAGAGCCGTCAAGAGCAGGGAACATGATTTATGGAAAAAGGGCTGGTATTTCCCGCCGGTTCCCGGTATAATGTACCCAAATGGTTTCTCTTTCCCCATTTTTCCAAACAGCTGTGATCGGCTGGGGCGAGGCGGGAAAGCAGAATCATTGGGAGAAAGCGCGTCCGGCCAAAGGGCTGACACGGGGCAACGGAGCAGGTGCCGTGAATCCCGGCGGCCTATGCATGGATCCGGCGGAGAGAGCAAAATTGCGGCTCTTTTGCAGCCTGCCCGCTGTTCTGGGCAGCCGCTGGACGAGCTGTTTGGCAGGATGGAAAAGAGGAGAGACCATGCGCAAGCTGGCCGCGTTCACCGTGTCCTTCGCTCTGGGGATCTGTCTGGCCCAGTATCTGCTGCCGGAGAGGCTTCTTCTGCCCGTGGCGGCAGTTTTCTTTGCCGCGGCCTGCCTCGCCTTGCTGCTGCCGGGACTTTGGCGGAAGCGGGTGTTGCTGGTGGGCACGGGGCTGGCCCTGGCCCTGGGGTGGAACTGGCTGTACAGCTATGCTGTACGGGCGCCTCTTGCGGCCCTGTCCGGCAGCGAGGGCACCGCTTCCATGACTCTTTTGGAGTACGCCGTCCCCACGGACTACGGCGCCAAGGTGACAGTGAAGCTGGAGGGGGTTCCCCTGGGCAAGGTGGTCTGCTACGGCGGGGCGGACCTGCTGGACCTGGAGCCGGGCCAGACGGTGGCGGCACAGGTGAAATTTCAGGATTCCGCCCGGCTTCGGGAGGATACCATTACCAACTTCACCGCTCAGGGAGTGTTCCTGCTGGCCTACCAGCGGGGAGACGAGGCCGTCTACGGTGAGGGATCCGCCGGCTCGCCACGGTGGTGGCCCGCCCATGCGGCCCGGGCCATGCAGAACCGGGTGACGGCGCTGTTTGACGGAGATGAGGCCGCGTTCCTCAGCGCCATCCTCACCGGGGACACGTCCGGATTGTCGGAAGAAGCCCGGTCCGACCTGTCGGAGGCGGGACTCAGCCACATCCTGGCCGTGTCCGGGTTGCACTGCGGCTTTCTGATGACGCTGATTCTGCTGCTCACAGGACGGCACCGGCACCGTCTGGCGGCGGCGCTGGCGCTGCCCGTCCTGATGTTCTATACGCTGTTGACCGGGGCCAGTCCCTCGGTGGTCCGGGCCTGCATCATGGTGGTGTTCGTGCTGGCGGCACCCCTGTTTCAGCGGGACAGCGACCCGCCCACCACGCTGTCCGCCGCCCTGTTTTTGATCCTGCTGGCGAACCCCTTTGCGGCGGCCTCCATCAGTCTGCAGCTGTCCTTCGGAGCCATGGCGGGGCTTCTCTGGCTGACGCCGAAGCTCCAGGACCTGCTGTTGGGGGAGAGACCGAGTGGGAAGGTCTGCCGACTGCTGGTTTCCAGCCTGTCGGCCACCGTGGGGGCCATGGCATTCACGGTGCCCTTGTGCGCTGTCTACTTCGGGTCGCTGGTACTGATCTCTCCGGTAAGCAACCTGCTGTGCCTGACAGCCTCCAGCCTTGTGTTCACGCTGGGGCTTGGGGCAGTCCTGGCGAGCTTCCTCTGGGTGCCTCTGGGGACGGTGATCGGCTTCGTGCCGGCTTTGCTGACCCGGTATATCCTCTGGATATCCGGGGTTCTGGCGTCTGTCCCCCACCACGCCCTGTACTTCACCAACCCGTATCTGAAATACTGGCTGGTATTTCTGTATGTCCTCTTCGCCGCGGCCTTTTTCCTGCGGCCCAAGGCCCGGCGGAAGTATGCCGTGGCCGGTGTGCTGGCGGCGGTATCCCTGGCGGTGACGGTGCGGCTGGGCGCGCCCCACTACACCCGGGGCGGCCTGGACGCCTATGTGCTGGACGTGGGGCAGGGGGAGAGCGTGCTGCTGACCTCCGGCGGGAAATTTGCCCTGGTGGACTGCGGCAGCCGCAACAGCTGGTACGACGCCGGCGGCATCGCGGCGGATCACCTGGCCACCATGGGCTGTGGGACGCTGGACTATCTGATTCTGACCCACTACGACTACGATCACATCTCCGGCGTGGCGGAGCTGCTGGCAAGAGCGCGGGTGGACACTCTGCTCCTGCCGGACGTGTCCGACGATGCAGGGGCGCGGTTCCGGGTGGAGCTGGCCGCCCGGAACCACGGCGTGGACATTCAATACGTGGAGGCGGAGACGGTTTACACCCTGGGGGAGAGCAGCCTCACCATCTACCCGCCGGGGGACGTGGAGGGCGACAACGAACAGGGGCTGGCCGTCCTGTGCACCTATGGCGACTACGACCTGCTGATTACCGGGGACCGGAACATGGCGGCGGAGCGGCAGCTGATCGCCGACCATGATCTGCCCGACATCGAGGCCCTGGTAGTAGGCCACCACGGCTCCAAATCCTCCACCTCGAAGGAGTTGCTGGAGGCCCTGACGCCGGAGACGGGCATCATCAGCGTGGGGGACAACAGCTACGGCCACCCCACGGAGGACGCCCTCCGCCGCCTGGTGCTGGCAGACGTGGAGATCTACCGGACGGACAAGCAGGGTACCGTCCATCTATCTGTGAATTGAGGAGACACCATGGCATACGCGAAAAAGACATCCAAGGCCAACGAGGCCTTTCAGAAACTGAAAAACGACCTGGCCGCGGGAACGGCGGGGAACGCCTACATCTTCTACGGGGAGGAGACGTATCTCCGGGAGTACTATCTCAAAGAGCTGCGGAAGAAGCTGGTCCCCGCCGGGTTTGAGGAGTTCAACTACCACACCCTGGAGGGGAAGGACCTGACGGTCCAGACCCTGGCAGAGACGGCGGAGGCCATGCCCATGATGGCGGAGCGGACGCTGATCGTGGTGTCGGACTTCGACCTGTTCAAGCTGAACGAGGAGCAGCGGGAAAAGCTGATCGCCTTTTTGGAGGATGTGCCGCCCTACTGCTGCGTGGTGTTCCTCTACGACACGGTGGAATACAAGCCCAACCGCACCATGAAGAAGCTGTACAAGGCCGTCACCGACCACGTGGAAGCGGTGGAGTTCCGTCCGGCGGACAACAGCGACCTGGTGGTGTGGATCGCCCGGCGGTTCAAGGCCCTGGGGAAGGAGATCGACCGTCAGACGGCGGAGTACCTGATCTTCACCTGCGGCGGTCTGATGACGGGGCTGGTGCCGGAGATCGCAAAGATCGGCGCCTACGCCAAAGGCAGGGCCATCACCCAGAAGGACATCGACGCTGTGGCGGATCCGGTGCTGTCGGCGGAGGTGTTCCGCCTGTCCGACGCGGTGCTCCAGGGGAATTACGACGGGGCGGCCCGCATCCTGGGGGATCTGCTGAAAATGCAGACAGAGCCCATCATGATCCTGGCGGCTTTGGGCAGCCAGCTCCGGCGCATCTATACCGCCCGGATGGCCATTGACAGCGGCAAGGACAAGTACTGGCTCATGGAGCTGTGGGAGATGAAGAGCGACTATCCGGCCAAACTCCTGCTCTCCGCCGCCAAAAAGACCACGGCCGCCTGGTGCGCCGACGCGGTGCAGATGTGCCAGGTGCTGGACCGGCGGATGAAGAGCGAGAAGGGCGTGGACGCCGTGGGCGAGCTGAAGCTGCTGCTGGTGCGTCTGGGGGCGCAGCGGCGATGAAGAAAGCGATCCGAGAGGTCATTGTGGTAGAGGGCCGCTACGACAAAAACGCCCTCAGTCAGGTGGTGGACGCTACCATCATCACACTGGGCGGCTTCGCCGTGTTCAACGACCGGGAGAAGCTGGCCTTTCTCCGCCGCCTGGCGGAGCAGAGGGGGCTCATCGTGCTGACGGACAGCGATGGGGCAGGGTTCGTCATCCGGAACTATCTGAAGGGTGCTCTCCCACGGGATCGGGTGAAGCAGGCATATATCCCGGACATCCCAGGCAAGGAGCGCCGCAAGCGGACCCCCGGCAAAGAGGGCAAGCTGGGCGTGGAGGGTATGAGGCCCGCCGTGCTGCTGGAGGCCCTGCGCCGGGCGGGCGCCACCTTCGCCGACGAGGGGGCGGCGGAGTGTCCGGGAGACCCTATCACCAAGGCGGATCTGTTCGCCCTGGGCCTCACCGGCGGAACCGACAGCGCCGCGAAGCGCCGGGCGCTGCTGAAGCAGCTGGATCTGCCGGAGCACCTGACGCCCAACGGCATGTTAGAGGCGTTGAACCTGTTATACAGCCGGGAGGAGTTCCTTTCCCGAATGGTGAAAACTCAGTAAAAAGCGGGAGGAAGCCGGGCCATCGACAGGGTTCGACAGCATTCCCCCAAACGGCAGTGCTACAATTTTTTTGTTCGTGTGTGACAACAGACAGAAGGAGGAAATCGAGGTGCGGGCCTTCCTGGTAGGAAGAAGGCCGTGCCGCGGCGTACCGGTGGACTACTTTCTGCTGGTGGAGGAGTGGGACGCCCTCTGGGAGTGCTACGGCATCCGCGTGGAGAGCGGCGGGGAGCGGACGGAGATCCCAGGGATCACCGCCTCGCAGTCTGGGATCCTGTCGCTGCTGTCCAAGCTGATGCGGGGGAGCGTGACGCCCGTCGCGGCGCGGGATGTGGTGGAGGACTGGTTGCTGGAATAGCGTGCAGTCCGGCCGTAAAAAGGAGTCCGGAGAGGATGCAGGGTGTGCATTCTCTCCGGACTCTTTTTACAAATTTCAGGGCGCTTTTGCCAACGCCGCCAGAACGGCGGACAGGAGCGGGCACAGGACCAGTCCCGCCGCCAGCAGCCGTCCCCGGCGGGAAGCGAACGTCACGCCCTTCCGTCCCGTCCGTTCCGCCAGCAGCCCCATGGGGAGGGACAGCAGATAGATGCATCCCCAGAAGGCCCAGCCGTAGTGCCCGTGTCCCATGGCCGCTCCCGCCGGGTGGGGCCCCAGAACCAGCCCCATCAAAAATCCGATGAGAAAATAGGCGCAGGTGGTGCAGGAGAGCCGGTACCGCCCCAGCAGCGCCGTCAGGGCGGAGAGGGCCATGGCCCACCAGAAGAGACCGCTGCTGAGGAGCCAGCCGTAGAGATAGCTCTCCCCGCCGCTGGGCCGCTCCCACAGCAGCCAGCCCAGCAGGGAGCTGTCCTCCAGGGGGCACCAGAGGATGCGGCCCAGCAGGTAAAAGACAAGATACCCCGCAGTCACCGCCAGAGCCGCCAGGACCCGGGGACGCCGGCGGCTCCGGGACCACAGGGGTGGAGGTGCCTCTGCCGCCGGAGCGTCCGCCCCCTCTGATGGGAGCAGCAGGTCCACCGTGGTGCCGAAGAGCTCCGCCAGGCGGAAGAGGTTCTCCGTGCTGGGGGCGCTCTGGCCGGACTCCCATTTGGTAACCGCCTGGCGGCTGACATCCATCCGGCGGGCCAGAGCCTCCTGGGACAAGCCTGCCCGCCGGCGGTGTTCCCTGATCCGCTGACCCAGCGTGGTCATGGACACACCTCCTTTCAGACTTTATGCTACCAGAATTCAACTCCTTTGACCACCAACTATCCGGCAACAATCGGTTGCGGCGGCGGAAAAGGGCAGCTTTACCGCTTCAGCAGCCGCCGTAGAGAAGCGGCGTCCAGCAGGTTCACCGTCTGGAAGGCACCGCCGTAAAACACGGCGTAGTTGTTGAACACGCAGGGAAGGGCCTTGGCCTTCTCCAATGTGTCCACAGGCACCAGAGAATACGGAGCCCCGGCCTCTCCACACACCTGCCGGATGATCTCCAGGCTGTTGGCCACATAGGGGCACTGGTCACTGTAATAGACCGTCAGCGCCTTTTCACCGATGGTCCCCGCCCTGGCTTGGTCCGTAAAGCGGGGGAGGGTACCGTCGAAGGATCGGGCCAGCAGGGTGTAGCCATAGCCCGTTTCATCCACCGTCTCAAAGCCGTACTTCCGGGCGAAGGACTGGTCGGAGAGCCAGGCCTTCTGTTTTTCCGCCCCCAGCATGCAGATGCCGGATTTTCCCCGGTCCCGGGCGTCCGCCAGGCAGTGCTCCATCAGCGCCCGGCCGTACCCCTTGCCCTTGTATGCACCGGCCACCCAGAGGCAGTAGAGGTACAGATAGTTGTCCCCCTCTACAGGGACCCAGGCGGTCTCCAAAGGGGCGTACTCGATAAAGACCTTTTCCTTGACATCCAGTTTCCGGAAGACGTGCCCCTCCGGCAGGCGGTCCACCAGCCATCGGCGTTTAGCCTCCACGCCGGGGTGGGGCTTTTTGCTGCGGATGATGCAGCACAGGTGCTGATCGGCGATGTTTTCCGCCGTCAGATCGATGAATCCCGGTTCCATACAGACGCTCTCTTTCCGCCGGAGACGCCGGCCTTTTTTTCGTATCGTACCAGATCCGGCGGAAGAACGCAACTGTCCTGCCGGTTCGCCAAAGGCGCTGCCAGCGGCAGGTTTATCTTAATGATACGGTGCCGGCGCATCCCGCTTTTGGGCATTGAGGACAGGTCAATCTCCGTTTTGTGAATATGTGATCGCTTTTGACATATTCCCGCATACAGACAAGTTTTTGCTGTCCCCATGCCGCCAATGGCCGTCTAAAACAACGTATTGCATTTCCCCGTCAGATTTTGTATAATAAATATCCTAACGTGTACGCATACCAACGATACACTGCGCGAGAGGGAGGAATGACAGCGCATGGCAGAGGAGATCAAGCTGACGCAGGACGAGGCGCCGGAGAGCCGGAACTTTATCCACGCTTTCATCGAGGAGGACATCGGCCCCGGCGGCCAGTTCGAGGGGATGACCGTCCACACCCGGTTCCCGCCGGAGCCCAACGGCTACCTGCACATCGGGCACTGCAAGGCGCTGACCATCGACTTCGGCACGGCGGAGAAGTTCGGCGGCCTGTGCAACCTGCGGATGGATGACACGAACCCCACCAAGGAGGACGAGGAATTCGTAGACGCCATTCAGCAGGACATTCACTGGCTGGGCTTTGACTGGGGCGACCGGTTCTTCTACGGCTCGGATTACTTTGACGAGGATTATCGTCAGGCGGTGGGCCTCATCAAGAAGGGCCTGGCTTATGTCTGCGAGCTGACGCCGGAGCAGTTCAAGGAGTTTGCGGCCAACATCGACTATTTCGTATTTGAGCCCAATATCCACGATCTGAATGATCTGGGCTGGCGGTATCTGGCGCAGCACATGGATACACCGTTACCCACGGAACTTCTGAAAGCAATCGACCCTGTTCCGTTTGGCAAATACGCCATGCAGGAGGAACAGGGCTGCTTTACGAGCCGAGGCTATCTCACTCTCTCCGGCGACGAGTGGGAACATGAGCGCCCCAGGGAGAGGCAGACGGAGAAAAAGCCCTCCATCAAGGAGCGGCTGGAGCAGAGCCGGAAGGAATGTGCCAATCAGAGCAAGGCGCAGCCCCATCGGGAAAAGTCTGCGCCGGAACTGTAAGGAGGTGTCGTTATGCCCCATTATGACTATGACAAAGATTATCCCTTTGCCGCTTTCATCACCAACCTGGGCAAATATAACGAGGGTGCCCTTGTGGGCGAATGGGTGAAGTTCCCCACCACGGCGGAGGAACTGAAAAAGGTCTTTGAGCGTATCGGGATCGGTGCGAAGGACGACTTCGGGCAGACCTATGAGGAATGGTTCATCACGGACTACGACTGCTATGTGGACGGCCTCTATGACCTGCTGGGTGAGTATGCAAACCTGGACGAGCTGAACTACCTGGCTTCCAAACTGGATGATATGAGCCAGGATGAATATGAGCGGTTTCAGGCGGCTATGGAGATCGGCGATCACACGGGCAGCATCCAGGAGCTTATCAACCTGACGGAAAACCTGGACTGTTACGATGTTTACCCCGACATCCATGACCACGATGATCTGGGCCGGTATTATATCGAGGAACTGGACGCCATGCAGGTGCCGGAGCATCTGCGCAATTACATCGACTATGAGGCCTACGGACGGGACATCGCCCTGGAGGAAAGCGGCCAGTTCACCGACCTGGGCTATGTGCGGGATACCGGGGACAGCTTCCATGAGTATTACGATGGTGAGCGCGGTAGCATCCCGGAGGAATACCGAGTAATGACCTTCCAGGATGACATCCCCGAAGAAGAAATTTCGGAATGGGCCATGGACCTTGCCTACGATATGGACGAGTTTTTCCGGCAGAACGATCCGCAGTATGCCGCCGAGCACCCGGAGGAACACGCGGCAAAGGAAGAAATCTACGAAAACCTGATGGCCGGGCGCATCTCCGCCCTGGACGAGAAACTGGCCGCCCTGGGGCAGACCCAGGAGGACTATCTGCCTTCGGAGATCGAGAAGTTCAAGGACGCCACCGGCTATGAGGAATTTCTGGATGTGGACCCCCAGGCGATCCGGGAGGCCATTGAAAACCCGGATCAGTCCCATGTGGACGAGATGCTGTCCTTTGCGGAGCAGGCAAACCGGGAGTATGAAGCGGAGTTGTACGGGCAGCAAGCGGCGCCCACCCCGGATGACCGAGAGACCGGCGAGACGGTGCGGACTCCCAGGGGCACCTTCCATGTGACGGATATGAGCCGGGAACAGATGGAGGCGGCCGGATACGGTTTCCACCACGAGTCCGAGGACGGAAAGTATCTCATCATGGCCAACGGCAGCCGCGCCTTTGCCATCCCCAGCGGAGACGCACCCGAACATACCGCGCCGGAGAAGTTGACTGTCCTGGTGGTGGAGCCCATGAAGGAACCCTATGTGAAGGAAATCGACCCCGGCCTCCATGCGCTGCAAGCGGAGGTGGGCGGCGACATTGCCGCCTCCTATCCCTTTGACGATCCGGTGGGGCTGGTGCTGAACGACGAGGGCAAGCTCATCGGTCTGGACCTGAACCGCTCTCTCCGGGACGAGCATGGGGAGATTTACGACATTGTGGCAGGCACCTTCTTGGTGGTGGGCCTGGGGCCGGAGAGTTTTGCGTCCCTGCCCCCGGACATGATCCAGAAATACACCGAGCAATTCAAGCGGCCGGAGCTGTTCGCCAGCATCAACGGGCAGATCGTATCCGTTCCCGTGGAGCCGGAAAACCCGCTGCGCACGGCGGAAATGACCCTGGAGGATGACTACGGCATGATCGACGGGATCATCAACAACGGCCGCCGTGGTGAGGAATTGGAGAAAGCCCAGACCGAGGCGCGCAGGACCACGCCGGAGAAAAAGCCTTCCATCCGGGAGCGACTGGAGGACGCAAAACGGGAGTGCGCGGAACGGAAAAGCCCGGACAAGCCTGCCCCGCAGAAGAAGCCCCCGGAGCTGGGCGACTTATGAGCCGGAGCAAGAAATGGCGTCTGGAATGGGCGTTCTTCCTGGGCGAGAACGGCAGACGCCAGTATAACAAGCTATGCAAGGGCTGTATCCATCCCTGCAAGCAGAGTTTCCGGGCGGTGGTGTTGTCCTGTCCGCACTATCTTTCCCTCCGTTCCAAAAAGTGCGGGAATTAGGGTTCAAAACAGTCAAAGAAACCGGCTGTGACGGCTTTTCCGTGTAGGGGCAGTATGATTTCCCATGTGGAGCGGCAGGGCGTTTCTGCATAGGAAAAACGCCGGATTTTCACCTTTTGTCAAGCAAAATGGGAGCGTCAACATCGGATGCAGTTATCCGAGGTTGGCGCTCCCATTCTTTTTTTGTTCTGGCTGCGTCGCAGTCGATCAGTCATCCTCTAACAGCTTGGAGGGCGGGATTTTCAGCACTTGGGCGATCTTGAACAATGTTTCAAGAGATACGCCACGAACCGTACCTGTTCCTTCTACCTGACCAACGAAGTTGACACTTTTCCCGATCCTCTCCGCAAGGACCTCCTGTGTCATCCCCGCCTTTTTTCTGTAATATGCGATCTTCAAGCCCAAAGTGATATAGCGTTCTGGAAACTCCGTTTGCATAATATCACCTCCTGATATTATGCTACCAACAAAACAGGTAAATTATAATTGAGACCAATTAAAGAATTATTTACTTTAAGTCAATGTTTGTATATAATGAGAAGTGGATTGTTTACTTTGTTGGAGGGACTGGCTTGAAAATGGCGAAGATAGAACCGTGAACATATTTACTGTTAGTTTTTTTGGACACCGGATCATCCCGGAGTTTCGTGAGGCGGAGGATCGTGTGGAGGCGCTGGTTCATGCGCTGCTTTTGGAAAAGGAGTATGTGGAGTTCCTGGTCGGACGGGACGGAGATTTTGACCAGATCGTTTCCTCCGCTGTCAAACGCCAGCAGCGACTTGTTCGGGATGACAACAGTTCCTTGATTTGGATACTGCCATATCCCACGGCGGAGCTGCGCAACAATATGGAAAACTTTGAAACCTATTATGATGAAATCGAGATATGCGGCAGCGCGGCCAGCAGCCATCCAAAAGGCGCTTTTCAAATTCGCAACCGGCAGATGGTGAAGCGAAGCAATCTCGTTGTATTCTATGTGGACCATACAGGCGGCGGAGCTTATCAGACCATGCGCTATGCGCAGAAAGAAAAAAAGAATATACTAAATCTTGCTGGGGAAGGATACGGAGAAAAAGAATGAGCGCCATCATCTTTCGGTGATGGCGCTCATTTTCAGTAGCAGTAGTAGGCGCTGTGGGAATGTGCGTAAACGGTCATGTTTGTGGAGCTGTGGGAAACGATGTTTGCGGGCTGTGGGAAAGCTGACAGCTTTTCCATCAGGTCGTAAATATTTGTTTTCCATCGGTGGAGCGGCCGTTTTCCACATTTCCATAGTGCTATTCTGGAATATAGGAAGTCCCTCTTGTTATGAACAGTCGATAGATGGTCAAGGGAATATACCAGGTAGACACCAGCAGTCGCCAGACCAGGACGAAACCGCCAATCACTCCGCCAATGATGAAGTTCAGCGCGAACAGCGCGGCGCCGCCGCCCAGGGAGCTGCCGCCCGGCACGATCCAGACGTACATCCGATGGATGCCGAAGGGCAGGCCGCAGAGTATCCAGAGCCAGAGAAGATCCAGCTTTCCATCCCTTATGCAGGCGGATTTGAAAATGCAGTACAGCAAAGCCGCCACCGCCACGGGCAGCACGCTCTTTTTGAAAAACTCTTTGATTACTTCGGATTTCGTCACAGTCAGCACCTCCATTCCTGGTTCCATTATATCAGCCGGATAACCATGCGCCCAGGGGTTTTGCAAAGACTGTCAAAAGCGCCCAATCCCCGTTACTCCAAGTCGTTGCTCCGCTGCCGCTGCTGTTCCTGTTCCTTCGGCCTTTCCAGCAGGGCGTCCACATTCTGGCGGAGGGTGTCATATTCCTTTTCCTCCCGTTGTATCTTCCGAAGTTCCGTTTGCAGGGCGGCCTTGCGGGCGGAGAGTCCTTCCAGTTCTGCTTTCACCTTATCGGAGGAAGGAAGTTTGGTGAGCCCGGCCTTTTTGATTTCCCTGGCGGCCGCCTCGAATAAGATAATCTCGCTCTCAAAGCCGCGCAGGAATTTTTCCTTGTCCTTTGATGCCTTGTATCGGTCATAGACAGGTTTCAGCTTGCGGTAGGTGTCGATCTGCTTTCCCAGGAGGGCAAGGTCGGCGATCCGCTGTTCCGTATCCCGCAGACTTTCCCTGGTACGGATGGAGGCGGCGGCAACGGCGTCACACCGTTCCACCAATTCCTCATAGCTGCCGATGCCGTGTTCGGTGAGAAAGTTCATGGTGGCGGCCGCCCGTTTCAGATTCTCGATGGTTGCCCACCGCTGGTATCCGGCACTCTGCTGGGCCTTGATATTGTTCTGAATGTCAATGAGCAGGCTGACCTTCCCGCTGCGCTGTTGGGGCTGTCTGGAGGGCCTGGGACCTCCGGCAATGCGGGAGACAACGGCTGCTTCCGTGTAATCGGCGCCCAGGGTTTTGAGCCGGGTGAACCTCTCCTGGTCCGGCGCCCTGGCGGAGATATACTTTCCCCGCTTGATTTCGTACCCTTCCCGCTGCAACCGGGCAAGCAAATCTTCCAGGCTGGAGGACACGGGGATCAGCCGGTCGATGGCGGCTTTCAGCTTTGCCTTGTAGCTGGTGCCGTTCTGTGCGGCCTGATGCTCAATGTAGCTCTTGCCCTTATCCCGGCCAGGGACGATGACGGACAAGCCGTGTTCTTTGCACAGCCGGTCGCTGGCCCGGCGTATCTCGTGATAGCTGCGCTTGTTGGAATGGTAGTGCTTGTGGTCGGTGAAGCTGACCGCATTGAAAATCAGGTGATTATGGACGTGATCCTTGTCAATGTGAGTGGTGAGGACAAATTCATATTTGCCGCCCAGGACCTCCCGTGCCAGTTCCATGCCGATCCGGTGGGCTTCCTCTGGCATGACCTCCCCAGGTTCAAAGGCTTGGATCAGGTGACGGCCCAGGTGTGTGCCCTTGTCGATGGAATGGCGGCGTGTCCATTCAAATTCAATGTCGGCGGTCTCGGCGGCGCAGCCGAAGGAGGACACCAACAGCTTCCCGTCCGTCTTGTCAGGATTGCAGATATAGTCAATCGCAGCTTTCAGCGTTGACTTAATAGGATGCGTCTTTGTAACTGCCATATCTGATCCAGCCTTTCCCGGATTTCCTCCATGTCGGCCTGATAGGTGGGGCCTCCGGCGTTGACCCGCTTGGCAATCTGATTGATGTTCCGGCCAATGGCGGACAGAAGTTTGTTCATCTCCTTAATGTCCCTGGTGTCCACCTGGATGATATATCCGTCAATCGCCATCTTCCGCAGGTAGGCGCCATAGCGCCGGGTGGGGAGCTGGGCCATCTTCTTGTCAATGAGGCGTTTTTCTTCCTCCGTGACATAAAACTTCATCTGAATATTTCGCTTTCGATTTGCCATGCGCCGCCTCCGTTCTTTATAAGGGTTTGGGACTATCCCAACAAGCAATTTTGAATTTTCGGGTAAGGGACCTG
>OOCN01001564.1_pt1 | contig 14536 bp, 10 predicted proteins | sample 1671361 | NCBI WGS metagenome assembly OOCN01 (sample SAMN06348149, study PRJEB24527) | human gut metagenome | biome: human gut; feature: ankylosing spondylitis patient; material: feces | host: Homo sapiens | place: China | collected 2015-10
TCATGTCTTTTGTCAATTTTTCACAATTCAATTTACGTTTTTAAGAGTTTCGCAATTGTCTATTATGAATAAGTGTTTGTGAAACTCTCTTAGTAATATTGATTTTTTGTCAAGTATTCTATGTTTTAGTGAATTTCACAATTATTATTGAAGTTTGATATCTGAAATATTAAGTTTGTCTCTGGATAGACCAGATACCACGAAACTATTTTATAAAAGATACAAATAAAAATCAATGATTCGACTTATTAAATTTTTGTGAAATTGACGATTCATTATCTGGCAGAGACAGAACCGGAAACTTGTATTTTAAGACAGATTCAGATATAATCAAAGGAAGCATGAAAAGAGTGGAGTGAATCATGAAGAAAAAGACCGTGACTTCTGAGACAGAAGAAATTACAATAGACAATAAAAGACAGAAAAGAAAGAGAGAAAAGAAAGCCTACCGGGAGATCCGTTGGGACAGGCTGGATAACACGGCACATCTTTTTCCTGTGATCGCAGGAGAGAATATGAGCAATGTCTACCGCATCAGTGTGACACTGACGGAGCTTGTACAGCCTGATATTTTGCAGCAGGCGTTAAACATCGTTCTTCCGAAGATGGATGGATTTAATTTAAGACTTCGCATGGGGGTATTCTGGTATTATTTTGAGGAGAATGGAAAGCCTGCACCGAAAGTACGTGAGGAGAGCAATTTTCCGTGCCGTTATATTCAGCAAAATCAAAACCACAGTTATATGTTCCGCGTGAGTTATTATAAATACAGAATTAATCTGGAAGTGTTCCACGTGCTGACCGATGGAATGGGCGGCATTAACTTTTTGAAAGAGTTAACTTACCAGTATCTGCGTCTTGCGAACCCGGAACTGAAGGAGAAGGTGGGGGATTCCTTAAACAGTGGTACATCTTTAAACAGAGAGGACAGTTTCTTAAAAAATTATAAGAAGAGTTCTGCAAAAGGCTATCAGACAAAAAAGGCATATCTGTTAAAGGGAGAGCATCTGGGACCGGGAGAATTCGGCGTTATGCATGGGTATATGCAGATTCCGCAGTGTCACAGATACGGCTGCAGCATCAATGAATATCTGGTTTCCGTTTATATCTGGAGTGTGTATACGGAGTGTATGAAGGGAATGCCGTCCGCGAGTCCGATCCGCGTGGCAGTTCCGGTAAATCTGCGCCCATATTTTAATTCGATCACAACAAAGAATTTCTTTGTCATGGTGTCGGCAGAATTTCATCCGACAAAGGAAGTCTACACGTTTGCGGAAGTGCTGGCGATCGTGCGCGATAATCTGAGAAGCCAGATCAACAGGGAGCATCTGGAGAAATTGTTTTCCTATAATGTATCCAATGAGAAAATGCTTGCTGCGCGTGCAGTACCGCTTTTCTTAAAAAATATTGCAATGAAGCTTGTGTATACAAAGTCTGCACTTGCCAATACAACGACGATCACAAATATCGGAAATATCGGTGTGGATGAGGAATACCGCCCATATGTGGAGATGTTCCATGCATTTCTTGCAATGTCGAAGGGACAGCATTTGAAGGGAACAATCTGTTCTTATGGAAGTACGCTGGTGTTCTCATTCAGCTTTGATCTGAAAGATGTTTCCGTGCAGCGGGGATTTTTCCGCAAAATCGCAGCAGACGGAATTGAGGTAGAGTTAGATACAAATGGTGTAACTGCCGATTGAGAAGAATGGATCAGGATAGAAAAAACAGGAAAGTAATGGTGTGAGATGAGCAGATGTAAACAATGTAATATAGAAGTGTTGGATGAGACGGAGCGCTGCCCGCTCTGTCACTCCGTATTAGAGCCTACGATAGAGGTGGAAAATATGTATCCCGATGTCAAGATCAAAACAAGACGGATGATGCTTTTGTCGCGGATTTATCTTTTCGTGGCGATCGTGGCAGAGGCGGTTTTAGTTGTAGTGAATCATTACGGTGATTTTGAGACGGCGTGGAGTCTTGTTACCGGTCTGATCTTTTTTTATGGATATCTGGTTGTCCGGTTTGCTATCCTTGGGAAAACCGGCTATATTGCCAAAACAATTGTTTTGACTTTAATTGCCATATTGATATTGATCGCAATCGATTTTGTGAATGGTTACCGGGGATGGTCGGTACGGTATGTGTTCCCGGCGGCGATCATTTTAGTCGATGCAGGAATTTTGATCTTGATGTGTGTGAACCGGAGGAACTGGCAGAGTTATATTATGTGGCAGATTTTTATGATTCTCTGTAGTTTTGTTCCAATCATTCTGTATTTGACCGGAATCATTTATGTCCCATATCTGGCACTTGCAGCGCTCGGAACGTCTGTATTTTTGTTCCTTGGAACGCTGATCATCGGTGACAGAAGAGCCAGGGTGGAACTGAAGAGAAGATTCCATATCAGATAAGGAAACGACAGAAGTTTGAATAAGAGGGTTTATGATCAGAAAATTGACTTTGAAAAAAGAAAGAGAACATGAGACAAACGAAGCAAGCATCGCAGGAAATGTCATGCGTGACCTGATCGCGCATGTGACAAACGATAACCTGATCGGCAGGAAAATCAAAAGCGGTGAACTGCGGAAAAAAATGGTCGAACCGCCGTGGAAATGCCCGGATATGTTCACCATGACCACTATCGAGATGGAGCACTTCACAATGGAGTGGCTTGAATTAAAGGAAAATCCAAATAAGCAGAAGGTAATCTTACAGCTTCATGGCGGTGGGTATATCGGAGCGATGCGGAACGCATACCGCATGTTTGCGGGACTTTACAATGAAGTCAGCAAAGGGATGAGTGTGCTCACCATCGATTACCGTGTGGCACCGGAAAATCCATATCCGGCGGCATTGGAAGATGCAGTGAGTGCATATCAGTGGCTGCTCGACCAGGGCTGGTTTGCAGAGGATATCATTGTAGCAGGAGATTCCGCAGGCGGAGGGCTTGCGATGGCGTTGTGCCATTATCTGAAAGATTATGGGATACAGCTTCCATGTGGAATCGTTGCAATGTCTCCATGGACAGATCTTATGGCAAGCGGTGAATCGTATGATACCAATTATGAGAGGGATCCATTGTTTGGAAATACGAGGGACAGTCTGATCTATAACAAAGATTATGTGGGTGACCATGATCCGATGGATGCCTATATTTCACCTTTGTATGGGGATTTCAGAGGATTTCCGCCAATGCTCATTCAGGTAGGTTCTTATGAGATGCTGTTAAGTGATTCGGTGAGCGTTGCCTCGAAAGCGAGACATCAGGGTGTGAAAGTAAGACTCAGTATTTATGATGGGATGTTCCACATTTTCCAGATGGCAGCAAAAATGCTGCCAGAATCCAGAAAAGCGTGGGCTGAGATTGGAAAATTTATTGATGTTTTGTCAGATGACTGACATCCATATAAACAGGAAGACCATTTTCATAGGTGACATTGGATTCACCCTGGATCAATGGAGTGAGGTAATCAATTAATTCCTGTGTAACATCATTGCCAGCGGCGTTGATCCATTCAGCAGGAACGGATTTGGCTTCGTTGGCAATATTTTTTATCTCGGCATATCCATATTCAATCGTATATGGATCGTCAGATACACGGTTCATGGTGACCATAGAAGCTGTTACGCCTTCCTCGGAGAGCGCAACGGCTTTTTTTCCTAATTCAACAGATTCCATAAGATCTGTTTTGGATGCTAAATGGGCTGCACATCGCTGTAATACATTCACTTCGATGGAACGGACCTTTACACCTAATTTTTCTTTTACAAGGAATTCTAATGTTTTTCCGGCGCCACTCAGCTGGCTGTGGCCAAATGTATCGACAGACTTCTCAGAAGCGCTGATGTAATTGCCGGATGCATCGCGGATACCCTCTGATACGGCAATGATAACGTTATTGCGTTCAAACAGCATACGTTTTACATCTAACAGGAAGTCGTCCGTATCAAACGGAACTTCAGGAAGATAAATCAAATGTGGAGCGGAATTATATCCGTTTCTTGCAAGAGCAGCGGCAGCGGTCAGCCATCCTGCGTCACGTCCCATGATCTCAATGATCGTGACACTCTTGACTGCGTAAATAAAAGTGTCATGGGCAATCTCTAAAACAGAGGAAGCAATATATTTTGCAGCGGAACCAAAACCAGGAGTGTGGTCTGTCTCACACAGATCGTTGTCGATTGTTTTTGGAATGCCGATGATGCGGACATTGCTGCCGATTTTTCTGCCGTATTCAGATAATTTTAAAACGGTGTCCATAGAGTCGTTTCCGCCAATGTAGAAGAAGGCGCCGACATTGTATAATTCAAACTGTTTGAAGATAAAAACATATGAGGAATCATCATCCAGATAATCCGGCAGTTTATGACGGCAGGAACCTAAATACATTGCTGGTGTTGTTTCCAGACGATCCAGATATGCCGGATTTTCATTCATAATTTCTGTCAGATTTAATAAATGATTGTTTAAGATGCCAAGGATTCCATTTACAGATCCATAGACAGTCTCATACTGATCAGATGCCATGACACCACGGATCACACCTGCAAGGCTGGCGTTAATTGCAACTGTCGGGCCACCGGACTGTGCGACCATTACATTTTTTAAACTCATAGTTTACTCCTTAATAATTCATTAACTTTTATTAAAAATAGTATCCATTTCTTTTTCTTTTGTTATAATGAAAAAGATAGATTTTTTTGTAAAAATCTTTTTGACTGCTATATAATAGCGGAAAATAACGTGTTTAGCAAGAGGTAGCAGGTGTGAAATGTGATTTATGTCCAAGAAAATGCCTTGTAGACCGGAAAAAGGGTGAAAAAGGAATCTGTGGACAGACAGAAAATTTAAAAGTTGCGAGGGCAGCACTTCATTTCTGGGAGGAACCTTGCATTTCGGGAGATGCGGGATCTGGAGCGGTATTTTTTTCGGGGTGTCCGTTGCATTGTGTATTCTGTCAGAATGAGAATATCGCAAATGGAACGGTGGGAAAAGAAATCTCTCTGGAACGGCTTGTGGATATTTTTCTCGAATTGCAGGAAAAAAGAGCCAATAATATCAATCTTGTAACACCGGGACATTTTGTGCCGCAGATCGTGAAGGCTCTGGATCAGGCACGAAAGGAAGGGCTTACGCTTCCGGTTGTATACAATACAAGCAGTTATGAGACGGTTGACACGATCAAAATGCTAGAGGGTTACGTTGATATTTATCTGCCGGATTTTAAATATATGAGCCCGGTTTTGAGTAAAAAGTATTCCCATGCGCCGGATTATGCAGAGGTTGCAAAGGCAGCAATCGCAGAGATGGTGCGGCAGACAGGAAAGGCAGTGTTTGTAAATGGAGAGGAAGATAACCTTATTTTAAGTGGAACGATCGTAAGACATCTGACACTGCCCGGTTGTATGGCGGATTCTATGCAGATTTTAAAATATCTGCATGAAACTTACGGAGATATGATTTATATCAGTATCATGAATCAGTTCACCCCACTTTCCAATCTGGAAAAGTATCCGGAATTAAATCGCAGGATTACCGATGAGGAATATGAGACACTGGTGGATTATGCGATTGAGATTGGAATAGAAAATGGTTTTATCCAGGAGGGAGACACAGCGGAGGAGAGTTTTATCCCGGCATTTGACTGAAAATAAGAATAATATTTTCCGGTGGAAAAAATTTCCGAAAAAATAAGAGAAATTATATTTACATAATATGGGAAAATGCTATAATTAGTTTCGCATGATTACAAAGAAGGAATAGCAGCGAATTGCTGCAGACATATTCTTTATCATAATAGAGTGAATTGCGAAAAATTTACGATAAGTAATTGGAAATGCAGACGAGGAGGAGACGAGAATGAATTTTCTGAATTTAATTCAGGGCGCAGCCGGAAAGGTAAAAGGGGTTGCGACTTTACTTAGCGGGCTGACAAAGACACAGGCAATCATAGCGGGTGTAGCCACTGTGACAGCAGTTGGCGGTGTCGGAACAGGAGGATATTTTTTATATGACCATTTTCATCAGCCGGAACCAATTGTGGCGGATGTTGTGATAAGTACAGAGGTGGAAGAAGAACCGACGGAAGAAGTTGTGGCAGTCGAAGAGGTTGTCACAGAAGAGACAGAGGCGGCAGAACCGGAAACCGTTACATTGGTCGGAAGTTCTATTGAGAAGGATCTGAAGATCAAGATTCAGGACGAGTCCTCGAAAAATGTAAAGGGACAGCCTTTTGAGATCACGATCAAGGCAGACAAGAAGAAGGCAAAATCAACTACATATTCAGATGATGATAAAGATGGTATTATTTACATTAAAAGTATTGATGCCGGAAAATATGATGTCTCTTTGAATGAGATTGACGGATATATCTCAAAAGAGAATTCTTACAAAGTAACGGTTAAGGATAAGATTGAATACACCAAGGTAGATGTCAAAGACGAGATCAAATCCGCAGCAGAAGTAGCACCGGCAGAGGATGCAGAGGTAGACAATGTTGAGGTGGAGGCTGTTATTCAGGATACAGTGGAAACAGTTGACAGCACCTGCACGCCATCCAAAGTCGGGGCAGGAGATGTGGATACTTCCAATTTCCCGAAAGCTTCTGTTGGTGGATCAACAAAAGTGGACATTGCACAGGCAGCAGTGACGGCTTCCGCAAAACGTGTGGGATACCATGCTACAGGAAATGAAGGAGAAACTGTTCCGTCAACTGCAACAAAGGAACCAAAATCATCAGAAACAACAGCACCAAAATCATCGGAAACGACAACACCGAGTGAAGGCAGTTCGGAAACTACTGGTGGTCAGGGAACTGGCGGTGGTCAGAATTCTGGTTCTGGAAATAGTGGAAGTGGTGAGAGTACAGGTAATCAGAATGGAACACCTGGAGACAAAACAGATGGTACAGAGACAAAGCCGGATGATACGAAACCAGATAAATATGAAATTACCATTGTCCATATGTTTTATAAAAACGATGGAAAAACAAAAGCAGACAAAGCAGATGAAAAAGAGACAGTAACTGTTGCAAAGGATGCGAAAACGGTGTCATCTGCAAAAACATATGACGGATATAAAGCTTCCAACGGTACAACCTTTACCATTCAGAATGGTGCAAAAGAATATACCATCATGTGGGTTGCAACAGCAGCAGATAAGGCTACTTATAAGGTAACACATAATTTCTTCCAGGCTGATGGAAAGACAAAAGCGGAAGAATCCAAAAGTGAAGATATCACAGTAGATGCTACGTCTACTGAGATACAAGCATCTTCTTATGAGGCACAGGGATATAAACTGGCAGAAGGTTCCACGAAGATCAAAGTGGCAGCAGGCACAACAGCATACACATTAAACTGGGTAAAAGCTGCAGCCGCAGCCAGTGCATCTGTCACAGTACCACAGACGGCAGCTTTATATAACAGCACTATTAATAATGCAAATACAATTGGTCTCACAGCAACATTGACAGATGCAGGCAATATTATCACAAATATTACATGGGCTAGCAGTAATGAAAAAGTTGTAAAAGTATCCAATGGAGCAAAAACAGGATGTACCTTAACCGCAGTTGGAAAAGGAAGTGCAACTGTTACAGGTACGATCACATACTTATCAAAACCGGGCGATACAAAGACAACCGCAAATGACAAGAAAATCACATGTACAGTTACAGTCAATGATTTTACTGGAAATACAACAACCCAGTTAAAAGATAAATCCGGTAGATTACTTTACAAAGATTCTGAGTGCAAAAAACCTGCAACCGTGGCAGATTACAATGCAAACGGAACTTACTACACCGAGCCTGTTTACACCGGATGGCAGACCATTGATGGAAAAGTATATTATTATACCAGCAACCATCAGCGTGTAACAGGAAGTCAGGTGATCAGCGGCATCTCTTACAACTTCGGAAGTGATGGAGCATTACAGCAGGGTTCCGGAAAGAACGGTATTGATGTATCCAGCCATCAGGGAAATATTGACTGGGCATCTGTAAAGGCAGCAGGTATCAATTTTGCAATTATCCGTGTCGGTTACCGCGGATCACAGACAGGAGCATTGGTAGAGGATTCCTGCTTCAGGAAAAATATTCAGGGTGCAACTGCAAACGGCATTAACGTTGGTGTTTACTTCTTCACACAGGCTACAACTGAGGCAGAAGCTGTTGAGGAGGCAAGTATGGCATTGACCTTATGCTCCGGCTACAATCTTTCTTACCCGATCTTTGTCGATACAGAGAACGGAAGCGGAGCAGCCCGTGCCAACGGATTAGATAAAGGCACCAGAACAGCATGCGTGGCTGCGTTCTGTAAGACCATTGCAAACGGCGGAAGAAAAGCAGGTGTTTACGCAAGTAAGAGCTGGTACAACAATAAAATTGATGCATCTGCATTCAGTAACTACTTTATCTGGGTTGCACAGTACAACACAACCTGCAATTACAAAGGAAAATATAACATGTGGCAGTACTCTTCCAAGGGAAGTGTTCCTGGAATCAAGGGAAATGTCGATGTAAATATTGCATATTAATTCATGGATTTTAAAAGGACGACCGGTATCTGTTCAGATACCGGTTGTTTTGCACATAACAATCGATAAGGGGAACAGGTTTGCTATATTATAATAAGAAAGAGTATCCAAAACAGATATGGGTGTCGCAGATACCGGAGCGGGAAGTTTCTTTGTTAAGGGAAAATCTTGCCGAAACAAAACAAACTACATTTGTATTAATGCAAAAAGAGGAAGCCTGTCATCAACTGTCAGAGCAGCGGAGCAGAGATATCATTTTTCTATCTTCGAACCAGTCTCTCTTAGACCTTGCCAGAGATGTGAATGTTCCGGCGATTGCCTATCAGATGCCGGAAACGGATACACTTCTTCATGCCGATATGGTCGTTGAGGGATTCGAGGAAGTCGATATGACGTTTTTACAGCGCGTGTATGAGAGACATTTCAATATCCCGTGGACGATTCTGGAGACGAAACGCTGTATTGTGAGAGAATTGGAGCTTTCTGATCTGGATGCCCTTTTTTCCATGTATGCAGAACCCGGAATGACCGATTATATGGAGGGGTTATATGAATATGAGGAAGAGCTGGAATATCAGAAAGCCTATATCGAAAATATGTATCGTTTTTATGGATATGGAATGTGGCTTGTTTTTGAGAAAAAAACGGGCACACTGATCGGCAGGGCCGGTGCGGAACACCGGGAAGAGTTAAATGGAGATATGGAATTGGGGTATGCGATCCGGACATCCTTTCAACATCAGGGTTATGCCTATGAAGTCTGTCAGGCAATCATGCAATATGCAGGAGAGGAGCTGCAGGTACATCTCTTGCACTGTCTGATTCAAAAAGAAAATACTCTTTCTGAAAAACTTGCCATAAAATTAGGCTTTTCATATTGCGGTGACCGGGAAATAGACGGCGTCCTGATGTCAGATTATCAGATAGAATGGTGATGGAAGCCGGATGCAAAGTTTAAGCGTTGATTTTTGATAGAAAATAAAATATAATCATATATTATACACAAAAGCATAGATAAAGTGGGTGATCTACATGGCAGAACTTTCATCAGAAGAATTAGAGAAAATCGTAAAAGAAGAGGACAATAGTATCAAACCAATGAAGGAGTTTGAGAGTCCCGAAAAATTATATCAGGAATTGATCGCCAGTGTCCGTAAGTATCATCCATCTACGGATATCAGTCTGATAGAGAAGGCATACAACATTGCATACGAGGCGCATAAGGGGCAGGTAAGAAAATCGGGAGAACCGTATATCATCCATCCATTGTGCGTTGCGATTATTTTAGCAGAGTTAGAGCTTGATAAGGAGACGATCGTAGCGGGGCTTTTGCATGATGTGGTGGAAGATACCGTTATGACCGATGAGGAGATCAGGCAGGAGTTTGGTGCAGAGGTTGCACTGCTGGTAGATGGTGTCACAAAATTAGGGCAGTTGTCCTACGATGCGGATAAGGTGGAAGTTCAGGCAGAGAATTTAAGAAAAATGTTCCTTGCCATGGCAAAGGATATCCGTGTGATCCTGATCAAACTGGCAGACCGCCTACATAATATGCGGACACTGAAATACATGACGCCGGAGAAACAGAAGGAAAAAGCGCGCGAGACAATGGATATCTATGCGCCGATCGCCCAGCGCCTTGGTATTTCCAAAATTAAGATCGAATTAGACGATCTGTCTTTAAAATATTTAGAGCCGGAAGCATACTATGATCTGGTTCACCAGATCGCCCAGAGAAAAAGTGTCAGGGATGATTATGTCCAGAGCCTTGTGGAAGAGGTAAAAAAACATATCCACGAAGCCGGAATTCCGGCGCAGATCGATGGGCGGGCAAAGCATTTTTTCAGTATTTATAAGAAAATGAAGAATCAGGATAAAACGCTGGATCAGATTTATGATCTGTTTGCGATCCGTATTATCGTGGATTCCGTAAAAGACTGTTATGCGGCACTTGGTGTCATCCATGAGATGTATAAACCGATCCCTGGCCGGTTCAAAGATTACATTGCCATGCCAAAACCGAACATGTATCAGTCACTTCACACGACATTGATCGGACCGACCGGACAGCCGTTCGAGATCCAGATCCGTACCTATGAGATGCACCGCACTGCTGAGTATGGTATCGCCGCTCACTGGAAATACAAAGAGGCAAGCAATAATGGCGGTGCTGCAGCACCAATGACCGTTACCGAGGAAGAGAAGTTAAGCTGGCTGAGACAGATTTTAGAGTGGCAGAGGGATATGTCCGATAACAAGGAGTTTATGAGCCTGTTAAAAAGTGATCTCGACCTGTTTTCGGATACGGTTTTCTGCTTCACACCGACAGGAGATGTAAAAAACCTGCCAAACGGTTCTACGCCAATTGATTTTGCGTACAGCATCCATTCGGCGGTCGGAAATAAAATGATCGGAGCCAAAGTCAACGGAAAGCTTGTTCCGATTGATTATGTGATCCAGAATGGTGACAGGATCGAGGTATTGACTTCTCAGAATTCCAAGGGACCAAGCCGCGACTGGCTGAATATTGTAAAGAGCACGCAGGCAAAGAATAAGATCAATCAGTGGTTCCGAAGTGAGTTGAAGGAAGAAAATATCATAAGAGGAAAAGAGCTGCTTGCATCCTGTTGTAAATCAAAAGGGATCAACCTTTCCGATATCAACAGACCAGAGTATCAGGATAAAATCATGCGAAAGTATGGTTTTCACGACTGGAATTCCTGCCTTGCAACCGTTGGTCATGGCGGTTTAAAAGAAGGTCAGATCGTAAACCGCATGTACGAGGAATATAAGAAAGACCACCTTGCACGTATTACAGACGAGGAAGTTCTTGAGACAATCTCCGAAAATAAAGAAAAAGTCCCGGAGAAAAAATCAAAGAGCGGTATCATTGTAAAGGGACTTTATGACGTGGCAGTCCATTTTTCAAAATGCTGCAGTCCGGTTCCGGGGGACGAGATCGTAGGATTTGTGACAAGAGGGCGTGGTGTTTCCATTCACCGGACAGATTGCATCAACATCATCAATCTTTCAGATATGGAGAGAGAACGTCTCATCGATGCAGAGTGGCAGCATGATGAAGAATCCGGCAGTTCCGGTCTTTATCTGGCAGAGATCAAAGTATTCTGCAATAACCGTACGGGGCTTCTCGTTGATATTACAAGAGCCTTTACAGAGCGTGAGATTGATATCAATGCAATCCATTCCAAGACGAGTAAGCAGGGAATCGCAACCATTGATATTTCATTTAACACAAAAGGAAAAGCAGAGCTGACGAGCGTGATCGACAAGCTTCGTCAGATAGACAGTATTATTGATATTGAGAGAACCACCGGCTGATCTGGCTCAGGTGGTTTCTTTCATCTTTTTATGGAGGAAGAGAAATATGGCACCATTAAGTATACAGACATATGTAGTAGGTCCGGTACAGACCAATTGCTATTTTGCAATCAATGATGACACAAAAGAAGTACTGATCATTGATCCGGGTGCAAGTGCAAAACAGCTTGCAGAGAAAGTGAAAGAGCAGGGATTGAAACCTGTGGCAATTCTTCTGACACATGGACATTTTGACCATGCGACAGGGGCAGGGGAGCTTGCGCAGCTTTTGCATATAAAAATATACGCGCAGGAAAAAGAAAAAGAGACACTGGAAAATCCGCAGCTGAATCTGAGCGGATGGCAGGGAAGCGAGCTTGTGTTCTATGCCGATGAATATTTAAAAGATGAGCAGGAAATAGATCTTGCAGGATTTCATATACGGGTATTTTTAACACCGGGACATACGGTGGGAGGCTGCTGCTATTATCTTCCATATCAGAACACGTTATTCAGCGGAGACAGCCTCTTCCAGACTTCTATTGGAAGGACTGATTTCCCGAAGGGGAGTGCATCCCAGCTGATCCATGCGATTCGGGAAAAACTCATGCCGCTTCCTGATGAGACCGCCGTGTATACAGGGCATGGAGATATGACAACGATCGGAACAGAGCGGATGTACAATCCCTATTTGTAGGAGGAAACGATGATATTAGCAAAATTAAACCAGCCGGAATTTGAGTATGACATACATTCGCTCGTCAAGGCATTTTTCCCGGAGGAAAATGTGAGTGCAACGGCAGAAGATAAAAAATATGAGGAAGAGATCACCTTACAGTTTCAGGTGGTGTATGAGCCACAGCAGATAAAAATTGAGTGGAAGGGAAAAAATCAGGAAAATCAAGGCCGAAGTTTTCCGGTAGATTTTTCAGACCGCACGGAAACGAAAAACGAATTGAAACAGAATTTTTATCAGATATTATCAGAGATCACGGGCAAAAAGCTTCCGTGGGGGACTCTGACAGGAATCCGGCCAACGAAAATCCCGATGAAATTTTTAGAGGAAGGAAAAACGGAGGCAGAGATCAGATCCTACATGCAAAAAACGTATTTTGCATCCGATGAGAAAATCGATCTTTCCATTGATATCGCAGAGCGTGAGCTTGAAATTTTAAAAAAAATTGATTACGAGAACGGCTACAGTCTTTATATCGGAATCCCATTCTGTCCGACAACCTGCCTGTATTGTTCGTTTACATCCTACCCATTAGTGAGCTGGAGACAGAAAGTGGACAGCTATCTGGATGCTTTGGAAAAAGAACTGGATTATGTAGCAATAAAATTTGGAAAAAAACATCTGAATTCCATCTACATTGGAGGGGGCACACCGACAACACTGGAGCCATATCAGCTTGACCGGCTGATCCGTAAGATCCGATGCAGCTTTGATCTGTCACACTGTCTGGAGTTTACCGTGGAAGCCGGACGTCCGGACAGTATCACAAGAGAAAAATTAGAAACGTTGAAAAAATGGGACATCACAAGAATTTCCATCAATCCGCAGACGATGAAAGATGAGACATTAAAAATCATCGGGCGCAGACATACCGTGGCACAGACCGTGGAGAGTTTTCAGCTTGCGAGAGAGCTTGGATTCGATGATATCAATATGGATCTTATCATGGGTCTGCCGGAGGAAAGCCTTGAGGATGTCAGGGATACCTTAGAGCAGGTAAAAGCGTTGAAGCCGGATAATCTTACCGTGCATTCCCTTGCATTAAAGAGGGCGGCACGCCTTAACATGTTTAAGGAAGATTATAAAGATTACAAGATGGTCAACACCACAGAGCATATGAACCTCACCGCAGAATATGCAAAAGAGATGGGATTAGAACCCTATTATCTGTATCGACAGAAGAGCATGGCTGGTAATCTGGAAAATGTCGGTTACGCAAGTCCGGGGAAAGCAGGAATTTATAACATTTTGATCATGGAAGAGAAACAGACTATCGTGGCGTGTGGAGCGGGAGCTTCGACAAAACGTGTCTGGAATGAGCCAAATCCGGACGGCACTCATCGAATCGAAAGATGCGAGAATGTCAAGGATGTAGCGCAGTATATCGAGAGAATTGATGAGATGATTGAGCGGAAGCAGAAACTTTTTGCAGAAGAATAAAAGGGTTTTTCTTCCTGAAATAGTACATCAAAAAATTACCCAATAATACTGAATAACCTATGAGATGTATTGAAACAACCTAATAACTGTGTCTTAAAGGACGAATTCATTTTAGAAGATGAGTTCGTCCTTTTCTCATATATTCCAAAATGACGGTAGAACTGTTCACAAGTTTTATAGTAAAATTTGAATACAAATTGAGCAACAAATCTGGGAAAACATAATCATCAATGTGTAAAATGTGATAGTCATGAGGAAAAAACGAGAATCACCGAAAGGATGTGGGAGGCATTGTGCGGGAAGAGAATCAAACAACCAGTAGCCTTGGCTGTATTATTTGTTCTAATGTTTATTGGTGGATGTTTTTTTGTGAAAGCCAATCAGGCAAAGGAATTTGAGAAAAACGATTATGGGTTTTTTTTAAATGAGGACGCCTCATCTTTGGAACGATTTAAAATGTATGAAACGATTGTAATTGATGCACAGTATTTTACAAAAAG